>Ga0194122_10001527_pt1 | contig 27900 bp, 31 predicted proteins | sample TA2MahCa10mmetaG_FD_155487 | JGI IMG/M metagenome (GOLD analysis project Ga0194122, IMG submission 155487) | Freshwater microbial communities from Lake Tanganyika, Tanzania - TA2015021 Mahale Deep Cast 10m | ecosystem: Environmental > Aquatic > Freshwater > Lake | place: Tanzania: Lake... | reverse complement strand
AACGCTCTTGCACGAATTGCTCGAGGGGGCGAGAGAATGGCACGCAAGCCTGGCTGCAGCCTGATCTGCCATGACCCACGGATTGCTCTGGCTGCCGCTGCTGCTGGTCTTTGTGCTGCTCACGGCCCTCGGCTGGCTCGAGCGGCGCCGGCAGCGCTTGTTTCGTGAATGGGCCGAGGGCTCTGAGCTGGCCAAGCTCGATGCCACCGGTGCGGCGCGGCTGGTCGATGGGGTGCTCAGCTGGAGCAGCTTTGAAGCAGGCCAGCTCAAGGACATCGATTCCTTTGTGATCAAGCAGCTTGAACTTGTCGAGTTGTTGTCCCTGCGCTCGGGTGAGGCTCCGCTCACCGACGAGAGCCAGGGGGCCTGCCGCCTGCACCTGGTTGGTGGCGGCGTGCAGAAGGATTTGCCCTTTGCCGACGCCGAACGCGCCCGCCGCTGGATCGATGAGCTGATGGCGCGTTCCCGCTGCGAACTGTGAGTCAGGCAGAGCGGCGGCAAGCGCTGCGCCAGCAGCGGCGCCAGGAGCGTTGGCGTCAGTTTTGGCGCTTCTCGGTGTTCACCGCAACCGCACTCGGTCTGGGCTATGCCCTGCTGCGGCAGGGATGGGTGCTCGGCAGCCCCGAGCAGGTGGAGGTGATCGGCAGCCGTCAGGTCAGCCGCGAGCAGGTGATTCAGGCGACTGATCTGCGCTTTCCGGCGTCCTTGCTGACGCTGCAGCCGGCACGGCTGGCCCAGCAGCTCTCGAGCACCCTGCCGGTGGATCAGGTGCAGGTGCAGCGGTTGATGGCCCCGCCGCGGCTGCGGGTGCAGCTGGTCGATCGCCGCGCCATTGCGCGGGCTGAGCGCCAGGGCACCGGCGGTGGCCTCGAGCGCGGCTTTGTTGACCATCTCGGCAACTGGATGACCACCCGCCAGCAGTCGGGTGCCGTGCAGGAGGACCCCCTGCGCTTGCAGGTGCAGGGTTGGCAGCAGCGCTTCCGCCCGTCTCTGGCGCTGGTGCTCAGCCGCCGCAGTCAACTGGGCGCGGCGCTGCAGGCCATTCGGTTTGAACCGGGCGGCAGCCTGTGGTTGCAGACCACCAGCCTGGGCGCGGTGCGCTTTGGCCCCCTGGATGCCCGGCTGGGCCGCCGCATCGATGTGCTGGAGCACCTGCTGGCCACCCTGCCTGGCGAGCTCAAGGGCCGCCGCCTGCAGGCGATCGATCTGAGCGATCCGGAGCGGCCTGAGATCAGCCTGCCGGCTCCGCTCAAGCCGCTGGCCCCCCAATCCAACAGACCTTGAACACAGGTCGTTGCACCTTGGGGCCAAACGCGCAAAGGTGTGTCATCGCCGCAGACCCCACGCAGCTTTGAACGACATAATGCAGCCCATCAGCAACGGCATTGAGGCTCCGATGACGCAAGCCGGCTCCAGCCCCGCGGGCATCGTGCCCAGCCAGTCGGCCCGCATCGAGGTGATTGGTGTCGGCGGCGGCGGCAGCAACGCTGTCAACCGCATGATCACAGCCGAGCTTCAGGGTCTGGGCTACCGGGTGCTCAACACCGATGCCCAGGCGCTGCTGCAGTCAGCAGCCCAGCAGCGCATTCAGCTGGGGCAGAAGCTGACCCGCGGTCTGGGGGCGGGCGGCAACCCGGTCATCGGCCAGAAGGCCGCCGAAGAATCGCGCGCCGAGCTGCAGCAATCCCTGCAGGGTGCCGATCTGGTGTTCATTGCCGCCGGCATGGGTGGCGGCACCGGGACCGGCGCCGCGCCGATCCTGGCTGAAGTGGCCAAGGAGGTGGGTGCGCTCACCGTTGGCATCGTCACCAAACCCTTCGGTTTCGAGGGTCGCAAGCGCATGCGCCAGGCCGAGGAGGGCATCGCCCGCTTGGCCGAGCATGTCGACACGTTGATTGTGATCCCCAACGACCGCCTGCGCGACGCGATCGCCGGGGCTCCGCTCAACGACGCCTTCCGGGCTGCCGATGACGTGCTGCGCATGGGCGTCAAGGGCATCAGCGACATCATCACCAAGCCCGGTCTGGTCAATGTCGACTTTGCCGATGTGCGCTCGGTGATGGCCGATGCCGGCACGGCCCTGCTCGGCATTGGCGTGGGTTCCGGCCGCTCCCGTGCCAGCGAGGCCGCCCAGGCCGCCATGACCAGCCCCCTGCTCGAGTCGGCCCGCATCGATGGGGCCAAGGGCTGCGTGATCAACATCAGCGGCGGCAAGGACATGACCCTTGAGGACATGACCACCGCCTCCGAGGTGATCTACGACGTTGTTGACCCTGAGGCCAACATCATCGTGGGGGCTGTTGTCGATGAGCGCCTCGAAGGCGAGATCCACGTCACCGTGATCGCCACGGGGTTTGAAACCGGTACCGCCTATCGGGCTGAGCGGCCGGCGTTTGCCGCTGCCGGCGGCTTCATGGCAGCCAGCGAGGAGCGCGGCGCCAAAATCCCGCCGTTTCTGCTCAACCGTCAGGCCAAGCCCGCTGATCAGGCCTGAGGCCGATCCGGCAACGGCAAAAGGGTGACCCGGATTCCACGCCTGCTCTGAGCATCCCGTGTGGCTGCTCCCTTCCGGTCCTGACCAGGTTTGGGCGTCAGGGCCGCGTGGGTCCGAGTCGCTGAGATGCTAGCAAGGGAGCCTGGTCTTGCTCGCGCATCGATGCTGCGACCCGGCGACTGGCTGAGCCGCAAACAGGAAGGAACACCGCTGGCCCTGCTCACCGCCTGGGATGCGATCAGCGGTGCCTGGGTCGCTGAAGCCGGTGTCGATGCTGTGCTGGTGGGCGACTCGCTGGCGATGGTGGCCCTGGGCCATGCCACCACCCTGCCGGTGACCCTCGACGAGATGCTGCATCACTGCCGTGCGGTGGGCCGGGGCGTGGCCTCGGTGCTGGCTGATCCGGCTGCCCAGCCCCTGTTGATTCTGGATCTGCCTTTCTTGAGCTATCAGTGCAGCGCCGATGAGGCCGTGGCAGCCGCGGGCCGGGTGCTCAAGGAATCACCGGCCGCGGCGGTCAAGCTCGAGGGCGCTGAACCCGAGACGCTGGTGGTGATCGATCGGCTGGTGCGCAGCGGCATTCCGGTGATGGGGCATCTGGGGCTGACCCCACAGGCCGTGCATCAGCTCGGCTACCGCCGCCAGGCCACCGATCCGGTGGCCCAGCAGCGGGTGTTGCAACAGGCCGAGTCGTTGCAGCAGGCCGGCTGCTTTGCCCTGGTGATCGAGCATGTGCCCGCCGAGCTGGCAGCCCGGCTCCAGCAACAGCTGGTGATTCCGGTGATCGGCATCGGTGCCGGCGCCAGCTGCGATGGCCAGGTGCTGGTCACGGCCGATCTGCTCGGCCTGACCACGCGGCAGCCCCCCTTTGCCAAGGCGCAGCTCAACCTGCGCCAGCAGGCCTTGCCGGTGCTGCAGCAGTGGGTGGCGGCCCAACGCGCTCCCACCACTGCAGCAGCTTTGCCAGCACCGCATTGCTCAACGCCAGGCCCGCCGGATCACTGAGCCGCCAGCGCGGTCCTTCGATCAGCAGCAGGCCTTGCGCTTGCTCGCACGCAAGCAGGCTGCTGAGCTCCTCGAGCTTCTCTGGCCCCAGGCCTGCCTCGCGCAACAGCTGGGCCATGGGCACCCCCTCGCGCCGGCGCAGCCCCACCAGCAGCAGTTCATCGAGCGGTAGTGATGCAGCGCCTGGTTCGCCATCGCCATCGCCATGGCTGTGCAGGCCCTGCTCGAGCGCCTCAACCCAGGCCGCATAGGCCTGGCGGGTGCGCGGCCGCGCCAGCCGCTGGCCGCGGCGGGCGCTGGTGGCCCCGAGCCCAAAGGCCCACCAGTCGGCACCGCTCCAGTAGACGCGGTTGTGGCGCGAGGCGTGGCCCGGCAGGGCGTAGTTGGAAATTTCGTAGTGCCCGTAGCCCGCCTCTGCGAGCAGCTGGCTGCTGAGCTCGTGCTGATCGGCGGCCAGATCGGCATCGGGCAGCAGCAGCTCGCCGCGTTCGGCCCGCTTGCCGAACACGGTGCCGGGCTCCACCGTCAGCCCATAGATCGAGAGGTGGGGCGCGCCTGTGGCGATCGCCTGCTTGAGCTGCGATCGCCAGTGCTCCAGATCGGGCGCGGCCCGATCGCTGCCAAGGGCTGGCACCGCCTCGATCAGATCGAGGCTCCAGCTGCCCAGCCGCCCCAGCTGCTGGGCAGCCTTGAGCCAGCGGCAGGCCTGCTGCAGATCGAGGACGTGGTGCCGCCGCCCCAGACCCTGGAGCACGGCATTATCAAAGCTCTGCCCACCCAGACTCACCCGGTTGACGCCAGCTGCCAGGTAGCCCGACAGCCGCTGCTCGTCAAAGCTGGCTGGATCGAGCTCCAGCGTGATCTCGGCGCCAGCGGCGAGGCCGAAGCGTGCGGCCAGAGACTCCAGCAGGGCTCCCACCTGCGCCGGGCTCAACAGCGATGGGGTGCCGCCGCCCAGATACACCGTGCTCAGCGGAGCAGCGCCGGGGCTGGCGGCGATCTCGCGCAGCAGCAACGCCAGATAGGCCGCGATCGAAGCTGATCCCGGAGCCCCGGCTTCGGCGCTGGCTTGATCACCCAGGGGCACCACGGCAAAGTCGCAGTAGAAACAGCGCCGGTGGCAGAAGGGAATGTGCAGATAGGCGCCGCGCGGCTCAGGCATCGGTCGGTTACCTAGGCAGGCCAAAGGGGCTGCAATCAGGCAAGCTGCCTGACGGCATGGTCGATACCCTCATCCTGATTCTGTTTGTGTTCTCCGGGGCAGCCGCGGGCTGGCTCGGAGAAGACCTGCTGCCGGAGCAGCTGCTGCTGCAGGTCGATGATCCTGAGCGCCTGCGCACCTTGCTGGCGCTTGGGGGGTCGGGGTTTGGTCTGACCGCCGGGTTGTTGTTTCAACAGCTGCGCCGCCGGCTCATGGCCCAGGTGCGCAGCATGCCCACCGATCTGCTGATCAGCCGCGCGGTGGGCCTGATCCTGGGTCTGCTGGTGGCCAATCTGCTGCTGGCGCCGATCCTGCTGCTGCCGCTGCCCTGGGAGATCATCTTCGTCAAGCCGCTGGCGGCGGTGCTCAGCAACGTGTTCTTTGGGGTGCTGGGGTACAACCTGGCCGAGGTGCACGGTCGCACCCTGCTGCGCCTGTTCAACCCGACCAGCGCCGAAGCCCTGCTGGTGGCCGAAGGGGTGCTGCAGCCGGCCAGCGCCAAGATTCTCGACACCAGCGTGATCATCGACGGCCGCATTCGCGGCCTGCTTGAGTCGGGCCTGCTCGAGGGCCAGGTGATCGTGGCCCAGTGCGTCATCGATGAGCTGCAGGCCCTGGCCGATTCGAGCAACGCCGACAAGCGCGGCAAGGGACGCCGCGGCCTCAAGTTGCTCACCGAGCTGCGTGAGAGCTATGGCCGCCGCATCGTCGTCAACAGCACCCGCTACGAGGGCAAGGGCGTTGATGACAAGTTGCAGAAGCTGGCCGCCGACACCGGCGGCACCCTGCTGACTGCCGATTACAACCTGGCCCAGGTGGCCCAGTTGCAGGAGCTCAGGGTGATGAACCTGAGCGAGCTGGTCATTGCCCTGCGTCCCGAGGTGCAGCCCGGCGATGAGCTGCAGCTCAAGATCGCCCGGGACGGCAAGGAGGCCGATCAGGGTGTGGGCTACCTCGATGACGGCACGATGGTGGTCGTTGAAGGTGCCCGCGGGCGCATTGGTGAGCGCCTGCCGGTGATCATCACCGGGGCCTTGCAGAACCCGACTGGCCGCATGGTCTTTGCCCGCCTTGATGGGACGCCTGAGGTGCCTGCTGCTGCCGCCAGCGCTAGCGACGAGAAGCCCCCAGGCCGCCGGCGCCGCAGTGCCAAGCCCGCTGCCGGTGCCAATCCGGACGCGGCAAACCCCCGCTAGGCTCGCGGTTCATGCCTGATCTGTGTCGCCGATGACGGTGTCAGCCCCTTACTACGGCGATTCAGCGGTTATGCGCACACCACCGCCCGATCTGCCCAGCCTTCTGCTCAAAGAGCGGATCGTGTACCTGGGTCTGCCTCTGTTCAGCGACGACGATGCCAAGCGTCAGATGGGCATCGATGTCACCGAGCTGATCATTGCCCAGCTCCTCTATCTGGAGTTCGACAACCCCGACAAGCCGATTTTCTTCTACATCAACTCGACGGGCACCAGCTGGTACTCAGGTGATGCGATCGGCTTTGAAACGGAAGCCTTTGCGATCGCCGATACGATCAGCTACGTCAAGCCAGCCGTGCACACGATCTGCATCGGCCAGGCGATGGGCACCGCCGCGATGATTCTCAGCGCTGGTACCAAGGGTCATCGCGCCGCCCTGCCCCACGCCTCGATCGTGCTGCACCAGCCCCGCAGTGGCGCCCGCGGTCAGGCGACCGACATTCAGATCAGGGCCAAGGAGGTGCTGCACAACAAGCACACCATGCTCGACATGCTGGCGGCCAACACCGGCAAGAGCGTTGAGCAGCTCGCGCGCGACTCCGACCGCATGACCTATTTCACCGCCGAGGAGGCCAAGGAGTACGGCCTCATCGATCGGGTGCTCACCAGCCAGAAAGAGTTGCCTGGTGGTGGAGCCGCTGCCGCCGTGGCGGCCGAGCGCAGCCCGGCCGGTATCGGCTGAGGCTGACGGGCCGACCAGCCCGGCACGCGATCTCCTCTGACCACTGTTCTCTTCAACCTTCACCACCCCAGCCATGCCGATCGGCACTCCCAGCGTTCCCTACCGCCTCCCCGGCAGCCAATACGAGCGTTGGGTCGACATCTACACCCGTCTGGGGGTCGAGCGCATTTTGTTTCTGGGCTCCGAGGTCAACGACGCCGTGGCCAATGCCCTGGTGGCCCAGATGCTGTATCTCGACTCGGAGGACAACTCCAAGCCGATTTACCTCTACATCAACTCGCCCGGTGGCTCGGTGACCGCAGGCCTGGCGATCTACGACACCATGCAATACGTCAAATCTGACGTGGTCACCATCTGTGTGGGTCTGGCCGCGTCGATGGGCGCCTTTTTGCTGGGCGCGGGCACCAAGGGCAAACGGCTGGCCTTGCCCCACAGCCGCATCATGATCCACCAGCCCTTGGGCGGCACCAGCCAGCGCCAGGCCAGCGACATCGAGATCGAGGCCAAGGAGATCCTGCGCATCAAGGACATGCTCAACCGCTCGATGGCTGAGATGACCGGTCAGGCCTTCGAGAAGATCGAAAAAGACACCGACCGCGACTACTTCATGAGCGCTGCCGAAGCCAGGGACTACGGCCTGATTGACCGTGTCATCGCCCACCCCAGTGAGGCGTGATCAGCCCTTGCCTGTGTAGCTGAGCAGCGTTCGGCCTGCATGTGGGCTTCAAAGAGGGCTGAAGCGGCGCTTGTTGTGGTCATCGGCCTGCAGCTGAGCAGAGCGCTGACCGTAGGTGGCTTGTGCTGTTTCGTCAGCGTTCAGGCGCTTGCGTAAGCTCGATCCTTGTCCCTAGCCCTGCTGCTCGCCCCGATGGCCAAGCTGTATTACGACTCCGACGCCGACCTCAGCCTGCTGAACGGCAAAACGGTGGCCATCGTTGGCTATGGCTCCCAGGGCCATGCCCATGCCCTGAATCTCAAGGACAGCGGCGTCAACGTGGTGGTGGGGCTTTATGCAGGCAGCCGCTCGGCCGAAAAGGCCAAAGCCGACGGCCTCGAGGTGCTCAGCGTGGCTGATGCCGCCGCCAAGGCCGACTGGATCATGGTGCTGCTGCCCGATGAGTTTCAGAAGGACGTCTACGCCAAGGAAATCGCGCCCCATCTGAGCGCCGGCAAGGTGCTCAGCTTTGCCCACGGCTTCAACATCCGCTTTGGCCTGATCCAGCCTCCGGCCGATGTCGACGTGGTCATGATCGCCCCCAAGGGCCCCGGCCACACCGTGCGTTGGGAGTACCAGAACGGCATGGGTGTGCCGGCGCTGTTTGCGATCGAGCAGGACGCCAGCGGCAAGGCCCGTGATCTGGCCATGGCCTATGCCAAGGGCATCGGCGGCACCCGAGCCGGCATCCTCGAGACCAATTTCAAAGAGGAGACCGAGACCGACCTGTTCGGTGAGCAGGCGGTGCTCTGCGGCGGCCTCTCCGAACTGGTCAAAGCGGGCTTTGAAACCCTGGTGGAGGCCGGTTATCAGCCCGAGCTGGCCTACTTCGAGTGCCTGCACGAGGTGAAGCTGATCGTTGACCTCATGGTCAAGGGCGGCCTCACGGCCATGCGCGATTCGATCTCCAACACCGCTGAATACGGCGACTACGTCAGCGGCCCGCGCCTGATCACGGCCGATACCAAGGCCGAGATGAAGCGCATCCTGGCCGACATCCAGGACGGCACCTTTGCCAAGAACTTCGTAGCCGAGTGCGAAGCCGGCAAGCCCGAGATGACCAGGATCCGGGAGCGCGATTCGCAGCATCCGATCGAGCAGGTGGGTAAGGGCCTGCGCTCGATGTTCAGCTGGCTCAAGAGCGCCTGAACCACCCCGTTCTGTGGGTGCTGCTGGCCTGCGCTGTGGATCGCCTCTGTGGCGATCCGCGTTGGTGCCCCCATCCCGTTGTGGTGATGGGCTGGTGGATTGCGAGGCTCAGGAGCCTGGGTGAGCATTGGGCCCAGGACAATCCAGCACGGCTGCGTTGTGCTGGTGGGCTGATCACCCTGCTGCTGGTGGGTCTGAGCTCTGCGGCCGGTTGGGCTGTTGTGGCCCTGGTGCAGCAGACGCCACCTGGATCCGGCTTGCATTGGGCTGCCCAGGCACTGGTGGTGATTGCCCTGGCCAGTGCCCTGGCGGGCCGCAGCCTTGAGCAGGCGGTCCAGGACGTGCTGGCGGTTTTGCAGCAGGGTGATCTATCCCTGGCGCGCCGGCGCCTCGGCTGGATTGTGGGACGCGACACCGAGACCCTCAGCGAGGCCGAGGTGATCCGGGCTCTGGCCGAAACCGCCAGTGAAAACGCTGTCGACGGCCTGTTTGCCCCCCTGTTCTGGATGCTGGTTGGGGCCTGTTTGGGTCAGCCGCTGGCCCTGGCGTGGGGCTTCAAGGCGGCCAGCACCCTCGATTCGATGCTGGGTTACCGCCGCGGCAGGCTGCGCTGGCTGGGCACGGCCGGCGCCCGGCTCGACGATCTGCTGGTGTGGCTGCCGTGCCGGCTGGTGGCCCTGAGCCTGGGACAGCTGGGGCCAGCCTTGCGCGATGGTGCGCCGGATCCCTCACCCAACGCCGGCGTGTCGCAGGCGGCCTATGCCCGCGCCGTGGGTGTGCAGCTCGGCGGCCTCAACCAGTACGGCGGTCAGCAGCGCTGCAAACCCCTGCTGGCGGAAGGCTGCCCGGCGCCCGATGCGACATCGGTGTTGCGCATGCTGGAGCTGAGCCGGCGTCTTGAGCTGCTCTGGTTGCTGCTGGCGGTCGTGCTCGCGGCCTTCATCACGAAAACTCTCAGTTGATTGCCGCCCGCCTTGATGCAGCCAAAGCTGTGGTCAGGTTCAGCGCGGTATGGCGATTCGCGAGCTACTCGAAGATGCCCTGAGGGAGCCATCGATCGGCAGCACTCCCTGCTTTCGCTGGCATGCCACGCCCGTGGGCATCGCCGCCCTGTGGTGCGCCGAAGCTCCCCCTGTGCCGCCGCCGTTTGAAGCTGCCCTGCAGGAGGGCCTGCAGGTGGGGCTCGATCTGAGCCGCGAAGAGCGCGAGTTTCACCAGGTCAGCTCAGGCCTGGTGCTGCTGTTCCACAGCTGAGCGCAGGTTCAGTAGGCGCGCTGCCGGCGACGGCGTTGCCTCGCGCTGGTATGGCCGCCGCTGTAGGGCTGTACGCCGACCAGCGGCGGCGATGGGTGATCGGCCGGACCCTCAAAGCCGAGGCTGGTGCCGGCGGCATCGAGCAGCCAATGGCCCAGTTCCCTCAGCTTGCTGCTGAGTCTCATGGACTGGTGTTGCCTGCCTGCTGTGCTTGCGCTCACGGTGGCTCATCGCATCTACCTTCAGGCTGACGCCGCTTGGCAGCAATGGCGATGAGTCGTTGTACCGATGCGTCTGTGCAGGCGACGATCCCCTTCGCCGTGCCCCACCGCCTTGGATGCCTAGGTTCTGCCTGGCAAAGGTCACCATCGGCTCAGGTCGTTGCGCTGCGACTCCCAGGTGCTGTTCAAAGGGAAGCCAGCGCGCCGCTAGAGCTGCTCTGGCGGTCTCAAGGGGCCGATGTCACAGGACGCAAGTCGCCGCTCAGAAACGCCACCATTTGGGGCCAGGCGCAGGGGTCCTGCAGAAAAAAGGCATGACCGCCATCAAAGGCGTGCAGGCTGGCCTGCGCCACCCGATCGACGATCGCCTGCCCATTGGCGAGGGGGGCGATGCCATCGAAGCGGCCATTGGCGACCCAGGTGGGAGCGGTGATCGCCCCCAGCCGATCCAGCACGTCGTGATCTTTGCGGGCCTGCAATTGCAGCTGGCGGCCGCGCCGCTGCGCATCGCTCTCGTGGCTTGCCGCCTCACCTGAGCAGAAGGCCGCCAGGTTGGCGTCATCCGGGTGATCGGCCAGCCACTGGGCTGTCCAGCGCTGGTCCATCAGCTGCAGCAGCCGGCCGGCGCATTGCTCAGGTGACAGCCCGGCAAGGGTGTCCAGCCGGAACGAGGCAACGCTGCCGCCCGGAGAGGTGGAGAGCAGGGCCAGTCGCTCCACCCGCTGGGGGTGGGTGACGGCCAGCTCCTGGGCCACCATGCCGCCAAAGCTCCAGCCAGCGATGGCGGCCGTCTGCCAACCGAGCTGATCGAGCAGGGCAATCAGGTCAGCGGCCACATCGGCCATGGCGTAGGGCTCGCTGATTGGCCCGCTGGCCCCCATGCCGCGGTAGTCGAAGCACACCAGCTCAAACGACTGCGCCAGCCGATCGAGCATCCCCCGGCTGGTGGCCACCGTGGTGCCCGAGCCGTTGCAGAACAGCAGCCGCGGTCCGTTGCCTGCCTGCTCCACATGCAGGTGCACACCGCTGCAGAGGAGCATTGGCATCTGCTTGGTCGGGATCAGGCCAAGTCTGGCCGGCCTCAACCCGTCAGCGCATCGGTGTAACGGAGAGGGTGGGATTCGAACCCACGGAGGCTTTCACCTCGCCGGTTTTCAAGACCGGAGCCATCAACCACTCGACCACCTCTCCTGGCAGTCGCTGAAGCGTGCTTCAGCAACCCCATAATCTCATCGCGGCGAGCGCCAGCATCGATCACTTGCGGGTCTTATGAGACGCGCTTAAGACTGAGAGACAAGGTATGGAAGGGGTCCCCTTCCATTGTTGGAGTGCCATGGCCGTTGTCAGTACCGATCTGCTTGCCAGTCAGGCGCGCCTGCTGGCCGACATGATCGAAACCCTGCCGGTAAGCCTGGCGCCCGTTGATCAGCACGCGCGCTGCCGCGATCTGTTGGCCCAGCTCGAGCGTGCCCTCACCGCGCTGCCAGCTGCAGCGTTGGGCTGAGGCTGGTTGATCACACCCCTCAGGGGGTGCCGCAATGGCTGAGGTTGGCCACCTGAGCCTCTGCAGGAGCTCCGGCGCTCACCAGGCTCGGTTCCAGTCGCGCCAATGCTTCGATCGCTTCACTGCGCCGGCGCTTGGCCTGCTGGCGCCGCTGCTGCTGCTCGCTGAGCCAGAGCTCACGCCGCTGCTGCTCCTCCTGCTGCCAGGCGCTGTAGGCGATGTTGTAGCGCTCTTCATCGAGCTGGCGATCGAGCTGGCTGTAGCGGCTGGCCTGTTCGGGATCGATCGGTTCAGGGGCGGCACTGGGCCGGTAGCGCGCGGCGTCGATCTGGCGCAGGGTCTGCTGGGCCACCTCGTACTGGCCGAGTTGCTGCTCGATCGCAGCTCGCCGTTGCTGACAGCGCTCAACAGCCTGGCGCCGCTGCCAGGCCTGCTGCTGCTGCCACCAGGTGGTGCAGCCTGCCAGCAGCACCATTACGGCAGCACTCAGCAGCAGTGCCTTGGGGTTGAGCTTCATCGCCATGGCTGATCAGCCCTTGCAGAGCTGATCACGCAGCTAGTTGTTGCTGGGCTTGGCCAGCGGCAACAGGCACTTGTCGGAGTCGCAACCGGCGGGACCCGCTTCGACCAGCTCGCCGCGGTCGTAGCGCTGCAGGGCTTCAAAGAAGCAGTCAGTGCGCCGGCGGGAGGCGACTTCGACGTTGAGGCGCTGATAGGTGGCCGCATCGATGGGTTCAAACGGCAGCCGCGGGAAGGTGGCGTTGGCATCGAAGCGGGCCAGCAGTGCCGCCGAGATGTAGCCCTCGCCCTCGCTGATCGCCTGGTGGATGGCCTCGGCCAGCGGCTCGATCTCGTGTTCACGGAACTCGACCGTGGCACTGGTGTTGTGGGCCGTGTAGTGCTTCTGTACCTGCATGTAGAAGTCGAACTGGGCCATGGCCGAGAAATTGTTGATCTCGACGGCATCAGCACCAGGGATGTTGGCCCAGCTCACCTCGGTGGGGATTTCGACCAGCCACTCGGTGCAGCGTGGATCGAACGGATCATCGAGCAACCGGCCCTGCTCGTCCTTGTCGCTCTGCGACGGCACGATCGTGTAGCCGTAGTCCATGCAGGCCAGCGCCACCGGATCGTTCTTGCGGAAGGTGATGCGGCGGATGAAACGCTGGGCCTTGGGCGGATGCCAGCCGGGCGAGGCGCCGGTCAGCAGGCTCTTGGTGCCGGCGGGCTGCACGGTGGTGCAGCGGTTGGGGCGCCGCAGGTTGTGACGGTCGCAGTAATCCCAGACCGCTTCGTTGACGATCTGCTTCCAACGGCTCAGATAGGCCGCCTCCTGAGCCTTGAAGGCGCGGCCTTCGGTGGTGTCGGGGCGGCCCGCTTCCCACCACTTGAGCCAGGGCGTGCCAAAGGCGTGCACGAAGAAGTCGAACAGGCCAGTGAAGCTGACGCCCACGATCGGATCCCAGGCGCGGCTTTGGCGGTAGCGCTCCACCTCGAAGCGATGGTTCAGCAGGCAGGCGACGGCAAGGCCACCGGCTTTGAACGCGTCCTCCTGGGCCTTGTGATCGGCTGGATCGATCTGGTTGAGATGGATCTCAGCCAGGTTGCAATGGAAGTCAGCGCCCAGAATTTCGCCGCAGGGGTTGAGGCCGTAGCGGCCCAGGCGGTGCTCCAGCTCGTCGGCTGTGATCTCGCTGTGGTGCAGGGTGAGCCAGCGGCCCGCCTCCTCGCGGCCCTGGTCGCAGTAGATGTCAACGAATTCGCTGCGCAGCTCCGGGGTGGGCAGCAGGTCGGCATTGGAGCGGGCGATCGCCTCGGGGGCGAACTGGATCGCCCCTTCACCGCTCTGGAACTGCTTGGTGACCGCCTCGTGCACCACCTCGCGGCTGGGCTTGGTGTGGAACACACGGGTGTGGTTGGCCATGCGCAGGGCATCGCGCTCGGGATCGATGCGCCAGTTGCCGGCCTCGTCCTGCTGCCAGAGGTTGTCCTTGGCGCCGGCGGCGGCGAGGTCATCGGCGGCGAACTGACGCATGCCAGCACTGCGGCGAATGTTGCCGGCGACAATCGTGACCGCGGCTTCATCAATCAGCAGGCAGCATTCGACCGAGGTGAGCTGACGGCCGATCGCCTTGCCCAGAATCTGGGCCACACGGGGGTAGAGGTCCTTGAGCTTGACCGGGTTGGCCATGCCGCCGAAGCCTTTGAGGGTTTCGCCGACAGGGCGCACATCCGAGAGATCCACGCTGATGTGGATGTCGCCGTTGAAACGCTCATCGCTGCACAGATAGAGCAGCTGCTGGTAGCTGTCGACCCAGCCGCGGCGGGTGTCGCCCACCTTGATGGTGACGCGGTTGCCGTCCACCGTGGTGGTGGTGTTCTGCTGCCTGGCGCCCGCCGGGGTGGAGCCGATGTCGGTGACGCCGTCGATGACCAACCGGTTACGCACCGCCGGCAGCTTGCCGATCAGGCGTGGTTCGATGATGGCGCCGGTGCCGCAACCCATCATCGCCAGGTCCATCATCAGAGCGAAGGCGTCCCAGTCGACCAGGTTGGTCGAGGTGCAGTTGTAGGCACCCGAGAAGTTTTCAGAGCGCTCGATCCACTCGGTGCCGCCGATCCACAGCCAGCGACCCGAGGGCAGTGCCTTTTGCTGTTGCTGCATGCGCCGCAGCAGGCTGACCTCCTCGTCATTGAGCTGGCCCAGCTTGCGCAGGCCCTCGAGGTTGCGCTCGGCCACCTGGTGCCAGCTTTCGCGTCCGGCATCGGTCTTGCGGCTGTAGGTGCGGTAAAAGACCGGGTTCGCGGCTGGCGCCGTGGCCGGAAAATCCTGCGGACTCACCTGGACTCCGGCAGTCGCGGCTGGACCCTCAAGAGCCCGCGTGGTGCGATTGGGCTCAGTGCTGCCAGGGCGGGAGGGCGTCAGGGTCACAGGACGGCGCGGGATCGGTGCCGGAACCATAACGCCACTGATGGGGTGTGCAAGTTGCTGTTGCCACCAGCCACAGTGTGAGGCGGTTGTCTGTTGGCTGGTTGATGCGGCGCACCTGTGAACCCGAGCTCATGGACGACGGCCTGCAGGCTTCTGCCTATGCCGCCGCCGATTTCAGTGCCGGCGATCAGGCGGTGCTGGAGCGCTGTGTTGCGGTGCTTGCCGAGCGCCCCGCGGCCCGTCGCCAGCGCCTGCTCGATCTGGGATGCGGTCCAGGCAACATCACGTTTCTGCTGGCTGAGCGGTTCCCCGCGGCCCAGGTGATCGGCGTCGATGGTGCAGCGGCGATGCTGCAGATCGCCCGCGACCGTCAGGCACAGGATCCCAGCCGCTGGCGCGCGCTGTCATTTGTACAGGGGCTGCTCTGTGGCACTGGACTGCAGAGCGAGTCCAGCGGCGCGGCTGCGCTGGCGGCTGGTTTCGACGCCTTGGTGAGCAACAGCCTGCTGCACCATCTGCATGAGCCCCAGGTGTTGTGGCAGGCCCTGCCTGCGCTCGCCGCTCCGGGAGCAGCGGTCTACATCAAGGACCTGCGCCGCCCGGTCAGTGAGCAGGCGGCCCAGACGCTCTGCGAGCGCCATCTGGCCGGGGCGCCTGAGGTGTTGCGGCATGACTATCTGGCTTCGCTGCACGCCGCCTTCACCGCTGCTGAGGTGCGCCTGCAGCTGCAACATGCCGGGCTGGATCAGGCCTTGCAGGTCAACGAGGTCGATGACCGTTACCTCGAGGTGTGGGGGCATCTGGGCTGAGCCCCTGCCTGGCAGGCTGGCCCCATGAGCAGCAGCACTTCAGAACTGGTGGCGTTGGCCGAGGCGGTGGCCCGGCGTCGCAACTTTGCGATCATTTCGCACCCCGACGCCGGCAAGACGACCCTGACCGAGAAGCTGCTGCTGTACGGCGGCGCGATTCAGCAGGCGGGAGCGGTCAAGGCCAAGGGCGAGCAGCGCAAGGTGACCTCCGACTGGATGGAGCTCGAGAAGCAGCGCGGCATCTCGATCACCTCGACCGTGCTGCAGTTCGACTACGCCGGCAGCACCATCAACCTGCTCGACACCCCGGGCCACCAGGACTTTTCGGAGGACACCTACCGGACGCTGGCCGCCGCCGACAACGCGGTGATGCTCGAGGACGCCGCCAAGGGCCTTGAGCCCCAGACCCGCAAGCTGTTTGAGGTCTGCCGCATGCGGCAGATCCCGATCTTCACCTTCATCAACAAGATGGACCGGCCCGGGCGCGAGCCGCTCGAGCTGCTCGATGAGATCGAGCAGGAGCTGGGGCTGGCCTGCTGGCCCGTCAACTGGCCGATCGGCAGCGGCGAGCGCTTCAGAGGCGTGATTGATCGGCGCTCCAGGCAGGTGATCGTGTTTGAACGGGCCGAGCGGGGCCGAGCGAGCGAAGAGAAGGTGTTGTCGGTGGAGGAAGCCCGCGACTCAGGCGCCGTGGAGCCAGACCTCCTGGATCAGGCGCTCGAGGAACTGGAGCTGCTCGACGGTGCCGGTGCCGACCTCGACCTGGAGCTGGTGCACGGGGGCCAATTGAGCCCGGTCTTTTTTGGCTCAGCGATGACCAACTTTGGGGTGCGGCCGTTTCTGGATGCCTTTCTGGAGCTGGCGCAGAAGCCGATCCCACGGCCCAGCAGCGCCGGGCTGATCGATCCGGTGGCGCCGGGTTTCAGCGGCTTTGTGTTCAAACTGCAGGCCAACATGGACCCCCGCCACCGCGACCGGGTGGCCTTTGTGCGGGTCTGCAGCGGCCAGTTCGAAAAGGACATGACCGTGCAGCACGCCCGCACCGGCAAGTCGATCCGCCTGTCGCGGCCGCAGAAGCTGTTTGGCCAGGACCGCGAGGTGGTCGAGGACGCCTACCCCGGCGATGTGATCGGCCTCAACAACCCGGGCATGTTTGCCATCGGCGACACCATCTACACCGGCAGCCGCCTCGAGTACGAGGGCATCCCCTGCTTCAGCCCCGAGATCTTTGCCTGGTTGCGCAACCCCAACCCCTCGGCGTTCAAGAGCTTCCGCAAGGGGGTGAACGAACTGCGCGAAGAGGGCGCCGTGCAGATCCTCTACGACACCGACGAGAGCAAGCGCGATCCGATTCTGGCGGCGGTGGGCCAGCTGCAGCTCGAGGTGGTGCAGTACCGGCTCGAAAACGAATACGGCGTGCAGACCCGGCTCGAGCCCCTGGGCTTCTCGGTGGCCCGCTGGGTGGTGGGCGGCTGGCCGGCGCTTGAGGCGGTGGGCCGCATCTTCAACTGCAAGACCGTGCGCGACGCCTGGAGGCGCCCCGTGCTGCTGTTCAAGAACGACTGGAACCTGAACCAACTGGCCGAAGACCATCCCGAGCTGGAGCTGAGCGCCGTGGCACCGGTGGTCAGCGGGGTCGAGCCGATCAGCCTCTGAGCCGATCAGCCGCTGATCTGAGCGGGCGACCACAGCAGCGGGGCGGCCGCGCCAGACTGGCCTGTAACGAAGTGTCACGCCCATGCCACAGCCCATTTGGCTGGTGCGGCCCCGCCCCGACGGGGGCTGCGACTACGTCAGCTTCGTGCCTGCCCAGCCAGGCAGCACCGCCACCGTTGAAATGCGTGAGGGCAGTCATCTGCCGCCCCAGATGCCCCTGCTCAAACGGCGCCACCGGCTCAGGCCCGAGGAGGCCGAGCGCTGCCGTCAGCAGTTGCAACAGAGCGGCGGCTATCGCTGCAGCGAGCCCCTGTTTTGAAGCTGCCTCGATACGCTCAAGGCAGCACCAAGGCCCACCGGATCGGCCATGAACTCCAGCCCTGACCAATCCCAGCCGGCGGCCGACGCCCCCGATCCCTATGCGCTGCTCGGCGTCAGCGCCGATGCCAGCTTCGAGGACGTGCAACAGGCCAAGCAGGCCAGGCTGGTCGATGTGGGCGACGATCCGCTCGCCCGGGCCCGGGTGGAAGCGGCCTACGACGCCGTGCTCATGGGCCGGCTCAAGGAGCGCCAGCAGGGCAAGGTGAGCACGGCTGCACGCAGCGCTTCGGTGCGCGAAGACAAGGTGGCCACGACCAAGCCTGCGTCAGCTGGGCTGTCCTCGCTGCCCAAACTGCCAGCCCTGCCGCGTCCTGGCAATCTGCCGCAGCTGAACCTGCCGAGCCTGGCTTTGGAGCAGGGCCAGAGCCGCTGGATCACCCTGGGCGTCGCTGCTGCCCTGATCGGCCTGTTGGTTCTGGTGCCTGCGGCAAGTCCCGAGTTGCTGTTGGCCCTTGGCACGTTGGCTGCAGTGGCCGCACTTCAGCGCCGCAACCGCCGCTTCTGGGCTGCGGTGGGCTGGAGCTTTGGCCTGCTTGTGCTGGGCCTGGCGCTGGGGGCGCTGTTGGGCGGTGCGTTGTCGGCTGAACTGCCTTTGGGGCTGCCGCTGAATCCGGCTCAGGTGCAGAGCCTTCCAGCTCTGCTGCTGCTGGCACTGGGAGCGTTGCTCATCGCTTGATGGGCCGTTCAGGCCGCCTCGGCGGCCAGCTCGGCAATCAGCTCCTGCAGTTCATTGCCACCCACCTGGTAGACCTCGCTGCAGAAGTGGCAGGTCAGTTCTGCCTTGCCGTCTTCATCGAGCATGGCGCTGAGCTCGTCGCGGCCCAACAGCTTGAGGGCGTTGACGCTGCGGCGATGGGAGCAGGGGCAGTGAAAACTCACGTCCTGCTCGGCGGCTCCGCCGGCGCCATCGAGCGGTTGGGGGTCGAGATCGGGAAAGATGTCGACCAGCAGTTGGCGCAGATCGCCGTCGCAGGCGGCCAGGCGCTGGCTGAAGCCGCTGACCTCACGGCAGCGCTCTTCAAGCATGGCCACTAGGGCGGGTTCGTGGGCCGCCTTCGGCAGCACCTGCACCAGCACGCCGCCGCTGCAGCGCACCCCTTTGCTGTCGATCTGCTCGCCCACAAACACCGCCGAGGGGGTTTGCTCGGAGTGCAGCAGGTACGACGCCACGTCGTCGCCGATGCCGCCGCTCACCAGTTCGACGGTGCTGCTGTAGGGCTCACCTTCGCCCAGATCGCGCACGACATGCAGATAACCGGTACCGGCGGCGGCTTTGAAATCGAAGTGGTGCAACCCGTCGGGTTCGCTCACCAGGTCGAGCTCCAGCCCCGGATTGCCCACATAGCCCCGCACCGTGCCATCGCGGCCGGCATCGACCATCAGGCCCTTGAGCGGGCCGTCAGAGGCGATGCGCAGGTTGACGCGGCCGTGGGCCACTTTCATCGAACTGGCCAACAGCAACCCCGCGGTCATGGCACGGCCCAACAGGGCTGTGGTCAGATACGACAGGCCGTGGCGGCGGCGGGCGTAGCGGCTGGCCACCGTGGTGCTCACGGCCACCAGACGAATGCCACCGCCGGCAGCGGTGGCCCGCAGCAACCCATCGCTCATGCCGCTCTTAGCTCTTGGGGCATCGTACGGAGCTTGCCTTCCACCAGCTGCCAGCTGGGACCTGTGATGCCGGCAAACAGCTCGGGCTCATGGCTGACCACCAGTAGGCAACGGTCGCGGGCCAGCTGGGCCAGCAGCGCCAAGATGTCGCCGCTGACGCTCCAGTCGAGCCCGGCGGTGGGCTCATCGAGCAGCAGCACCTGAGGGCGCCGCAACAGCTGCACCGCCAGTGCCAGGCGCCGTTGCTGCCCGCCGCTGAGCTGCTCGGGCGCCTGGCTGAAGGACAGGCCCTCGAGTCCCACCTGGGCCAGCACCGTGGCGGCGTCGTCAGCACTGAGGCGCCGATGCCCCAGCTTGAGTTCCTGCCCCACCGTCAGGCCCAGAAAATGGCGCTCGGGAAACTGGAACACCAGTCCGCACAGCCAGCGCCGCTGCCGGCCGTTGAGCTTGCGACCCTGCCAGCGCACGGCGCCCGCGCTGGGTTCTGCCAGGCCGCTGATCACCTCGAGCAGGGTGGTCTTGCCGCAGCCACTGCGCCCAGCCACCAGCCCCAGCTGCCCGGGGGCAAGGGTCAGATCGATGCCGTTGAGCACCGGAGTGGCTGAGGTGGCGCTTTGATAACAGACGCCGTCGAGTTCGAGCATGGGGTTGTTTGCTGAAATCAACGTAAGCACCTGCGCCGCTGCCCCATGGAGATTCAGTTTCGCGAGATCGATCCGTTCAACTGCTGGATCTGGCTGCGCACCGCCCACCCCCTTGGTGCCGGCGAGAGGGGCTACATCGAAACGGCCTTCGACAGCTGGTTCTTTCTGGGCAAGCTCGGCGGCTTCAACGCCGAGAACCTGCAGACCCATGAGGCCGAAGGCGCCGAGCTCAGCTGGCTGAGCTACGACCTCGAAGACGCCGAACGTGCCATGCCGGCCCTGATGCACAACATGGGCCCGCTCGAGGTGCAGGGCTGCTGGGCGCGCTGCTGGGTGGATCTGGGCACCAGCGATGCCGTGGCAGTCGATGTGTTGATCAATGCCCTGCGCCAGCTCGACAACGACGTTGTCGAGATCGAACAGCTGCTGATCGGTGGCCTCAATGACGACTGGCCGATCGAGGAGCAACCCGAGGCGATGTTTGCGGGCCTCGACGCCCTTGATGACGTGGTCGATTGAGCCGTGGCACGGGAAGCGCGGCGGCTGCTGATCACCCCCCAGAGGCTGGCCCAGGCAGCGGGGTCAATGGCCGGCCCCGTGTTGCTGCCCCTCGACAAGCAAGAAGCTCACTATGTGCAGCGGGTGCTGCGGCTGAGGCCCGGTGATCCCATCGCGCTGGTCGATGGGGCTGGTCACCGTTGGCCGGCTGCTGTGGAGATTGGTGCGGCACGCCTGCTGGTGCCGCTGGATCAGCCGGCTGAGGTTGAGTCGCCGCCAGCGCCTTCGCTGCAGCTGGCGGTGGCATTGCCCCGCCAGGGCAGCGACGTGCTGCTGCGCATGGTCTGCGAGCTGGGGATCGACCTGATCCAGCCCCTGCTGGCCGAGCGCAGCGTTCAGGAGCACTGGAACGCCCAGCGCTCGGCGGTGATCCTGCGCGAGGCGCTTGAGCAATGCGAGCGGTTGTGGTTGCCGCAGCTGGAGCAACCGCAGCCGGCTTTGCCCTGGTTGCAGGCTGCAGCAGGCGTGCGCTTTCTGGCGACCACGCGCCGCCCCGATGTGCTGCCCCTGGCTGAGGCCCTGGCTGCGAATGTCCCTGCGGATGCGAGCTGCATCAGCGTGGCGATTGGCCCTGAAGGGGGCTGGAGTCCTGCAGAAGAAGCCCAGGCGATCGGCTCAGGCTGGCTGCCGGTCAGCCTTGGCACAACCATTTTGCGCACCGCCACTGCGGCCGTGGCCGCTGTGGCGGGGCTGTGCAGCTGGCGCCATTAGCTGCGGAACAGGCCCGCCGCCATGGTTTTGAAGCCAGCCAGATTGGCGCCGGCGCGGCGGCGGCGGGTGGGCACGGCATTGGCCGGATTGAGGCACTCCGGCGCAAAGGTGGCCATCGTTGCGGCCGGCTTGGCCTCCTGAGCGGCGCGCAGTTCAGCGGCGATCGCTTCGGCGGTCGTCAGGGTTGCGGCACTGGCCGGGGCGCCAGCAGGAGCCGCAGCTGAGACGGCAACAGGCTTGGCGGCAGCCGGCTTGGTGGCAGCAGGCTTGGTGGCAGCAGCCTCCTGTTTGGCTGCTGGCTTCTCAGGAGCGATCGCCACCGTGGCGGGTTTGGCACCCTCGCTGCCCAGATCCAGAAAGAAGCTGCCCTTGTTGTTGAACACCATCTGAAGCGCACAGCTGGGCTGATTATCTGCGCTTGGGTTGCCGGGCGCGGCGCTTCCTTAGGGCAGTGCAACACAGTGGGGCCACTGCTCTGTGTTGCCGCCATGGACGCTGCCCCCCTCCAGAGCCTGCAGCACTGGCTTGCGGCTGCCGCCATCAATGCCGCGTTGATCGCGGCGGCCAGCCGGGTGCCGTTGCTGACGCCGGCTGGCTGGGCCCATGCCGCGGCCCTGGGTACCGTGCTGTGGGGCTGTATGGGGCCGGCTGGCTGGTTGGCGGTCGTCGCCTATCTGGCGCTGGGTTCGCTGGTGACGCGGCTCGGTTTTGCTGCCAAGGCAGCACGTGGTCTGGCGGAGGCCCGTGGCGGGCGCCGCGGCCCCGAAAACGTCTGGGGTTCGGCTGCAACAGGAGCCCTGCTGGCGCTGTTGATGCCGCTGGTCAACGAGGCCCAGCATGCCGTGCTGCTGGTGGGCTTTGCCGCCAGTTTTGCCGCCAAACTGGCCGACACCTTCGGCAGCGAAATCGGCAAACGCTGGGGCAAACACACGGTGCTGATCACCAGCCTGCGGCCCGTTGCTCCCGGCAGCGAAGGGGCGATCAGCCTCGAGGGCACAGCTGCAAGCCTGGTGGGCGGGCTGCTGATGGCCGTGATCTGCGCCGGCCTGGGCTTGCTGCATGGGTTGCCCAGCGGCACGGCAGGAACGCTCGGAACCATCACCCTGGTGACGGTTGTGGCCCTGCTGGCCACCCTGCTCGAGAGCGTGATCGGTGCGACCCTGCAGCAGCGCTGCGCATGGCTGAGCAATGAATTAGTCAATGCTCTGCAGACCGCCCTCGCTGCGCTGCTGGCCATGGCTGCAGCGGTGGTGCTCTGAGTCGTCTTGTCAGTCGTGACCATGGTCATGACCATGGTCAACAGTGCAAGGACCCCGCAGAGGCGTACTGCGTTGCGATCAGCAGGCGACGGCTTCGCTCACCACATCGAGCAGGGTCAGGGCGCTGGTGTCTGGGTTGCTGCAGCCTTGAATCGGGGCATCGAGGCTTTGCAGGCGCAGGGCCCGCTGCACAGCACCGGCCTCGCGCAGCTGCTCGGTGCGGCAGCCCAGGGCACGGGCCAGTGCGCCCTCGCCCAGGGGCAGCAGGCCGCGTTGGTGGCGCTGCTGCTGCAGGCTGCAGATCCGCTGCTGCAGTTCGCGCAGGCGGCGTGGGGTCTTGATCGGCTGATAGCGGTCGCGCTCTTCGTGCTGCATGGCACCGCGAATGAACGGGACGGCCACCGTGCTGAGGTTCAGGCCGCGCTTGGGGTCGAACGCTTCAATCGCTTTGATCAGCCCGATGCAGCCCACCGACACCAGGTCGTCGTAGCCGAGCCTGCCTTTGTCCCGCTGGCTGGCGGCGACCCGGTGCACCAGGCCCAGATTGGCTACGACCAGCTGGTTGCGCAGCCTTACACGGCGTGCGGGCTGATTGCAGCGGTGCAGCTGCTCCAGCAGCACGCGGTTGAGTTGGTGTGTGGGGGTGGGGGCTGGCTGTGGCATGGCTGGCTTGGACGCGTGGAGCGGGCAGGCAGCGGTCGGGCTGCTTGCGTGTTTTCACGGTCCACCAGCACGACAGCGGTTCGCCTCACCCCAGCCGGTGAAGTCACCTCACCCGTTGGGGTGAATGTTCTGCTCAGCTGAGCGTCGGGGTGGTCAGACCCAGGGGCTGCAGCTCAGCCCATTGCAACAGGGCCGGCCAGCTGCGCAGCTGCTCGAACACCTGACGGTGACCGTCGCTGTTGAGGTGCAGACCGTCGCTGCTCAGCCATTGCGGCCAGCGCGGATCGCCCATCAACCGCTCCAGCAGCGGCAGAAACGGCACATCGGCGGCCAGGCAGGCCTCCTCAAGCAGGCGCTCATAGCGGTGGATGTCGCTGAGGCTGTACCAGAGAACATCGGCATAGGGCATGGCGTCTTCGAGGACAGGGCTCAGGCCGATCACAAACACCGGAGCGATCTGCCGCGCCAACGGCAGCAGTTGCTCAAGGCCGAACAGAAAGCCATCGGGGTCGAGCTGATGGCGCCCATCGCGGCGACCCACCCGGGCCGAGTCGTTGAGCCCGATGCCGAGCAGCACGCCCTGGGGTTGCTGCCGGCGCAGTTCGCCGCGGCAGCCGACTTCGCCGGGCAGCCGCGCGCTGAGCCGCTCGAGCCCATCGCCGCGAACCCCCAGGTTGTAGACGACCGGGCCGCCCGGCAGCTCCATCCAGTGACGGCGCAGGCGTTCACACCAGCCCCCTTCGAGCGGATCACCCCAGCCAAAAACACCGCTGTCGCCCAGGGCGATCAGCTTCTTGGGGATCGGCAGCGTCATGGGCTGGTGCCTCCCAGCAGCTGGCGGCGAAAGCGGTCGCTGAGATCTTCACCCACGAGCGTCAGCAGGGCATAGGCCACCAGCAGCAGGGCGATCTGCTGCCAGGCAAAGGCGGCCAGGCTTTCGCGCAACTGGCTGCCGAGTCCTGTGCTGCCCACCAGACCCACCACCACGGTTTCGCGCAGCATCACATCGCTGCGATAGGCCCCGTAGGCCAGATAGGAGCGGGCCACGCCGCTGAAGCGGCCATACAGCAGGGCCAGCCGCGGCCCCGTGCCGCTTGCACTCAGGGCCTGCTCGGCGCTGGGACTGGCGCTGCCAATCGCCTCGTTCAGCAGGCGTCCCAGGATGCCGAGGTTGTGAAAGCCAAGCGCCAGGGCCGCAGGCAGCACCCCTGGTTTGAGCACAAACAGCAGCAGCAGGGCGCTCAGCGGCGGCGGCCACAGTCGCGCCAGCATCCAGATCAGCTGCAGCAAGGCTCGGCCCCAGCGCCAGGGTGCTGCCACCAGGAGCAGCAGCGGGCCGCTGCCCACCGCCAGCCCTGCCGCCAGCAGGGTCAGCAGCAGTGTGTTCGCGATCAAGGCCGGCCAGTTCAACTGCAGAGCCTGCTGCCAGCCGCCCGGTGCAAGCGGTGGCAGCGGCTGCCAGTGCAGCAGTTGCACGGGGTTGATGCCCAGCCACAGCGCACAGGCCAGAGCAAGCATCAGCACCCCGCCCAAAGCAGCCAGCATCTGCCTGCCCTGCCGGCCCACAGGCTCAGCCGGTGCCCCAGGCACCAGCTTGAGCCGCGCCGGCATGCTCCAGTGCGCCCTGAGCCTGGCGATCAGCGCCTCGAGCGGCAGCATCACGGCCAGCAGCAACCACAGGCCGCTCCACAGCTCGCGAAACTGCAGTGACTGCAGGCTCAGCAGCAGATCGTTGCCCAGCCCCCCCAGGCCAAACACCCCCAGCAAGGTGGCACTGCGCAGGGCACATTCGAGCCGGTAGCCGCCATAGCTGAGCAGTCCTGGCAGCACAGGTGGCCCCAGCGCCGTCCACAGCGCTGCGGGTGCACCGGCGCCGGCGCTGCTGAGGGCTTCAAGGCTCTGGCGGGGCAGGGCATCAAGCTGATCGCGCACCACCCGCGCCACCAAGGCTGCATAGGGAATCGTGATCGCTGCAACCGCCACGGCTGGTTCGAGCCCGATCAACTGCAGCAGCAGCAGGCCCCAGATCAACTCATGGATGGAGCGCGGAAGCGCCAGCAAGCGCGCCAGCAGATCGGCGGGCCAGCTGCGGCCCAGCAGGTGCAACACCACAACCTGGGAGCTGGCCGCACCCAACGCCAGGCCGATGAGCAGGCTGGCGGCCCAACTCACCAGGGCGACGCCGCAGGTGATGGCCAGTCCCCTGAGCTGGGACTCCAGCACTGCCGGCTCCAGTGAGGGCTGCAGGGCAGCTGTGGCAAAGCTGGCGATCAGCTCCCAGCCGCCGCCGTGGCTTGCGGCTGGCAGCAGCACCACAACCGGCAGCAGCACCAGTGCTGGCAGCAGCAGCAGCAGCGGTGGCGCCGGTTTCACGGTGCGCTGGCGTACAGCGCGTCGAGCCTGTCCTGTTGCAGTTGCTCAGCCGGCAGATCAAACACCACAGCGCCAGCCCGCAGGCCAATGGCACGGTCAAAGCCCTTGAGCAGGTCAGGGCGATGCAGGCTCAGCAGCAGGGCGCGGGGCGTCGCGCCCGCATCCAGCAGCAGGGCCAGCAGCTCAGCGGCCAGCCGCGGATCGAGGCTGGCCAGGGGTTCATCGGCCAGCAGCAGCTGCGGGTCCTGCCTGAGCAGCCGGCCCAGGGCGACCCGCTGGCGCTGCCCGCCCGAGAGGGCCGAGACAGGCTGGTTGAGCAGGCCCGGGTCCAGGTCCAGGCGGGTGAGCACCTGGCTGCAGGCCTGGGTCTCCAGGGGGACCAGCAGGTTGAGCACGGCACGCGGCCAGCCCCAGCTCGCGAGGCGACCCGTGTTGAGGTTCTGTTGCACCGTGAGCTCCTCGATCAGGCGCAGGTCCTGCCAGAGGGTGCCGATGCAGCGCTGCTGGCGCCGCCGCCGCCCGCCCCTGCGCGCCGGCGTTTCGCCCTGCCACAACACCGTGCCCTGATCGGGACTCAACAGCCCATTGGCCACCGCCAGCAGGGTGCTCTTGCCGGCGCCGCTGGGGCCGAGCAGGGCCACCCGCTCGCCGGGCCGCAGCGTCAGATCGATCCCGGCCAGCCGCGGATGATCGCGGCCGGCGACAACGACACGCCGCAGCTCCAGCAGGGCAGGGGCGCTCACCTAGCGGATCTTGCCGATCTGCCGTCCCACGCGCTCGATCGGGGCGTAATCGCTTGCCTTGGCCGCGGTGAACTGCTGGGCCCCAAACAGCTGCAGGATCGCCTTCTGTTCGGGGTTGCTGGGCCGCCAGCTGATGATGGCCCCACGCAACTTGGCCGTGAAGCCCTTGCCGAAGCGCTCATCAAGGTTGGGCTGGCCAATCCAGTGGTAATCGGGGTAGCCAGGGGTGCGCCAGATCGCCAGCACCTTGTTGCGGTTGGCCTTGCCGCTGCGCAGATTGGCTTTCCAGACCTGCTCGTTGACGGCTCCAGCCTGATAGGCACCGCTCTGCACCAGGGCGATCGTGGCGTCGTGGCTGCCGCTGAAACCCGGGGCACCGCCAGCAAAGTCGCTGGGCTTCACGCCGGCCTGCTGCAGAAAGAACTGGGGCATCAGCCGCCCCGAGGTTGAACTCTCGGAGCCGAAGGTGAAGCGCTTGCCCTTGAGTTCGCTGAGGCCTTTCTGGCTTGCGATCGGCTGGAGGCCGCTGGCCTTGTTGGCGATGAAAACGGTGTGAAACGACGCGTCAATGTCGCGCTGGGCGATCACCTGGGCACCGGGTTTCTGCAGCCGGGCCTGCACACCGGTCAGTCCTCCGAACCAGACCAGATCGAGGTTGCCGGTGCGAAAGGCGCTGACAGCAGCGGTGTAGTCGATCACCGGGACGTACCGCACAGGCACGCCCAGTTGCTTGCTAAGCAGTTGGGCCACCTGGCCGTAGAGGCGATTCAGTTTTTCGGGGTTCTGATCGGGGATGGCGCTGATCCGCAGCACGGGCCTTGTGGCCTGGGCGCTGACCGGGATCAAAGACTGGCAGACGACCGCCGGTGCCAGGGCCAGGGTGAGGCCAAGGACACCGGCGGCCAGACGTTCTCGTGTTGACATTGATTGAGCAAATCAGGGGTGGTGATGGACTGAGCGCGGCTCCCTGACGGCGAGGTCAGAGGGTCTGCAGAAAGCGGCTCAGTCGTTGCAGTCCATCATCGATCGTCGCCTCGGAGGCTGCACACGAGAGACGAATGCAGCGGTCATCACCGAAGGCGATGCCCGGCACCACCGCGAGTCCCTGCTCATCGAGCAGGCGATTGCACAGGCTCATCGAATCGAGGCCGTAGTGGCTGACATCGGGAAAGGCGTAAAAAGCTCCCGCCGGTGGCTGCAGCTTGAGTCCCGCGATGGCGCGCAGGCCGTCGCTGAGCCGTTGCCGGCGGCTGTTGAACTGCTGGGCCATGGCGCGCACACAGTCGCGCGGGCCACTGACCGCCGCCAGGGCTCCGTACTGGGCAAAGGTGCAGACATTGCTGGTGCTTTGGCTCTGCAGCGCCGCCGCGGCCTTGATCACCGGCCCATGGCCGGCCAGCCAGCCGATGCGCCAACCCGTCATCGCCCAGCCTTTGGCGCAGCCACCGACGATGAAGATGCGTTCGGCCAGATCGGGTGCGACCGCCGCCAGGCTGTGGTGGCTGTGGCCGGGAGCCAGCAGAAATTCGTAGATCTCATCGCAGACCACCAGCAGCTGTGGGTGGCGGCGTAACACCGAAGCCAGGGCCTCGAGCTCAGTGCGGCTGAGCACCGTGCCGGTGGGGTTGCTGGGGCTGTTGAGCACCAGCAGCTTGCTCTTGGGCGTGATGGCGGCCTCAAGCGCTTCGGGCCGCAGCCGGAAGCCATCGGCAGCCTGGCTTGGGATCAAGCGCACCGACGCCCCAGCCAGTTCGGCCATGTCGGGGTAGCTCAACCAGTAAGGCGCCGGCAGCAGCAGCTCATCGCCGCGCTCGAGCAGCACCTGAAACAGATTGAACAGCGCCTGTTTGCCGCCGTTGGTCACCAGCACCTGCTCGGCGCTGGTGGCGACGTGGTTTTCGTCGCTGAGCTTGGCGGCAATGGCTTCGCGCAGCGCCGGCTCGCCGGCCGCAGGACCGTAGCGGGTCTGACCGGCTGCCAGGGCATCGGCTGCCGCCTGGCGAATGAACGCAGGTGTCTCGAAATCAGGTTCGCCGGCACTGAGACTGCAAATGTCACGGCCGTCGGCTTTGAGGGCCTTGG
>Ga0194122_10001524_pt1 | contig 27943 bp, 17 predicted proteins | sample TA2MahCa10mmetaG_FD_155487 | JGI IMG/M metagenome (GOLD analysis project Ga0194122, IMG submission 155487) | Freshwater microbial communities from Lake Tanganyika, Tanzania - TA2015021 Mahale Deep Cast 10m | ecosystem: Environmental > Aquatic > Freshwater > Lake | place: Tanzania: Lake... | reverse complement strand
TTTGCCAGCCCGGGCGATTTTTGGAGGGCTTTGGAGAACAATGCGCTTGAACTTGGAAGCCTTCACACAATTATCACCGACCACTACTTCGCTCCTGAAGAGAAAATCACGGGCGTTGAGTTTGCAGCCCAGTTGCGCCAGAGAGGCTTTATGGGGCGAATTCTTCTTGCATCGAATGGAGAATTCGAGGCCGAAAGGCTCGCTGGGATTGTGGATAAAATTGTGGATAAGCAGCCGGTGGATTGGGAATTGCTGAGCAGTTGAGCGATGTGACAGAAATCATCTTCATTCGCAATCGTCTTATTTCCGATCACCCTGACCAGAAATTTTCGATCACAGGCAAGTACCTTTGAAAACCTTGGTGCAAAAAGAAATACCGTCCTTCATCAAATTGAGAGGACAGCCTGCCCATGACCTCGGACAACTTAAATGAGAAGACTCGCGCCACTGCCGATACAACATTTCAAATTCCACACATCACTCCCACTGCAGCCGTTCAGCGTGCACTCGCGGTTTTCGACTCACTGGGCTTAATTCGGCCTACGGCGGATTTGCTCTTCAAGAAGCTGATGACCGACTCCCCCGATGCCCTTTTGGATTTACTGAATAGAATCCTGAAACCCGCGCGGCCCTTTGTTGAACTTGAATTTCTAAATACCGAGGTTGCACCCGATGCAGACGGCGAGAAGGCAATTCGCCTGGATCTTTTAGTAAGAGCCGATGACGGCAAGGTTGTCGACATTGAAATCCAAAGTGGCGGTGCAGCAGAGCTCGAACAACGTGCAGTTTTTTACGTTTCACGGCTCGTATCGGAGTCTGTTCTTGCGGGAAGGCGCTATGAATCGCTGCCGGAATGTATTGTCATTTTCATTATTGAAGGGGAGTACTTCAGAGAAAAAGGCTTGGCGCATCGGGCATTTGAGTATTGCCAAACAAACGTGGACGAGGCCGCGAGGGCTGAAAGAGGGCAGATGAGGCTTCATCCGGCAGCTCCGAAGCTTCACTTTATCGAATTAGGAAAACTGGTATCTTCCAGCTCTAAAGAAGATCCGATACTACAAAGGTGGGTCGATTTCATGTTGCCCCAGTCGGTGGCCGACTGGGAGCGGGTTGCAGGAGAATTTGCAATGTTCTCGGAACTCAAAAAGAAGGTTGAACGCTATTCCGCCGACGACAAGCTTGCCATGCAACAGCGAGCCATCGATGAAGCGCGCGTTGCGCATGCGCTCGAAATGGGTGGCGCACTGCGCAGAGGACGAGAAGAAGGCATCGCAGAGGGTATCCAGCAAGGTATCGAACGAGCAAATATTGCTAACGCTCGTGCAATGATTGCCAAAGGCCTAGACAAGGAATTCGTCTGCAGTGTGCTGCAGGTGACCCCCGAAGAACTCGAGCGAATGCTTGCTTGAGTATTAATGGCTCTCACATCAGGAGCCAACGCATCGCGCCGATCTGATACCCTTAAAAAAAAGGGCGGGACTTCGAAACGCGAAATTTATCGAGGCGCCTCCAACCAAGTGCATTTAACTGATAACTAAGCCCACGTGGCTCACCAAACACAACGGCGAATATAGTTAGTGGAATGCTCCTACTCTCTGTCTAAAAAGCGAGTCAGTGTGCAAATCGATAACTAAAACAAAACATAACGATGTCGATTATTTAAATTGAATGCAACAGCGGACAAGAACGAAAATTCACGTTGACGCCCCCAATAATCAGTCCTAGCAGGACAGAAGGTTTCATTGGGGAACCAAGGAGAATGAGAATGAAGAATTCAAAACTAATGTTTATTGCTCTTGCGTCGCTCCTTACAACCGCATGCGGAACCGAAAATAATGATGTGAAGGATAGTGAATCTGACAACGCCAAAGTGAAAGCTGCTCTCGATCAGGCCAAAATTAAGATCGAAGAAGTTTCAAAGGTGGGATTCACAGAAGTTGAGATAGGCGAATAACGTGACGCGCCGATGGCGTTCTGTCTTCTGGATTGTGTTCCTGTATGCCATAATATTCCAAACGGCAGCCACAAAGGGATTCAAATCTGACAGACGGAGACTTTCTTTGAAAGCTTTTCTCGGACCAATTCCCAAGACACTGGATCCAACGACAGTCACTTCCTTCACCGAATACGTCATTATTCAGCAAATGACTCGCGGGTTGGTTAAATTAGACAGCCAAGGACAGACAACCGGCGACATCGCTGAGTCATGGAAGATTTCTCAAGATGCATCTCAGTACACTTTCACTCTGAAAACGAAACAATTTTTCTCAAATGGTGACGAGATAGACGCGAACAGCCTTGTCGGTTCTTTTCAGAGACAGATGAATAAGGGAAAAACTATTCATTATGACTTTTCCGGTATCAAATCAGTGGTGGCCAAATCACCTCAAATTCTCGAAGTAACTCTCAAAAATCCTGACGCACAATTCATAAGTAAACTGACATATCCAGAATTTTCCGTACTTCACAAATCAGATTTTTCAAAGAATACGGCTGATGCATGTGAGTGGAGAATTACCTCGGGAGCGACAACTCTCAAAGAACTAAAGAAAGATAAAATTTTACTTTCACAAGAACAGCAAACCAAAAGAGAAATAGAAATTACAGGCACTCTTTTGAATAAGAACGGCGAGGTCGATAGAGAGATCGACTTTTTTGTCGGAGTACCTCCCCTCTCAGCAGATTTGCATGAGAAAATGTCAAAGGATTTTGACTCCTATTCGCCGCGGCTCTCATTCACCTACTTCTTTTCTATCGGCAAGGGATCTTACCTCGCCAACAACAAATCAGAACGGCTCACTGTATTTAATAAGCTATACAAGTTTAGAGCAAGAATGGAGTTTGTTTCGCCATTCCATTTCGCATCACAGCAGCTTTATTTGGAAGATGGCCCTGGAAGAACCCCGAAGGCGACACTCACTAAAATTCAGTCCTCGCACGAGAAGGATTCTTCAACCAAACCCTCTCGGAAGAAAATAAAAATACTCTTACAGAAAAGCTTCCCATATTCAGACCAGCTCATTCACTTTCTTCAAAGTGAAAATATTGAACATGATATAACTTTCTATCCGAACTTCGATGAATTTGATAGGCTTACCAACGGCAATATCTTTGATCTCATCCAAACGAACAATGACTTTTCTGCTACAGATTTAACTTCAAATATAATGGTGACTCTCAACCCCAAGCGTCCTCTGGTCGAGACATTTGGAAACAAGGAAATTGATAAACTTAAACTGAAAATTGAAACTGAGTTTTCTGATCAAGTAAGAATCAGCTCGATACAAAGAATTGAGGAGATATTACTTCAGGATGCGCTTGTTTTTCCGATATTCCACCTAAAAATGTTCTTTTATGTTAACCGGAGAAACGATTCTAGAGAACTTTCCAGAAGATTCCCAGAGGTCTCGATTTGGAAACTGAATTGATTGAACATATTTCAGCTAAGCTTCGAGAAATTGTTCCTGATATCAAAATATCTGCGGTTAGGTCTTTTGTTGGTGAAAATTTTTGGAACTTCGAACTCGCACACAAATTCACTCGTGGATCGGGTGCCGCTCTGAACGCGGCATTGGCTTTCCAAAAGGCAACCAGTGAGTTTATCGAACGAGATGCATTTCGAATCCATGCGAATATTTTGAACGCAAAAACATCAAATGGATTTGCAGCTCACACAGCACTAGAAGATGCGCATGCCGCAGCAAAGTCCGAACTTATTGAGAGAGATGCACTTCTCATATGCTGGTTTGCCGACATTAGACCATGTTGGATATCAGGTCATTCGTCGGCGTTTTCAAAGCAAATTCTTGAGAGACTCGACTACCTCGAGCGAATGGGGATTCAGGCAAAGATTGGCGTTATTGGCAAAAGTTCTGGTGACTTCGTTTCAGTCGGGATGTTAGATTTAGACGCCTTTACCAATCATAATGCAAGTTGGGCATTCACAACTGAGGCCGCATCAAGTCTACATCATGCGCTCGAGAAATCAGCACTGTCACTTCTAAGAATTGCCAATCTAGCTATCACAAGAAGTGCGCAAAAAATTGCTCTATTTAGTGAGATTCATCCCAAAGACATTTCGAAACCTGAGCACCACCTTGAATATCATTTAGATCCCAAAAATAGGGAACTACTTATGGACTGGTGGATGTCATCAAACACGGAGGTGATAGACTTTGGCTCCGAGCCGGTTGAATGCATTGAGCTCAAGACAGATTTGGCAACCGGCATGAATCGATACGTGTCGTTTGCAAAGTCTGCCAGACACATCCCCTATTTTGTTGGAGCTCCTGAGAATTCCGATCTGATATTTAAACGCCTTTCCAGCCTGGGAATTAAGCAGCGTCGTAACTTTGAAGTGATACATCCACTCCCATGAATGAAAGAATTCTCATAAAGCTCTTTGCTTTAACCCTCACAGTCGCCCTCTTGGCCCTTTTTTTCGGAACTAGGGTGAGCCAAAGTCTTGCAGACCGTAGTGTAGAGGCGGTTCTCAATAAGTTTCAGACCGGACATGGTAAAATAATCTCTGAGCTCGTCAGAAACGATGTCCTGAATGGGAACAATCGCGCTGTAATTGATACTTTAGAGCGAATGCGAGCATCTAAAATCATTGACGAATATCGTTACAATTCATTCGTCAGCGATTTTGAATATAAAACGATTGATTTTTCATCAACTGAACATTTCAAGAACGAAATTTCTATAAATTTTTCTGATACAGATAATGCAGCTGCAAAGATATTATTAATTATTTATAAAGATAACTTCGTTGAACCAAAAAATCAGATTCTCGCTGCTTTGCGAATCGGATATGTAACAATATTCTTTTTGATTATTGGCTTCTTTTTCGCTGTTTTGTTTTTAATTCGATCGGAAAATAGAAGACTCAATTCTTTTATCGACCACTTTTTGACTGACAACAAGGTTGTTCCGGACTCAATCCCATCTCAACTTTGGATGCCAATTGTGGCCACAATAACAGATTCCAAGCAAAAACTTGACGACCTTAATGCTCAGCTATCGAAGGCAAAGGTTACAGAAGCCATCGCCCGCACGACTCAGATGCTTGCACATGATGTGCGCAAGCCGTTTGCGCTGTTTCGGATGACACTCGATCGGGTCAAGAGTGCGGGAAGCTCGGATCAGGTGCAGCAGGCGCTTCAGGAAGCGCTCCCTGAAGTGGAGCGATCGCTTGCGAACGTCAATGGTCTGATTTCCGACGTGCTCAATGTGGGTGGTGAATTCAACCTCGTGCTCAAGCCCGTGTGGCTCGCGCCGGTTGTGGAGGATGTTGTTGATGAGCTGCGCAAGCTGCATCCAACACGCACTCTCAATGTTCAGATATCGATTCCACCAGATCTCTGGGTTGAGGCCGACGACACGCGCCTCCCGCGCGTCTTCCTAAACATCCTCTCGAATGCCATTGAGGCCGTTGAAACAAAGGAAGTTGAACTTTGGATCTCGGCATCTGGTGGAGAACAGAACTCGCACTCTAAGGGCGGGCATGTTGAAATTCGTGTCGGGAACCTGGGAAGTTTTATTGCACCGGAGGCGCGCAGCAAGCTCTTTGACCTCTTCTACACCAGCGGAAAGAAGGGCGGCACCGGGTTGGGGCTCGCCATTGTGCGCAAGATTATCGAAGCACATGGCAGCACTGTTGTGTGCTCAAGCGAGCGTTCTGAGGCCTGCGCCCAAGGGAAGGTTGAATTTGGGTGGAAGCTGGCTCGGGCTGCATCTAACACTCTCTCGAGTCCAGTGGTCTCAGCCGTATCTTCTGAGAACGCCGCCGTATCCTCTGAGAACTCAGGTCATATGCCCATATCCCCTGTGAATAGTGCCCCGAGTCCATTGGCGGAAGATCCCGCGCCCGCAGCACTCCCCAACGTCGTTTTTCTCGACGACTCGCCCCTTGCCCGCTGGGTTTGGGAAGCCAAGCTCAAAGCAAAGGCAAAGGTGATCTCCTTCGCTAGCCCGGGCGATTTTTGGAAGGCCTTGGAGAACTCTGCGCTTGAACTTGGAAGCCTTCACACAATTATCACCGACCACTATTTCGCTCCTGAAGAAAAAGTCACGGGTATTGAGTTTGCAGCTCAGTTGCGCCAGCAGGGCTTTGTGGGGCGAATTCTCCTTGCATCGAATGGAGAATTCGATGCTGAGAGGCTCTCTGGGATTGTGGATAAAATTGTGGATAAGCAGCCGGTGGATTGGGAATTGTTGAGCAGCTGATGAGTACGCCGTTGGATTGAGACTTTCTTAGCGGTCGATGAGAACGCCGCAGGTTGGCGCCTAGATTCGCTGGACTCTTGAAAGAGAAAGCCCACATTGGCAGACGCCGAATTTCTGGAAGAGCCGTGTGGTATCGAGCCGAACTGATACCCTTAAAAAAACGAGCGAGACTTCGAAACGCGAAATTTATCGAGGCGAGCCCGGCTAAAATGTGCCGTCGATCAATAAAAATATATAAAAAAAGCTTGTCTTCAGAATCTCTTGGTTTTTTTTCTGGTACACGCAACCTGAAGAAATCGATGTTGGGATAACACTCTGTCAGCTCTCACATCTGAGGAATGGCAAGTTTCCAAAAAGTGAAGTGAAGTTATGATTGCGCTCGAAATGAAACCATTAAATTCGCTTTTTGAATTCCCCCCGTCATAAGCGTCGCTGCAATTGGGCGCGATAGGTAGAGTCATACTTAAAATCGAAAACATTCCACCACTCCAAGAATGCTAAACACAATACTCAAGGAATTCAGAAAACAAGCAACACATATTTTAGATTAATATTCCCCGATATATTCATTCTTTTACGATAATACTTTTATAAAATCAGAACATCTTCCGTTAACTCTAAGAAAATTCTTAAGTCCAAAGCAGCGTATTGGTGCCTGTTTACAGGTGGCTGTTCACTCCAGCCGCCTGAGGACTTTGCCGTTTTTTGTCCAAACGTAAGGACAAGGGGGATTGCATGATTTTGCGTTTTGCTTCGATTTCGCTTTTTATTGTCGGCTTGAGCGCATGCGGACAACCCAATGGCAACAATCTTGCCTCGCAAACCAATTCTCTTGATTCCAGCGACGAATATACCGGATCCGCATTTGGTCTCGCTGGCATAGGTAACCACGAATGTGTGCTGAGTTACCGGAATGTTGTTGCAGTTAAGAACGCCGCAACCGGCGGAGTGCAATACGAATACTCATCCGAGCTGCAGAAGAAGACCATTTCCGCAGAAAGCAAAGGATTTGGTCAAAGCTGCGCTTCTGCGTGTGCTTCACAGCTCTCCAGACTTCAGGGCCCACGCGACGGCAACGGCGTTTTGTTTCAAGGATGTCAGTACAATCTTCTGCCAAAAACTGCGTCGTTCCGCGGAGTGGTTGAATCCTACAGCGACGGCGTGATCAAAGGTTGGGCTTGCCAATTCGGGCAGGAAGCCTCAATCAAAGTTGAACTCTACCTGGGCGGCGCAAAAGGCTCCGGAAAATTGGTTGATAATGTGGTTGCCAGCGAGGTTGATGCGAACGCTCCGCTTGCGAAAGAATGCGGAACAGCTGAGGCCAAACACCGCTTCTCCATTCGTCTCCCTGATATAATTCGCCAGGTATTCAAAGGCGACAGCATATACGTACATGCTGTGAATTCCACAGGCAAGGGCGATCCTTCGCCACTTCTTGGCAACTCTGGGAAACTGGCTGTGGACAAGGTTGTTGCGGAAAAGAAGGCTGGAGAAAAAGAAGGGACTGTTGAGCCGAAAAAAGAGGCTGAAGCTAAAAAGGAAGCTTCTGCACTTCGGGAAAAACTAGGTGCAGGTCGAGTTCCATCCATTGTAAAACGCTAAGGCGCGTGAAAGCTGGATAATAACCGCGCCGAGTGCCGACCCGCTCTAACTGGCTCGCCCAGGAAGAGCCTCGTGCACTCGGCGCATCGTTTGCAGCAGAATCTTTACGCGCTCCAGATGCGACGCTTTTTCCCAACGCTGTGAACGCAGCTCGGTCATGAGAATTGCCTGAACTCTTTCACCATATTCTGAGTAACCAGAGCGCTCGCTGTTTTCGCTCTCTTGAATCAACTCTGAATCATATTTGGGATAATCAAAGCTGAAATTCATCCATCCCGATTCAACATCAAACGCCTTGCCGGGCATCCCGACATGGGCAATCCGCACGCGCAACTCGGTGTCGCGCCCGCGCCAAGAATCTTTTGCAGATGTCTCGCTCGGATTGAAATCGTAGCGGTCGCGCGCTCTAGCTTGGCCTTTGAAGTGGGGAACGATTTTCCCAAAATCATTTTTGCGCCACACCAAAACGCCCTTCAACTCGAGTTGAAAATTTCCCAGTGTATTTCCGAAGTGGGTGGACGCTATAACGCTCTCATTGATATCGGCTATTTTGTCGCCTACATCTCCGATCCGATTCCGAACTATCTCCGTCATATATTCACGTTTGAAAAACACAGATCCAAATTCCTGCTCCACGAGCTGCAGAGGCAGCGCACGGAACTCGGCCTCGCTCAATTGATAAGTTGCACCCGAACATCCCATGTAGTGGGTCATGAAGCGGCGACCCAAGAGGTTCTCTTTGGAATTGAGATCAAGCCACAGGTTCTTATACCACTGGGGACTTGGAACGATGCATTTTATGGAATCGAGAAGCTGAGCCATTTTATCGAGGTTTTCTTCGAAGCTTTGCGCGTCCGAAACGTTCTCGGAAGCATTCCGTTTGCAACCCACAAGACCAACGCTCAGTGCAGTGCACAGCAGCGCCACAAACTTAAAGCGGCCTGAGAGAACCTTTGCCCTTCTCCTGAAGCTCGGAGTCGGCGAACCACTCGTGACTGAAGACATAAAACACCCCGCACCTGCATCCGTGCGGAGTCCAGCAAAAACGAAGCCAAGGCCCCGATTTCCAATAAAATCATCTATATTATTGGGGAAATGAATGGATAAGGCAGCAATGAAGGTGTCTAGATCCTCAACACGATCATCACAACTGTGCTCACTGAACAGGGCTTAAGCTGACGCAAATCCCGTCCGCGGCCGCCGTCAGCTCGCGGGCGAAATCCGATAAATCTCGCCATCATCTGTGGTGAAAAGGAGATTCCCCTCGGGGCTCTCTTTGACCTGGCGAATGCGCTCGGACATCGATTCGAGGTAACGCGTTTCCTTTTTTCCATCCGCAGAAACCACATTTAGATGCTCGAGCACCAACGCACCCAGCACGAACGAATTTGCGAAGGCTTTGATTTTTCCGCTCTCGTATTTGATGAGCGAACTCGGCGCAATCGATGGCACATAAACCTTGAATGCCTGCTCCATTCCGGATTTGGCCGTGCCTTCACCGATCTTAGGGCCGTAGTATTCGCGTCCGAAGGTGACAACTGGCCAACCATAATTGAGCCCTTTGCGCACATCGTTGATTTCATCGCCGCCGCGCGGGCCATGTTCCGAATTGTAGAGTTTTCCATCTTTCAATGAGAAATAAAGACCCTGTGGATTGCGATGACCCAAAGAATAAATCTCGGGCAGAGCGTTCTTTGTACCTACAAAAGGATTGTCTTTGGGCACGCTGCCATCAAGCTTCAAGCGGATGATTTTACCGTTGTGCCAGTTGAGCTCTTGGCATCTGTCGCGCTCACCACGGTCGCCAATCCCAAAGAACACATGTCCTGAGTTGTCGAAGGTGATTCTTGATCCGAAGTGAACAGCACCACCGTTGTCGGTTGTGCCCACAAAGAGATCGCTCACAGCAGAAAGGCTCTTGTCACTAATCTTAAAACGCGCCCGTGCCAACGCGGTGGTGTCGCCTTTGGGAGTTTTTTTGGAGTAGGTGAAATATATAAACTGCGTTGTGGCATAGTCGGGTGACAAACGCACATCGAGCAGACCGGCCTGCCCTGTCGTACTGACTTTAGGAACGCCTTGCAGTTCAACGCGCGTCATTTGTTTGAAATTCACGTGGTACATCTTGCCCGTCTTTACAGTCACAAGTGCATCGTTCTCTGAAATCGTTTCGAGCCCCCAAATGACATCGAAGCCGTCTATGAGCTTTTCCAGGCGCGTGTCTGGCGGGAGATCCTTCGCCGCTATAAATTGCGCTTTTCCTTCTACCCGCGATTTATCAGCCGCCTGAGTTAATTGCGCTTTATCAACGCCCCGCGATTTTTCCACCGCTTGCGATAATTGCGTTGCCGCCACCGCATCCGCATCCGTTGCCGCATTTCCTGCCACCGGCACCAAAACACAGAAAATAGGATGTGCAATCCAACGCCAGACGGTCGCTTGAAGGAACATTTGAAGCCTCTTGCGTTTCATTTTAAAAAAAAAATGAAATTCATTTTTAATCGTAAATACCCAGAATAAATGTAATAATATAAATTCATCGTTATTTTATTAAAGTTATTCCTAAAAATTCCGAAATGAATATCAAACCGGGATTTCCTCGGTTGCAGAAAATAAATTGGGAGGTTCGAAATGGCAAATATGGTGAAGCTCGTAAGCTTGGTGTCCGCCCTGGGAGTTGTTACGGGCTGCGGTACGGCATTTGATCTCGATGCAGCCAAGAACGCAAACGAGATTGTTGAAGAGTCAAACAATGCTCTCGAAAAGCAAGTTGAATCAGACGAGACAGCATTTGCACTCAGCGTTCCGGTCGCAGAAAAATCCAAAAAAGGCGCAATCGTGGTTGAGAAATCTATGTCTCTGCCACTCGCCTATCAACTTCTGGCCGCTGTTTTTCCACGGCCAATTGGGAAAACCTGCCTTGTGCATGCAGGCGCGCACCTGATTAACTTGAAGTACTCAGGCAAAAACGAGTTCTCTGCGGAAGTGAGCTATCCCAAAGGTCTCAAGATTAGCCTCAACAGAAAATCTTGTAAGCAAGGCGAACTGATCGAAGTGCGCGCAGGTAGCGATTTCAGAGGACTTGCAATTGTGACCAACAAGCAAGCAACCTACTTCCAAAAAGAACTAACATACGTGCCATTCCCATCTGAACCGCGCAATGACCTCGCGCCTTTGCCAAAACTGCAGCCCGGTGCGATCGAGGGAAGCGATGCTCAGATCGGTGGAGTCACAACTGTTACGACACCATCGAAACCACCCAAGCCCCCAGCTGAATCCGAGCAGTGCTCTGTCCGTTCTGGCCGCCAGAACATCAGACTTCACGCCAGCAAAGAGCGCTCGTACATCAGCGGAACTGCCGTTGCCGCAAGCAAAGTCATGAATAAAATATATATATTCGGCGAATGTAATTTTGGTGAGAAACTGCTCGCCGACACGGTTAGTCTCGGACAGGCATTGGGCTACGACTTGAATGTTCCTTTTGTGCCTATGGCAGGCGACTCTGTGATTCTTCGAACGGAAGTTGAACTCGGCAAGAAGGATGCTGAACAGCTCTGACCCAGGAACCGGTGCACGCGCTGGCGAGTTCTCCCCCACCCCGCACCAGCCGGCGCGTGCCCTTTCAGAGGAACTTGGTGAAAATGTGCGCTATGCTTCCAAAACCAAGATAACCGGAGTGGCCACGAGATGAACAATGATCTTAAAACGATCAGAAAACAAATCGAACTCACAAGCTACTCGAATTACCGTTCCTACTTTGAAGACCTTTATCAGCTCGCAAAAAACTCTCTCGAAAAATACTCCTACATGCGCTTCGCCGAAGACCTAAACCTAGGTGCAAGCAACATCATCTTTACGATTATTAGAGGCTCACGGAAGCTGATGTTTAAGCATGTGCGCAATGTCTCAGACGCACTTGGATTCGATGCAGGAGAGCGCAAATTCTTTGCTTCACTCGTGCGTTTGCAGAACTCCAACAATGTGAGTGAGCGTATTCAGGATTACGATGCCCTGCTCGATGTGGCCGGCAACCGCCAAAAAGAAGAAAGCTCAAAAGATGCCATCCTTTTTTTCAGCGCCTGGCATCACGTTTTGGTCTTTGAAGCACTTGAGCTCTTCCCAGAAGGAGCAACTCCACAGATTCTTGCCAAGCAATTTCGTGTTCCGATTTCCACCACTGAAATCCGCGAGAGCCTAGAATTGCTCACTCACATGGGCTTGCTGGAAGTTCGTGAGAGTCTCTATTTCAAGAAGCAGAAAAACCTCAGCACAGGCGGAACGGTGCCGGGCTTTGGCGTAATTCGATTTCATCTCAAGATGCTTGAGCTTGCGCGCGAGTGCCTCGGACCAGAATTTAGCCCAGAGGAAAGAAACGTGAGTTCAGTGACTCTCGCGGTAAGCGAAACAGGAGCCCAGAGAATCCGCGAAACACTTGAAGAGTTTCGCAAGCGCATCTTTGCAATTGCGAATGAGGAAAGCTCAGCTGAGAAGCTCGTGCAAGTAAATTTCCAGGCATTCCCGATTCTTGAAGGCAAGAATAAGAGCAGTGGCAAGTAAAACCAGAAGGATCTCAAGTTTTTTACTGCGAGAACCGACATTGCCAAAAAAGGGAGAGGCGGATGAAGCTAACCAAAACCCAGGCAGTGCGTTCCTCTTTGGGCATAGCTTTTGCCCTGCTGCTAGCTGCATGTTCATTCGAGCTCGACACCTCGACGATCCACGCAGTGGAAGTTGGTAATCCTGAAGATAGCCGTCCTTTAACACCATCTTTGCCCAAGCCTCTGCGCCTGGTTCAGATTGAATTGCAAACAACTGACCTAGAGGAAATCGCACAGATTGATTTTGCCGTGCAGTCGGTCAATCTGGTTCTGCTCTCGTCCTCGGGTAAAGTGGTTGTTGTGGCGAGCAACAACCTGAAGCCAGGTTCACAGCTCACGCTGTTTCCTAAAAGCCAAAAGACCCTCAAGTTTGAAGTTCCAGGCGATGCGCTTGCGAACAATCCGCAACTCAAAATTCAAATGAAGTTCGTGGATGCGAAACCAGGGTCGGTGAAGGTCGATTCTCAAGAATTTGCTATTGCGCCGCAAGCAGAGCCACTGCACCTGCCCTTGCCCAGCGCGGCTACCGCGAAAGTCTCCGGACTGGCTCTGGTGATTGCAAAGTCCGTCGACAAGTCGAGCCTCTTCTCTTCAAGCGCTTCATCAGAGCCTAGATCTGGCTCGGTAGACCCGGCCAAAAGCCCTGGCACGCCTCAACCGACGTCAACCCACGCTCCCGTCTACAAACTCAAGGGCTCGTGAAGAAAGATGCAGGAAGTTGTTTCCAGTCGCTCGCATGCCACGGCCTCTGTGAATTGAGCATTCGCCACTTCTCGGGATTCTCTGTGGCTCTGCGAATCATTGCAGGCAGCTCGTCTTTTAGCTTCCGCACCGGTGTCCAACCCAATTGTTCTTGTGTCGCTGCAAGATCGAATTGATAGTGCTCATCGGCAAAATCAATCATCCAAGGCTGGTAGAATTCTCTTTTTCTCAACTTCGCTAGAAAGAACGCTCCCCACCGCGCAAGCCATTTGGGAACACGGATTTTTGGTAATCTGAAGCCAAACGCCTCTCTGTCTGCAATGCAACTAATCTGTTTGTAAGTTGTGGCCTCAGACTCACCCAGCAACAAGCGTCGATGCCGCACCTCAGATAAAAGCTGCTTTTGAAAGGCAGTACAAAGTTCATCCAAGTGAATGTAGGTGAGACCCTGATTCCCATCGCCCGGGTAGAACCATCGCTGCAATCTGAAATTCAGATGGCAATCCAAGAAATGATAGAGCGGTACCAGTTCGCAAAAGTCTGTGTAAACGCCAGCAATAACCATCTCCACGTAGGCCGCATTCGCGAGCTCAGCCCGCATAATATCTTCTGATTCTTTCTTGAAGCGCGGATACTCCCAGCGTGCAACACTCTGCGCACTTGCATCAATCAACGAACCATTTGCAACAGGTTCGAGGCAGGCCATGCTGCTTGCCTGAATGAAACGGCTCAATTCAGTCTTCAGCTGCAGGTAGCACCGAGCAATCTCGAACAATCCAAGCTTTAATCGATCGTAGTGTATGGAAGGCTGATTTGAAAAATCATAGTAACCTGCAAGATTCACAAAGCCCTGAATCGGGCGGGGATGTGCATCGAAAAATGCTCGAATCGCTCCAGCATCACCCAAATCCACCTTGAAGAAATGAACGTTGCCGCTGCTACTCGCACCCTCTGCAGGCAATTTGATATCAAGCGCTGCAACTTCAAACTGCTGAGCCAGTCGCTCCACGAGTGCTGTGCCAATGAGACCCGAACTTCCAGAAACAACAATCCAGGGCTTCACGATTTTTTCCTTTTTGGCACAATGAATGATTGCAGTGAGGTGATGATATTTTGCGTGGTTTCAGGAAAAAGCCTGGTCATTGTGAGAATAGCCTGATTTTCAACGCCATTGGTCTTTGCCATTCCAGGCTTTTCGAATGTTTTATAAATCAAATCAGCAACACTCTGTGCACTGCGCTTCGGAATCCACGCACTCAGTTTTTCGGTCATTTCCGTTTCAATCAGCCCAGGAAGAACTGTACTAAATGAAATTCCGGCATGAGCATATTCATGCTCGATACTCTGCCACAGAGCCGCAAGGGCTGCTTTGCTGGCGGCATAGGTTGCGTTTCCCGGAAAAGAAGTACACGCAGCAAGAGAGCCTATAGCCAAAAAGTGTCCCGACCTCCGCTTTTGCGCCTGCGGCAGAAAGACGTCGAGCATCCAAGTCGGACTCAAATAATTTAGAGTCATTTCATCCAAGCGATCCGAGGAATTATTCTCTGAAAAATTCTTGTTCGCTGATACTCCGGCATTAAATACCACGGCCTGAGGACAACCGTGCTCAACCAGAATTTGCTCTGACACGCGTGTGGTTGCGGTTTTGTCGGACAAGTCGCACTCGTACCAATAAGCAGCCAAACCAGAACGCTTCAACTGATCCGTAATTGTGATAAGTTTTTGCCCACGGCGCGCAATCCCAATGGCCTTAAATCCTTTCGCTGCAAAGAGCCTGAGCGTTGCCTCGCCAATGCCGCTGGAGGCTCCCGTCACAACGATACATCCCGCATCCTCAACCCTTTTTTGGCTTCGCGATGCTTTTACTGACCTCATGACCCTACCCCTGATTTTGCGCCAGACTGCCCCTGAATTGCATCAGGTAGCGGACTTAAGCTGAAACAACTGAAAATGTGTTCGAGAATATCCAATTTAAACCCAATTATCACTGCTGTGCTTTTTTTATCTTGGCCTTCAATTACTATGTGCTCATATCTCAGGGTTATTTTCTCCGCTGCAGGACTTGAGTGGAGCAAGCACCCGACGAAATAATTTGAGTTCAAGTTTTTGAGTCTCACCCGATTTTACGACACGCAGGTTAACCGAGCGTCAATATTTCTTATTTATTGTCCAAATCCGACGACAAACTCTTTAGAGACAGGTAGGCTCGAAACGGATGACACCGGATTTTTGAGAGGCAAACAGGCGGATATCAGCAGTAAAGTAGGTTGTTCCTCAGGAGGTATTTATGGAGATGTTAAGTATTTTCCAGTATTCATTGATATATAATGCGTTCTCTTTTGCGCTTGCTGCGATGGGAGCAGCGACCCTATTTCTTTGGTTTGGACGCTCTCAGGTTTCAGACCACTATAAAACAGCAGTCACAATTTCTGGATTGGTGTGTGCTATTGCAACATACCACTACCTGAGAATCTTCGAGAGCTGGGAGGCTGCCTACCAGGTAAAAGATGGCGTTTTGAGCGCCACAGGTGTGGCATTTAATGATGCCTATCGATACGTCGACTGGCTTCTCACAGTGCCTCTCCTGCTCGTCGAGCTTGTTCTCGTGATGCGCTTGAGCCGCGAAGAAACAGCGAGCAAGGCCAAGAAGTTGGGCTTTGCTGCAGCGCTGATGATTATTCTGGGTTATCCGGGAGAAATCGCAGCTGACGTTCCCACAAGAGCACTTTGGGGCACACTCTCTGCACTTCCATTTTTGTATATCATCTGGGAATTGTACCGCGGCCTCGGCGAATCCATCGAGCGTCAGCCTGCAAATGTGCGTGAACTCATCAAGAAGGCCCGTCTGTTGACCTTGGCCTCCTGGGGCTTTTATCCAATTGTTTTTATGGCTCCCTACATCAATATTTCGGGTGGTACGGCTCAAACAACCATTCAAGTGGGATATACAATCGCCGACCTGGTGGCGAAGGCAGTGTTTGGAATTGTGATCTGGATGATTGCGGTTCAGAAATCTGAAGCCGAGAAGTCCGGGAATCACTGAGTTAAGCTCGCCTTCTGATTGCAGTGCATCCGTATCATTGCGGGTGCGCTGCAGACCCTCCTCCAGCGCGTCATAATTCAGACACGTCTACTCATTCTCGCCCGGGGCGATTCCGAACCTTCGGTAACGGGGGTGGAGCACATGGATGTGCGCGAACGATCGGTTTTGATCATCACTCTGGTGGCCTCAAACGCTGCCCTGGCTTCAGATTTTCATGAAAGTCTGAAGCCAGGCGTTGTTTGCTCATCTGACCAAAATCCCTCGAGATTTCAGATTCTGGAAAGCCCAGCATTCGACGGATTTTTCAATATCACCGAAGGTTTATGCAAGGCTTTGCCGATAGAAGAAGAGTTGGATTCGACTCTGTTCACAGTAGGGCACTGCATGCTCGACGATGGACAGCAGTTCGCCTTCTTATTCGGAGGCTGGCTGAACATGCTGACGGTGCGTTTCGATGAAAGAGATGAAGCCCAAGATTTGTTTTGTCACGAGTAGAGGTAGATGAAAATGAACAGGATTCTCTTCATCAATATGATGGCTGCATTTACACTCTTTGCTGCCTGCAAAAAGCCCGCGAGCGACGCAGGAGCGGGAACAAATTCTTCAGCAAGCCAGCAGAGCCCTCAGCAGCAACAACAACAAAGGGGCGAGTTTCCGACGCAATTTGACTTGCAGGAGTTCTATGAAATCACGCGCGCTTCGTATCTCAAAAAGCTGCGAGCGTTTGGTGAAGACGGGTTGAGCCAGGCTGAGCTTGCATTCATGGCCAAGTTCAACATCAACACAAAGTATGTTGGGCAGATGGTGGACTTGGCAGAAACCATGTTCCAGCTGCTCGAATCAGGCCGATACGCGCAGAAGCTTCACGGTATTAGCCGCATGGATAAAGTTTCACGTAATGCACCTAAAGGTCTTACCGATAAAGATCTCGAACAATTCTTCCAGCTTGTGAAAATGGATTATTTCAGGCGCATAACGAAACGGCCGACGCCGGAAATGGACGCGCGTGAAACCAACTTCTACGCACGCGCGAGCGCTAAGTCAGAAAGCTCACATGCCTCACCCGCCGATGTTCTGCTACTATCCTCAGATCTTTTCGACAAGATTGAGGGTATCAAGTGAGTCCGTTGAGATGATCTTTTTTTGCAGCACATGAGCTTCATGAACTGGGATTTGCCGGATCACATGAAGCTCACACTTGTACCAACAAGAATTGTATTGGTCCTGATGTCTTCCTGGACGCCACTCAGAGGATTGGGTGTCTTGTAGGTACCAATCTGAACCTTACCATACAGATCAATAAGAAGATCAGGCACAGAAGTTGGGATGTCGTCCCCATGGTAAGACACGCGCCAGCCCAAATGCAGACCAAGAACACGCCCCGTTAGACTTGAGCCCTTCTGCCATTCAGCTTCCAAACCAAACACGTCGCCCGAGTTCTCAAGCCATGGAACCCACAACAGTCGGAAACCGTAGTTGTAGGCCGCATTGCTGAGTGCTGGGAAAATCTTGCTGGTCAGGGCACGTTCGTAGCTCCACTGTGTGGTGTAGGAGACTTCGCCGCCATGCAATTCAAGCTGCAGACGCCGCTGAGCCACAACAACGGCTTGGTGGAAGCTCAACCCAATCGTGTTCTCGTAACGCACGGCAGTTGCGGTCTTCTCATTCGCACTAGTGCTTTCAGAATCCTCATCATCAATGGGCGTGGCATCGGGGGTAAAGGAGAGCGAGTAAGCATGGCGCGCACGTGCAGCACGCAGTCCAAAGCGTGTTGATTCGTGGCTCCAGAGTTTGGCATCGAATCCGTAGGTCAGCACGGAAGAAAACCGCTTCTGGTTGGCGCGCGGAACGGGAAGTCCGGCCACATTCAGTATTAGGCCGGCTGCTTTGGTGTGGCCGATATCAACCGCGGATGCGGCGGGCTTTGCTTCCGCTGCTTGAACGACGGGGGCTGGAGCTGCGGGCTGCGGTTGGACAACTGCAGGCGCCTTGGCGGGTGCAGGTGCTGGACGACTCACGGCTGCAGGCTGTGGAGCAGGAGGAACAGGAATTTGTGCCACAGTTGGCCTCGCTGTCGTAGGGGAAACAGACGGATTCGGAACAAGAGGAAGTCCGACAGCCTTCGGTGCTAGGGGCTGCAGCGTGGGAACAGGAACGGGCGTGGTTGTTGGGCGCGGGAGCGCCGTCGGCAGAGGTGGCGGAGGAGTTTGAACAGGAGTGGGAGCAACCGTCGGAGCCAAGGTCGGCACCACTGTTGGAGCAGCGGTGGGTGTAACCGTAGGAATAACTGTGACGGCAGCGACAGCCAAAGGTGTTGCTGCGGGTACAACAGCGGCACTCTCTTTAACAACTCCCGGAACCGCAACGACCGCGGTCGGAACAGCAGCCGCCGTTGCTGCGGGTTTAGGTGCAAGCTTCGCTAGGTCGAGCTTCTCAAGAGTCTGATCAATAGCACGTTGGAAGGTGTTATTTCGTGCTGCGCTTGAAGGATAAACAGCAAGGAAATGAGTTCCAACAGTTGCATTGCGGCGCAAGCGAGAAATGTTTAATCGCAGACCGCCGCGGTCATAACCAAATTGAACCGCAGACAGGCGGGGCGGATTCGAGAGCTGTGCCGGCAAACGCGCGTCGCGCTTAGGCTGGACGCTCCCATTACCCATGTACGCAGACACAGGCGATGCTTCGAGCACAGCCGCAGTCAGCAAGGTAACAAAACTTGGCTGCTTGAGCGCTGCCACTACTTTAGATTCTGGTGCGAGCTTGATGTGGCCATAGCACTCTTCGCTTCCCGAAGCTGATACCGGACGACATAGCGTCACGTGAGCACGTCCTTCGCGAGGAGCAATGCCCAAACGCCAATAGTGTGCGTTTTGGCTTAGGATGGGAGCCGGAGAAATCGAGCTGCAAGTCACCACATTACCCAGAGTGATTCCCCAGGGGCTCGAGGTGCTCACAAAGGCATCGCGCAGCAACCCACACGCCTCCTCAGAATGGTAGGCGGGGTCGACCTGAATATTAATAAGCACAGGGTCTTTGACTTGTGCATCTGCAACAAAGACTTCTGGCTCTGGCGTTGGGGGTGTCACCGGTGCAGCAGGCTGCTCGGCAACCGTAGCTTCACCTGAGGCTGCAACAGTTGCCGGCTCTGGTTTCAGAAGCTCAACCTGGAAGGCCTCTTTTCGGAAAGTGAATCCCTGCTTCTTGCCCCAGAAATATTTACGCGCCGGAGCAGGGCGATTGCGGGGAGTGAGAACAATTTCTTCACCATCGTTTGCGAACTGAATCCAGTAAGCCTGCAAAGTGGTTGAACGTGCGAGACCTCCGGGGAAGCGATATTGACGCCGACCAGGAGGGGAGTTGTAACTTGTGGTGGTCGTGATGGGAGCCGCTTCAAGAAGACCTGCCATAAGGAGAGCAACGTAGTTGTCATCTTGAGACAACAACTTCTGCAACACGGGTGCACTGGGGAGTTTGAAATCGCCGTAGCACTCTTCATACCCTGGCTTTGAAAGATTACGAGGTCTACAAAGCGATCCGGTAAAAGCTGCTCCCTCAGCAACAACACGCACCGTCCAGTGCACGAGGCTCTGCGGAGGCGCTGGTGGATTCGCAGAAGACGCGCAGCCACCGAACTTATCGAGGCGTAAATCCCATGGAGCATTGGTTCCACCAATCGTGGCCTGGAACTTTGCACACGCAGCTTCAGAATGCACCTGAGCATCGAGAACAGCAGACAAAACGATGTCCGTGCGCGGCTCGACGATATCCGACAGGGTTTTGCTTGAATTCGGCTTTCGCGCGTCCGCGTCGGAGCGGGCAAAACCCCGGCTCGAGGTAACGTTCAACGAGTAAATCGCGAGGAAAATAAGTACCGTCGGAAAAATGATGGCGTAATAGCGTGAAATTGAACGGTTAAATTTCACTGGGAAACTAGCCTCCTCATGATCTCCCGTGTTGTTCCGATCCCAAACTAGACAGGAGTTTTATGTATAATATCAGGCCGAAATCTAGAATTACACGGGCAACCATCAGGCTGATGGCGGTCGCAGGTGTTTATTCTCTGACGGCTTGTGGTTTGTTGGGCGAGCAAGCGGCACCGCGCGATCCAACCATCGAAGAACTCCGTTCAACAAACTCAATCAAACGACTTGCTGCTGCAAAACCTGGCCTCGACGCACTTTATGCGAGTGCATTGAAGGGTCAGGACAGCGCTATGCGCAAAGAGATCGACAACACCATGATGGTGATTGTGGGTCGCAGCCTTTCGAACGCCGAGAAGGCGGAGTTAGCTTACGAATCTCTGCGTAACATTAAACTCCTTGTGCGCTTGCCCGGAAGTCAGCAGCGTGCATTGAAGGCTGTTGGCGATGTGCGTCAAACATCTGTCATCTTCGGCGCAGATCTGATGCGCACCATCTTCGACACTTTCTCTCAGTCAAGCAGCTCACTGTTCTTCTCACTGAATGCGACTTCCGAACTGACCTCGCAAGAGATTGCTGAAAAAATTGAACGGACGTTTGACGTCTTCTCGAATGTTGCCACCGGTGTCGAAAATGCGGGGCAACAAAACCTAGGCAAGCAGGACGCACTCGACTCCGCAAAGAAGATTGAGACAACACTCAAAACGCTCCCCAAGGGTTTAGTTACGACACTCATTGAGTCGCTCAAAGAAATCGTTGCCAATGTTGAGGCTTCGCAGCCTGCAAATGCACCGAAGACCTTAGTGGCCAGCAAAGCTTTGACTGTTGCGGTGAGCGTTGTGAACCTCGGTGAGGTCTTGAACGAAGGCCTCAGCAAAAAGATTATTAGCGATAAAGATGTGAGCGACTCCGTGAAGGAATGGAGAACGAACGTCTCGGCAACCATCAGCAAGTCATCACCCGACAGCGTTCTGAACACCGACGTGATCACTCCGCCGCCACTACCGACCATCGACGCAGTTACAGGTTTGTATTCAGGCTCTCTGAATGACTGGGAATTTGTCATCAGCACGGCTCCAACAATGGGAACCTTGAACGCCAAGGAAAATCCGCCCAAGTACACGCCTGGTGCGAACTTTACGAACGACGACGTGTACTCGTTCCGCCTGTGCCACAAGACTTTCACGAAGATCTGCTCGAACGAAGTGGCACGAAAAATTAGCTTGCCGGTTCTCACTTTGCCTCCGTCGATTGCCCCCGGAAGCGATGGCAATACAGCAGCGCAGTGCTTGGTGGACGCAAAAGAGAAACGCACGGTCATTTACTCCTGGTATCAGAAGTCAGGCGATTCGGAACCCGTGCTGCTGGCTGCCGAAACCAGCCGTGACCTGCCTAACCGCGCTTATTCATCGTCTACAAAAGTCTTCTGCCAAGTGCGCGTTATTGACGACTACGGCCTGAGCTCGGCGAGCCTCGCGAGTGAACTGATTCCGATTGCCAACAACTCTCCAAGCCTGGTTGAGCTGGGTCAATCACTTGTTGAACCCCTGGAAGATCACGAGATCACGATTGCCTTGGGGCGGGCTTCAGATGTGGATGGTGATTCGATTGTCTTCGAGATCACACGTCAGCCAACAAAGGGTATGCTCTCGAACCCCAGCCCATCGAGTGCGTCGCCCAAATCCGAGTCGGTGGTTTACACGCCGATTTACGATCTCAATGGCTCCGACTACTTTACATATCGCATGTGCGACAATGTAAGCCCGCGGGCATGTTCAGACGAGATTCGAGTCAATGTTAATTTGATCGCACAGAATGATACGCCTGCACCTTCGACAGCTGTGCAGACGACTGCTTCAGTGAATGAGGATGGAGAGGTTGTCATCCCACTGGCTGCGTTCAGAGACGCAGACACGCGCACAGACGCGCAAGCGTTGCGGTATATCATCACGACACCCACTTCCAACGGGTCGTTGCTGACGACTTCGTCGTCGAATCCTCTGTCGGCCGTCACGAATCCGCCCAATGTTTCGGAAACGACGCCGTCAAACGTAAAATACAAACCCAACCCCGATTTCAACGGAACCGATTCTTTTATCTACAAGGTCTGTGACAGCACGACAGAATCAAACTCATGTTCAGCCGACCAGACCGTGACGATCACAGTCAACGATGTCAATGACATCCCCGTGCTGACGGTTGATGCTGCCCTTCAGGGGCAACGGAGTCTTGCAACTCAAGAAGATACCGACACGACCATTGATCTTGATGCTGGATCGGATGTTGATGTTGCATCCAATGCTCAGGTGCTCCGCTACGAGATCTCACAACAACCCGCGAATGGAACCATCAGCCTGATTGCTGCGGTGCAAGCCAATGCAAAGGGTTCGTTGAATTATCGAGGGAATGCGGATTATAACGGCGCCGATGCATTCAAATACAGAATTTGCGACAACGCAGCCACATCACTCTGTACGTCCGAAATCACCGTCCAGCTTTCGCTTGCCGCTGTGAATGACCCTCCAACTCAGTTGTCCTCTGGCATGACTGCGGTCAGCACGAATGAAGACACGGCCGTGGAAATAACTCTTGGTCGTTACTTTGACCCGGATGCAGGCACCAACGCACAGGTGCTTGTGTATGAGTTTGTGAGTGAGCCCAGTCAAGGTGTTCGTGGGAGTCCGGACAATGCTCCCACGGAAAGTGTTTCAAAACTGATTTACACGCCAGCGGCGAATCACAATGGAACTGTCAGCTTCAATTACCGGGTCTGTGATGGCCCTCAGAGCGATTCGAACCGAAGCTGCACGTCGCCAAGTGGAGTTACTGTCAACATTGCTCCGGTGAATGACCAACCCACTTCGCTCGGAAATGGCGACGCGAGCGTCGCTGTCACGGAAGACACGCCAGTGGCATTCCGAGTTGTGAATGCAACCGATGTTGATATTGCATCGAATGGTCAGCTCCTCCAATACGAAATCGTTCAGGCACCGACAAAGGGTGTCGTCACCTTTCCGAATCCTGTTGCTGCGACAGGGATTGTCAATGGCCTTTACACTCCAACGTTGAATCAAAACCTGTCGGATCAGTTCTCATATCGGGTTTGTGATAACAGCACCGCTGCAGATCGCTGCTCTGCAGCCATTCCAGTCTCCGTAACTATCACACCTGTGAACGACACTCCATTGGTCACAGTGGTGGGCTCAACAACGGCAACACTGACAGAAGATGGCTCTGTTGTTCTGACATTGGCGAATGCGGACGATCCAGACGTGGGCACCAACTCTCAGACGCTCTCGTATCAGTGGGTACAGTCCCCTGCGAAGGGATCTCCCACAACATTCCCAGCATTTTCAGCCGCAACACCTCGCACGATCACCTACACGGCGAGCGTAAATCAAAACGGCAGCGAGACAATCTCATACCGCATTTGTGACGATGCGAACCTGGCTTCGTCGTGTGGTGCCACGCAATCGATCGTGCTCAGCATCGGTGATGTGAATGATGCGCCAACATTGGTGCAGGCAGGAGATACGCAAAAAACATTGAACGAAGACACACCAACGCTCATCCAGTTTGGCAGTTACACCGATCCGGATATCGACGTGAATGCCCAAGTGCTCTCCTACAATATCGTCACCCAGCCGACGAAGGGCAGCCTCAATACGATCGCTGTGCCACGGTCCGGAACCGGAGCAGTCACGTATGCGCCATTTGCCAACACGCATGGCAGCGACTCTTTTACCTACAGGGTGTGTGACAATGACGCTGGCAATCCAATTTGTGCCACGCCTGTGACTGTCACCGTTCAGATTACACCCGTGAACGATTACCCGGTTATTTCAGTGTCTGGCGATGAGCAGGCTGAAACAGACGAGGACACACCCAAGGCAATCAATCTGGCTGTCGGCACTGACCCTGATATGGCTACCGATCAACAAAGGCTTGTCTATTTTATTAGAACACAACCCAGCCGAGGGCAGCTTGGTTCGCTTCCCACCTATGCAGAGCAGGCGGGAACCGTAACCTACACTCCGGAGCAGAACTTCAATGGCTCAGACTCTTTCAGCTACCGCATTTGCGACAACGAAGACAACCGACTGTGCTCGGAGCTCAGAACGGTGACAATCACCGTCAGACCTGTCAACGATGCACCAAGCGCAATCGCGCTATCAAACAATTCAATTGCCGAGAATTCAGCGTCGGGAGCATTGATAGGGACATTGAACATCACAGACGTTGATGCAGGCGATACGACGACGTTGTCCCTCCAAGGCGCGAACGCGAATCTCTTTGCGATTGATGGAACATTCATTCGCAGTGCAAGTGTCCTCAATCATGAGTCGGCAAACGTTGTTTCAGTTACGGTGCGGGCAACCGACGGCGGCAATTTATACGTCGACCAAACATTCAATATCAACGTCACCAACGTCAACGAAGCGCCCAGTGATATTCTACTTTCACTAAATTCAATCAATGAGAATCAACCCGCAAATTCGACAGTTGGATATTTGAGCTCCGCCGATGTGGATGCTGGCTCAACCTTCACTTATTCACTTTCTTGCGGAAGTCCGGGCGCCGACGATAGCAGTTTCAATATCTCGGGGAGTCAGCTACGAACCAGTGCATTGTTTGATTACGAGACAAAGAATTCATATTCGATTTGTCTCCGTGTCACGGATAATGGTTCGCCTGCGCTGAGTTTTGACAAGAATTTTATAGTCTCCATCGCGGACACTCCCGAACCGCCCACGATTTCCCAGATCACTCAGAAACAAACGAACGAGGATACAGCTCTCACTGTTTCAGGCATTACAATTGCAGACGTCGATTCAACGCTCACATGTACGAGCTCGGTCACCGCGGTTTCGAGTGATGCGACCATTGTTCCGAACGAAAGTCTGGTTGTTGTAGGAAGTGGAACAAACTGCGGCCTACAAATAACCCCAGCAGCAAATAAAAATGGCACTTTACAAGTGACACTGACAGTGACCGACGGTCAGCTGCAAGCAACCTCAGCTTTTACTTTGAATGTAACTGCCATCAACGATGCACCGCAGATTACGGCAGCGACAACTTCTTTTTCGATGGAGGAGAGCACGAACCCGCCAGTCATCAACTTCACGATCTCTGACGTCGATTCAGCAATCACCTGTGCCTCCCACGTGACGGCGGTTTCAAACAATCAAGGTTTGGTTCCGAACGCGAATCTTCAAGTCGGCGGAACAGGTCAGAACTGCACTTTAAGTTCAGCCTTGGTTCCAACCGTCAACGGCGCTGTTACTTTGATGGTGACAGCGAATGACGGACAGGCGACAACAGCCTCCAACTTTAATTTCACCGTCACCCCGCGGAATGACTCTCCGACGATCAATTCTATCACTGCGCAGGTAACGGACGAGGACTCGACGAAAACAGTGCCATTCACGGCCAACGATCCCGATGGCGCATTGGCTTGCAGTGCGACTTATTTCACCTACTCATCTTCAAATACAGATTTGGTCGCAGCGAGTGGAGCGGTGAGTTTTTCCGGAACTTGGCCAAATTGTGCAGCATCAATCACTCCCTCTGCAAACCAATCGGGTTCGACAACCATTGCCTTGACTCCCACCGATCTCAATGAACCGGGTGATCCACAGAGCTTCGTGTTAACTGTAAACCCGGTTGATGATGCGCCAACGATGACCTCTGTGGTGGCTCAAACAGTCAATGAGGATGCTGTCTTGAGTGGCGTGAGCCTCTCTATCGATGACATAGATTCGCCCGTGACCTGTGCCACCTCGCTGACGGCAACGTCGAGCAACACGGCGTTGATTCCCAGCGAAGCGGTTGTGATTTCTGGCACAGCAAAGACCTGCACGATTTCCGTCACTCCCCTTCCAGACATGATTGGAAGCTCGACCATCACCCTAAGCCTTCCGTTTGGGTCGAACTCTGTGACGCAGCAATTTACGACGAACGTAGTGGCTGTTAACGATAGCCCAACGATCCAGGACGTAACCAACAAATCAACCAATGAGGATGTTGCGCTGACCGGTGTTTCTGTGACAATCGGCGATATTGATAACCCGAATTTAAACTGTGCAACTGCTCTGTCGGTTACGAGCACCGATTCGAATGTGATTCCCGTATCCGGAGTGAGTTTCAGTGGCACAGCTCCCAATTGCTCGATGAATATATCGCCGGCGCAAAATAACTTTGGCAGTGCAGTTCTGACGCTGACTGTGAGTGATGGCAGCCTCACGGCACAGGATTCTTTGACAGTCAGTGTTGCTTCGGTGAATGATGAACCAACAATTGCAAATATCTCTTCGCAAGTTACGGGAGAAGATCAGCAGCTCACATTCAACTTCTCCCCGAATGATGTGGATGGCGCTCTTTCCTGCTCGCCAAGTCATTTACTCTATGCCTCGATGAATCCGAGTTTGGTTGCAAGCGTTGGCGCGGTAAGTTTCTCAGGGAGCTGGCCTGCTTGTTCAGCGACCATAACTCCGGTCGCAAATGCGGTCGGTACGACCTACATCACGTTCATTGTCACAGATGGTTCACTCTCTTCGTCGCGGACTTTTTCACTCACACTGACTCCGGATGACGATGTTCCGACTGTGACAAATCCCGGCAACCAAAACACACTCGAAGACACATCCATTACGCTGCCAATAAGCATTGCAGATGTTGAGACGGCGCTTTCATGTGAGAATTCACTGACGGTAACATCGAGCACCTCATCAGTTCTTGCATCCGCGGGGATTCTGAAGACTCAATTGAGTTCCAGCGGTGGTCAAACGAATTGCAACGTGACCCTGACTCCAAATGCCAATGCAAGCGGCACAAGTACTATCACACTCAATGTGAGCGACGGTTCAAAATCAGCAACCACATCTTTTGACTTGAGTGTTGGCAGTGTCAATGATGCGCCAACTCTGTCCGCATTGTCCGATGTTTCTTTCTCTGAAGACACTTCGCACACAGTTTATCATGTGAACATCGCGGATGTCGATTCAGCGGTTTCGTGCGGCAGCTCTTTGAGCGCGACGTCATCGAATGTGGCATTGCTCCCGGTCAACCGTATTGTCTTTGGCTCGGATGCAAACGGATGCACGATTGCGTTAACACCTCTTGCAAATCAATTTGGCTCCTCAAACGTTGTCATTCGCGTTTCGGATACCGATAAATTCAGGGAGAGATCGTTTGTCGTTACCGTGGGGGGTGTCAACGATGCGCCGGTGTTGTCGGCGATTGGCAACGTGTCAGTGAAGCAGGGGACTGGTCCTGCGACAAGTTCTTTCACCCTGACGGATGAAGAGACAGCGATGGTTTGTTCGAGTTCATATTTGACGGTAACGACAAGCAATACAGCTCTTCTTCCGGACAATCGAATTTCTATTTCTGGCACAGCACCGAATTGTACTTTGTCGATGAATCCAGTTGTGTCACAAATAGGAACTTCTAATATTTCAATCACGCCGTTTGACGGGAGTCTTTCGGGTACTGCGGTTTCATTTACTATCACGGTAAACGCTCAGAGTGCGCCGACGATTGATGTTGCCGCAACAGAATCGATGATTGAAGACCAGGTCAAGACCATAAACTTCACAGTGGGTGATGCGGACGGCGCGCTCACGTGTGGTTCGTCCAATTTGAGCTACGCAACGAGCAACCCTGAATTGATTTCTAATATAGGTACACCACTTCCCGTGCAGTTCGGTGGAACATGGCCCAACTGTACAGCAACGATCACACCCGTTGGCAACGCATCCGGTTCTGCAACCTTGACGTTTACCATCAATGATGGCCTGGCAACGGCGACAGATTCCGTGAGCATCACGGTTGCTGCCGATGACGATGCT
>Ga0194122_10001508_pt1 | contig 28060 bp, 30 predicted proteins | sample TA2MahCa10mmetaG_FD_155487 | JGI IMG/M metagenome (GOLD analysis project Ga0194122, IMG submission 155487) | Freshwater microbial communities from Lake Tanganyika, Tanzania - TA2015021 Mahale Deep Cast 10m | ecosystem: Environmental > Aquatic > Freshwater > Lake | place: Tanzania: Lake... | reverse complement strand
ATCCCTTGTCAGCGGAAGAGCGCGCGAAGAACGCCACCAAATCACGCGTGCGGGCGAAGGGCGAGCATCCGCTGCTGATCATCAAGCGGATTTTTGGTTTCACTCAAGTCCGCTATCGGGGCCTGGCGAAGAACTCGACGCGCTTTGCGGTTCTCTGTGCGCTTGCCCATCTCTACATTAAGCGGCGTGTTTTGATGCGATACTGTCACGCATGACGGGCGAATTGCGTCTGAAAGAGGGGAAAGACACCCCATTCCACCCCGAAAATGGGCAGGGAAGCGATCAACATTGGCAGGAACCTCAGCGAGATCACCGCGATCACGAAAAATAGACGCTAATTGCAGGGTTGATCAGGGGTTCCCTAGTTCAATCACCTTTCTTCGCGGATACGTCCGGTGCCCTTTGCCTGAAGCTGTGGAGCGACCACCGCATTGATGTCCCTATTGCCGCGCTTTCAGGTGGGCTTGGGGTTCGTATCTCGGCGCAGATCTATAATGAAATGGATGAATACTGGCGTCTGGCGCAGACCATTATCAAGCTTTCTCGATGAATGCGGCGACCATTCAGGCCTTCTCACCCGCGCCGGCCGCAAACCCCGCCACCAATTCGCGAATCCGCGCCGGGTCGCTTTGTTCCATCACGCGGCGCGCGAAGCGTGCGCAATCGCCAATATCCAGCCCACGCACCGCCTGCTTCACGCGCGGAATCGCGGAGGCATTCATCGAAAAACTGCGAATGCCAAGCCCGAGCAGCAGCGGGATCAGTTGCGGATTGCCAGCCATTTCCCCGCAGATCGAAACCGGCATACGCAGCCTGAGTGCCGCTTCAGTCGCGAATTGCATCAGCCGCAGCACTGCCGGGTGCAGCGGGTCATAAAGATGCGCCACTTCCGCATCACCGCGATCCACCGCCAGCGTATACATCGCCAGATCATTGCTGCCGATTGAAAAGAAATCCGCTTCCAGCGCAATCGCATCGGCAGCGAGTGCCGCTCCAGGTGTTTCAATCATGGCGCCAAGTAGCGGTAATTTTTCCGGCAGCTTGTCACCCCGCCGGCGCAGCCGCCGCGCGACACGATCAAAAATCTCGCGCGCCTGTTTCATTTCCTCAGGGATGGTGATCATGGGCAGCAAAAGCCGCACATTGCCGTCCGTCGCTTCCGCCGCAACACGCAAAATCGCGGCAAATTGCACTTCCAGCAATTCCGGCCGGCGCAGCAACAACCTGATGCCGCGCAGCCCAAGCGCCGGATTTGCGCCGGCATGAACGGGTGCCACGCCTTCAGCGAGTGCGGCCATATCCTTCTCACCGCCCCAATCCAGCACGCGAATGGTCACGGTATCCTGACCCATGGCTTCCAGGACCTGGCGATAGGCCGCGTATTGCGCTTCCTCATCCGGCAAATCTTCGCGATTCATGAACAGGAATTCGGTGCGCAGCAGCCCGATGCCTTGCGCGCCGGCCTGCGCAATCAACGGCAATTCCTGAGGAATTTCCAGATTGGCCTGCAATTCCACTTCCTCGCCATCGCTCGTGATGGCGGGCAGGCGCCGCAACCGGCTAAGCCGCGCACGTTCCCGCGCATAGGCCGTGAGTTTCTCGCGCGCCGCAGTCAGCGTTGCGGCTTCCGGATGAATGGCAATATGGCCCGCCGTACCATCCAGTACGAGTTGATCATTGCGTCGTACGCTTTCCGTCAAGCCTAACACGCCAAGCACGGAAGGAATGCCAAGCGCACGCAGCATGATCGCGGTATGACCATCCGCGCCGCCTTCATCGGTTGCAACACCAGCGATGCGCGCCGGGTCCAACAGCGCGGCATCTGAAGGTGTCAGTTCCTCAGCGATTAGGATGCACCCTTCGGGCAGATTCTTGAGGCTACGAAAGGGAGTCGCCGTCAGATTGCGCGTGATGCGCCGTGCAATATCGCGCACTTCCGTCACACGGCGCGTGAGACCCGCGCGGTCATCATCCTTGGCGGCCAGGATGGCGTCCGCAATCGCTTCTGCTTCATCGGTGATGGCGGTCTCGGCGGCCAGCAATTCGCCTTCGATCCTTTTGCGCGCTCCACGAATCAGCCGCGAATTGCCGAGCATGAGCAGATGCGCGTCCAAAAGGGGCGCGATTTCCTCCTGCGCTTCCTCAGGCAAAATCGCGATGCGTGTTTTCAGCTTGGTGACCTGCTTGCGCGAAAACGCGACCGCATCGGCCAGGCGCTGGCGTTCGGCTTCAATCGCTTCGGTCGTGATGCGCCGGCGCGGCGCTTGGGCGGGGGCCTCGCTGGTATCGAAAGCGGGACCCATTGCAATACCGGGCGAAACGGCAATGCCGCGCAATTGCGTCTCTCGGCGGCGCGGGGTTTTGCTGGCGCGCGGGCGGGCGGGCGTTTCAGTCTTCATTAAAACCCGCTTCCACCAGGGCGGCCACCGCGTCCAGTGCTTCCTTGGCGTCCCAGCCTTCGGCTTCGATCACAATTTCAGCACCGCGCCCGGCGCCCAGCATCATCAGTCCCATGATGGAAACCGCGGGCACGCTTTGGCCATCACGCAGCACATTCACGCAAGCGGAATAGCGTTCTGCCAAGGCAACCAGCTTTGCCGCCGCGCGCGCATGCAAGCCACGACTATTTGGGATGACAACAGAACGGCGTAGCACCATGCCGCCGGAAGAAGTGGCCGGGGTGGCTTCGTTCATTCCTTGGCGCTGCCATTGGGCTTGGCGCCCGCGACATCACGCGCAAGCGCGATATATTTCCGCCCCGCTGCCTTGGCGTGATCAAGCGCCTCATGCAGCGGTTCACTGCCGCGCACCTTCGCAAGCTTCACCAGCAAAGGCAGGTTCACACCTGCCAGCACTTCCACCGGCTTTCCCTTTTCCACCATTTGCATGGCAAGGTTGGAAGGCGTGCCCCCATACATATCGGTCAGCACGACCACGCCATCGCCCTGATCAACGCTTGAGATGCAATCGCGAATTTCGCGTCGGCGCAAATCCATATCATCATCGGGGCCGATGCAAACCGTCGCCACCGCCTGCTGCGGGCCGACAACATGTTCCATCGCCAGCCGCAATTCTTCGGCCAACCTGCCATGGGAAACCAGAACAAGACCAATCATAATGAGTGAGAAAGGGCCTCCTGGCCCGACGCGACATTCAAGCCGTCGCTGCTAGCCTGTCCGCCGGCAAGTTTCAATTCCCGATGCGCGAGGTCCACCCGCCAACCAGTATCGCGAAGATGCCCCGCCAGCCGTTCCGCGACAAGGACAGAACGGTGCTTGCCACCCGTGCAACCCACAGCGATGGTGAAATACTTTTTCCCCTCGACGGCGTAACGCGGGAGTAAAAGTTCAAGAAAACCCTTCAATCTCTGCAAAAAGGCCGAAAAATCCGGATCGGCTTCAATGAAGGCAGCCACCGGCGCCGCCTGGCCCGTCATGGGGCGCAACACCGGGTCATAATGCGGGTTGCGCAAAAACCGCACATCGAAAACCAGGTCCGCTTCCCGAGGCAGCCCCTTCGGATAGGCGAAGGACAGCACGGAAACCGCGAGCCCCGCTGCCGCATTTAGGGCAAAGCGGCCTTCAATCATGCGCCGCAAATCCGTCAATGGTAGCTCTGAGGTATCAATCATAAGGTCCGCGGTATCGCGCAGTGCCTCCAGCAGCGCCTTTTCCCGCGCAATGCCATCCAGCACGCGTGACCCCATGGGGCCACCCGGCGCCAGCGGATGGCGACGGCGCGATTCGGTATAGCGGCGGAGCAGCGCCTCATCCTCCGCCGACGCGAAAATGAGCGAGACATTGATGTCAGATCGCAAGCGCAGCCGTTCCAGAATGCGCAGCACAGCGGCGGCATCGAAATCACGCGTGCGTGCATCAATCCCGGCGACGAGCGGCAGCACGCCATCACCCACCAGCGATTCCAGAATGGCGATGGGCGGATTATCCACCGTCTCAAACCCCAAATCTTCCAGCACGCGCAGGATGGAAGCCTTGCCTGCGCCGGAAAGTCCCGTGACCAACACAATCTCTCGCGCGGCCTTGGTCATGCTGCGAAGGCCCCGGCTTTTTGGCGCAGGCGACCAGAGGCAGCGCCAAGCGCATGGATCACCTTTTCGCAGGCGGAATCTTCAAAAGCATGCAGGGCGATGCGCGGTACAGCACCTGAGGGGCCTTGCCAAAAGGCCGGTTCCGGCAGGCGCGGCACATCGGTGCGTGCGGCCAAATCTACCACCAGGCAAAGTCGCGCATTTTCCGCAACAGGTAGCCCAGTGAAAATCCCAAGTCCGCGAATTTCCAGCATGCCGCGCAAGGCGGGCGGCGCGCTGAGCACCCCGCCTTCCAGCACCACCTGATCATCCGCCAACAAATGCCAGCCGCGCCCGATCAGGCGCAGCACCAGATCGGATTTGCCCACACCGGATGGGCCGCGGAACAGCACCGCTTCTGACCCCCAAGCTGCTGCACTTGCGTGGATGAGCATTGTCTGCCGGCACCATCGCGCCGGCCCCCTTCCCGAGGCAGCGCCCTAACTGGCGCCTTTGCCTGGAAGGATGATGCCAGAAAGCCCAGCGCGCGGGAAGCGCTTGCCGGGGCGGGGCGGGCGGGGCAGGCTCGGCGAATGATTGCACAAAGCGAAATCAGCGCCGCCATGGCGCGCATTGCCGCCCATATCCGCCGCACCCCGGTGGTGCGCCTGGCGCCGCATGAATTGGGGACGGAACACCCGGTCACGCTCAAGCTGGAATTCTTGCAAGTGACGGGGTCCTTCAAGCCACGTGGGGCCTTTAATCGGCTGCTGTCAGGCGCGGTGCCGGCGGCGGGCGTGGTGGCGGCATCCGGCGGCAATCACGGTGCAGCTGTTGCTTATGCCGCGCAAAGCCTTGGCATGCCGGCGGAAATCGTCGTCCCTGCACCAACACCGGCAGTGAAACGCGCGCTGATTGAAAGCTTTGGTGCGCGGCTTGTGGTTGGCGGGGCGAGTTATGAGGAAGCGCGCATCGCCTCCGAAACCCGCGCGGCTAAGACCGGCGCCATGCTGGTCCATGCCTATGACCAGCATGAGGTTCTGGCCGGCCAGGGCACGATTGGGCTTGAATTGGAACAAGATGCGCCGGAGCTGACGCATGTTCTGATCGCGGCCGGAGGCGGCGGTCTGTTTGGCGGCATTGGCGCCTGGTATGCGGGGCGCGCCGGCCTTGTGGTGGTGGAACCGGCAGCCTGCGCGACACTCACCACGGCGCAGCAGGCGGGCGCGCCGGTGGATGTGCCGGTGGGCGGCATCGCTGCCGATAGCCTGGGCGCGCGCCGCGCCGGGCGTTTGGCGTTTGAAGTACTCGGCGCCACGCACGCGACCTGCGTGACGCTGCCGGATGAGGCGATCATCGCCGCGCGGCGTTGGTTGTGGGAGAAGCTGCGGATTATCGCCGAACCGGGTGGCGCCGCAGCGCTGGCTGCTTTGCTATCCGGCACCTGGCGCGCACCTGCCGGCGCGCGAATTGGCATTGTACTCTGCGGCGCGAACTGCGATCCGGGGGATGTGGTTTAGGACGCACCCCCGCGCGGGACCATGCCTTCTTCCCGCGCCTTGATCTGCAATGCCAAATATTTCGAATAGATGCGGCATTGCGCCAGGCTGCCGGCCATGAACCATAGCCCTTCCTGCGCGGTGGGCTTCCACATATTGGCCAATTCGCCATCCTCATCGATACCCCAGATGGGACCGACCTTGTCGGCAATGGCATCGCCCATTAGGCGGCGGACCAATTCCTGCTGCGTGTAATAGCCGGTCGCAAGCACGAGCAAATCCGCAGGTACAATCTGCCCATCCTTCAGCTTCGCCCCTTCCGCGACAAATTCGGTGATGTCGTCGAATTGCAAAAGGCCGATCTCGCCCTTGATTATCAGACCGGAACAGCCGGCGTCCAGGTAATAGCCGCCACCGCGCCGGCGATATTTCATCTGATGGCCGGTGCCATCTTCGCCAAGATCATATTTGAAGCCGCGTGCCTTGAGCGCTGCGATCAGATCCTTGTCCAGTTCCGCCATGCGTTGCACGGCCAATTGATAGCCGCGTATGATGAGCGGCGGCGTGCCGGAGGTTGCGATCAGATCGCAATCTTCTAAGCATAGGCCTTCATCATAAATCGCGTAATTCATCTTGGCACTTGGATCGATGCTGACAACCGTGGTGGAACCGCGCTGGATGATGGAGGTGGCGACATCATGGCTGTGCAGATCCTGCGCCACATCATGCCCGCTATTGCCGGTGCCGAGCACCAGCGCGCGCTTGCCGCGCCACGCCGCGCCGCTGGTGAAGCTGTGTGAATGGATCACATCACCCTTGAAGGCGTCCAGCCCCGGTAGCTTCGGCACTTTTGGGATGCCGCTCACGCCATTGGCAAAAATCACATGGCGCGGCGCCATTTCGCGCAGCGTCCCATCCGCGCGCCGCAGCTTGATGCGCCAATGCCCGGCCTTCACGTCATAGTCGCCGCCGAGGAATTCCGTGCCGGTCCAGACATTAATTTCCAGCGCCCAGGCGTAATGTTCAAACCAATTGGCCAGCATGTCCTTCGGGATATATTTCGGCCAGGTTGGCGGGAAGGGCATATAGGGCAGGTGGTTCACATGAACCTGGTTATGCAGCGCTAGTGAATGATAGCGCTTGCGCCAATTATCGCCGATGCGGTCATGCTTTTCAACGACCAGCGTATCCAGCCCAAGCTGGCCAAGCCGCGCCGCCACGCCAAGCCCCGCCTGCCCCGCACCAATCACCAGCACCACGGGGTCGCGATCCGTGAAAGCTTGCGCCTTGTCGCGTTGATCCTGCCAATTATCGCTACCGAAATTGTGCGAATAGGCTGCGCCGCTCGGCCGACGCTTGTCGGTTTTTTCTTCAAAACCCGTAAGCTCTTCAAGCGTTGTCAGCAATACCCAGGCTTGCGCAGGAACTTCCGCGGGCAGACGCAGCACGCCATCGCCACGCCCAAGCCTAGTCGCGAAAGTGAAAAGTGCTTCAATCACCTCCATACCCAGACGCTTGACGCGGCGGGGCGGCGTGCGCCCCTCCGCCAGGGCGAAATCATGCGCGCCAGTGGTGGACACTGCCTTTGCGAGCGCTGCCGCGATGTCAGCAGCGCCTATATGTGGCGTGATGTTCCAGGTGAAGGCGAGCAGATCGCGCCAGTGGCTTTCCGGCGCGAAAAGCATCGCAAGGCGCCCCGCGTCCTGTGCCTTCAGTGCCGCTTCAAAGCGTTGCAGCCAGGCGCGCACCAAAGCCACATCATCCGCGGCGGTGCTGAGCGCGTTATTGGTCATGTGGTTCATGGTAACTCTCGCTTGGGCGTTTCCTTGGGAAGGAGCGTAACCCATTCGATGCGATTGAAAAGCCCGCCAGTTTCACCTGGCATCAAAGCGCGTCAGTAGCGCGCGTAGCCGATTCGGCACGGGAATGGGGCGCTTGGTTGTCTGATCGGTCCAGACCCAGACAATCTCTCCGGTGGCGAGCAACCTATCGCCATCGGCATGAAAAATCGCCGGCTCGAAGGCGACGGAAGAATTGCCAATCCGCGTGGTGCGCACGCCAATCGCCAATTCCTCATCATGGCCAATGCCGACCTTGTATTCCACAAGGGCGCGCACGACGTGAAAATCCGCGCGACTTGCCTTGACTTCAGCGCGATTATCCCAGCCGGTGGCACGGATATAGGCGGAAACCGCCATATCATACCAGGTCAGGTAATGCGCGTTGAAGACAATGCCCTGAGCATCCACTTCATTGTAGCGAACGCTTAGGGGATAGAAGTAGCGAAAGCAGCTACGTTCCATGCTTAGGCAGACTTGATGTCTTTTACGATCGCCTTGGCTGCATTGACCATGATGGCGACTTCATTGGCGATGGTCACCAGCTTATAGCCTATCTTGATCATGCGCTTGGCATAGGCGGGCGATCCGCAATGCAGCCCGGCTGAGATGCCGCGCTTGCCGCATTCTGCCAGCAGCTTTTCGTAAATGCCCAGGATGAAGGGGTCTTCCACATCAAGCCTCGGTTCCAACCCGTAGGAGAAGGAAAGATCCGAAGGCCCAACGTAAATGCCATCAATGCCCGGCACATCCAGGATGGCGCCGATATGCTCAATCGCCTGCTTGGTTTCGATCATGGGAATGACCAGGATTTCGTCATTCGCGGTCTTTTGATAGGAACCGCCTTCACCATAAAGCCCGGCGCGGATTGGGCCATTGGAACGCGTGCCATGCGGCGGATATTTGCAATATTGCACCAAAGCGCGGGCTTCTTCGGGCGTATTCACCATGGGGCAGATCACGCCATAGGCCCCGGCATCCAACACCTTGCCGATGATGCCCGGTTCATTCCAGGGCACGCGCACCATGGGGGTTACGGGATGCGGCTGCATGCCCTGAAAGCAGGCTACGCAGGAAAGGTAATCCTGCACGCCATGCTGCATATCCACGGTCAGGCTATCCCAGCCTGATTGGGCGAACATTTCCGCCGAAAAGGCATTCGGGATGGCTAGCCACCCATTGGCCACAGCCTGGCCGGCCTTCCACATCTGTTTGACCTTATTCGGCATTGCCCTGTTTCCTCCTTGGGGACGCTGATGGGCGAAGGCTAAAGCATTTTCTAGCCAAGTGGAAACACTTGGCGACTCGGAAAATGCGACCAAACAACAGCCTAGTGCCTTGTGGCCGCGCAATGGCGCGGCAAGAAGGCGCTAGGCCAGAAAGGCGTGGGCCGGAAGATGCCCCCGCTGGACGTGCTGGACTGCAAGCGGCAAAAAGGCTGCAACCCGCCGCCAGCCCTACGGCACCGGCATGAGGAAACACCATGAATGCCAGCGCCCCCGCCATAGCTCAGGTCATTGCCAGCATCCGCGGCTTTCTGGGCGAAAGGCTGAGCACCGCCCAGGCCATGCGTGAACAGCATAGCCGGGGTGAGGATACCACGCCGCCGACACTTCCCAATGCGGTGGCTTTTGTGCAGACCACGGATGAGGTCAGCCGCATCATGGCGCTCTGCCATCAGCATGGCGTGCCGGTGGTGCCCTTTGGCGCCGGCACTTCGCTTGAAGGGCATGTCAATCCGGTGCGCGGCGGCATATCGCTCGATCTCTCGCAAATGACGGCGGTGTTGGAATTGAACACCGAAGATATGGATTGCCTGATCGAACCAGGTGTGACGCGCCAAGCCCTGAATGATTTTCTGCGCGCCGAGGGGCTGTTCTTCCCGGTTGATCCCGGCAGCCATTGCACGATTGGTGGCATGTGCGCCACGCGCGCTTCCGGCACCAATGCGGTGCGTTATGGCACCATTCGCGAAAACGTCTTGGGGCTGGAAGTGGTGCTGGCGGATGGGCGCGTCATTCAAACCGGCGGGCGCACGCGCAAGGCTGCCAATGGTTATGATCTGACACGGCTTTTTATCGGATCGGAAGGCACACTCGGCGTCATCACGAAAATCCGCTTGCGCCTGCACGGCATTCCGGAAGCGATCAGTGCAGCGGTCTGCCAGTTTCCAAGCCTTGCGGCGGCGGTGGAGACCGTCAGCACCGTGATGCAAAGCGGCATTCCCGTATCGCGCATTGAATTGCTGGATGAGGATCAGATGGAAGCCTGCATCCGCTATTCCAAGCTGGAAGGGTTCGTCGCGACCACGACGCTGTTTCTCGAATTCCATGGCTCGCCCGCTTCCGTAGTGGAACAGGCGGAAGCGGTGGAAGCCGTGGCGCGGGATTTAGGTGCCACCAGCTTTGAAGCCGCCACGGATGTTGAGGCGCGCAACCGGCTTTGGAAGGCGCGGCATGATGCCTATTGGGCGGCGATTGCGCTAAAACCCGGCCATCGCGGCATTACCACGGATGTCTGCGTACCCATCTCGCGCCTCACGGAAGCGGTGGTGAAGGCCAAGGAAACTGCAAAGGCATCAGGGCAGACAAGCTGCATTGTCGGCCATGTTGGTGACGGCAATTTCCATTGCCTGATCCTGTTTCCCGATAATGATCAGGCCGCACTCGAAAAGGCCTGGGCTTTGGACCAGGAGATCGTCGCGCAAGGGCTGGCGCTGGGTGGCACCTGTTCCGGTGAGCATGGCATCGGCCTTGGCAAGCGCGAATTCCTGGAACAGGAACATGGCGATGGGGCGCTTTCCGTCATGCGCGCCTTGAAGACAACGCTTGATCCAAAGGGAATTCTCAATCCGGGCAAGATGTTCCGGAATTGAAGATCGTATACATTTCATGAATCTGATCGCCCTTTCCATCATCGCCTTGACGATGGGGCATGTATTTTCGAACGCGGTGCGCACCCTGCCCGCGATTGCGGCCGATGTGCTGCAGCGTGATTTGGGTGTCACGGCCGATGGGCTGGCCGCGCTGACCGGCGCCTTTCCCGCGACCTTTGCGCTGGCGATGCTGCCGGTGGGGGTTGCCCTGGATCGTTGGGGCGTGAAGCCGACCGCGCTTTGCCTGCTTTCAATTGCAGCGCTTGGCGCGGTGCTGGGTGCCTATGCGGATAGCGCCTGGTCCATGCTGATTGCGCAAATGGTCTTGGGTATTGGCTGTTCGGGCATGTTGATGTGCCCCATTACCTTTGCGGCCAAGAATATGCCGGCACAGCGCTTCGGGCTTTGGGGCGGGATTGTGCAGGCTTTGGGCAATACGGGGATGGTGATTTCCGGTAGTCCCTTGGCCTTTCTGGTGGAATATTCTGGCTGGCGCGCGGGTTTTCTCGCCTGTGCTGGCCTCGCGATTTTTGCCGCGCTTTCTGTCGCCTTTGTGGTGCGCGAAACGCCGCCCGATGCCGCAACGCGGCGCAGCCTGAAGGATGATGCGCGCGATGTGATCCGGCTTGGCTTTTCGCGTGAATTGCGCGCGCCGATTTTCATGGCCTGGACGTCCTTCGCCGTGGTGCTTGGCGTGCGTGGCCTTTGGGGCGGGCCTTGGCTGATGGAAGAACGCGGTCTGTCGCGTGTGGAGGCGGGGCATGTGCTGTTGCTCTGCACCGTGGCGCTCATCATCGGGCCATTGCTGGCGGGCATTCTGGAACGGCGGTATCAGCAGTATCGCGGCGGCATTCTGGCGGCTGGGCATATCGGCGCGGTGGCAGCCATCGCGCTGATGGTGCTGGGTGGCGCGTTGGCTTGGCCGGTGGCAGCCGATGCGGTACTGCTCGCGCTGTTTGGCCTTTTGATTTCAACCCAGGTGATCTGCTTTGCCCTGGTGCGCGCCGCAACACCGCCGGAACGCGTGGGAAGGGCACTTTCAGCCATGAATGTCGCCTTTTTCGGTGGTGCCGCCATCATGCAGGCGGCTTCCGGTGTCGCGGCCAGCATCGGCGGCATTGGCGCGGCGCTGATGACCCTTGTGGTCGCGGTGCTGATATGCGCTATTCTGTTCCTGTTCCTGCACAGAAGTAACGCATGACAGAGCAGCGACCAATGCAAGATTCGGCTTAGCCGATAGGAGGATCCGAACGCGCCAATTCATTTTCCAAATAATTTTCGGTGTCTTTCTTGCCTTTCAGGCCATGGCGCAGGAAGCCTTTCCGTCACGCACCATTTCGCTGATTGCCGCCTATCCGCTCGGGGGCAATACGGACCTCATGGCGCGCGCCATCCAGCCGGAATTGTCACGCGCACTTGGGCAGACCGTGGTGGTCGTCAATCGCGGCGGCGCGGCGGGCACCATTGGCAGTGCGGAACTCACCCGCGCGCGGCCTGACGGTTACACCATCGCGATCTCACCCAATAATCCGCTGACAGCGCAACCGCACGCCATTCCGCTCAGCTATTCAATGGGTAGTTTTCGTTTTCTCTGTCTGGTTTATGACAATCCGCAGGTTGTCATTCTGGGGCGTGGCGCGCCTTTTCAGGATTTTCAGGGCCTGTTCGCCCATGGCCGTAGCGGGCGGGAATCGCTGATTTATGGCGCGCCCGGCAGTGCCAGCACACAGCATATCCTGATGGCTTCCCTGCTCCGCAAGGCCGATATTGAAGGGCTGATGGTTTCCCTCACCGGCGCCGGCCCCATGGGTCAGGCAGCGCTTGGCGGGCAGATCATGGCTTTCGTGGAAGCATTTTCCATCGCCGCTTCCACGGGCCTGACGCCTATTGCCGTTGTTGGACGTAATCGCCTGCCACATCTCCCCAATACGCGGACAACGGCTGAGCTTGGCTATCCGGTGCAGGGAACATCCCATGGCGGCTTGATTGCTCCTGCCGGCATCCCTGAGGCCGCCGCGCAGGCCATTGAGCGTGCCTGCGAAACCGCCGTGGGGAGTGAGGCATTTCGCGCCACCGCGCAGCGCTTAGCGTCCGTGCCGAGCTTTCTCCCTGGCGCGCAGTTTCGCGAGAGATTTGCCGCGGAAAGTGACGCGAACCGCGCCCTGCTGTGCGAACTGGGTCTGGCGCGCGAAGGGCTCCGCTAAGGCGGGGCAAATTGCTGCGGCATCTTGCTACGCCCGCCATTCCGTCGCAGATGAACCCCTGAAAAGGCAGGGGCAAATCCGCCCGCCGAAATGAATGGGTGCTGGGCCATGGATGGCATGAATGACACGGTGGGCCGCTTCGGCAGCGGCCAGGCAGTGCGGCGGCTGGAAGATGGGCCGCTCCTGGCCGGCGCCGGCCGTTTCACCAATGATGAAGCCCTGCCGGGCCAGGCGCATCTGGTGTTTTTGCGCTCCCCCCAGGCCCATGCGCGCATCGCTTCGGTTGATACCAGCGCCGCACGTGCCATGCCGGGTGTGGTCGCCATCCTGACCGGGGAAGATGTGGCGGCGGCGGGGCTTAAATCCCTTGGTGTTGCTTTGCCCTTCAAGCGCCCGGACGGGTCGGATTTGGCCGCGCCGCCGCGCCCGATTTTGGCGCATGGGATGGTGCGTTTCGTGGGCGAACCCGTCGCCGCCATCATCGCCGAAAGCGCCGCCGCAGCACGTGACGCCGCCGAAGCCATCATGGTTGATTACGAGGAATTGCCCGCCGTGACGGAACTGCGGCAGGCGATTGCCCCCGGTGCGCCACAGCTTTGGCCCGCCGCCGGCAATAACATCGTCGCCGAAACCCGTTATGGCGATCAGGCAGCGGTCGAAGCTGCCTTTGCGAAGGCCGCGCATGTCGTATCCCTTTATCTGGTGAACCAGCGCTTGGCGCCGGCTTCCATGGAACCGCGCGTCGTGCTTGCTGACTATGATGGTGCGTGTGATCGCTTCACCATCCGCATGAGCACCCAAATGCCATCAGGCTTTCGTGATCAGCTGTGCAAGGAAGTGCTGGATATCCCAACCGATCGCGTGCGCGTGCTGGTGGGGGATGTTGGCGGCGGCTTTGGCATGAAGACCGGGCTTTACGCCGAAGATGCGGTGGTGGCTTTCGCTGCGCGGCGGCTTGGTCGCCCGGTGCGCTGGGCGGCAGAGAGGATGGAAGATTTCCTCGCTGCGCTGCATGGCCGCGATACGGAAAGCAAGGCGGAATTGGCGCTGGATGCAGCGGGCAAGGTGGTCGGCCTTCGTGTGCGCACGCTGGCCAATATGGGCAGCTATACGCGCAATTCCGGTGTCGCCATTCAATTGCTGATCGGGCCTTGGGTTTCGACGAGCATTTACGACATCACGGATATCGATTTCCAATTCACCGCTGTCTTGACCAATACCGCGCCAACTGGCCCCTATCGCGGCGCCGGTCGGCCGGAAGCGATTTACATCATCGAACGCCTGATGGATGCGGCGGCCCGCAAGCTGGCGCTTGATCCGGCAGAGCTTCGCCGGCGCAATATGATCCGGCCAGAGCAAATGCCCTATAAGAACGCCATGGGCCAAAGCTATGACAGCGGCCGTTTTGAGAAAATCATGCACCAGGCCTTGGTGGCGGCCGATTGGCAGGGCTTTGCTGCCCGCGCCGCGCAATCAGCGAAGGCGGGCAAGCTTCGTGGGCGCGGCATTGCGGCCTTCCTGGAATGGACAGGCGGCAATGTATTTGAAGAACGCGTGACTGTTGCCGTGAAGGCCAATCGCGAAATCGAGATCTACGCCACCACGCAAGCCATGGGTCAGGGCATCGCCACCAGCTATGCGCAGCTTGCCGTGGATGTTTTCGGTGTGTCGCTCGAGAATATCAAAATCACCATGGGTGATTCGGATCGCGGCAGCGGTTTTGGCAGCGCGGGCTCGCGTTCACTTTTCACTGCTGGTTCCGCGGTAAAGGTCGCCGCCGACAAAACCGTGGACAAGGCGCGCGATCTGGCGGCCGATGCGCTGGAAGTCGCGCCGGTTGATCTGGAATATCTCGCCGGCGCCTTTCAGGTGGCGGGTACGGATCGGCGCGTTGGGCTTTTCGAATTGGCGGCGAAGCAACCGGAAGGGCGGATTTTTATTGATTCGTCTAGCTCGGTTGCCGGCCCCACTTGGCCAAATGGCTGTCATATCGCAGAAGTAGAAATTGATCCCGATACGGGCGAAGTCGCTGTCCCGCTTTATGTTTCCGCCAACGATGCCGGGCGCGTGGTAAACCCGCTGATCGTGGAAGGGCAGGTGGTCGGTGGTGCGCTGCAAGGCATTGGCCAGGCATTGTGTGAGGCAGTGATCTATGACCCCTCAACCGGCCAGCCGCTGACGGCAAGCTTTATGGATTACACCCTGCCACGCGCGGATATGCTGCCCACCGCAACCACGCTTTTGGATCAATCCATCCCCTGCCGCACCAATCCGCTGGGCGTAAAGGGTGTCGGTGAGCTTGGCACCATCGGCGCCACGCCGGCCTTGGTGAATGCGGTGGTCGATGCGCTGTCGCGGCATGGGCGCGGGGCGGTGGCGGATAGCGTGCAAATGCCGCTGACACCGCCCCGCATCTGGGCGCTGCTGCAAGGCTGAGGCCAAGATGGCTCTTGGCAGAAAACGCAGCCGGGAACGCCGCCAGCGCGCCACGCGCCGGCTGTGGCGCCTGTCGCAGGCGGTGATGGTTTTGCTTGTGTTCCTGGGCTTTGGTATCGTCACCTATCGCGGCGCGGAGGAAATCGCACGCGCCAAAGTCACAGCGCTGGACACCTGGCTGGCCGAGGCAGCGGAACGCGAAAGCGCTGCCGCCGCCGAACAAGGCCGCCTTGTCAGTCAACTTGCTGAGGCACGCACCGAAGCCGACACCTGGCGCGCGCGTCATGAGCAGGAAGTGCCGCGCCCGCCCTTCATCGATATGCTCGCCATTGCCGCAGAGCGTATCGCCGCCGGTGTTGCGCCTGAGCGGGTGATGGACCTGCTGCGCCTGGCCGATAATCCGCGCTGGTGCGAAGGCCGCCCGATCATCCGGCGCTTCGCCATTCGCTTTGGTGGAACACCTGCTGCCGATGAAGGCACCAGCTTCCTGGATGGCCTGTTGCGCATCACCATCGCCATGCCAGCGGGTGCCGAGGATGTGGCACGGCTGGCTAATGTGAGCGTCACCAGTACCTGGAATGGGTTCACGGAAAACCTGACCGGTCTGCCGCAACGCCTCGCGCTGCCGCTCGCCAATCTCGATTTGGACCTTGCCGTTACCGCCAGTGATCTGCGCGGCTTTGCCCAGGCAGCACTGGCGACTTGTCCGCGCGGCTAGTGGCGCTGGACAGCGCGACCAAACAGCGCAAGCATCCGGCAACATCACCGGAGGAAACGCATGAATCGCCGTGACACGCTGAAGGGCGCGCTTGCCCTTTCAAGCCTGACTGCCCTGCCAGCCCTGGCACAGAATCTTGATCGCCCGGTACGCATCATCGTGCCTTTCGCCCCCGGGGGCACTTCTGACATTCTGGCGCGGCTACTGGCGCCGGAGCTTACAAAATCCTTTGGCCAGAATGTCGTGGTGGAAAACCGCACCGGCGCCAGCGGGAATATCGGCGCTGATCTGGTGGCGAAATCGACCCCTGACGGGCATACGCTGCTGCTTATTGATGTTTCTTCCCTCACCACCGCGCCTTCACTTTATTCGCGCCTACCCTTTGATCTGAAGCGCGATCTGGCGCCGGTGACGATGCTGATCTACGCGCCCTATATCCTGGCGGTGCATCCTTCCGTGCCCGTGCGCAATGCGGCGGAGCTTGTGGCCTATGCCAAGGCCAATCCCACCAGGGTGAATGTCGGCCATTCCGGTATCGGCGCCGGCAATCACCTGACAGGACTTTTGGTGACGCAGCAATGGGGCGCTGATCTGACGCAGGTGCCCTATAGAGGCGGCGCGGCGGCACTGACTGCTGTAGCGGCCGGGGAGGCGCAGCTCATCATCAATGGCGCGACCGCCACTGGGCCTTTCTGCAAACAGGGGCAATTGCGCGCCATTGCGGTCACCGGCCCGCGCCGCCTGCCCGATTTCCCCGATGTGCCGACCTTCCAGGAATTGGGTTGGCCTGCGGCCGATAGCGGTACCTGGCAGGGCATATTGGTCCAATCCGGCACGCCGGCGGCGATGGTGGAGCGCCTTGCGCGTGATCTCCGCGCGGCCATGGCGGTGCCGAGTGTCGCTGAGCGCATTACCACCATCGGTGGCGAGAACCGGGTGGAAGGGCCGGATTCTTTCCGCAGCTGGATGGATGCGGAAATCAAGGTCTGGGCCCGGGTCATCCGCGCCAATAACATCAAACTCGACTGATGCCGGAAACCCCCGAGGGCCTGCTCGCCCGCCTCACTGCCGCCGGCATTGCCGCGGAGACGCGCCATCACCCGGCGGTCTTTACGGTAGCCGAAAGCCAGGATTTGCGCGGCACGCTGCTGGGCGGGCATACGAAAAACCTGTTCTTGCGGTCCGCCAAGGGCGATGGCCCCTTCCTGCTGGCCACCTTGGAGGAATCCCGCCAGGTTTCCATCAATGCGCTGGCCCGCATGGCGGGGTCAGGCAAGGTGAGCATGGGCAGTGCCGAGGAATTGCTGGGCGTACTTGGTCTGACGCCAGGCTCGGTCACGCCTTTTGGACTGGTGAATGCGTCCCCCGCCCGGATTCGTTTTGTCATGGATACCGGGCTGATGCGCCATGCGCGGATTTGGGTGCATCCTTTGGTGAACACGGCGTCAACCGGCCTCACCCCCCAGGATTTGCTCGGGTTTTTGGCTGGGCTTGGGCATGAAACGCGGCTGCTGGAACTTGATGATGCCTGATCCGCGTCTGGGTGGCTTGCTTCTGTGGCGATAGGGCGCATCTATGGGGCAGCAAGACCAGAAAGTGCCGCTATGGAAGTGATCTCCGACGCCTCTCGCCCACCGCAGGGCGCCGCTGCCGGCGCCATCAAGGATAGTGACCAGACCACCTTCATGCAGGATGTGGTGCAGGCATCCAATGATGTGCCGGTGCTGGTGGATTTCTGGGCCACATGGTGCGGCCCCTGCAAGCAACTGACCCCCGTGCTGGAAAAGGTGGTGAATACCGCCGGTGGGCGCGTGCGGCTGGTGAAGATTGATATTGATAAGAACCGCGGCCTTGTGCAGCAGCTCGTGCAAATGGGCCTGCCGCTGCAATCCGTGCCCACAGTGGTTGCCTTCTGGAAGGGGCAGATCCTCGATCTGTTCCAGGGCGCGCTGCCGGAATCGGAGGTGAAGCGCTTCATTGAAGGTTTGCTCAAGCAGGCGGGCGGGCAGATGCCGACCGCTGATTTGCTCGGCGAAGCCAAGGCCGCGCTGGAAGAAGGCGATGCCGCCACGGCGCTGCAAATGTTCGGCGCATTGGCGCAGCAGGAGCCGGAAAATGCCGAAGCCATGGCCGGCGTTGCGCGCTGCCTGATGGTGCTCAGGCAGGAAGAACAGGCCCTGCAGGTGATTGAAAGCGTGCCGGAAAAGCTCCGCAGCCATGCCGAGATCGCTTCCATCCGGAGCACCTTGGAATTGGCCGCCGAGGGGCGCGAAGCGCGGGCCAAGCTTGCGGAGTTCGAAGCGCGCCTGGCCGCTGATGCCAATGACCACGCGGCGCGGATTGACTTGGCCGTGGCGCTGAATGCCATGGAAAATCGTGCCGGCGCAGTGGATGCCTTGATCGAAGCCATCAAGCGTGACCGCGCCTGGAATGACGAAGCGGCGCGCAAGCAATTGCTTAAATTCTTCGAAGCCTGGGGCTTTGGGGATGAGGCCAGTGTCGCCGGGCGGCGCAAGCTTTCTTCCGTGCTGTTCCGGTAAGGCCGGCGGCACCGCGCATCATGCAACCCTTCAGCCCGCGTTTGGCAGACCTGCCGAGCGAAATCGCAGTCTTCCCCCTGACTGGGGCGCTGCTGCTGCCGCGCGGGCGCTTGCCGCTTAATATTTTTGAGCCGCGCTATTTGGCGATGACGATGCATGCGCTGGGCCGAGGCCGGCTTTTCGGCATGGTGCAGCCGGATGCGCGTGGCAAGCCAGCGGCGGAAGGGCCGGGGCTTTATCGCATCGGCTGCCTTGGGCGCATTTCATCCTTCAGCGAAACCGATGATGGTCGGTTGCTGATTACGCTGATCGGTGTGGCGCGGTTTCGCATTCTTGAGGAATTGCCTCAGGCGCCTGGTGGCTATCGGCGTGTGCGCGCGGATTACACGGATTTCGTGACGGATTTGCTGGAAACCGAACCGGCGCCGCTGGATCGTCCGGCTTTGCTTGGGGCGCTCAAGCCCTATTTCCTGGCGCGGGGGATTGAAGCGAATTGGGATGCGGTGGAACAAACCCCGGATGCGCTGCTGGTGACGATGCTGTCCATGGTCTGTCCCTTTGATCCGCCGGAAAAACAGGCCTTGCTGGAAGCGGCCGAGGGGCCTGAACGGGCCGAAATGCTGGTCGCGCTACTGCGTATGGGGGCAGCGGCCAACATGCCAAACCCTGGCAGCCTGAGCTGAAGAAGGAATTCATCGCATGACCGAACCCCAACCGAAAGGCGGCGCGCTTGACCCGAAGCTGCTCGAAATCTTGGTCTGCCCCGTGACCAAAAAGCCGCTGCGTTATGATCGCGCCAAGGGTGAATTGATTAGCGACGCGGCGGGCCTCGCTTTTCCTGTGCGTGATGGCATTCCGATCATGCTGCCGGATGAGGCGCGTAAACTGGACGCATGAACGCGCCCACCGAAATCCGTCTGCGCAAGGCGGAAAAAATCTTGGAAATTGCTTTTGCCGATGGCGCGCGTTTCGCGCTGCCGGCGGAATATCTGCGCGTGGAAAGCCCGAGTGCGGAAGTGCAAGGTCATGGGCCGGGGCAGAAGGTGATTGTGGCCGGGCGGCGGCATGTGGGCATTTTCGGGCTGGAACCGGTGGGCCATTATGCGCTCCGCATCAGCTTTGATGATCTGCACGATACGGGGATTTTCACCTGGGAATATCTGCGCCGATTGGGTGAGGAACAGGAAAGCCGCTGGGTGGAATATCTGGCGGCGCTGGCAGCGCGGGGCTTGAGCCGCGAACCGGCGCGGCGCGCGGGTAGGGTTTGATCCTTATCATGGCAGCGCTCCCGAAAAGCGTTTAGCCCTTTGCTGACTTCGTGAAGGAATGCGCCATGGACCGCGACCGTTACAATCGCCTTGCCATCCTGTTTCATTGGGTGATGGCAGTCCTGATCTTCTACACTGCAGCCGCGATTCTAATTACCGATGATCTGCCACGCGGCGCCTTCCGCGAATTCATCAAGACCACCGATAACAGCGTGGGCGCACTGGTGATCTTGCTGTTGGCGCTGTGGATTCTCTGGCGCATGATCAGCACCGCGCCAGCGCTGCCTTCGGCCATGATAGCGCAGCAGCAGCGTCTCGCGAAACTCGCACATCTTGGGCTTAATGCGCTGACGGCAGCGGTGCCTTTGCTTGGTCTGGCGACGCATTTTCTGCGCCGGCGTGGCTTGGAATTCGGCTTCTTCAGCATCGCCTCACCGCTTGTGGCCAACCGCACCCTATCGCGCAGCATCAAGGAAGTGCATGAATTGGCGGCCTATGCGCCGCTCGCGCTGGTAGCCTTCCACATCGCCGCCGCGCTGTGGCACCAATTCATCAAGCGGGATGGGCTGATGACCCGCATGGGTTTCAGCCGCCCTTTGCCAGCCGATCAAAGGCTTTGAGGCGCGCAATCAGCGCCGGCATCTCCCGCAGCGGAGTCATATTGGGCCCTTCGGACGGCGCGTGATCCGGTTCCGCATGGGTTTAGATGAATACCGAAGCGACACCCACCGCTACGGCAGCGCGCGCCAGCACCGGCGCAAATTCGCGCTGCCCACTGCTTGAGGTGCCCTGCCCGCCTGGCTGCTGCACGCAATGCGTCGCGTCAAACACTACGGGATAGCCAGTCTCTGCCATTATCGGCAAAGCCCGCATGTCAGACACCAATGTGTTGTAGCCAAAGGAAGCGCCGCGTTCGCAAAGCAAGACATCGTGATTGCCCGTACTCGCGATTTTCGCCGCGACATTCTTCATATCCCAGGGTGCAAGGAACTGCCCGTTCTTCCCATTGATCACACGGCCCGTGGCGCCCGCGGCCAGCAGCAAATCCGTCTGCCGGCACAAAAAGGCTGGGATTTGCAGAACATCCACTGCCTCCGCGCTTGGCGCGCATTGCTCAGGCGCGCGCACATCGGTCAGCACTGGCGGCCCGGTTGCTTCCCTCACCTCTGCGAGAATGGCAAGACCCTCCGCCATACCAATGTCGCGCGCGGCGGAAACGCTGGTGCGATTGGCCTTGTCGAAGAAGGATTTATAGATCAGCGGCACACGGGCAGATGCCGCGGTTTCCTTGATCGCAGCAGCAGTTTCCAAGCATGGGCGCGGCTTTCAATCTGGCAGGGGCCGCAAATGAAAACCAAGGGCAGATCATTGCCGAAGGTCACATTGCCCGCCTTCACATGGCGCATCATACCAGCCGTGCCTGACGCACCGCCGCGGCAATGAAGCCCGCGAAAAGCGGATGCGGCTCAAAGGGTTTGGATTTCAGTTCCGGGTGGTATTGCACGCCAATGAACCAGGGATGGTCCGGGTATTCGACAATCTCCGGCAGCTCGCCATCGGGTGACAGCCCTGAAAAGCGTAAGCCGGCTGCTTCAAGCTGATCACGATAGGCGATATTTACCTCATAACGGTGGCGGTGGCGTTCCTGGATTTCCGCCGCATTGCCGTAGACGTAGCGCACGAGCGATCCTTCCGCAAGATGCGCGTGATAGACGCCAAGCCGCATGGTGCCGCCTAGATCAGCACTCGCATCGCGGCGTTCCACCTGATTGCCGCGCTGCCATTCGGTCAGCAGACCAACGACGGGTTCGGCGCAAGGCCCGAATTCGGAGGAAGACGCGCCCTTCAACCCAACCAGGTTCCGCGCCGCTTCGATCACCGCCATCTGCATGCCAAAGCAAATGCCAAAAAAGGGAAGCTTACGTTCGCGCGCAAAGCGCACCGCCTCAATCTTGCCTTCCGTGCCACGCTCCCCAAAGCCACCAGGCACAAGAATGCCATGCACATGTTCAAGCCGGGCGAGCGCTTCCGCATCATTCTCAAAAATTTGGCTATCCACCCAATCGAGCTTCACACGCACATGATGCGCAATGCCACCATGGATCAGCGCCTCCGAAAGCGATTTATAGGCATCCAGCAGATTGGTGTATTTGCCGACAATCGCGATATTCACCTCACCTTCCGGGGCCTTGATCGCGTTTACAATCCTTTCCCAACGCGACATATCGGGCTCACCAAAGGCGGAAAGGCCGAAATGGCGCAGCACTTCCACATCCAGCCCCTCGGCATGATAAGCCAAGGGCACTTCGTAGATGGTGCTAGCATCAAGCGCAGGGATCACACTTTCCGGGCGCACATTGCAGAATAGTGCGATCTTGCGCCGGTCATTCTCCGGGATCGGGCGATCACAACGGCAGAGCAAAATCTGTGGCTGAATACCAAGGCCCAGCAATTCCTTGACGCTATGCTGCGTTGGCTTGGTCTTCAATTCGCCGGCTGAAGGGATATAGGGCACTAGCGTCAGATGCATGAAAATGCTGCGCTGCGGGCCGAGTTCATTGCCCATTTGCCGAATGGCTTCCAGGAAGGGAAGGCTTTCAATATCGCCAACCGTGCCGCCCACTTCGACCAGCACGAAATCATAGCCATCGGTTTCAGTCTGGACCACTTCCTTGATCTTGTCAGTAATATGTGGGATCACCTGCACCGTCCCGCCCAAATAATCGCCGCGCCGTTCAGCGGCGATCACATCCGAATAGATGCGCCCCGTGGTCCAATTATCGGCCTTGCGCGCATGCACGCCGGTGAAGCGTTCATAATGGCCAAGATCAAGATCGGTTTCCGCGCCATCATCGGTGACGAAGACCTCGCCATGCTGATAAGGGCTCATGGTCCCTGGATCGACATTGAGGTAGGGGTCCAGCTTGCGCAGCCGAACCTTGTAATCGCGCGCCTGCAACAGCGCGCCGAGCGAAGCGGAAGCGATACCCTTACCGAGTGAGGAGACCACGCCGCCGGTGATGAATACGAACCGGGTCATGGGCGATCTTGATACCCCATCTCCCGATTCGGCGCCAGAAGGGGCTTCTTTCCACCCTATCGGCTGCCCCATTAGCAGAATTTTGACATTTGTCGCTTTTACGACGTCGGCGAAGCCGCTTTGCCGGCAACACTATGGAACAGTAAAATCCTCATTCTGGTAGACGCCCGACCCGATGGCTCCCAGATCGTGATCCCGGAAGTCGGCAATCTTGTGCGTCTCACCCGCGATGAGGCGGGTCCCATCGTGACCGCTTATGCCGGCGAATGGGGACGCATTGTTCGGGTGACGACCCGCAATACGCTTGATATCCAGCTTGCAGGCTTTCACGCCCTCGAGGCGTCGCAATGGCGCTGGTCAGCGAATTTCCTGCCATCAATGTGGTCCCCTGTAATGGCCGCGGATCGCCGACCGATGGCTGGCATTTGGGGTCTTGGGCAGAACGTCGCGGCGGTGCCCGTACGGGCAGTCGTGGTTAGTTGTATGGCCGAGTGTCCCTGAATGGCCCTGACACTCGGATCAACCCCAAGCCGCGGCAGGGGGGTAGCACCCAGCCTATCACTTTGGAAGCCTTGTCTAACCGCATCTTCACTTTGCTGAAGCCAGAAATCGGCGTTTTGCCGGTTGTGCTGAAAACTAAATCTTGTCCATCCATCCGCGTCACTTTGCCTAGAGCTTCCCGCGCTGCATCTGACAACGCCACGGCATGCGCGGCACCTTTCTTCATGCGTGACCCAGGGCAGGCCCAGGTGGTCATATCGTGTGAGATTTCGCTCTATTTCATCGCGGCCACTTCTTCCCGCCGCATGAGACAGAGCATCAGTACCCGAATGAAAGGCCCATACGGCTCGAGCACGCCACATGCCGCGTTCCAAATTCTGCCAATTTCATCATAACTCAGAAGCCGTTCCCTGGGCTGAGATTTCACGCCAGCGGGAAGGCCCTGGAAGGGGTTAGAGGCCAGCTTGCCCCGCTTCACCGCCCAGGCGAAACAAGCCCGGCCATAGGCCCTCACAGGCCTAGCGGTTGCGTGTTTCCCGGCCTTGTCATAAGCATCTACCACTCGGAGCACCTGGGCGCGGTGCAGTGCCGATGCGGGCCGCGTTAAATCTTTGGCGATAGCAATGCTCAGGGACCGGATAGCTTCTACCCGGTAACGCTCACGCCTTTGCGTGAGATGCAGCTTTTCCCAATCATCCACGAGGGTTTGCAAGGTGAAGGCGGCTTCCTGTTTGGCGGCTTGTGCAGCGGCTTGTCGAGCCATCCTGACCGCTTTGGGGTCTATTCCCCTCGCAACATCGCCCAGTCGTACCTGGGCGGCTTGTCTGGCTTGTTTGAGTGTAATCTGCGCAAAGGCGCCCAGGACTTCGCGCCGCTTATCCCGCGTGAAAGCGTCGCGCCATTGCAATACGAAAACCTTGCCGCCTTGCTTAGTCAAACGGACGCCCAAGCCCTTTTGCTCAGTATCAAACACCATGGCGTCGCGCTTGCCTGCTGGGCATACCATTGCGGATATCGCGCCTTCAGTCAGCCTCATGGGCATCGCATCATCCCTTCAAAGTTAACCGCTCACCGTGCCGAATAAGAAGGTTTCCCAGCGGACCCAGAGCGGACCGAGCGGACCCGATTCTTCTGGTAATTCGTGGCAGCTCATGCGGGCATTTTATTTTATGAGCCTCTGTAATTAAAAGGGTTTTGGCAGTATGTGGCGGTGGGTGGCGGATATGGCTTTCCTATTTGAAATCAGAAGGTCTGGGGTTCAAATCCCTCACCCGGCACCAATTAAATCAGGTAGTTAAATTTGTTTTGGTCTTTGTGGTAAGGGCCTTGAATCGGACATTGATCGGACATTTGGCCCAATAAGCCACCCCGTGTCCTTACCTCTGGAAAATGCCGCTACAACGCTACGCCCGGGTTCTTGGTTGCTTTCGCGTGCGCAGGCCGTCCCAATGGCCAACGTCGGCATGACCTTAAGCGTAGCGGCGTAGCGCCTTTTCCGGGAGATGAAGGGAGGGGGGGGGTAGGCACCCGAGGGGCTGGAAAAACTACCCCGGCATGCGATGGGGTCAGAAAGGCCCCACCAGCCTCGCGCGTGTTTTTGGAGTTCGCCCCCATCCCCGTTGCCACAACCTCAACCATCAGCCATCAAAGCAGAGGACTCTCCGTCTGAGTGGATACATTCACCGGGACACGTCACTGCGGAGTTTGTAGCAAAGCGATTTCGCTTGACATATAACCGGGTCCGAGCCCTTTTCCTGCTGATTAGGACTGGAGGAGATGTGCTACCTCCTTGGGAAAAGTCGGGGAGGGGTCGTGTCATGACACAAGACGTCGGTCCCAGTCCGCTAGGGCGCCGGGACTTTCTCGCGGCTACGATAGGGACGTTCCTCGCCGGCTGTGCTCAGGAGGATGGCCCAACCGCCGACATGGCCGGACCCAAATTGGTCGAGATCGCTCCCGGCATACACACTGTTCGCGGGCCTTTGTCTCCCTTCGATCCGCGTCATCCCGCAGTTAACTTGCGGCTTCCCCAGGGCGTGACGAAACCACCGCTGCTGATCCTGGTGCACGGGGGTGCAGGCGCGCGCGACCAGGCCAATGCGATGGCGCTTTTCCATGCGCATGGCGTCGCCGTGCTGGGGTTCGACGCCTACCGGGTGGCAGGCCTAGAGCGTAACTCGATTTTCTGGATTCGCAACGCAACCTATGAAGCGCGTCAGCGGATGATCTACTCAGCCGCCCTGGGCGCCTATCGCTGGGCGACCACCCTTGAGAGCGTCGACACCACCCGCATCTTCATCCATGGTATTTCGAACGGCGCCGATGTGGCCGCAAACCTCGCGGCAGTTGTCAGCCCCGCCCATGTCCGGATGGTTTTCCCGGAGGGCTTGGCTGGCGCAGGGCTAGGGCTACCAGATCGGCTGAACGTCCCCTTGCGCGCAGTATTCGGGCGGCTCGACAATTATGCGGGCGACTCAGCGACCGATTGGCGTTGGGCGCGACAGGTGCCCTGCCGGCTCAACATGTCGGGGTTTGAAGGGCCTCCCGGCAATGCGGCTAATTGCAACGATACGCGCAACGCCTTCAATCGCACGGAAAGTCCCGAGCAATGGGTGGTGCGACAGCGGCAGGCGGGTGCCGACATTGACATCTGGTTCTATAATGACGCGGCGCATGGCATTTTCAGCGGTCCGCTACGTATCCAGAGCTTTGACTGGCCCGGGCGTACCAGACCCGCGAACATTGGGGCCTCGGAGGCGGCGAGGACTAAGTTCCTTAATGACATGCTGGCTGTTATTCGAGCCTGACTGACAGCGCCCCATCTCAACAAACCACCGCGGTCCGCCGTCAAATGTTTTGAGACCAGCTGCCGTTCTGTGTAACGGAGCATCTGGAGCATCAGTGGTTGAGTGCCCCCTGGTTCTGCTGCAACCACGCAAGCACGCAACTGGGCAGCATCGGAGCGATTGCACTGTTGCAGGAAAGTGTCTGGAAGGCGGGTAGGCAGCCGGGGGGCCGGAAAAACTACCCCGGCATGCGATGGAATCAGAAACGCCCTGCCAGTTTCGCGCAATTTTTTGGAGTTGATACCCGGTGGTCTTCACTTTCCTTGGGGTTACCATGAGCCAGAAACCCTCCGTTACTCAAATCGCCAACTTGGTCCCACAGGTGCTGACGGCGGACACCCCTGCTTTCTTTGGGTCCCATCATACGCCCCTGCATCGTAATCTCCACAAATAAGCAGCTTCCGCCAGCCTGAGCATGCGAGTTTAATCGATCTCGATGTTGGTGGCACGGATCACCGGCCTCCAAAGGGCCACCTCATCCGCGATGAAGCGGGTGGCGCGCTCGGGCGTTGAATCCGTCACCGGCACAAAGGCCATGGCCTCCAGCGCGCGGGCCATCTCGGGCGTGGACATCACGGCGCGAGCGGCAGCGGAGAGCCGCTCCAGCCGGTCCGGCGGTGTGCCGGGAGGAGCGGCCAGGTAGTTGGCGAGACGGATCACGACGTCGAAGCCATCCTCGCGCGCGGCCGGCACCTCGGGCACCACCGCTGAGCGCTGTTCGCCGAAGACGGAGATAATCTTGAGCTTCCCTTCGCGGTGCTGCGGCAGTAGCGTCGTGAAGGCGTCGACCGCGAAGGATATGACGCCGGAGAGAAGATCCTGGGTTAACGGTCCCGAGCCTCGGTAAGGCACATGCACCACGTCAAGGTTGCCTGCTCGCATCCGCAGCAACTCCGTCGCGAGGTGCGGGACGCCGCCGATGCCCGAGCTGCCATAGCTCAGGCGGCCTGGCTGGGCGCGGATCATGGCGATCAATTCGGCCAGGTTGTTCACGCCAAGCTGCGGGTTCACTGCCAGGCAGAGCGGCGTAATGCCGAGGATGGAGATATGCGAGAACCCCGTGACGGGATCAAAGGGCGGCACACGACGTGTGAGCGGGCCTGTGATCCCGGCCGTCGGGCTCTGGAAGATCAACGTGTACCCGTCGGGTCGGGCGCGATACACCTCGCCCGAGCCGATGAGACCGCCCGCGCCGCCGCGATTGTCGATGACAACGGGCTGGCCGAGCGCCTGCCCGAAGGGCTCGGCAAATAGGCGCCCAAAAATGTCCGTGTTTCCACCGGGCGGGAAGGCCACGACCATGCGGATGCGAGAACTGGGGAAAGGCGCCTGCGCATAGGCGGGGGCGGCTAGCAGTCCAAGGCCGGCCGCAGCACGCAGGATCTGGCGCTTCTTCATGGCGTTTTCCTCCTCACCATCTGTCGGGGTGAGATGTTAGCCAACATGGCGCGGCCCCAGCTGTCAATGTGACGGTACGGCGGTCGAGCTACTTCCGACCCTGTCAGCGCCAATTTGGTCCCATAGGTGCTGACGCCGAACAGTTGGCTTGCGCCCTTCGTCTTTTGGCCCAATTAGAAATCTGATTCCAGTTGCAGGGAGCCAAACATTAGGCAGTAATATTTTGAAGTCTGGTCAGAAATACGGAGAAACGGCATGCCCTTTACTCGAGTATGTATTCGCCGGACCTGGGCGCTTACCTCATTGGCTGCACTCTTCTTGGCGTTCTATCTGACCAAGGGCTTTGCTAGGACCCAGTTGGTTACACAAGCTGAAGCCCAGTTGCTGCCTCCGCCGAATAACGATTTATCACGTCGCGCGGTGACGCGCGGCCCAGCAATCCGAGTAATTTCGCCGGACGCCGGTCTTGCCGCCATTAAGGCCAATGAGCCATTCCGCTTATTGGTTGAATTCGTGGCCCGTGGCTCTTCACGTATCGACCAAGCCTCTATGCGCGCAGCTTATTTACGCGCTAATAACATTGACCTTACGGGGCGTCTCCGGACATTCACCAGCACAAGCGGCATTAATCTCGGGGAATCCGCTCTACCTCCCGGCGATCATACATTGCGTTTGGAAGTTTCGGACGATCAGGGCCGTGTTAGTCCAACGTTGCTGGTGATTCGTGAGTGCTGAAGCTGGAACAACTGTCCAGCCCCTTTTTTATGTACCAGTGATTTGTGGGTTTACTAAGCATGTTTCGGGTGCCGGCGGCCGCATTCCGAGGGCGTGGTGGGGCCGGACATGGTTATATTGGTGGAGCCATTGATT
>Ga0194122_10001501_pt1 | contig 28119 bp, 17 predicted proteins | sample TA2MahCa10mmetaG_FD_155487 | JGI IMG/M metagenome (GOLD analysis project Ga0194122, IMG submission 155487) | Freshwater microbial communities from Lake Tanganyika, Tanzania - TA2015021 Mahale Deep Cast 10m | ecosystem: Environmental > Aquatic > Freshwater > Lake | place: Tanzania: Lake... | reverse complement strand
AGTGGTTTGGCACCGGCAGCGTGCGACCGGTGCGCACGTCTTCCAGCGCCGCGTCAATCGCCGTGTACGCCGTGTTGCTCTTGTTCGCCGTGGCGATATAGATGGTCGCTTCCGCAATGGGAATGCGTGCTTCCGGCCAGCCGACAAACTCCGCCGCCTGATGCGCGGCCTGCGCGAGCACGAGCGCCATCGGGTCCGCGAGGCCCACATCCTCCGCCGCGCAAATCAGGATGCGCCGTGAGATGAAACGTGGGTCTTCGCCGGCGTGAATCATCTTCGCGAGCCAATAGAGTGCCGCATCGGGGTCGCTGCCGCGCATGGACTTGATGAACGCACTGATGGTGTCGTAGTGCGCGTCGCCGTCGCCGTCATAGACCACTGCCTTCTTTTGGATGCACTGCTCGGCCACGGCCATTGTGATGCGAATGGTGCCATCAGGCTCGGGCGGCGTGGTGAGCGCGGCGATTTCGAGCGAGTTAAGCGCCTTGCGCGCGTCACCGTCGGCCACTTTCGCAAGATGCCGCGCAGCTTCTTTCTCCACCTTCAACTTGAGGTAACCGAGGCCGCGGTCGGCGTCCATCAACGCGCGGGCCAGCAAGTCGAAAAGATCGTCCTCGGAAAGCGGTTTTAGCTCAAAAATTTGTGACCGCGAGACCAGCGGTGAGTTGACGAAGAAGAACGGATTGTGCGTGGTCGCACCGATGAGCCGGATGACGCCACTCTCGACATCAGGCAATAAGACATCCTGCTGCGATTTGTTGAAGCGGTGAATTTCGTCCACGAAGAGAATCGTGGTCTGGCCCGTGTTTTCGAGGCGATTGGCCGCGCCCTGCAACACGCGCCTCATGTCGGCGACGTTAGACTCCACCCCGCTGAGCCGCTCGAACTTACACTTAGTTTGGCACGCGATAATTTGGGCGAGCGAGGTTTTCCCCGTGCCGGGCGGCCCGTAAAAGATGAGTGACTGCAGCCGGTCCGCCTCGATGGCTCGGCGCAGGAGCATGCCCGGCGCAAGGATGTGCTGCTGGCCACAATACTCGTCAAGATTGCGGGGCCGCATGCGCGCAGCGAGTGGCGCGACGGCGGGGGAGTCGTCGGGCGACGGCGCCGACGCGGGAAGCGTCTCGGCATGGGCGAACAGATCGTCGCGCGGCATGGGCGAAAGATATGCCGCCGCCGCCCGGCTCCAAGCTCCAAACGCACCGGAACACAGCCTGATCTATGGTGGCTTGTAACTAGCTCATTCTACCTTTGCTGGGGTCAGCGCGTGCATTCCCTTACCCCCTGAGTTCTGCCTCCTAAGCGAGGAAGCAACCGTGGGTGTGTCCACGCGCGCCGGTCTTTACGCGTGCGTCGTCTTGGGCGTTGCGCCATGCTCACGTCGTGAGTGAACTGCGCCACATTCGCAACGTAGCGTTGGCCGGGTTCATGGGCGTTGGCAAGTCGTCCGTGGGCCGGCTGGTTGCCGCCCAGCTGCAGTTCGAGTTCATGGACACGGACGAGTTGATCGAGAGCCGCACCGGCGTGAAGGTCAGCGAAATTTTCGCGCAGCACGGTGAGGCGGCCTTTCGCAAGTTTGAGTCTGACCTAGTGGCTGAAATGACCGGCTGGAGTGGCAAAGTGATCTCAACTGGCGGCGGCCTCGTGGTCAGCCCGACCAACCTCGCAAGCCTCAAGACTCACGCGCTGGTAGTCTGCCTCTGGGCCACACCGGAAACGATCTATCAGCGCACCAAACATCAGTCGCATCGGCCGTTACTGCAAGGCCTTGACCCACTGGCGAAAATCAGCGAAATGCTCGCCACGCGCGAGGCCGCTTACAAGCAGGCCGACGTGTTGGTCAACACCGAGCAGCGTTCCATGAGGGAAATTGCCGCGCATGTGCTGCACCACTTCCGCACGGCGCAGCACAATCCGCCCCGGTTGTGAGAGAGGCTATCCGCCAGCGCGCACGCGAATTGGGCTTCGACGATTGCCGGTTCACGTCTGCCGCCGCGCCCGAGCATGCCGCTCAGTTTCAACGCTGGCTCGCCGACGGTCAGCATGGCGAGATGGCGTGGCTAGCCCGTAACGCAGCGAAACGCATAGAGCCACAACTCGTGCTCGCATCGGCTAGGTCGGTGATCACGCTGGCGGTGAGCTATGCGAGTAAGGAGAAATTTGCTGGTAATCCGAATTCAGTCTTCAGCCAGACAGGCGAGTACGATCCATTTAAGAGCGAATCCGGTTCATTGGCGACTGGTATTGTGGCCCGTTACGCGCGCTTCGCGGACTACCACGAAGTCTTGATCACCCCGCTGCGCAAGCTCGCCAGCTTTGTGAATACACTCTGCGTAGACACACACTCGCTTTGGTATGTGGACACCGGACCGCTGCTGGAACGCGACCTCGCTCAGCGCGCAGGGCTAGGCTTTGTGGGCAAGCATACCAACCTCATCAGTCGACAGCTGGGAAACTGGATTTTCCTGGCAGAAATTATCACCACCCTTGAACTGGAACCTGACGTATCGGAAAAAAACCGGTGTGGTTCGTGCACGCGTTGCCTTACAGCCTGTCCCACCGCGGCCATTCCTGCGCCCTTTCAACTCGATGCCCGGCGATGCATTTCCTACCTCACGATCGAGCTTAAAGGTTCCATTCCCGTCGAACTGCGCTCGGCCATCGGCAACCGCATCTACGGCTGCGACGATTGCTTGGCGGTCTGCCCGTGGAACAAATTTGCCGCCGAAGGCCGCCTGATGCGTGAGCACATGCGCGCCGACCTTGCACAACCGGACCTGCTAGAACTCCTTGCGCTGGACGACGCCGGCTTCAAGCGCCGTTTCGCCGGCACGCCGCTGCTGCGCACTAAGCGGCGCGGCCTGCTGCGAAATGTCTGTGTCGCGCTAGGCAACGTCGGCGACGCCAGCGCGTTGCCGCACCTAGAGAAGTCCGCCAACGACCCCGATCCGCTCATCGCCGAGCACGCGCGCTGGGCCATTGAACGCCTCAACGCGCGGGCCGCAGGATCGTCTTGCGACTCGCGCCGGGCCATGTCCCGCAAGCCCCTCGTCCCAGCGACTGCTTCCGATGAGCAGAAGTCGTGAAAGATGCGGTCGAGCCAGACGAACGGACGCCTAAATTTAACCAGTCAGCGAATATTCTCCCAGCGGACATCTATCCACGCATCAGTTCGTAGGCCGGCGTGCGACCTGGACCAAACTTGCCGGTGGCATAGTTTAGCAAACGTCGCATCCGCCTTGTTGTGCTTGTTCCGATGCACGCACCACCAAACGGACATCGTCAGTGCATCCTTGCGCTCGTATTTCTGCACCTGTCCTGTCATAATGAGTTGACGTGAAATTAATCCGCTCCCTCTCCCTCCTGTTGTTTATCGCTGGGCTGGCTCAGCCTGCGTTGGCTGCGCCAGGCTGGAAAGCGGGCGTCGCAAAATCCGTCATCACCCCTGAAAAAGCTGTGTGGCTCGCCGGCTACGGCTCCAAGCGCGTGCCCGATGGCAAGCTGCACGACCTTTGGATGAAGGCGCTCGCGCTCGAGGATGCCGAGGGCCGGCGCGTCGTGCTCATCACGAGCGATTTCCAGGGCGTGCCCAAGGTGATGAGCGACCGGGTATTCGAGCAGTTGCAGCGGAAGTTCCAGCTCACTCGCGCGCAAGTGATGTTCACCTTCTCGCATAACCACTGCGGCCCGCGTCTCGGCGATGACCTCGTGGATTACTATCCCGTCGAGCCCGCGCAGGTCGCGCTGGTCGAGGAATACACCGCGCTGATGGTGACGAACTGCGTGGCGATGGTCGGCGAGTCACTGGCGAAGCTGGCGCCCGCAAAACTGCAGCAAGGCGAGGGCAAGGCGACCTTCGCCGTGAACCGCCGCAACAACAAGGAGGCCGACGTGCCCGGCATCCTCGCGCGTGGCGAACCGCTCAAAGGCCCCGTGGACCACACGGTGCCCGTCCTCACGGTCACGCGACCCGATGGCAGGCTCGAGGCGGTGCTTTTTGGCTATGCGTGCCACCCGACGACGCTGAGTTTTCTGACGTGGTGCGGCGATTACCCCGGCTTTGCGCAACTGGAGATCGAGAGGGCGCATCCCGGCGCAACGGCGATGTTCGTCAACACCTGCGGCGGCGACCAAAACCCGCTGCCACGCCGCACCGTCGAGTTGTGCGAGCGCTACGGCAAGCTGCTCGCCGCGGGTGTGGAAGAAGCTTTGCAGCGACCATTGCGGCCGGTCTCACCGGGGCTGCGCACGGCGTTTGAGCTGATTGATCTGCCCTACCTCAAACCCGCGTCACGCGAGGAACTCGTGGCCGCGACCCAGGAAAGCAACGCCATTCGCGCGCGCTGGGCCACCCGCATGTTGCAGGAGCTGGACCGGCGGAAACAGTTTCCCGACGCGTATCCGTATCCCGTCCACGCTTGGCGGCTCGGCAAGGAGATGCTCGTCATCGGCATGGGCGCGGAGACAGTGGTGGACTACGCGCTGCGGTTCAAACGCGAGTTCGGCCCGGGCACGTGGGTGATGGGTTACGCGGACGACATGATCGCCTACATCCCGTCGCGCCGCGTGTGGGAGGAAGGCGGCTACGAAGGGGGGACTTTCCTTTACGAATACGGCCGCCCGGCGTTTCGCTGGGCCGGCGACGTTGAGGACCGCATTGCCACGTCCGTTCACAAACTTGTGAAGCAAGTCGGCGGCCCGATACCAGCCGTCAAATCAGCCCGGTGAAACCCTTGAGCACAAAAGGCAAATACGAAATGTTCCGACTCACGAGCCCGGTCTAGGGCACGGGACATTGGGCTAGGAACGGTGAAGCGTCTGAGACGATAACGTTCAGATTCTAAGGATGATTCTAAGTCAGTGGTGAATTAAAGCGTCAAACGCGAACCCACCCAATGTTTATATAGGTGCAGAGAACATTGGCGGAGAGGGGGGATTCGAACCCCCGGTTCCAACAGGGAGAAACGCCGTAAACGCTGACGTTGATTTTCAATGAGTTACAGCTTTGGCATTGCTCAAAACGGCTTGGCGACATTCTGAATTTTATTCTGACCAAAAACGGCGCAACAGTGCGCCCATTTTCAGCAGCATGAGCAAATCGCGGTCTGCATGCCGCACGGCGCGCTTGCGGAAGAAACGGCAATGCCTCCGGCCAGCAGCAGGCGCAGGCGCGTGGAGATGAATGCGGAAGTTTGCATCAGCGTGAGCGTTTGTGCGCCAGCTGAATGCGGTTGACGGTCCGGGTTATTTTACATCAATGACGAGCCCGGGGCGGGATTGTTTGAGGCGTTCGATGCCGCCGGGGGTGACTTTTTTCAGGCCGCTCAACGAGAGTTTCTTGAGGGCCTTGGCGGCGGCCAGCGCCTGCAGGCCTTCGTCGTCCACCTGAGCACTGCCAAGTTTGAATTCTTCGAGGGCGGGCATTTGGGCGATGAGCTTGAGCGTGTCATTGCCCACCGTGGGCGCGTGGGAGGCATCGAGTTTGCGGAGAGTGGTGATTTTGGCGGCATGAGCGAGGCCGGCGGCGGTGGCTTGGTTGTCGAGCAGGGCGAGGTCTTCGAGCGGCAGTTTGACCAGGGCGGCCACGGCCTCGCCGGAACTGGATTTTTCGGTGCTGCCCATGCCGCAACGTTTGAGCCGGGTTTGCCGGGCGAGGCTGACGGCTCCGGCGTCGGTGAACTTGGTGTGCGCAAACCAGAGGCGGTCGGAGATGGGCACTTCGGCGATCGCAGCGAGGCCGGCGTCGTTCAGCGGCGTGAAGTGGAAGTTCACGTTCTCGAGCTGGCGCAGGGCCTTGAGGTGGGCGAAGCCGGTGCCGGTGCATTGGGTGGAGGCCAGCCCGAGGGATCGCAATTCCTTCAGCCCCGCAAGATGCTTCAGGCCGTCATCATTGACGGGCGTGAGGGTCAGGTTGAGTTCGCGAAGCCTGGTGAGCCGGCTGAGATGTTCGAGGCCGGGGCCTTGAATGGCGCAATTGGCGAGGTCGATTTTGCGCAGGCTAGTGACGTTGGCGAGGCGCTTGAGCCAGGCATCGGTGACGCGCTCGTTGCGGCCGCCCTTGCCCTTGAGCGGGTTGTTGCCGTTGTAGAGATCCACGGCGGTGGGGACGTCGAAAATCTCGGTCCCGGTGTCGCCGGTCGCCAGGTAAAGCCATTGGGGGGCGGACGGGGTGCAGATGAGTTTGCCGCCGATTTCCTTGATGTTGGCCTCGAGGGCGAGGGTTTCGGGTCGGGCTTGCGCGGCCCGGATGATTTCGGGCAGGAGCGCCTTGAGTTTGCCTTGCAGGACCGGGTCCGAAATCTTGGCGATGAGTGAGGCGCGGTCTGCGGTGGTGGGGGCGAGAATTTGCGTCAGTAAAGCCTTGTCCGCGGTGGCCGTTTTGAGCTGGGCGAGCACGCCGTCGAGGTAGCGCTTCATCGCGGGTTCAATCTTGTCGAATCCGGCGGCCGAGGGCGGTTGGCCCATCGCGAGCCGCATGGCGTTGTGCATGAGATATTTTCCGCTCTCGGCCTTGAGGTGGATTTCGTCGCGATACAAGTCCACGACCGCCTTGACGGGGGCGGCTCCAGCAGCGATGTCGCTGGCGATCTGGGCCAGGAGGTTCTGGGCGAAGGTCTGGCGGAGTTCGCGGCCGGGATGGAGGCGGCGGAGTTCGGCCATCAGAGCGCGAAGGTAGCCGGGACTGTGGGTCATCTGGTCCGGCGCGGCGAGGCTGGCGAACTCGTCCTCGCGCTGGGCATGACGAGCCCAGCCGGAGTGAATGACGAAGACGGCCTTGGGCTGCAGTTTCATCCACTCGGAGATGGCTTCCACATCCTGCGCCAGGGTTGAGCCGTAGTGGGGTTGCACGGAGACCACCTCATATTGTTTGTTGCGCAGGGCGGTCGGCCAGAGGGTGGAATTAGTCACGCAGGGTTTGCCCGGGTTGTTGTAGATGTGGCGCAGATGCACGCCACAATCCACGTGCCATTGCACGTCACCGGACAGCTGACCCGGCACGGTGTCCCAGGTGAGCGAGTTGCCGATGAGGTAGTAGCTGGTCTTGGCGGGTTCCGCGGCAAAGGCGCCCGGGGTCAGTGCGGTGGCTAGAACCGTGACAAGGATTTGGAGGTGCGTGGTGTGTTTCATGATGCGGGCAGCAGTTTCGGGCGGTAGCGGAAGTAATGGAGGATGATTTGAAGTTCGCTCGGCGTAGGCAAGTTTATTGACCTATGATCAGCCGGATGCCTAGCCGAACCGCTCTGCCTTCATGGTTCAATTCAAAATCCCGGCTGTATCCGGCGAGCCAGCCGCCATCCACGAGGATGATGGCGCTGCGGTCAAAAGGGGCTGAATGAACTCGATATTGGCGTTTACATTCTGAACCCGATTCTGACTCAGAGATTATTAAAAGCGCAAAAATAAGAGAATCACCAATGTTTACAGGGGTATCGTGAGGAATGGCGGAGAGGGGGGGATTCGAACCCCCGGTGGTGTTACCCACGCACGCTTTCCAGGCGTGTGCCTTAAACCACTCAGCCACCTCTCCAGCCTTTAAACTGCAAAGATTTACGCGTTCATGGAAACCCGGTATTGACCACTTGATACTGCGATCTGATACGGGTTGCGTGAAAACGCAACAGCGCAAGCCAACTGTTCCGGCCGAGCCAGCCGAGCCAGATGCGTGGCAGAAAACGCCGTATGCAAACTTGGTCCGATACGTTCCATCGCAGGAGCATCTTGCGAGGATTCGCATCGGCGGCAAGCTGATTCGCTGGAGCCTCAAGACCACGACACTCACGGTCGCCAAGCTCCGACTCGCCGATTTGGAGAAGGCCGAACGCCTAGTTGAAATTCACTCTTTGTTCGGCGTCTCCTTAGTTTGCAACGAGTTCTGAGGATTGACTTCGAGAAACCTCACACTCCCAAACCCAATTGCCTCTGCCGATTGCGGATGCCCTCGTCGCCACGGGCTTCTACCGCCTGGGCATCTGGGACGACGAACCTGCTGACCGCGAGTTGGCACGCTATGACAGCCTCGACGACATCGTGGCAACGACCGGCCAGGCCTTTCTTGGGCTCACGGTGGACTGCGCGCGCTGCCACCACCACAAGATCGATCCGGTTTCCCAGCACCCTAATCATCTGGGGCGGCGAGTTCGGGCGCCAACCCACCGCCGAATACGCGACCGGCACCGGCCGCGACCACAACGCCTATGGGTTCACCATGTGGATGGCCGGTGGCGGCATCAAAGGCGGCACCAGCGTGGGCGAGACCGACGAACTCGGTGCTTCCGCGGTGACAGATCGCTTTCACGTGAAGAACCTCCACGCCACCGCCCTGCACCAACTCGGCCTCGACCCGGACAAGCTGACCTACTTTTATGGTGGCCTGGATCAGAAGCTCGTCGGCGTAGAAGGCGCAGAGTTGATGCGGAAGATCGCGTCCTGAGCCAGTGCGGGTGATCGCACGGGGCCACAGGCGTGGCGGCATGCGGTCGTCAGCGTCGCTCGTCGTGATGCGGCGGATGAATTCGCTCTTCGCCAGCTGGCCAGGGACGATGGCGAAATTTCCGTCGAGTTTGGCCTAGGCGCTGGCTTAGAGATCAAGACGAAGGCCGGCCTTGCGCTTGTTCTGATCTGGCCCGCTTCACTCGCGCCCGGTGCAGGTGAAGATGCAGCGCGCCGACCGCTCATCGGGAGTTTGCCGACGAATCTTCCGCCAGCGCCCGATTTGCCTGGCGCCTCACAGCGTAGCGCTTGACCAGCTCGTCCGTGATGACGCCGATCAGGATCACTGCGCCGATGATGGCGAACTCGATGTTGCTGTGGTTGGTGACGAGCGTGACCACGTTCCGCAGCACGAGGATAAGCGCGGTGCCGATGATTACGCCGAGGACCGAGCCCTCCCCGCCGCGCAGACTGCACCCGCCCAACACGGCGGCAGCAATGGCGTAGAGCTCATAGAAATTTCCGAAGTCCACCGGCTGCGCGGAGTTCACATCCAGCACGAAGAGCACGCCGCCTAGGCCTGCGAGCGACGAACAGATGACGTAAGCCAGCAGGACCATCGCGCCGGTGTTGATGCCGCTGTATCGCGCGGCGTCCTCGTTGCGGCCCAGCGCGAGCAGGTAGCGGCCATAGATGGTGCGGTTGAGGAAAATCGCCGCCAGCACGGCCACGATGACCAGCACGACCCACGGCGCGGGAATCTCGAAGCCTTGCACGAAGGGAATGCTGATCTTGCCTGTGGCCAGCACACGCAAATCCTTGAAGTCGCCGCCGAAGCCGACGGTTTGGTCCTTCGTGAACCCGCGCGTGATGCCGCGATAGAGCATCAGCCCGCACAGCGTCACGATGAACGGCTGGAGCCGGAGCCGCGTGACCAGCAACCCGTGCAGGAGCCCGATGCCCACCGAGACCACCGCGACCGCCAGCAACGCAGCAGGTAGCGACCACTTCTGCACCGTGAGCAACCACGGCAACCCGCAGCCGACGAGACAAACCACCGAGCCGATGGAGAGGTCAATGCCGCCGGTCACGATGACGAAGCACACGCCGATGCCCAGGACGCCGAATAGCGCCGTCCGGCGGATGAGGTTCTCCACGTTGTAACCGGAGCGGAAGCTCTCGCTCACCAAGGCGGCGAACACGCACACGGCCACGAGTAGGGCGAAAATGCCGAGGAGTTTTTTCATAAAGCAGTAGTCAATTCAGCGCCCGTCGCGAGGTGCATCACCGCCTCCTCGCTGAGTTGCTCGCGGCGCAGTTCTCCGGCGATGCGGCCTTCGTGCATCACCAGCACGCGGTCACTCAAGCCCAGGATTTCTTCCATCTCGCTGGAGACGAAAAGAATTGCTACACCCTTGCGCGCCAGTTCCTCCATCAGTTTGTAAATTTCCTGCTTCGCGCCCACATCAATGCCGCGCGTTGGCTCATCCAGGAAGAGTAAGCGCGGCTGGATGGCCAGCCACTTGCCAAGCACGACCTTCTGCTGGTTGCCGCCGGAGAGGAACCGCACCACCTGCCGGTCATTCGGTGTCTTTATACGCATCGCCGCCGTCATCTCCGCGCTCACGGCCAGCTCCAGCGCTTCGTTCAGGAAGCCCATCCGCTGGTCGCGTCGCAGGCTGGCAAGGCTGAGATTCTCACGAACCGGCAGACCCAGTACCACGCCTTGCTGCTTGCGGTCTTCGGGCACAAGTGCAAGCCCTGCCTCGATGGCTTCCTGCGGCGAGGCGGGGGAAACCTCCTTGCCACCCACACGAATTGTCCCGCCCTGCGCGGGTGTGACGCCGAACAGGGAAAGTAACACTTCTGTCCGCCCCGCGCCGACGAGGCCGGCGAGGCCGACAATCTCACCGGCGCGCACCGTGAAGCTGACTGCGTGGCGCGGGTGCGCGGGCGTGCGGAGGCGGTCCACGGCGAGCGTGACTTCGCCCGGCGTGTGCGGGGTGTGCGCGTAGAACTGCGAGAGGTCGCGGCCCACCATGAGCTTCACCATCGCGGCGTGGTTGATTTCCTCGCGCGCCAACTCGCCGCTGTTCTCGCCGTCGCGCAGGACGGTCACGCGGTCGGCCAGTTGCTTCACCTCGCCAAGGCGGTGCGAGATGTAAACGATGCTCACCCCGCGCGCGCGGAGGTCGCGGATGACCTTGAACAAGTTCTCCGCCTCCCGCGCGGAGAGGCTGGAAGTCGGCTCGTCCATGATGAGCACGCGGGCATTGGTGGAGAGGGCCTTCGCGATCTCGACAAGCTGCTGCTGGCCGATGGCAAGCGTGCTGACGAGCGTGGTGGGCGGCACGTCGAGGCCGACGGCGTCGAGGAACTGCTTCGCCTCGCGGTGCGTGCGAGCGGTGTCAATCCAACCGAAGCGGCGCGGCTCGCGACCGAGGAAGATGTTCGCCGCCACGTCCAGATTGTCGGCGAGGTTCAGCTCCTGATGAATCAGCGCGATGCCTTGCGCGAGCGCGTCGTGGACGGAGCGAACCGCGACGGGTTGGCCGTCGAGGAGGATGTCGCCAGAGTCGGCGGTCTGCACGCCGGCAAGGATCTTCATCAGCGTGCTCTTGCCCGCGCCGTTCTCACCGATGACCGCGAGCACCTCGCCACATTCGACGGTGAGACTCACGCCCTTGAGCGCGCGGACGCCAGGAAAGGACTTGGTCAGCGATCGAGCGGCGAGGAGGGGCATTGGAATGTCGAATCAGGTTACATTCGCAGCGGCGTGTCTGGCTGCCGATTCCTCATTCGCCCTTCGTCATTTACTTCCCTCCCATCTTCGCCTTCAGGTCGGTCCAAAACTCATCCACGTTGTCTTTCCGAATCTGCCGGGCCGGGATGTCGATGAACTTGCTCGCGGGCACCACGGCGGCGTTGCCCTTGAGAATCTCGTTCAGCACCTCGACGGACTTGTAGCCATACATGTAAGGGTTCTGCACCACGGTACCGTGGACGGTGCCCTTCTGGATGCCTGCGAGCGTGGCGTCCGCCTCGTCGAAGGCGATGACCTTGACCTTGCCGAGCTTACCGGCCTGCTGGAGGGCTTCGAGCATGAGCGGCGGGTTGTAGGCGAAGAGGCCGACCATGCCGCCGATGTCGGGATACTTCGCGAGCGTGTCCTCGGCATTCGCCTTGCCCTTAGCCTGGTCGAACTGGTCGGTGAGCGTGCCGAGGATTTTGAAGCCGTTGCCTTCGAGCACCTTGTCGGCAGGGTCGAAGTTGTTCGGGTTCTCGGGCCGGCCAAGGATGGCGTCAATCGTGCCCTGGCGGCGGCGCTTAGCGTTGTCCTGCTCCATGCGGCCGATAAAAATCATCACCGTGCCGCCCTTGGGCATCGCCTCGCGCACGAGGTCGCCGCAGAGGCGGCCGGCCTTGTAATTGTCCATGCCGATGTAAACGAGGCGGTTGGCGTTGGGCGCGTCGGAGTCGTGGGTGATGAGTTTGGCGCGCTTGGCGGCGGTGTTGAGGAGGTCGGTCTGGTTCGCCGGGTCAATGGGGCTGACGGCGATGCCATCCACGCCCTTGGTGAGCAGGTCCTCAATCATGCGCTTCTGGTCGCCGATGCCCTCGACGGGCATGAGCGTCTGCGCGTCCACGCCGAACTTCTCGCCGGCGGCCTTCACGCCCGCAGCGGCGATGGTCCAGAACGACGCGACGCCGTTGGAGACGAAGGCGATTTTCTGTTTCTTGCCGGCGGGCGCGGGTTTGGTGGCGTCGCCCGGTTTGGGCGCGGGCGGCGCGTCGGCGGGCTTGTTGCACGCGGTGAGGCCGAGCAAGAGCGCGGCAACGGCGGGGAGGGTGAGGAGGTGTGTTAGTTTCATGGGAAATTAATTTGGAATTTTAGGCAGGTGAAATACGCGACAGGGAGACACGACAGTTCAGCGGTTTCGGAGAACGCCAACGGCGTTCTTCGACGCCCTTTCGCCGCCAGGCGGCGCTTTGCTCGCTGTGATTTCAGTCATAGACCAAGTAAATCCCACCGGTCCGCATAGTCGTTGGCTTTGTCCTGAAAGTTGCGATTCGGGTTGTCATTGTGAGGCTGTCCGTGAAGCCCCGGTTTTGCCAGCCATCTCCTGTGGTTATCGCGAATATGCTTGGCGACGATTTTACTAGGAACAACGTGGTAATGCGGTCGTTCTTCAGGACCGCGAAGGACGACGAAGACGTAAAAATGATTCTCTGAGTGGAATGACTCATCCTTGATACTCAGTAACCACTTGCTCCGAGACTGGCTGGTTTTGCATTGGATGGTCACGGAACGGCTCGCTGCGGCGTTCGTGGCGAGGATGTCGATGCCACGAGTGTTGCGAGGGAGATGGAAGCGATGTAACCGAGCCGGGAAAGCTCGGCTGCGACGAAATACTCACCAGCCACGCCAGCAAGTGGAGGCGTTATCTTGCTGTGGGCTTGTTTAGTTTTCGTGCTCACGGGACGCTGGAAACACCTAACATACCGTCAGCCCGCCATTCACATGCAGCGTCTGCCCGGTGATGAAGGACGACGCCTCGCTCGCGAGGAAGACCACCGCGCCGTCGAGGTCGGTGGGCACGCCCCAGCGGTTCACCGGGATGAGCGCGCGGTAGCCGTCCTTCTCGGACTGCGGGTCGTTCGCGTGGCGCTCCACGGGAATCCAGCCGGGCGCGATCATGTTCACGGTGATGCCGTGCGGGGCGAGTTCGCCCGCGAGGCTACGGTGAAAGCCGTTCTGCCCGCCCTTGGCCGCGACGTAGGCTGTGAAGTTCGGCACGCCGCGCGCCACGACTTCGGAACCGATGTTGATAATGCGGCCCCAGCCCTGCGACTTCATGTGCGGCAGGCTCGCGCGCGTGAGCAGGAAGGGGCTCTTGATGAAGAAGTCCACCATGCGCTGGTAGAAGGCCCAGTCGTAATCCTCGATGGCGCGGTGCGGTTGGTCGCAGGTGGCGTTGACCACGAGCACGTCCACGGGACCGAGCTTCTTCGCAATGGCGCGGTGCAGGCGGGCGACTTGCACTTCGCTCGTGACATCGGCCTTGAAGAGCGCGCCGGTGAGACCGAGCGCCTGGAATTCGGCGAAGGATTTTTCCGCGCGTCTGGTGTTGTTGGCGTAGTTCAGCGCGACTCTAGCGCCTGCCTTGCCGAGCGCGACGGCCATGGCCTTACCGAGGCCCGTGCTGCTGCCAGTGACGAGCGCGACGCGGCCCCCGAGGGAGAACAAATTCGAGTCAGGCATGGCGAGTCAGTATTCGCTTAATGGTGCTGGGGGAGGATTGTGCGGAGAACTCCTCCGAAGCGCAAGCGGCAGGCACAGCTTCTGGCTCAACAGAGAATCGCCTGGATGACCTCGCCGTGCACGTCCGTGAGGCGGATGTCGCGGCCGCTGAAGCGGAAGGTGAGGTGCTCGTGTTGGATGCCGAGCAGATGCAGCATCGTCGCGTGCAGGTCGTGGATGGCGACCTTGTCCTCGACTGCCTTGTAGCCGTAGTCGTCGGTCGCGCCGTAGATGGTTCCGCCCTTCACGCCACCGCCCGCGAGCCACATAGTGAAGCCGAAGGGATTGTGGTCGCGGCCGTTCGTGCCTTGAGCGAATGGCGTGCGACCAAACTCGCCGCCCCAGACCACGAGCGTAGAGTCGAGCAGGCCGCGGCCCTTCAAGTCGCGCAGCAGGCCGGCAATGGGCTGGTCCACGGCGCGGGAATTCTTCTCGTGGCCGTCGCGCAAGTTGCTGTGCTGGTCCCAGCGGTCGCCCGCACCGTCGGGGCAGGTAAGCTCGATGAAGCGCACCCCGCGCTCGACGAGCCGGCGCGCGAGCAGGCATTGCTCGGCAAAGACCGCAGTCATGCGGTTGGGCGAGCCGATCCCATACATCCGCCGGGTCGCGTCGGACTCGCCGCGCACGTCCATCAGTTCGGGCACAGCAGTCTGCATCCGGTAAGCGAGTTCGTAGTTCGCGATGGCACTCTCCAACGCGTCGTGCGGGCCGAAGCGGGCTACGACGCCCGCGTCGAGGCGACGCAGGAGCGCGAGTTTGGCGTCCTGCTGCTCGGGCTTCGCCTCGGTGGGAATGACGTTGGCCACCGGGTTCACGCCGGGCTTGAAGATAGAGCCTTGATAGGTCGCGGGGAGAAAGCCGCTGTTGAAGTTGTCGAGGCCGCCGGGCGGGATGAGGCCGCCGTTGAGCACGACGAAGCCTGGCAGGTCGGCGTTCTCGCTGCCCAAGCCGTAGCCCGCCCACGCACCCATACTAGGCCGGCCTTGCAAGCCGCTGCCGGTGTGGAGGAAGTAATTTGCGTTCGTGTGCTCGGAAAAGTTGCTCGTCATCGAGCGCACCACGGCGAGGTCATCCACGCACTGCGCGACGTGCGGGAAGAGACTGCTGACGGGTATGCCGCTCTGGCCGTGCGGTTGAAATTCCCACGGCGAGCCGAGCGTGCTGCCGTTGTTGTTGAACTGCGTCGGCTCCATCTTCATCCCGAATGGCTTACCGTGTTCAGCGGTGAGGCGCGGCTTCGGATCGAAGGTGTCCACCTGCGAAGGCCCGCCGTCCATGTAGAGAAAGATGACCGAGCGGGCGCGGGGCGAATGGTGCGGCGTGCGGGGCGCGAGGGAATTGGCCGCGCTGCCAAAAGCCTTGTCGGCGAGCAGCGACGTTAGGGCCAGCGTGCCGAAGCCGTTGGCGCAGCCGGCGAGCCATGCCCGGCGGGAAAGTGGCTGGGATTGGAATCTACCGCAACGCGCCATGGTTAGTTGAGGTAGATAAACTCCTTCACGTTGAAGAGCACGTGCCCGAGGTCGGCCCAGACGCGCGCGTCGGCGGACGTGGACCCGAGGCGCTCCGCCTGTGCGCTGACGAAGGCCAGCGCGTCCTGCAATTCCGGTTCGCTCGGCGGACGGCTGAAGGCCGCGAGATACATCTGACGCACGCGTTCGGCGGGTTCGCTCACGGACGCGAGACGCTTCGCCCAGACGCGCGTTTGCTCCACAATGAACGGGTCGTTCATGAGGATGAGCGATTGTGCCGGGACGTTCGAGACGTTGCGGCGACCCATCGTGGTGAAGGGAATCGGCATGTCGAAGGCCAGCATCATCGGCGGGAGGAAATTCCGGCGCACCGAGGTGTAGAGGCTGCGCCGGCCCGCGCCGTCGAGCGGGCCACTGCCGGGCTTGCCGCGCCCGTCCATGAACGGCGTGAGATGCACCATCACGCTCGGGCCGCCGATTTTCGGGTCGAGCCGGCCCGAGACGGCAAGCACGGCGTCGCGGATGGCTTCGCCTTCGAGACGCCGCAGATTCGCGCGGTGAAGCAGTTCGTTCTCGGGATCAAGCTGTTCGGCGCGCGCGTCGTTCGGCGTGCTGGCCATCTGGTAAGCGCGCGTGAGCACCAGCTCGCGGATGAGCGCCTTCACCGACCAGTTCAGGTCGCGGACAAAATGGACGGCGAGGTGGTCGAGCAATTCGCGATGCGTCGGTGGCTGGCCGAGCACGCCGAGGTTGTCCACGGTCGGCACGAGGCCGCGTCCAAAGAGGTGGTGCCAGACGCGGTTGACGATGGCACGCGCCGTGAAGGGGTTTGCCGGGTCAATCAACTGCTGCGCGAGCTCAAGGCGTCCGCTACCAGTGACGAACTTTGGTACCTCGGTGCCAGACAATGCTTCGAGGAAGCGGCGCGGGGTTGCGCCCGCTGGATTGCGCGGCTGGCCGCGAACGAGAAGAAACTCGTCCACCCCGCTACCATCGAGCATGGCGGGTGCGACGACGCTGACGGGCTGGATGCGCGCGGCGAGTTCGGCATGGCGGGCGAGCGCCGGCTTGGCCGCGGCGGCGAGTTGCTGGCTCTCCGCGCTGCCGGGCGGGCAGAGCTGGTCGAGGTTTTGAATGAGCCAGTCAGCGAGCGGCGCAGTCTCGGCGCTCACGCGGCCGGATTCCATTTCCGCGATGACGCCGAGCAACTTCTCGCGCAATGCCGCCAGCTGGGCCGCTGGTGGGTTCGCCATCGGTCCGGCCAACCCGGCGGGCAGCTCCGGTTTCGTGTCCGCTTGCACAACCATCGCGATGGCGAGCGGGGCGGTGCCGACCGGGTTGAATTCGGCGTGGACGCGGTGGCCCCGGTAGGCCGCGAGCGGATGCTCGACCCATCGCCATCGGTTGCGCTCGTCCTTGAATTCACGGAGCAACGCGCCGTGGAGCGGGCCTTTGATGATGAGGTGTGAATCCACGGCTGCGTAGGCGCGCACGGGGCCGCGCACCAGGTACCAAAGGCTGTTCGCGGTGAGCGTCGTGTCCGGCGTGCGCAGAGTCTGGCCGCTGCGCTCCCATTCGCCCAGCGTGCCGACGTCGCGCTCGACGCCTTTCGCAGCGAGGCGATTGAACGCGGGATCGCGCACGGCGGCGGCGCGAGTCACAAGCCCGGTGAGCGGGCGTTCCGCGCTGTCACCGAAGATGATTTCGCCGGGTTGCGCGGGTCGCGTGCCGAACGCCCACCCATCCTGCACCCAATCTTTCGGGCCAGGCTTCGCATAATCCACCAGCACGCGGAGTGAAGGTGACGTCCCTGTCCCAGTTGCGGGTTGGGTCGAGGGAAATGGGGTAGTGTTGGTTAGGGACAGGAGTGTCGTCGTCACGCCGGGGCGCAGTGCGCGGGCGGCGGCTTGCAGCAACTTCGCCTGCTCGGCGGAGCGGAGTTGCACGAGCTGCGCAGCGATCTCGCGGTGCGTTTCCATCGCGGTGAAGGGCACCTGGCGGTAGGTGCTGCTGATGAGAAAGCCAGCCAGCGCGTAGTAATCCCGCTGCGAGATGGCGTCGAACTTGTGGTCGTGGCAGCGCGCGCACGCGACGGTCATGCCGAGGAACGTCTTGGACATCACGTCGAGGCGGTTGTCGAGGCGATCGCACTCGTCCTGCCGGATGTCGACGGGCGAATGCACTTCCTCGCCGAGAAACCAGAAGCCCGTGCCGAGGACCGACTCGTTACCGCCGGTGGCCGGGTTAATGCGTGGTTTGGCGACGAGGTCGCCCGCGAGGTGCTCGATGACGAACTGGTTGTAAGGCACGTCAGCATTGAGCGCGCGGATGACGTAGTCGCGGTAGTGATAGGCGTTCGGGATAGGCGGCTCGAACTCGTGCCCGCGCGTCTCGGCATAACGCACGAGGTCGAGCCAATGGCGCGCCCAACGCTCGCCGAAGGCGGGGGAGGCGAGGAGTTTGTCCACGACGCTGGCGATGGCGCTTTCTCTCCGTCTACCCGTCTCCCCTTCTCTCTGTCCCGCTGGAGAGGGAGTGACGGAGGGCAGGAGAGAAGGAGAGAGCACGCGGGCGAACGCTTCAGCGTCCTCGGGGGACGGCGGCAGGCCGATGAGGTCGAAGTGCAGGCGGCGGAGCAGGGCACGCGGGTCGGCGGCGGGCGCGGGCGTGAGCTGCTTGAATTCGAGCTTGGCGAGGATGAAGCGATCCACAGGCGCGGCGCTCCACGCGGAGTTTTTCACAGCAGGAACCGGCTCGGCGCGAGGCGGCGTCCAGCTCCAGTGTGTTTGCTTGCGCTGTTGAAGATCGAAGCCCTTTCCGCTAGCGCGCTGCGCCGCCGCTTCAGCCGGCCACGGCGCGCCGCGCTTCACCCACTCGGCAAGCGTGGCGACCTCCGCATCGCTCAGGCGCGACTTGGGCGGCATCTGCAAGTCCTGATTCCCGTAGCGGACGGCTTCGAGGAGAAGGCTCTTGTCCGGCTGACCCGGAACGACGGCGGGCCGGGTGTCGCCGCCCTTGAGCGCAGCGGCGCGCGAGTCGAGGAGCAGGCCGCCCTTGAGTTTCTTCGCGCTCGCGCTGTGGCACTCGTAGCAGCGCTCGGCGAGTAGCGGGCGAACACGTTTCTCGAAGAATTCTAAATCCTCCGCCGGAAAGGCCGATGTCTGGGCTGCGGCGTCGCGGATGCCGACAACAAGCGCGCCAGCCAGACAGGCCAAGACCGCAAGTTGTCGAACTGATGGCTGGGAGAAATTCCGCACGAACAATGGGACGGTCGGTGCGCGCGGCTACTTCATCGGCCCGCCGTCGAGCGGCTTGCCGTTGGTGTCGAGGATCTGGAAATGGTGCACGCCGGGGCCGTCTTTTTCGACGAAGCTCCAGACGAGCTTCTTGTCCGGTGTGACCTCGATCATTTTCGTGCGGTCCGCGCCGATACCATAGCAGGCGATGACGGTGTTGCCGTTGGGCAAGCGCTGGCCGCCGCAGGCGTCCTTGATGAGCGGCTTGTCGAAGCTGGAGTTGTCCACCTGCCAGACGGTTTTACCTGCCTTGTCCACTTCGATGGAAACGTGGCCGTAAGTGCAGTTGATGAGCGTGTTGCCGTTGGCGAGGCGGATGGCGGTGAATGGCCAGTTGGGCGTCTTCACCTCCCAGACAATTTCGCCCTTTGAAGTGTATTCGCGGACGACCTTGTCGTGGAGTTGGGGAATGAGGTAGTTGCCATTGGGAAGCTTGCGGGCCATGCGGCTCTGCATGTGGTGGTTGGTGAGCTGACAGGAGATGGGAAACTCCACTACGATTTTACCGGTGCGGTCAATTTCCAGCAGCCGCGGCTTGGGGCCGGCCTCGGTGACCATGATGCGGCCGCCTTCGACGACTTGCGCGGTATTGACCTCGGCTTGCGTGCCTTTCCACTCGAAGAGCTTCTGACCGTCGCGCGTTATTTCCACCACGCCCCCGCCGGGGTAGTCCTTGGATTTGGAAAGGGTGAGAAGGAGGTTGCCGCTGGGAAGCATATAGCCATCGCGCGTCGCGTGCGGGTAACTCCAAGTGGTCTTGCCCGTGCCATCCACGATGCGTGTTTGGCCGCCGAGGGCGAGGAAGGAGTGGGTGACGGCGGTCTGGGCGTGCAGGCCGGTCAAGCTGACCAAGGCGAACGCCAAGGCCAGCGCGGGGGGGCGAAGAAAAGTGTGCATGGGCGAGATTGAAGACAACTTTCAGAACGGAAGCAACCGCAACTGCCATCCAAAGCCCACCACGGGGTTTATGACTATGACCGGACTTTGAGCCCGTATCGGTTTGGCGGACAGCCTTAAGTAGACTGGCACGGCTGATTTAGTTGAGTCGCCTGCTCTAACCGTTGAGCTACGGGCCTAACTTCGAAAAATCAGTGTTCATCGGCGCCCAGCTATGGTTTTATCGTAGCACTTAAGTTGACCGCACCATGAAATCTTTGCTTCGCCGTTATTCTGTCCTGCTTGCGCTACTCATCTACTGGGTGCCCCAGTCACAGTCGTACGCGCAGGTGGCCGCTCCTCGCGTGCAGCAGATCGAGGTCCGGCACGTCGGTCCCGCCGCAGCCAGCGACGAATTAATTCGCGCCAACCTGCGTGTGAAAGTGGGCGATCCGCTGTTGAAAAACAACGTAGATGACGATGTGCGGAACCTCTACAACACGGGCTATTTCTACAATATTCGCGTGGCCGAGGAGCGCGTGGACGGCGGTGTGAAGCTCACTTATGTGGTGCAGGGTAAACCACTACTAACGGAGGTGCAGTTTGCAGGTAACACAAAGTTTAGAAGCAGCAAGTTACAGCAAGAGCTGACCTCCAAGGTTGGCCAGCCGCTGGACGAGCGTAAGCTCTTCGCCGACGCACAAAAAATCCAAACCAAATACCAGAAGGCCGGTTACCAACGCACGAAGGCGGAATATAAGCTCAATATTAATGAAAACGCTGGGCGGGGCACGGTTACCTTCGAGATCACCGAGGCTCCCAAAGTCAAAATCGCAGAGATACAATTTGTGGGCGCGGCGGCCTTTTCCGAGAAAGAGCTGGCCCAGCAACTGAAGACCAAGCAGAAGTGGATGTTCTCCTGGCTCACCGGCTCGGACAAGTTCAAGGATGACCAGTTCGAAGACGACCGCGAACGGCTGGCTGACTTCTACCGGAACAAGGGCTATCTGGACTTCGAGATCAAGGAAGTGACGTTCAAGTATCCCCGACCCGACCGCATGGTCATCACGTTGCAGCTCTTCGAGGGTAAGCCATACAAGGTTGGAAACGTTGCTGTGAAGGGCAATGCTATATTTTCTACACCAGAGTTGGAGCGCGATCTCCGCATGACCACGGGCCAGACCTTTACGCCCGACGGGCAGCGGAAGGACGTGGAAACGCTACGCGATTTCTACAGCTCCAAGGGTTACATTGATGCTCGCGTCAACGCCGTCCGCACGCCCAACACCGAGACGGGCAACATGGACGTAACATACCAAGTGGCCGAAAACGACAAGTCCCTAGTCGAGAAGATTGAAATTAAGGGCAACGTAAAGACCAAGGCCAAAGTGCTCCGCCGCGAGTTAGCTATCTCGCCGGGCGAGACGTTCGATATGGTGCGCGTGCGCCTGTCCAAGCAACGGCTCGAGAATCTCAATTACTTCGAGAAAGTGGACGCGCAGCCAGAGCCGACCGAGGTACGCGACCGTAAAAATCTCGTCATATCCGTCGAAGAGAAAAACACTGGCAACATGAGCATGGGCGCAGGCTTCAGCTCAATTGAAAGCGTGGTAGGCTTCGTTGAGGTAAGCCAGGGTAACTTCGACTTGTTCAAGCCACCTTGGTTCACCGGCGGCGGCCAGAAAATGCGCCTGCGCGCCAGCTATGGCTCACAGCGGCAGGACTACCTTTTGAGCTTCGTCGAGCCATGGTTCCTCGACCGCAAGCTCGCGTTTAGCGTAGACCTGTACCACCGAAATACCGCGTTCCAAAGTGCGCTTTACGATCAGGTACAGACCGGCATGAGACTCGGCTTAGAGAGGGCCTTGTGGACCGATTTTATCCGCGGCAACGTAGGTTACACAATTGAGGATGTGGGCATCAGCAATGTAAGCCCTGCTGCTTCGCCAGAGTTGAGGGCCGAAGACGGCACGCAAATCGTTTCAAAACTTAGCGCTGGGCTGGTGTATGACACCCGTACCGGCGGTCTGGTGCCCACGGGTGGTCAGCGCGTCGAGTTCATTTCTGAGTTAGCGGGTGGACCGCTAGGCGGCGAAACAGATTTCTACCGACTTGAAGTGCGCGGCTCACAATACCTACCGGGCTTCTGGTCAGGCCATGTTTGGGAGCTAATTGGCCGAGCCGGCTCTATTCAGGGCTTCGGGGGCGACCGCATCACGCTCTTCAATCGCTACTTCCTCGGTGGCCCGCGCACGATGCGCGGCTACCGCTTCAGCGACGTTTCGCCGCGCGACTCGCTTGCCGAACCAATCGGCGGCAACACTTACTGGTTCGGATCGATCGAATATTCTCTTCCGCTGATAGAACGACTGCGCTTCGCGCTATATTATGACATCGGTAACGTTTATAGCTCGTCCTTTAGCTTCAACCCGAACAAAGCGCGCGGGGAGACCTTCTACCAAGACAACGTAGGCTTTGGGCTGCGCATCAATATTCCTAACCTCGGCCCGCTGCGACTCGATTACGGCATTCCCTTAACGGCAGACCGCTTCCAAAACAAAAGCGGCCGCTTTAACTTCGACGTGGGCTTCACGCGCGATTTCTGAGCTGCGCCGAACAAACGCCATCGAACTAAACCCATATCGTTATGCTTCATTTCCGTGCCTCAATTCTCAAACCAACCCAGCTGCGATTGCTCATCGGCGTGGTAGCCGTCGCTTGGTTCGGCCTCACAGCTCAGGCCGCTGACCGCATCGCCATCGTAGATCTCAAGAAGGTCTTTGACGGCTATTGGAAAACCAAGCAAGCCGATCTAAACCTCAAGGAACGCGCCGGCGAACTAGACAAGAAACGCAAAGACATGATCGACGATCTCAAGAAATCCGGCGACGAATATAAGAAACTGGTTGACAGCTCAACCGACTCCACCGTTTCGCTCGAGGAGCGCGACCGCCGCAAAAAGTCTGCCGAGACCAAGCTCCGCGAACTGCAAGAAATTGAGCAAAGCATCCGTCAGTTTGACCAAGGCGCTCGGGCCCAACTCGGCGAGCAACAGCGCAACATGCGCGACAAGATCGTGGTTGAGATTCGCGACTTGGTTAACAAGAAAGCCAAAACCGCTGGTTACGCCGCCGTGCTCGATAGCGCCGCTGAGAGTGCCGCCGGGACCCCCATCCTGCTTTTCAATGTCAACCTACCCGACCTCACTGAAGAGGTCATTTCGCAGCTCAACGCCACAGCCCCCGCCGGTGCGCTGGTCAACCCGGGAACGCCAGCTCCCGTCCGCCCGAAGTAAGGTCGCCAGAGGTGAGGTGGCTTTTCCCATCTCTTCACCTTGAAACTACCTGCTGACTGACCAAGTCTTCAGACCGACACTGTCAAACCTTGCCGTTTTACAAATATGGTCCCCTAACCGGGCGGGTCACAACTTCTTGGCCGTGACGAGGCTGCGGTCAGCGGCGGTGGGGGTGTAAGTCAGGTCGTGGAAGCCCACTTGCACGAACAACTCCGCCAACTCGCCTAACGAGTAACATTTTCCCTCGGTCGAGTGCATAAGGATGACGGAATACTCTGCCACGGGTAACGGCCCGGTCTTCTCCGCGTTGAGGTGCATGTCATGGATGACAAGCAACCCGCCCGACGGCAATGCAGCACAAGACTTTTCCAGCAGTCGCCTCACCACGGGTGCGTCCCAGTCGTGCAAAACATTCGAGAATAGGTGCATATCGTAGCCCGTCGGAAGTGGTTCACTGAACATATCACCGGGCCGGACGTTTACGCGGGCTGTGAAACCACGCTCTGCGATGTGCTTGACTGCTACGATGTCCACCGGTGGCTTCTCGAGGACGGTCGCGCGGACGTCGGGATGACCCGCCGCAATGGCACACGCATAGATGCCCGAGCCGCCCGCGATATCCAGCAGCCGCGTGCGTCCGCCAGGCTGGAGCGCCTTCGCGACGGCACGCCCGAGGTAGATGCCGCGGCAATCCATCGCCGCCGTGAAGCGCTGGGCAAAGTCTTCCTCCTCCATAGCCTTGCTCCATTCTTTTTCGGACTTGGAGCTGCCCCAATTCGCGGGCTTATCGGTGCGCAAAACCTTAAGCATGTCTAGCGTTACGGGTCGATCCCTAAGCGAACCGAAGTAAGGACCGAGAAACCAGGGCGAGCCTTTCACGAGATGCTCACGTGCAACATCGGTAACGTAATGAACGCCGCTGGTCTCACGAACAAAGCCGTTCGCCTTGAACAGGGTAAGCATCACATCCACCGGCCTTGTGGCGAGCTGAAGCTCGCGGCAGATCGTAGCCGCGTCCGATGGATGCGCGGCCAGCCAGGTGAAAAAATCGAGGTGGACGACAGCGGCGTTGAGCAGGTCCACGGCGTAAATGCCGTCGCGGTAGCGGTAGACGCGGAGCGGATCGGTGGACGGATCACGGGTCAAATCAAGCATGAGCGGAGAGTGCGGGAGGTGGAGCAAGGCGCAAAGCGCGAACTGGCGGCCGACCTACTCCGCGCGCAGGTCCGCCACCTTAAGTTGCACGTTGCGGCCGCCCCGGAATTCGTTCACCTCGGCGGTGAAGGCAAGCGCAAAGCGGGCGGGCGGCGTGAAGTTTTTGGGGACATTCCACCACACAGCCTCAAGCACGTCGTTGCCGTCGGTGACGTGCAGTTTCAGGTGTTGCTGCTCCTTGCCCATCCGCAGCGGCGGGCGGTGCAGGCGCAGGCCCCCAGCACTGAATTGAAACGGGGGATTGCTCATGCCGCTGGGCGCGAGCCGTTCCAGTTCTGTTATTCGCTCCATGGTCAGGTCGCGTAAGCAGACTTCGGCATCGAGCTTGAGCGAGGGCTGGAGTTGCTCAGGGCGCAGCGTGCGGCGGGCGATGGCGTTGAGGCGCTCGCGAAACGGGCCGACGTTCATCGGCTCGATGGTTACGCCAGCGGCCATCGCGTGTCCGCCATGGCGTGACAAAAGATCGTCACACTCTCGCAGCGCACCGGCGAGGTCGAAGCCCTCAATACTCCGGCCTGAGCCGCGCCATTGCCCGGCATCGCCGCCAAGAATAAATGTGGGCCGATAAAACTCTTTTAGCACGCGGGACGCGACAATGCCTACCACGCCGATGTGCCACAACAACTGCCCTTCGACGATGACGAAGTCGCGCGCTGGGTCGAAGCGCGACCGTACCGCGCCGATAACTTCATTGGTGATGGCGCGCTCGATCTGCTGACGCTCGCGGTTGCGGCTGTCGAGCGCACGAGCGATTGGCTCGGCGGCGGTGAAATCGGGCGCGAGCAAAAGCTGCAGGGCCTCGGCAGCATTCTCCAAACGCCCGGCGGCATTGAGACGTGGACCAAACTGAAAGCCGACTTCGTGAGTGCCAATGACGCGCTCGATTCCCGCCACCGACTTTAGCGCGAGTAAGCCCGGCCGCCGCGTCGCGTTGAGCCGCTCTAACCCAGCGGTGACGAGAATGCGGTTCTCACCTGTTAGCGGCACGAGGTCAGCGATGGTACCAAGCGCAACTAGGTCAAGTAATGGGCGTAAGTCAAAAGCCTGGAATTCGGCGAGTTGATGGTCACGGCCGTGCTTCACGAGTGCATGAGCGAGCTTGAAGGCAAGGCCGGCAGAACAAAATTCAGTGTAACCGTTAGCCGACGGTGATTGACTAGCGGGAAGCGCAGAAAGCCGCGGGTTCACCAATGCACATGCGGCTGGTAGCGGATCGGAGACTTGATGGTGATCCAGCACTAGCACATCCACCCCACGCGAATTTAGCCACGCGATGGTATCCACCGCCGTTGAGCCGCAATCCACGGCGAGCAATAGTTTGGTGGCAGAAAACTTCTCCAGGCAGTTTTGCAAGCCGTCGCGGCTGAGGCCGTAACCTTCGTCCATCCGGTGCGGCAGGTAGAAATCCACGCGCCAGCCAAGCGCACGGAGCACTTCAAGCAGCAACGCCGTGGACGTCACGCCATCTACGTCATAGTCCCCAAAAATGACCAATGGCTCGGCGCGCTCACGCGCAACAAAGAGCCGCTCTACAGCGGCGGCCATGTTGGGCAGCGCGAACGGGTCGGCGAGATTGCGCAAGCGCGGTTCAAGGAAATGCGCAAGGGCGTCCGGCTCACTATGGCCGCGGTTGAGGAGACATTGCGCGAGTAAGGGCGAGATGCCGAGTTGGCCAGCCAATTTAGCAGCTAGCAAAGGCTGCGCGGGAGCAATGGACCATTGGTATTTCATCCTGTCTAAATGGTGAAGAGGTGTTACGCGTGCCGCAGTGACAACACTTTAATTTGTGGAGGATGCCGATGAAATATGCAGCCGTGGCCATGGATCAGAAAATGCCGCTCCAACTAAGCGCGCCATCCTTCCCCATGTTTACCGCCAGAGCGACGAGATCCAGTCTACATCCACCGATATCTTTTAGGAGGTAGTTTGAGGCCAATAGCTGGTTAATCGTCAATAAATTGACTAGCTGATCCAACTCTTGTGAGAGCGTGTCGTCGTGACACTTCTGGTCAACCATGCTTTCTCCAAACGATGCGGGCAGCAGCTGCAGCGGTCAACGCGAAGCGTTGGGAGATGAGGGCTCAAGAAACGCCCGCCGGCACACGCTGCAAATCCCGCTCCCGTAATATGGCAAAGATTACCGGCGTGACCACGAGAATGTGTAAAAGGCTGCTCACCATGCCGCCGATGACGGGGGTCGCAAGCGGCTGCATCACCTCACTGCCAGGGCGGTGGCTCCACATGATGGGCAGCAGACTCGCCACGATGGTCGCCACGGTCATCACCTTCGGGCGCAGGCGCAGGCGCGCGCCGTCCTTGATGGCTTGCAGGAGGTCGTCGCGTGTGAAAGGTGCACCGGCAGCGGCGCGCTCGGCTTGTTTCTTCCCCACCATTTCCTCGAGATACACCACCATCACCACGCCGGTCTGGATGGCGGTGCCGAAGAGCGCGATGTAGCCCACCCACACGCTCACGCTGAAGTTGTAGCCCAGCAGGTATTGCAGGAAGACGCCGCCCGTCAGCGCGAACGGCACGGCGAGGATGACGTGCGCCGCCTCCTTCGCTGAGCGATAAACCATGTAGAGCAGCGAGAAGATGATGAGCAACGTCGCCGGAAAGATGTAGTAAAGCGTCTGCTGCGCGCGCACGAGGTTCTCATATTCGCCGCTGTATTCGATGGTCATGCCGGGCGGCAGCGTGGGGGCAATTTCCTTTTCCACGCGACGTTTCACGTCCTCGACAAAGCTGGTGAGGTCACGGTCCTGCACGTTCGCCTGCACGAAGACGCGGAGGCGGCCGTTCTCGCTGGCAATCTCGCTCGGGCCGGTCGCGCGGCGAATGGTCGCGAGCTGCCCGAGCGGAATGTGCTTCCCGCCGGGCGCGGCCACGAGCACGTCCCCGAGGCGTTCGAGGTCGTCGCGTTCGTCGCGCTGCAAACGCACTTGGATGCCGGTGCGCTCGCGCGGGTCCACGCGCTCGGCGGCCTGATAGGTGGTGCTCATCACTTTGCCGCCCAGGCCGGTCTCGACGGCGTCGAGCACGTCCTGCGCGCGCAGTCCGAAGCGCGCCATCGCCACGCGGTTCACCTCGACTTCGAGATACGGCTTGCCTTGCACGCGGCTGGGCGCGACACCCGCGGCACCCGGCACTTGGCGTACAATGCGTTCGACCTCAAAAGCCTTTTTTTGCAACTCGTCCAGCGAGCCGCCGAGAATCTTTACGCCGAGCTGCGCGCGGATGCCGGTGGAGAGCATGAGGATGCGATTCTCGATGGGCTGCAAAAAGCCGGGCACATAGCCGGGAACATTCGCGAGTTTCTCGGTGAGTTCGGCGATGAGCGTTTCCTTGGTCGAGCCAGCGCGCCACGCGGGGTTGCGATAGACGGTGGGAATCTTGATGAAGCCGAGGTAGGTGCGATTGGTGGGCAGCCACTCGGGCTTGAGCATGATGGTGGTCTCAATCATCTCGACAGGCGCAGGATCAGTGGCAGTTTCCGACCGGCCCAGCTTGCCGCCAACGCTCTCCACCTCTGGCAGGCTGCAGATGACGCGGTCCTGCCACGACATGACGCGCTTTACTTCGGTGAGTGAAGTGCTCGGCAGCAGCACGGGCATAAAGAGCAACGACCCTTCGTTAAGCGTGGGCATGAAGTCCTTGCCAAAGCCGGTGAAGGCACGAGCCAATTTCGGGTGGCCGGCCCTTTCAATGCGTTGCACCCACTCACGCGGAGCACCGAAGGCTACCGCGAGCGCAATGGTGAGCAACAACGCTGCACCGGCCATTACCGTTTTTCGCCAGCGTAACGCAAGGTCGAGCATAGGGTCGTAAATCGCCAACAGCACGCGCATGACCCAGTTGCGGTCCTCCGAATGAAACGGCCCGCGCACGAGGAACGAGCACAACGCTGGAACAATGGTCACGGCGAGAAGGGTCGAGCCAATCATCGCGAAGGTCTTCGTGAACGCGAGCGGGTGGAAGAGCTTGCCCTCCTGCCCCGACAGCGCGAACACCGGCAGGAACGCGAGGATGATGATGACCATCGCGAAGAAGATGGGGCGACCGACTTGTTGCGCGGAGGTGAGGACGACGGCCCAGGTTTCCTCGGCGGTGAGGCGGGGGGAGTGTTCAGTTTTCAGTGAGACAGTATTCAGTGGGGCGGCGGGGAGTGTGGAAGCGGTGGTTGGTGGCGTGGCGTTTGCCCCCTCAGCCCGGCTCTCTCCCCCGGTGGGAGCGAGG
>Ga0194122_10001499_pt1 | contig 28132 bp, 29 predicted proteins | sample TA2MahCa10mmetaG_FD_155487 | JGI IMG/M metagenome (GOLD analysis project Ga0194122, IMG submission 155487) | Freshwater microbial communities from Lake Tanganyika, Tanzania - TA2015021 Mahale Deep Cast 10m | ecosystem: Environmental > Aquatic > Freshwater > Lake | place: Tanzania: Lake... | reverse complement strand
TGATCTTGTTCGGGGAGGCGTCGCTGCGGACGGCAGTTCAGAACTTTGTGGAGCACTACCACAGCGAGCGCAATCACCAGGGTCTGGCGAACCGGATCATCTGCCCAGAGGCGGGCCATCTGGGAGCGTCGGGTGCCATCCAGCGCCGTCAGCGCCTGGCTGGCATGCTGAACTATTACTACCGCGACGCCGCCTGACCCCACGAAGTCGTGACCGTCCCCGCCATGCTGCATCAGTGATGAACGGCTGATACGCCGAAGGTCTGCGCCGTTTCCACGATTTTGGCGCCTCTTGCTTGATCCGCGGAGTCTCCGGAGCACTCGCCGGCTCAAGTTCCGAAGTTTCGCACAGACCTGCATCCACTGGGTGGCCTTGGGGTGAGGCTGATCGAGTTTTCGGACCATACGGGATAGTTCGCCAAGGGCATTCCCCAAAAGCAAAACCCCCAAGTCAACCCTGTGGGAGGAGACTTGGGGCCTTAAAAACTTTGGCTCCTCAGGTAGGATTCGAACCTACAACCCTTCGGTTAACAGCCGAATGCTCTACCGTTGAGCTACTGAGGAGCAGTGTGGGGGTCACCTCATTACACCAAATCCAGCTCCCGGCGTCAATTCCCCCGGCGGCCAAAACAGTAAAGGGCCGAGTGGGTACGCACATAGACGCGGCCGTCCACGATCGCGGGCGTGGCGTTCACGCCATCCTCAAAGGCCACCTGACGCTCCACTTCCCACTCGGCGCCACCGGCCTTGATCACGCTGAGCTTGCCTTCGTGGCTGATCGTGTAGATCTTGCCGCCCGCGGCGAGGGGAGACGCAAAATAGTCGCCGAGCGCGCCTGTGATGCGGGCCTGCTTCAGCACCTTGCCGGTCTTGGCGTCGAGCGCCGTCAGGATACCGCCCTCCTTGCAAAGGTACAGCACGCCCTGGTACACCAGTGGCGACGGCACATTCGGCAGCGACTTTTCGTACTTCCACAGCCGCGACTTCTCCGTCATGTCACCCCACCCGCCGAGCCGGTAGGCGGTTACGCCGTTCACCACCTGGCGCTTGGCCTGGTACATCTTCCAATCGCGCTCGCCGAGCACCTTGTCGTTGTCGAGATCGAGATCGCCGAACTTCTTCACCAGCTTCGGGTCGGTGATCTCCTCCCGCGCCAGACGCTTGTCGCTGTTCGAGTCCCACTTGGCCAGCACCTCGGCGAACTCGGGAACAACTTCCTGCTGGCCCGGGTCCGCCTCGCCCGCCCAGCCCAGGACATAAATCGACTCGTCGTCCATCACGGGCGTGGGTTTCAACTGCCAGGTGAGTCCGCCCACCCACCAGACTTCCTTGCCGGTTTCCACTTCATACGCCACCAGCTTGTAGGACCCCGCCAACAGAAACTGCAGCGCGCCGCCGTCTTTGGGCTGGTACAACACGGGCGTGGAAAAGCCGCGCGTGAAGTCCGGTCTCTCGATGCGGTACTTCACTTTGCCGGTGTCCTTATCGAAAGCGATGAGGAACGAGCCGCTTTCCTGGTCGCACGGAACAATCAGCGTCTTGCCGGAAAGCACGGGCGTGGCGGATTGGCCCATCGGATTGTTGAACGGCCCGAGCGGCGCCTGCCACTTGTTTTCGCCGTCGGGGCCGTAGGCGAGCACGCCATAGTCGGCGAAGAAGACGAACACATTGCGCCCGTCGGTAGCCGCTGAGGCAGAAGTGGGCGAGTTCGATTTGTGCAGTGCCTCCTTGCGCGGGCGCGGCGCTTCACGGCGCCAAAGGATCTTGCCGGTTTCACGTTCCAGGGCGAACGTGAAGAGCTTGTCGCCTTCGTACCCGGTGAGATAGATGCGCCGGCCGACGATCACCGGCGAAGAGTGCCCAGGCGGTAGCGGCGTCTTCCACAGCTCGTTCTGACCGGGGCCGAACTCCGGCAGGTCGGCATCGGGCGCAACGCCCGACGAATTGCGGCCGCGGAAGGTGGGCCAGTCCGCCGCGGTGGCGGCGGCGACAGCACCAAGCACGAGTCCCCAGGTGAGTAAAAAGCGCCTCATGGCGGCCCATTTTATCTGAATCGCGCCAGCGAAGCTGGTAACCTGGAAATCAACCCGTGAACCAACCCATCCGCAGCATGACCGGCTTTGCCCGGACCCGCCGTGCCGTGGCGCAGGGCGAGATTGTGGTGAGCCTGAAGTCGGTGAACCATCGCGCGCTCGACCTGCAGTTCCACATGCCCGGCGATCTCGATGCGTTCGAGCGGGCGCTGCGCAAAGCGGTGGCCGAGAAGATCGTGCGCGGCCACGTGGATGTGCGCGTGCATTTCGCGCGCACCGGTACGGCTGGCGCGATTTCGGTGAATCAAACGCTGTTGCGCTCGTGGATTACCGCGTTTCGCCAGGCCGCGAAAGAGCATGGCCTCGGCGGCGAACCCGACCTAAATGCGGCCTTTCGTGCACCCGGCATGCTGGACGATTCCGGACCCATTGAACTGGGCCACGACTTTGAAGCCGCGCTCCTGGCCGCCGCCTTTGAAGCCCTCGAAATGCTGAACGCGGCCCGGGCGCGCGAAGGCGCCGACACTGTCACGGCGCTGCGCAAGCATCAGACCAAGATCGCCCAATCCGCCGAACAGATGGAGGCATTGCGCGCGGACGTCACCGTGCAGTTACAGGCGCGCATGCAGGAGAAGCTCGCCGACGTCTTCCGGATCTCGAACATCGACCCGGCGCGGCTGGCGCAGGAAGCCGCGCTACTCACCGACAGGTCCGATATCAGCGAGGAAGCCGCGCGCCTGAAGATTCACGCCGTGCGTCTCGCCGAGTTGTTCGACCAGGGGGGCGAGACCGGCAAGCACCTGGAATTCCTCGCGCAGGAGATGCAGCGCGAGACCAACACGATCCTGTCAAAATCCATGGGCGCCGGCGAACCGGGCCGCCGCATCGGCGCGATTTGCCTCGAACTGAAGGCGGAAATCGAGAAGATCCGCGAGCAGTCGCTGAATCTGGAATAATGAGAGGGCGTCCTCCCCGCTTCTCATGACCACGGTCTTTATCGTTTCGGCGCCTTCCGGCTCAGGCAAATCCACGCTGGTGAACCGTGCGCTCAAGGTAGATCCCAAGCTTCTGTTTTCCATCAGCTACACCACGCGCGCGCCGCGCGGCAACGAAAAGCCCGGCGAAACCTACAACTACATCAGCCGCGCGGAGTTTCTGGCGCGGATCGCGCAGGACGAGTTCCTTGAACACGCCAAGGTCTTTGAGAACTACTACGGCACCTCGCGCCTCTATCTGGATCGCGCCCGGGCGGCCGGCCAGGACCTGGTGCTCGACATCGACGTCCAGGGTGCGCGACAATTGAAGGAGCGCATTCCGGACGCCGTGTCGATTTTCATCCTGGCGCCGTCGCGCGAAATCCTGGAGCGCCGCTTGCGGGCGCGCTCGGAAGACAGCGAGGCGGTGATCGAACAGCGTTTGCGGGGCGCGGCTGAGGAAATCCGGAATTGTCATCAGTACGACTACGTGCTGGTGAACGAAGAGCTGGAGCCTTCGGTGATGCGGCTGAAATCCATCATTGAAGCTGAGCGGCTCCGCCGGCACCGTATGGAAGAAAAGATTCGTCCGATTCTGGAATCGTTCCAGGTCGGGGAGGTTTTGAAAAAATGAGCGAGATCGTCGTTCGCAACTTGCACTACACGATTCCGGACGATCCGGAGTTCTCCACCTATCGCTTCATCATTGTCGCGGCCAAGCGGGCGCGGCAGTTGCAGGCGGGCGCTCGTTCGTTCCTGCCCACCACCTCCAAGAAGCCCACCATTGCTTCCATGGAAGAAGTGCGGCGGGGATTGATTCAGTACACGGACCCGTCGCTGGCTGCTTCCATCGCTGAACTCGAAGCCGCTCAGCAAGCCGCCGCCGAGTAAGGCGCGGAACCTTTCGGCGCGGCGTCGTCCATGAATGTCGTAGTTGGTGTCGGCGGCGGGATAGCTGCCTACAAGGCGGCGGAACTTGCGCGCGCGCTGGGAGAGCGCGGCTGCGCCGTCAACACGGTGATGACGCGCTCGGCGCAGGAGTTTGTCCGGCCTCTCACCTTTGCGGCGCTCACCGGACGAAAGGTCATTACGGATCTGTTTGCAGACCGCTCGGCGGACGAAGTACTCGCCAGCTCGGTGGAGCACATCCGCGTTGCGCGCGAGAACCAACTGCTGATCGTCGCGCCTGCCACGGCCGATCTTTTGGCGCGCTTTGCGAACGGCCTTGCTGATGATTTCCTCACCACCCTCTATCTGGCCTTCAGCGGCCCCGTGCTCATTGCGCCGGCGATGAACGCGCAGATGTGGAATCACCCCGCTACGCAGGCGAACCTTGCGCTGCTGAAGGCGCGCGGCGTGGAAGTGGTGGAGCCGGGCTCAGGGCCCCTTGCCTGCGGCGAGGTGGGCGCCGGGCGGCTGGCGGAACCTGGTTTGATTGCCGAGCGTGCACTCGCGCTGCTGGCGCCCGCGCGGCGTGACTTTGAAGGCGAAACCGTGCTCATCACCGCCGGGCCTACGCAAGAAGCGCTGGATCCGGTGCGCTTCATCTCCAACCGCTCGAGCGGCAAGATGGGCTACGCGCTGGCGGAAGATGCCGCGCGGCGGGGCGCGCGCGTGGTGCTGGTTTCGGGTCCGGTGAATCTGGCCGCGCCCGCGGGCGTGGAGATCGTGCATGTACGCAGCGCCGCCGACATGCGCAACGCCGTGCTGGAGCAACTAACGGCGGCCACCATGGTGATCAAATCGGCCGCTGTGGCGGACTACTATCTCGAAAACGCCCCGCCGCAGAAGATGAAGAAAGCGGCCATGCGCATGTCCATTGAGTTGTCGCCCACGCCCGACATTCTGGCTGAAGTGGGCCGCATCAAGGGCGACCGGCTGCTGATCGGCTTTGCCGCGGAGACGCAGAACCTTGCGGCCGAAGCGCGCCGGAAGCTAGAAACGAAGAACGCCGACATGATCGTGGGGAATCTGGTGAGTCAGGAAGGCGTGGGGCTTGAGTCCGACATGAACGAGGTGATCCTGGTGCGGCGCGGGGCCGACCCGCTGGCGTTGCCCAAGGCGACCAAGCGCCAGATCGCCACGCAGATTCTGGATGAGGCGCTGCGGCTCCGGCTGGCGCTGCACGCAGTAACACGCTCATGACGCCGGAACGATTGCGCGACTACCTGCGGTTCTATCAGGACCTCGGTTTTCAATCCATCTATCGCCGCGGCGAGTTGCCCGTGGCGGCGGCAGCAGCGGCGGCGCCCGCTCCTGAAATCGCAGCGCCCGCTCCCCGTCAAGCCGCGCCGCCGCCACCCTCTGCGCCGCCGCTGTCCACACTCAAACCGATGCCGCCTCCCAAACCGAAACCCGTTGCCGAAGCGCCCGCCATCGTCACCGCTCCCGCCAGCATCCTGCCGCTCGCGCCCGAAGGCGACACGATGGACCGCATTCGCGAAGACGTCGGCGATTGCAAGCGGTGCCGCCTGTGCCAGGGCCGCAACAAAATTGTGTTTGGCTCGGGCAACGAGAACTCGAAGCTCGTGTTTGTGGGCGAAGGCCCAGGCGCTGATGAAGACGCTTCTGGCTTGCCGTTTGTGGGCCGCGCCGGACAGTTGCTCACGCAGATGATCGAGGGCACCTCCTCGAAGGAAGGCATTCCGCTCAAGCGTGCGGACGTCTATATCTGCAACGTGGTGAAGTGCCGGCCGCCGGACAATCGGACGCCCGAAGCGGACGAAATGGAGATCTGCGGGCAGTTCCTGTTCCGCCAGTTGCTGGCCATTCAGCCCAAGGCGATTTGTGCGTTGGGCTCCACGGCGGCGCGCGCAGTGCTGGGCACCAAAGACGGCGTGATGAAGCTGCGCGGCAACTGGCACAAGTGGCGCGACATTCCGGTGATGGTGACCTATCACCCGTCGTACCTGCTGCGCCCGTACAACCAAAACGCCAAGCGCGAAGCGTGGGAAGACCTGAAGAAGGTGCTGCATTTTGTCTACGACTAAGGTGCTGCGCGGCGGCCTGTTCTTGACGTTTGAGGGTACCGAGGGCAGCGGCAAGACCACGCAACTGGAGCGCCTCGTTGCGCGCCTCGAAGCCGAAGGCTACAGCGTTGCGCGCACCGTGGAACCGGGCGGCACCGAGATCGGCCGGCAAATCCGGCGCATTCTGCTCGACGCGAAAAACTCCGGGCTCGACGCGACGGCCGAACTCCTGCTCTACTTTGCCAGCCGCGCGCAGAACGTGGCCGAAGTGATTCGCCCTGGCCTGGGCGCAGGCCGCGCCGTCGTCTGCGATCGCTTCACCGATTCCACGCTTGTCTACCAGGGCGCGGGCCGCAATCTGGGTGCGGAGACGGTGATGCAGTTGCACGCGATTGCCTGCGGCGAACTGGAGCCGCACATCACCGTCTATCTTGATATCGATCTTGAAACCGGACTCGCACGGGCCCGCGAACGCAACCGCGCCACCGCGAGCGACGAGACGCGCATGGACGACCAGACCATCGATTTCCATCGCCGCGTGCGCGCCGCGTATCTCGATCTCGCCGCCCGCGCGCGCCATCGCTTCCGGGTGATTGACGCCAGTGGCACCATGGACGAAGTGGCCGCCGCGGTGTGGAGCGCTGTCGAGCCGGCGTTGGAGTCCCGCCAGCATGTTTGACCACTACTACGGCAACGAACGCACGCAGGAAATTCTCGAGACGATGATCTCCGGCGGCCGCATTCCGCAGACGATTCTGCTGGACGGCCCGGAAGGCGTGGGCAAGGCGACGCTGGCACGGCGCTTTGCCGCGCGTCTGATCGGCAGCGGCGCCGAACAAATGGAGCAGGACGATCTGAGCCTGCCCGCGAATCTCGAACTCATCGCTGAGCGCGAGAAATGGCCCGCCGACAAGCGCGGAGACGACCCGTTTTTCCTCTCCTCCCACCCGGACTTTGTGACATTCGCGCCCGACGGCCCGCTGCGGCAGATCTCGGTTCAGCAGATGCGCACATTGAAAGAGCGCGCGCAGTTCTCGCCGCTTGCCGGCAAACGCCGTGTGTTTCTGATCGATGGACTGGACCGAGCCAACGAGCAAGCCGCCAACTCGCTGCTTAAGCTGCTCGAAGAGCCGCCGGACTACCTGATCATCATCGCCACGGCCGAGAATCCGTACGATCTGCTGCCCACCATCCGTTCGCGTTCGGTCATCGTGCGCCTGGCCAAACTCGGCGAAGCGGAGCTAACGGCATTTGTTGCCCAGCGCGGATTGCCCGATGCAGACCGCCGGGTGGCGCTCGCGCAGGGCAGCCCGGGTCTGGCGGTTTCGCTCGACCTCGAAGTCTACGGCAAGCGCCGCGAGGCGATGCGCGCGCTGCTCGAAGCAGCCACGGCGCAAGCGCCGTTTGGCAAGTGGGCCGTGTTCTCAGAAAAGCTCGCCGCCTCGCGCTCAGAGAAGCTGGAGCCGTATTTGAAGGCGCTGTACCTGCTGCTCGAAGACATGCTGCGCCTCCAGCACGGCGCGGCGGGCGAAGTGCGCAATCGCGACATTGCCGGTCCGCTGACGCAACTGGCGGGCACGGTGACGTTTGAGTGGATCCGCGCGGCGGTACGCAGAACCGACGACCTGATGCACCTGCTGCGGCGCAATATTCAGAAGAACATCGCGCTCGATGCGCTGGTGTTGGAACTGCGCACGATGGCCCAAAGCGCGCGCCGCCCGGTCCGTCCGTAAAACTACGAGGTTGTGACGCCGCGAGTGCCTATGGTATCCATTGAGCAATACCGTTCGTTCACCAGGAGACTGCCATGGAGGCACCCAGCCGTAAGTTGATCCGACCGCCGTTTCAGGAAATGCAGGAGAAGCTGGAGGCATCTAAGCGGACTCCGCCGCCGAAGCCACCCGTGAAACCGTCCGTGGCTGCTGCGGGCGCGCCGCCTGCTGCCGCGGCTGCCAGCGCTCCGCCGGCCGCCGCCAAGCCTTCTGGAGGCGGTCCACCGGCCACGCCGCCGGAAAGCACCAACGCCGAGAATTTTTACTTCGCCAAGCAGATTCAGATGAAGACGCCGATGATGGTGATCCTGCGCGATGGCGAAGAACTGTCGGGCTCGGTGGAATGGTACGACAAGTACGCCTTCCGCCTCGCGCGCCCATCGGCGCCGGCGGTGATGATCTACAAGCACAACGTCAAATTCATGTACAAGGTGGAGTAGTCGAATCGCCCGGTGTCCGGGTCTTTGCGATCGATGAACCGCTCTTTGCTGCTCTCGCTGGCCGTCGCCGCTACGGCCGGCGCGCAACCGTTCTCTCTTCACGTTGAAGCAGACCCCTTGCCGCCGGGCGCGATGGCGCAGGTGCGCGTGTACCTGCGGGGCGGTGCGGCGTCAAGTGTCCGCTTCGAGATCGCGCTGGATGGAGCGGTGTTCGGCCGCATCGAATCGGCCGAGGCGCACAGCGCTTCCGGCGATCAATTCGGCATCGCGGCGTTCACCACCTCGTCGGATACAGCCGCCTCCGTCCGCATCTTCTCCGCCTTGTCTGGACTCGGCCGTTTGCCGGATTGGCCCGTCGCCACGTTCGGAGCGCGCGTGCTTGCGTCCGCGCCGGACAGAGCGCGCTGACTGATCGCCCTCAGCGAGGCCACCGTGAATGAGTCTCGGCTCGATCCCGCTCCAGATCCGTTTGCTATGGCGCTAGGCGGCACACTGTTTGTCACGAGCGTGATTTCCAGTCTGGGCTTCGTCGAAGCCGGCGAGCACATCCTTGTCGAGGGCACGGGGTTTCAACCCGGGATGGACGCGGCAATCGAGGGCGTTGCCACCAGCGCGACACGAGTGGTGTCAGGCGAGTGGATCGAACTGGTTGCGTTGGCGCCGGCCGATCTCACGGCCCGCCGGCTGCGTGTGGACGGGCGTGAATACTTCATAATGTGGCAGGCTCCGGCCGCGGCGGCGGCTAGACGCCGCTGGATCCCGATGTTCCGCCCGCAGGGACAGACTGTTGTGACTCCCGCGGCGGGGTTCGGGCCGCTGACGCAACCGGTGCTATCGGTGCGCAATCCCGGCCGCGTTGCGGCCCGCGTGTGGTTGGAGGAAGTCAATCCCGGCTGGAACGAAGTGCAGACCGAATTCACGGTGGAACCAGGAGAAGAGGTTGTATGCGGCTGCTCTGTTCCGCGGATGTACAGCGCGAAGCTAATTGCCTCGCAATCCGTACAGTTCTTCACGGTGACAACGTCGCGTATCCCGGGAACCGCCACCGGCGTCAGCCTTCCCGGCAACAGCGAGATTCCGCCGCGCGAGTTGGTTCTGTCCAGCCAATCTACCGAGGCCTCCTGGATCCCTGACGCCGCGTTTCCGGAACCTGTCGAAATCGGCATGAGGCCCGAACGCGAGCCCTCGGTTGGCATCACGATACAAACCGAATTTGCGAACGGCGCGGCTTGGTTCAGGGCGACGGGCCCGCCGGTCGCCTCCGGGATTTTCCCGGGGACCAAACTCACCGTGACCTTCACGCCGCAAAAGGACATGCCGCCCGGCGTTTACCGCGGCCTCGTACGGCTGACGCCTGTGCCGGATCCGGTGCGCCGACCCGTGGTGGTACCCGCGTTTCTGGAGGTGCGCCTGGTGGTTTCCGGCGGCCCGCCGCTACGGCCTGCCACCTGCTTAGAAACGCCAGCCATGACCGCGGAGCCATCGGCATTGGATGTGACCCTGCCCGAGGGAGACGCGGCGGTTACGCGCACGATCCGGGTCGCCGGGCTGACGGGCACAGCCAAGGTATCGTGGTCCGTGCGCGGCGTGGGTTGGTTCTTTCCTTGGCCAGAAGAACTGCGCGGTGAATCGGCCGTCGTGAACCTGCAGATTTCCCCACGCTTGCCGCCGGGGATCTACACTGGTGTGGTTTTCATCGAAGGCTCATCTTCGCTGGCTCTCCCTTTGACTCTGCGCATCACTCCGTCGCCCAAGGGCCCCCGCTGGACGCTTGGCGAGGGGGTGGGCACGCCGGCGCCTTGGCGCATTGTGGGCGAAGTGGCTCCTGGCGCGACGCTCACGATTCACGGCAGCCCATTAGGCGAAAACTCCCCGCGCGCCGATGGCCTGCGCGTCACCTTCGACGGGATGCCGGCCACGGTGCGCGGGCAAAGCGCGACGCATATCGAAGTGGACGTGCCCGGGGCCGTGGCGGGCCGGGCCTTCACGATGCTGGAGGTGGAATGGTTCGGGTTGCGGTCGCGGCCCTGGGGCTTGCCGGTTACTTCTTCATCGCCTCGCGCATCTGCAGGCGCACTGCGCGGCAACGTGACAGGACCGCCCGAAACCGCTAATGGAAGAAGAGAAGGTAAGCACGCATGACCATCACGCTGAACGAAGAGCAAGCTCGTCTCTTGTCCGAGGTGGTCAAGACGGGTGCGGCCTCCCCCACAGAAGACGCAGGTTACCGGGCGGTTCGCGCCCTTCATTCGTCGGCTACCAGCAGCCGGCCCGTGTACACCCAAGTCGACAACTTGGCCGATCTTTTCGCCAAGTCTCCGTTTCGCGGTCTTGATATTGAGTTTGAGCGCGACCAGGACACCGGGCGAGACATTGCTCTGTGAATGGCTACCTCATCGACACCAACTTCTTTTCGGAATTCACCAAGCCGAGACCGTTTCCACAGGTTGAGGATTTTCTGCGCCGGTCCAAGGACCATGTTTTCGTGCGTACTTTCCATCGGCGAGGTTCGGAAGGGCATCGCGTTGACTTAATCGGCCAATCGGCGTGCTCTCTTGGAGTACTGGCTCGATAACGAAATCATGCCTTGGCTGGGTGCGCGAGTTTTGCCGGTTGCGCTGGAGATCGCCGAGCGATGGGGCGTTCTCGCTGCGCAAAGAAAAGCGAAATGGCGGCCCCGTTCGGTTGTCGATGCCATTCTGGCGGCGACCGCATACCAGCACGGCTTGGTTGTTGCCTCGCGCAACGTTGCAGACTACGACGACACGGGCGCTCCGGTCTTGAATCCCTGGGAAGCCTTCTGACGGTTACTTCTTCATCGCCTCGCGCATCTGCAGGCGCACTTCGCGGCGATGGCCAGCGTGCTCGTAACGGCGAATCTCGTCTTCCGTCTCCGGCGTCACCGGGCCGATAGGAATCCGCTGGCGGTCCTTGTCGAGCGCGACGAAGGTGAGGTACGCCGACGAGACGTGCTTTACTTCGCCGGACGCCAGGTCTTCCACCCACACCTTCACGCCCACTTCCATTGACGTGCGGAAGACGCGGTTCACCGACGATTTCAGAATCACAAGCTGGCCGATCTTCACCGGCTGCAGGAACGTCAATTGATCCACCGACGCGGTCACCACGGCGCAACGGGCGTGGCGGACAGCCGCGATGGCGGCGCACAGATCGACGCACTGCATCAGCTTGCCGCCGAAGAGCGTGCCGAGCGAGTTGGCGTCGTTCGGCAGCGTGAGTTCGGTGTAGATGGCCTGGGATTCGCGGACGGGCTTAGCGGGCAGTTGAGGCGGCGCTTCGGGAGGAGTCGTCATCATAACCATCTTTGACGACGCCGGTGAGCGCGCGCAAGAAGGCCGCGAGTTGGCGCTTTTCAGCGGGCGTGAGTTTGAGCGGCTGCATCTCGGGGTCGAGGTTCGCGGGCGCGCCTTTTTCCGGGCCGCCGCGGTCGTAGAGTTCGATCACGTCCTCGAGCGTGGAGAGCGAACCGTCATGCATGTAGGGCGCGCGGCGAGCCACTTCGCGCAGCGTGGGTGTTTTGAACGCAGCGCGGTCCGCGAGTTGTTTCGTCACGGCGGCGCGGCCTTCATCGGCACTCGGGTCGCGCCCCGCGCCAGTGACGTGAAAGCGCTCGTCGGTGAGATTCTGCCCCACATGGCACAACGCACAGTTGGCTTTGCCGCGAAACAGCTTGAGCCCTGCCAGGGCGCCGGCATCGAGCGCCGTGCGGTCTCCGGCGAGGTAGCGGTCATACGGTGAGCCGCCGGCGAGGATGGTGCGGACATAGGTGGCGAGCGCCGCGGCCATTTGCGGCACTGCAATGCCCGTGCGGCGCGCGGCGTCTTCGGGCGACGAGTCCATTTCGTCGGGGTTGGCGATGGGCCTCAGTACCTGGTCTTCCAGTGTTGCCGCGCGGCCGTCCCAAAACTGGCTTTGCCCGAAGGCGCGATTGATGACGGTGGGCGTACGGCGCTCACCCCTCCGGCCAGCGATGCCCACGGCGCGGGGATGCGTGTCGGTGAAGGCATGCGCGGGGTCGTGACAGGTGCCGCAGGAGACGGTGCCGTCGCGCGAGAGGCGTTTGTCGAAGAACAGCCGCTTGCCGAGCGCTGCCCTATCGCGCGTGAGCGGATTGGCGGCGGGCGTGGGGATGTAGGTGTCGAGCCCTGGCGGCACGGCAAGTTGGAAGGCCAATAGCCAGATCATGGCAGCTCGATCGCCCAGACTTCCGAGCGCGGCCGCCCGGCGGTGAACAGGATGGTGTGGTTGCGCGGGTGCAGGCTCACCGAACCGATGGGCGCGGCGGTTTTCGCCACGCGCGTGGTGGACGCCAGCGAACGCGGCCAGCACCACAACTCGTCATTCTGTGCGGTGACGAGATGCTTGCCGTCGCCCGTCCAGGCAATGGCGTGAATCGGTTGCGACGCGGCGCGGCTTTCTGCGTGGCCGCCAACAATGGTGAGCGTGGTCTCCTGCGCCACGGCCACTGTCTCGCCGTCGGGCACCACGCTCAACGCCGTGATCGCGCGCGGGAACGTGGCCACCGGCATCTCGTTGCCCGCGCCCACGCGCCACAACTCCTTGCCCTTGGCGTAGAACGAACCGGACGCGATTAACCCCGTGTGTGGCGCGCCGGGCTCCACGGTGACGGCCTTTGCCGCGCCGCCGGGCAGCGCCAGCGAAAACACGCCGCCGCGGCCCTTCCCGTCTGATCCGCTCACGCGCAGCCCTGCCGCCGCCGTCCAATCGAGCGACTCAATGTGGGCGAGCTTGGGCGCGTACGTCTGCGTCTCACCCGAAGCCACGTGGCGCACGCCGACAAAGCGCGCGTCGGTGCCGAAGTTCTCCGTGGATTGCCGCGCGATCCACGCCAGTTGCGCGCCGTCGGGCGACCACGCGGCCGCGTAGCCCTCGCCCACCGCCTCGGCGCCCGTGGTGAGTTTGCCGGAGGCAGGGTTAAACCCCGCCTGGTAGATGCTAGCCGCGCCCACGCGCAAGCCGTAGTAGAGCCGGTTCTCCGCCGTGAGCCCCTGCACGAGAAATCGCCCAAGCCCGGGGCGGATCAACTCCGGCGCGGCGGTGCGCGGCGCGGCCACTGCGACGCGCCAGAGGCCCGGCGTGCCGCCCTCGCGATCGGACGAGAAGTAGACGAACTGGCCGTCGCGCGAGAAAACGGGAAACAGATCGTCCGCCGGATTCTCCACGAGCCGCTCTTCGCGCGAGCCGTCCACAGCCAGCAGAAACAGGTCACGCTGCGTCGCGCCGTCGCGCGCGAAGTTGTCGTAGACGATCCACTTGCCGTCCGGCGAAACGTCCATGCGTTTGGGATACACCCAGTTGAGCGACTTGAGCACGCGTGCCTCACCGGTGGAGGTGGAGATGAGCGCAATCTGGCTGATGTTGTCTTTGCGGAACAGCAGCGTCAACACGTGCTTGCCGTCGGGCGTAAAGGCGCACGGCTGCACGAAGCCCGCTTCTTCATTGCTGAAGAGCGTGCGTGCGGTGAGCGTGGATGTGTCGGCGAGGCGCAGTTCGTAGAAGCGCCGCGCGTTGGACCATGCGTACGCCACGTGCGCGGAGTCGCGCGAGAAGACAGAAAAGTAGGCAAACTCGTGCGGCTCCTGCTTGCGCCCGATGCGGCGCTGGATGCCGGTGGTGAGGTCGCGCAGAAGCAGTTCGCCGGAGTCCGGGTGAATGCCGCTTAAGAAGCGCCCGTCCGGCGAGGGAGCGCCGAGATGCGTGGCGCCAGGGGCGGTCCACACGGCTCGGGGTGCGCCGCCGGTGGCGGCCGCGGCCATCCACAGCACCGGCGCAAGGAAAAGCAGCCTCACGCCCCAATGATACAATCCGGAAGTCTCGTGGTGCCGCTCATCCCTCTGCTATTTGCGACGCCGTTTGCCGGTTCGGCCGTCTGCGCGGGCTGCCATGTGGAACAGGCCAAGACGCAACTGGCGAGTGCGCATGCAAAGGCGCTCACCGCCAGGGACGGCGGGCGTTGGGACTTCGGCTCGGGCTTGCAAGCCGTCACGCCCGTGAGCCGGCTGGACAGCAACACATATCTTGAGCGCGGCCTTAGCTTCTACAAGTCGCTGAACCGCGAGGACCTCACGCCGGGCCACGCGGACTCGCGCGGTGTGCGCTACCCGATTTTTTCTCCCGGTGGCGAAATTCTGCGTTGCTTCCTCTGCCACTCGACCGGCGTGCCCGCCGTGAGCGCGGACGGCGTGATCCAGCCCGGCGAGCCCGGCGTGCGGTGCGAGACGTGCCATGGGCCGGGCGCTGCGCACGTGGCTGCGCGGGGGCGCGGCAATCTGCTGAATCCGCGCGCCCTCAATGCCGACGGCTTGAACCAGTTGTGCGGGAGCTGCCATCGCAAGCCCGCCGCCGCGGGCGCCGAGACGGACTACCGCAATGCCTGGAACACGCGCCATCAGCCGCTGTACCTCGCCAAAAGCCAGTGCTTCCTGAAGAGCAAAGGCACCATGAGTTGCCTGACGTGTCACCCCGCGCACGGCGGCGCCACGCGAACCGGGCCAGCGATGTGCTCGCAATGCCACTCGCCGCCCAAACATACCGCGCGCACGGTGACGGCGGGCAAGAAGTGCGAGAGCTGCCACATGCCGGACGTAGTGCCGCGGCCGGGCTTGCGTTTTGCTAATCATTGGATCGGCGTGTACCGGCGCGGCGAAGCGCTCGTGCCGCTTCGATGATGGTTTTTCTCCGCCGGGAATGACGGGGTTGGGCTGCCGGCTGCACAGTCACATCCGGAGGCTATCCCGTGGCCAAAGAAAAATTCATACGCTCCAAACCGCGCATCTTCGTGACGTTGAGTTCGCGGTATGGCTTTCCCGTGCTCGGCGCCAAGCAGTTGTTGGGTGGAGAACCGATGACCGACCCAGCCGACCGGGCTCGGTTAGCCGCGCTGATGGAAGCTCTCTCGAAGCCGGCTTCCTTCCCCATGTGGAATCAGGCACTGACGAGACAAGACACGCTAAAATACCGGCCCGTCGAATTCCTGGCCCTGCGCGGAGTGGTATAAAAGGAGATCTCCTGACTCCGAGCAAGGATCGTGCGCGCATGAAAGACAAATTCTACGGCTGGTGGATCACCTTCGCCGCCTTCTGCACCTTTGGCCTGTCCACCGGGCTGCCCTACTACAACATGCCATTCTTCTACGACTACTATGAAAAGTCGTTCGGCTGGGCGCGTCCGGATATCACGTTCGGCTTTCCGTTGGCCGCGCTGCTCACCTTGTGGGTGGGGCCGATGCTGGTGCACCGCTTCAGCCCGCGGCTGATGATCCTCGGCGGCACGTTCCTAACGTTTCTGGCGTTTGTCGGCTTCAGCCGCATGACCGGCGACCTGTGGATGTACAACGCCTGCTGGTTCATCTACGTCGTCGGCTACATCTTCTCCGGACCCATCGCGCACCAGGTGATCATCTCCAACTGGTTCCGGCGCTCGCGCGGCAGCGCCATGGGCATCACCTATGTGGGCGTGGGCGTCATCGGCTCGCTCGGCTCGTTCCTGGTGAAGCCGCTCGCCGAGAGTTACGGCTTTCAGAACGCGCTCCTGTACGTGGGCATTCTGGTGGTGGTGTGCGCGTGGCCATTTGCGATCTTCCTGCTGAAGGACCGGCCGTCGGACATCGGCCAGCATCCGGATGGTGAAGCGGCCAGCGCCGAAGAAGTGAAGCAACCGCCGCGTGAATTCGGGTTCCTGGTCGGCAAGCCGGCCTTCTGGCTGCTGCTGGTGGGTAGCATGTGCTCGATCGGCGCGATCGGCAGCATCAATCAGCACATGAAGCTGGTTTTTAAAGACCAGGGGTTCACGGATCAATCGACGCTGAACACGATGTGGCAGGCGGCGAACGTGCTGATCTTGTGGTCCAGCATCGCCGGGCGGCTCGCCGTGGGCTGGATGGCCGACCGTTTCTCGCGCAAGGCCGTGATGCTGGCCACCTATGCGCTGGTGGCCGCCACGATTCCGCTCATGCTGCTGGTGCGGCCGGGCAGCGAATGGTCACTCTACGCATTTGCGCTGCTGTTCGGCTTCGGCATGGGTGCGGACTACATGCTGATTCCGCTGATGGCGGCGGACCAGTTTGGCGTCAACACGCTAGCGCGCGCGATGGCGATCATTCTGCCCACCGACACGATCGGCCAGACCTGGTTCCCGTTCGCCGTGGCGCGGCTGCGCCAGGCGTGGGGCAGCTATGACGACGCGCTGATGGTGGTGTTTGCGCTTGCCGCGGTCGGCGCCGTGGCGATTGCGCTGCTGCCGAAGAACGGCGGCACGGATGAGACCAAGCAAGTGCCGGGCGGCGCCGTGGGCGCGCGGAGCTGATGTCGCGCATTTCAACGGCGGCGCTCCGCCGGCTGATGGACGAACTGCCCTTCAACAGCCTGCTGGGCCTGAAGCTCCAGCGCCGGCATGACGACGGGGTTACCATCGAGTGCCCACTGAAGCCGGAACACACCAACATCCACAAGACCATGCACGGCGGCGTCACGGCCACGCTGGTGGACGTGGCCGGCGGCTTTGCCACCATGTCGCACTACGGCGGGCGACCCTGTGCGACGGTGGAGATGAAGATCAACTACCTGCTGCCTGTCACGGGCAAGTGGGCTCGTGCGCGCGCGAAACTGGTGCGCATGGGCGCAACGCTGTGCGTGGCGCAGGTGGACGTGCATGATCCGCGAGGCTGGCTGGTGGCCGCCGGGCTGATTACCTACATGCTGCTGGACTCGCGCGGCAAGGCAACTGGCTGATCGCGCTATCCTGCTCTTGTGATCCGCCGGCTCTACATCCACCATTTCCGTTGCCTGGAGAACTTTGACCTGCCTATCGCTGGCCAATCTTCGGCGCTTCTCATCGGCAAGAATGGCTCAGGCAAAACAACAGCCGGGTTAGCCCTGCAGATGCTGTAGAGCATCGCTCGGGGAAAGAACCGGGTTAGCGATCTGCTGCAGCCCAAGGATCTTCCTTTTCGTTTGAGCGAGCAGCCGGCCCGGTTGGAAATCGAGGTCGAATTGGAAACGCGGGTCTTTCAGTACTCCATCGCCTTGGAGTTCCCGGCGGGTTTCAAGGAAATGCGGGTGTTGGATGAGAGGCTTGAGGTGGACGGGAGCACGGTGTACAGCCGGGAATTGGCGCAGGTTCGGCTAGGCCGTACGAAGAGGGAAACGGAGTTCCGGATTGATTGGCACTTGGCTGCTCTTCCGATTATTCAAGAACAGTCGGAGTCTGATCCACTATTCATCTTTCAGAAGTGGTTATCGCACATGCTGATCCTTCGGCCCGCTCCGGGCCTGATCAACGGTGATTCGCAGGCGGAAACTCTCCAGCCGAACATCCAGGTCACCGACGTCGGTGATTGGTTCTCCGGCGTGTTGGCTTTAGCGCCCGGCGCTTACACGCATCTTGACAACTATCTCAAACAAGTGATGCCGGACTTCAAGGACATTAACCCTCCTCAGCGGAATCTATGGGTGAACTCCGGCTCCGGTAATCGGCCAAGATTGTGATAGAGGGCGATTTCCATGGCATCCTAGGTTCGGAATCCGCTGAGCCGCGGCTTCATCGCCATCCAGCACCCGGTAGCGAGGGGCCGAACCGCCGCGGCTGGCGACCACGCCGTACTGCGCGTTTGACTCCGCCTGAGTGAGAACCAGTTGAGGGGCGTTGCGATAGTAATCGGAAACCGTCCCGCCCAGCGGGGTGAAATAGCCCGGATCACCGCCCATGCCCCCGTGTGCTGTATCGAGGTCAACAGGGGGGGGGAAGCGGGGAATTTCCACAGTATCGAACGAAAAGCGCGAACCAGACCAGGAGCGGTTCTTTCGGCGGGTGTGGATTCCGGCGGCCACATTCGGCATTGCCACGTCGATGTCAACCAGCGAGCGATTGACGGTGTCATAGAGGCCAATGAAAGGCACGGCCACCGGCGCGCGCAGACGGCTCAGCGACACGCGGACTGCGTCCCGGAGCGATACGATGCCGGGGTCGTTCAGCCTGTTGGCCACTTTGATCGCCGCAACGCAGCCCCGGCTGTGGCCCACCAGGCAAATCTTGACGTCCGACTGGGCACACCCGGTTTCCCTCACCAACCGGTCCGTCTGACTCACAACAAACTCGAAGACCTCGTCGATGATCCCGCTCAGATCCGTCGCGAACGTGCCCGGTCCGTGCCAATAGCGCTTGGCGTCATCCGTCGAGCTCACGCCCCTGGAGATGTCGCCCGAGCCGCCGGCCACCACGTCCGCAATGAAGCGAAAGACATGGCTATTCCGGCCATCGGTGCGCCGCCACTCGCGGGAACCGGTGCCATTTACTCCAGCAACCACGTACTTGGTTGGCATTATGCCTCCTACTTACCTATTCGCCCAACGTCAAGGGCCCGGTATGCGGAACGAAGGAGTGTGTCAGCGACACTTCGCAGCGGCAGCAATCGCTACAGCACAGGCAGCGGCTACACAAGTGATTCGGGCAGGAATCCTTGGTACAGGTATGGCAGATGTCGGCGGATGGATCTTCGCAGATGCTGCAGCGGAACCGCAACGGGTTGGTGGCTGCCTGGCTGCCGCCGGCTGGGGGCTGCGGCAGGGGAGGAACGGAAGGGTTCATGCTACTTCTTGGGGCCTTGGGGAGCGGATACCGCGGCGGGCGGGGGCGGAGCCTTGCGGACGGGCGTGGGCGATGCGTTCAGGGCGGCGGCGCGGCAGTTCTGAGCCTCATCGCTTGACGCACGCAGTTCTTCCTGCTTGGTGGCCACCAACTCCACCAGATAGTTGCGGAGACGAGACCGGTGGACCGAGTTATCGGAGATGGCGGCCTGGATCAGATCGGCCAGCGCCGGATTCTGGTACCGCCGCGTGCCTTGGCTGAGCGACTCGAGCTGTTGCTCCAGCGCTTCCAACCGCAGGTACGCTTCGAGGGCGAGCGTCATCTTCTCAGGTTCCTTAGCCAACGCCCCGGCCGAACGCGCCAGATATTCCACCTGAGACTTAGTTTCCTGATGCTGCTGACGGTACCCTTCAATGCCCCAATCCTGGGGCTTCACCTGATCGAGGATGGGCGCAAGGCGGCTTGTTTGCGCCACCAGCGCATCCAGTTGCTTGCGCAACTCCCACCCAGGCGTGACGCCCGGCGCCAAAGCGGTGCCGGTAGCGCTCTGCGCGTAAAGCCCGGAGGAGGCGGCTGCCATCAGGATTGTCGCTACCCACTTCATCGCCACTCACAGTGTCTCATGGCTGGCGCCCCGCTATTTGGATGCGGAGGCATCGGCGGAGAGCGTGGGTTTGGGCATGGGCTTGCCATCGCCGTAGGTTGCCACCAGGTAGGCCATCAGCGCTTCGCGGTCTTTGATGTCAGACCCCCAGCGCACCATCTTGTCGAGTTCGCGCTCCCAGCCGGTTTTCGAAAGCCGCTGGGAACCGATGATGGTCAAGCTGTGGCAGCCTACACAGCGTTTTTCCTCCGCCTTGCCGCGCTCAATGAGAGCTGCGTCGGCGGCGCCAAGCAGACTCGAGGCCGAGGCGACAGCAGCGGCGAGCACAATCAAACGTCGCATGAGTTATCCCTCCACCAGCACGCCGACACGGTCGACGGCGTTCCACAGATAGCCGCTCGGATTCCAGGCTGGTTCGATGGGTTGTGTGCGGCCTGCGGTGTCCGTCGCGCGGCAGCAGAGCGTGTAGTAGCCCGGTTTGGCGGGCCGCCACTCCGACTTCCAGATGCGCCAGGAGAACTCGCGGCCTTGCGCCGACAGCGAGGCGGTTTTCCAGGTGGCGCCGCCATCGGTGGACACATCCACGCGCGCCACGTTGTGTTCGCCGGCCCATGCCGGACCGGTGAGCGTGACGGGCGTGCCGAGCTGCACCTTGGTTTGATCGGCCGGTCGCGCAAAAAAGCTCTTCACAGCCATGCCTTCCAGCACGTCTAGATCCTCAGGCTTGGCGGCGGAGCCGGGCGCAACGGGATTCTTCGGATACCGGTAGGCAGGATTCATGTAGAAGCCCGTGTGCATCTTGTCGGCGAGTTCAATGCGCGAAACCCACTTCACCCAACTCGCGCCGTCCCAGCCCGGCACCACCAGGCGCACCGGGCCGCCGTGGAGATCCGGGAGCGGCACGCCGTTCATGTCGAGCGCGAGGATGGTGGACGGGTGCTGGAGTTTGCGCATGGGGATGGAGCGGATGAAGTCCGGCGTCTTGCCCACGCCCACGTCAAGGCCGTCAAAGTCGGCGAACTGCGCTTTCGTCGAAGCACGCGCCTTCGCGAGAATGTCGGCGAGGCGCGGCCCGCGCCACTCCGCGTTGCCGATCGCGCCCTTGGTCCACTGCAGGCCCGGCATTTTGGGGCGGAAATAGCTACGGCCGTTACCAGCGCATTCCAGCACGGCAGGGACGCTCACTTGCGGCAGCTTGCGCAGGTCGGCAATCGAGAGCGATAGCTTGTTGGCGGCGAGCCCGCCCACTTCCACCTTGTGTGTTTCGGCGCTGGTGCGCGGGCGCGGCAAATGCTGTCGCACAAAAAACGCATCGTTCGGTGTGATCCAGGTGGACAGGTATTCGGGGAGTGACTCGAGGTCTTCCGGGAAGTCGTTATGCACGATCATCGGCCGATTGCCGGAAAAGCGAAACTCCTGTGCGGGGGCAGCCGCCGCAACCGCCGAAGCAGCACTGAGGAACAGACGTCGGTTCACCGCTCCAGCTTATCGCACCGTCCGCCTTTGGCCAACCCACCGGCCCCCCATTGCAAGCCGGAACCGAACATGATATCTCTATGGATCTTACCCAAGTCGGCTTTGCTTCGCGTCGCCCTAGGAATGGCGGCGGTCTCTCGATTTCAGGAGGTCTGGCTATGCAGTTCTTTTCTCGCGTCGCTCTGGCGATGCTATCGATCACGGGCCTGATGTGGGCCCAGGACTACCGCGCCCGTTTACAGGGAACGGTCACCGATGCATCGCAAGCCGCCGTCGCCGGCGCGAAGGTGACGCTCCGCAATCAAGGCACGGGCATTGAAGTGACGCGCGAGTCCATGCCCAACGGCCACTACATTTTCGATTCGGTAGAGCCGGGGACGTACACCGTCACCACCGAGTTTGCGGGTTTTGCCCAGTCTGCCAAGGAGAACATCCTCGTGCAGACGCGCGCGGACGTGACGGTGGACTTCAGCTTGAAGCCCGGCGCCGTGGTGGAGTCGATCGACGTCACCACCACTGCCGTGCAACTGCAGTTCAACACCTCAACCCGCGAATTAACGATCGACCGCAAGCAACTCACCGATCTGCCGGTGAAGGCCCGCAACCCGTTTACGCTGGCGCTGCTCGATCCCGCGGTCGTTAACCGCTACATCGGGTTTGACCGCAATCCCTACTTCATGTGGTCATCGTCTTCCATTGACGTGGGCGGCAACACCTCGCGCAAGAACGACCTGCTGCTGGACGGCGCGCCCGTGCAAGTAGGCCCCAAAGGCTCCTACGCTCCGCCGATGGACGCCGTGCAAGAGTTCAGCGTGCAGCAGAACTCGGTGGACGCCGAGTTCGGCCACTCCGCCGGCGGCATCATGAGCGTGTCGATGAAGTCCGGCACCAACGAGATTCACGGCACCGCTTCCTACTTCGGGCGCAACCCGATCTTCAACGCGGTGTCAAATCCCACGGCCCGCCGCCCCAACCTCATCCGCAACCACATCTACGGCGGCACGGTGGGCATGCCCATCAAGAAGAACAAGCTGTTCACGTTTAATACGTTCGAAGGTTGGCGCACGAAAGAGCCGCTGAACGCCGTGCGCACGATGCCCACGGACCTGGAGCGTGCGGGCAACTTCTCGCAGTCGCGCAACAACCGCGGCGGGCTGCGCACCATCTTCGATCCCCAAACCACGCAGCTCATCAACAACGGCGCGGCCGCGCAGCGCATGCCGTTCCCGAACAACATCATTCCCACGGCCCGTATTGACCGTACGGCGGCGCGGATCATGCAGGACGTGTGGCAGCCCAACAATCCGGGCGATGACATCACCGGTGTGAACAACTTCCGGCTCGGTTACTTCTGGTTCGTCAACAACTGGAACTACTCCAACCGCACGGACTACAACATCTCCGACAAGCTGAAGATCTTCGGGCGATACTCGCAGTTCAAAACCACGCTCGATCAGATCAACTACACACCTAACAACTCAGCCGCCATGCCCAACGACAACGGCGGCGTGATGAACTCGCGCAGCATCGCCGGTGAGGCTGTGTACACGCTCAGCCCCGCCACCGTGGTGAACTTCCGCGGCAGCTTCGTCGAGTTTCAAGACAACTACCGTGCGCCGGAACAGGCCGTGGGCCTGAAGGGCCTCGAAACGTTCTGGCCCAACAATCCGTGGTATGCCAACTACGCAGGCGCGCAGCCGGCCATCTACTACCCCGGCGTGTTCATCAGCACGTTGGGCGGCACCTCGCAATATGGCCGGGCCGGCTACTGGTTCCAGGAACCGTCGTCGTTGAATTTTTCCGGCAAGATCTCGCGCTTTCAAGGCAAGCACTACCTGAAGGCGGGCACAGACCACCGCCGGCACCAGGCCCATGGCAACGGATTCAACTTCATGAACTTCCGCTTTAGCCAGCAGCCGACGTCCAGCACTCACCTGGTGAACGACCCGCTGAGCGGCGACGGCCACGCCACCTTCCTGTTGGGCGTACTGGATCAGGACTCGTCAGTGTCCAGCCAGCCCGTGCAGCATCTGTTCCTCAACTACTACTCGCTCTTCCTGCACGATGACATCCGGCTCACCCGCAACATCGTGATCAACGCCGGCATCCGTTGGGAGTACGAAAGCGGCCCGGTGGACAGCGAGGATCGCCTCTCGCGGTTCCTCGATCTCAGCAAACCCAATCCGGTGCTGCAGGCCAACCCGCCGCAGTTTCCCGCCGAAGTGTCTGGCCTCGCTCGGCCGAACTTCAACGGACAGTGGGTTTTCGCCGACGAGAAAAACCGCAACTGGTTTACGCCCAACAAATTTGTGCTTCTCCCGCGTCTCGGCACAGCCATCCGCGTGAACGACCGCACTGCCGTCAACATCGGCTGGGGCCGCTACATGGTGCCGCCGCAGACCACGGTGGGCACCATCAGCCGCATCAACAACTACGACGGTTTCAGCCAGACCACTACGGGACAACCGCAGGTGAACGGCATTCCGCAAACCCAGTTCAATGCCCCCTTCCCGGCGGGCCGCAATCCGCTGATACCAGTAGTGGGCCGGGGCTTCGGCGTCAACACGAACCTGGGCGGCAATACGCGGTTTGCTTATCAGGACTACCAACCCGGTATCAACGACCGCATCAATTTCTCGCTGCAACGCCAATTGCCGGGCAACTTCAAGAGCGACATCACCTACTTCATCAACATCGGCCGTAACTTCGAGTACCTGCGCGATCTGAACCAGATCGACCCGCAGTACCGTTTTGGCGCGCAGGCTGCCGCGTTGAGCCCGGCGGTCCGCAATCCGTTCTTCAACTACGGTACGCCGAGCACGTTCCCTGGCCAGTTGCGCAGCCAGGCGAACGTTTCGCGCGTCAGTCTGCTGCGGCCATATCCGCAATACACCTCGATCCTGCAGGAGTGGACGCCCGGCATCAAGAATCGCTACCAGGCACTGCAGATGCGGCTCCAACGCGCCTATAGCAATGGCATCAGTGTGCTGTTGGCCTACAACTATAACCGTGAACGGAACACGTTTTTCTTTAACGAAATCGACCAGTTCAACGACAGGTTCACCTGGCTCAATTCAGACAACCCGCGCCACCGGCTCACGATCTCCGGCACCTACGACCTGCCGTTCGGCAAAGGACGTAAGTTCGGCTCGGACATTCACCCCGTACTGAACGCCGTCGTCGGCGGTTGGTCTTCGAGCAATATCTTCTACCTCCGTTCGGGTGCGTTCCTGCGCTTCCCCGCGGCGCTGGTGGAAGGCGATCCGAAGATCTCCAATCCCGGACCCGGCGCGTGGCTGAATCAGGCCGCGTTCAAGCCGCTGCCCGCCTTCACGGCGCGCCCGAATCCGTTGCAGTATGAGGGCATCACTGGCCCTGGCTACTGGCTGCTGGACTCCACGCTGGCCAAGGAATTCAAGCTCACCGAATCGAAGAAGCTCGAGTTGAAAATGGAGTCCTACAACTTGACCAACAGCTTCTGGTGGGGCGACCCGACGATGTCGGCGGCGGCGCTCGGCACCTCGCAGTTCGGCCGCAGCTTCATTCAGAACCGGGAGACCCGCGGACGAGAGTTCCAATACAGCATCAAGCTGATTTTCTAAACAAACGAACGGCGTCCTTCGTCTACCATGGGGACAGGCTACGGCCTGTCCCCATTTCTCGTCTTGCAGAGGAGGAGTTTCTCATGGCTATGACGACCACGCCCAACATCGAAGGCAAGCGGATTGTGAAGTACTGCGGTATTGTCACCGGCGAAGCCATTCTGGGCGCCAACGTGTTTAAAGACCTGTTTGCCGGCGTGCGCAACATCATTGGCGGACGCTCGGCGACGCATGAAAGGGAGCTGCAGAAGGCGCGCGGCATCGCCATGCAGGAGATTCAGGAGCGCGCGGCGCTGCTCGGCGCCAACGCCGTCGTGGGTATTGATCTTGACTACGAAGTACTGGGTGCGGGCAACGGCATGCTGATGGTGTCGGCGAGCGGCACGGCGGTGGTGACGCAGTAGAGCGCACGAGCCGGAATTCGCGCTGCCCGCAGGCGTTTTGATATTCTTGACGTCTACCATGAAGCGCAGACAGTTCGTTGCCGGCGCGGCCACGGCCTCTTCCGCCGCCTTGGCGGCCGCCGCCCAGCCAAGCACAGCCGCTCTTCCGAAGAATCACCCGGGGCGCGACTACAAGCCCGGCAAGGCCGTGATGCGCCTGGGCTGCCAGAGCGGCCCGATGACCGATGAGCGCTTGAACTACTTCAAGCGCCACGGCGTGGACCACATCAACGGCTATCCGGAACAACTCCCCGGCGGCGGCTTCAATCTCGAGTCGATGAAGCGGCTGGTGGAGATGTGCGGCAAGCACGGGCTGACGCTGGACATGATCCAGTTCCCGCTGCCCTCGTCCTACATCGCCAAGGCGCAGATGCCCAGCATCATGATGGGCAAGCCTGAGCGTGACCGCGATATCGACACCTGCTGCCAGATCGTTCGCAACGCAGCCGCGGCGGGCATTCCGGCGCTGAAGTACAACATGACGATCCTAGGCGTGCTGTCCACCGAGCCCACGCTCGGGCGCGGCGGCATCAAGCAGCGCGCGTGGGACCTCGCCAAAGCGAAGCAGGATCCGCCGCTCACCGAAGCCGGCGCGGCGCCCGCCGAAGTGATGTGGGAACGCATTACGTATTTCCTCAAGCGTGTGGTGCCGGTGGCCAATGAATACAAGGTGCGTCTGGCTTGCCATCCGCACGATCCGGGCGTGCCAAAGTCTGGCTTCCGCGGCGTGGACCGCGTGCTCGGTACGGTGGATGGGCTGAAGAAGTTCGTCTCCATCGAAGAGAGCCCCTATCATGGTCTGAACTTCTGCCAGGGCACGGTGAGCGAGATGCTGCAGGATCCGAACAAAGAGATCCACGACGTGATCCGCTATTTCGGCAAGAGGCAGAAGATCTTCAACGTACATTTCCGCAACATCCGCGGCAAGCGCGACAAGTTCGTGGAGACCTATCCGGACGAAGGCGATGTTGATTTCTTCAAGGCCATGATGGTCTACAGGGAAGTGGGCTACCCGTACATGATGATGCCGGACCACATGCCGCGGCATGAAGGCGACCCGGGTACGCGCGAGGCCTTTGCGTGGGCGTACGGCTACATCAAGGCGCTGATCCAAGTCGCGCAGCGGTCGGCGTAGCGCAATGGGTTGGTTCGATCACTGGCGCAAGCAGCCAGAGGCCAAGCCGGAAGCGCAGCCCTCTGCTACTCCCGCCGGACGTGAGGCGCCAGACGCCGAGTTGGAACGGCTGGCGTTGCAGGAGCGCGTGGTTGTGTTCAAGCACAGCCGCTCCTGTCCGGTAAGCTGGCGGGCCGACGCGGAGGTACAGCAGTTTTCGCGCCTCCATCCGGAAGTTCCGGTCTTTAAACTGGTTGTTCAGCAGCAGCGTGAACTTTCACGGCGTATCGCTGACTGGACCGGCATTGAGCACGCCTCGCCGCAAGTGATCGTCCTCCGGCGTGGCGTGGTGACCTCCTCGGAATCTCACGAAGGCGTCACCGTCGAGTACTTGCAGCAGTCCACCGCCATGGCGTAGCGCCTCTGGGGTGGCGGCGAAAGCTACGCTGCCACCTCGGTCTTCCCCGTAATCAGCTTGTTCGGGTTCATCCGCAGTACGCCGCTCTTTTCGAGCTGGTCCACGCCGGCAATGGTAATGGAATAGCGGTTACTGTCGGACCGCGCCACCCAGTTGTTCTCCTTCAGATACCAGAAGGTGAACTCCAGGTGTTCGCGCGGTACGGCCAGCAGATCCTCCAGTTCCTGCATCGCCATGCCGGGGTCTCGCGGGCTGGTCACACGCTTGCGGTAAAGCAGCGCCAGCACACCCGAACGCTTGGCGGGTTCAGCGTCGAACTCGTCAATAGCCGTGTTTTGGTCGAAGATGCGCCACAGCACACGCTGCACGTCCAGGTGCGTGGCGTCGTAGGCCGCCCGCTGCTCAGGGTCACTCAGTACGCGATAAGCCTCTAGCACCTGGCGGAAGCGCTCCGCGTTGCCGGAGTCTGTATTGTCGGGGTGATAGCGCTGGGCCAGCATGCGAGAGACGCGATGGACTGTGTCAAGATCCGCATTGTGTCGGCCAGTTGCAGAGTTTCGTAGTAATCCGGAAGTGCGCCGGCGTCGGACGATGCCTTTGCGCCGCCAGCCTTGCCATGCTGCTGCCGCGATTCGCTGGCCATCGCCTGCACGGGCTCCAGAAATTGCACGCCCGCGCGGTGCGCCCTGAGGCTCCGCAACCGGCACCATGTGATCCGCCCACGCACACGATGCGAACCCATCGGCCCCACCTGGCCGGTGAGCGTGGCCAGGATGCCGGTTTCAATGGGTTGGTCCGGCTCCAGACAGCAACCGTCTTCGCTCAACTCCACCAACCGGCCGGGCACCACCACCGTGATCCCGTTGGCCGAGAGATAGGTGAGCTTGGTGCCGCCGGCGCCTGGGGTTTCCTTGTAATTGCGCACCCTCTTGCGCCGCTCGCCCGCAAACTCCCGCACTGCCATAGGCTTCCACTCTCTCCCTTCGATAATCATCGGCCAGGAGGCGCGGGGAATCTATGGAGCAATGGTCACGAATTCACCCCAAAGGGAGATCAGTAGAACGCCTTAAATTAACTCCGCGCATTCGGCGTCCGTGTAGGGCAGGCTTGAGACGTTCACCGTTTCTTACCGGCGCGCGGCGGCTGCCTTGCGAGGCGCTGGCATGGTGGCGGCAGCGAGGAACAGGTCGCGAGTTTCGTCGTTGCGGCTGGCGTGAACGCCCAGGCGATTGCATTCGGCTGCGCACACTTTCCAATCGCCGCGATCCGCCGCGCGGCACAACTTGGGAAAAGCCTTCGTGAGTCCGGTGGGGCCGAGGTTGAAGATCATGTCGAGCAGCGCGAGGTGCGCGGGGGCAGGAAAGGTGTCCAAGGCCAGAAAGCGTGTGCGCAGGATCGCCGCAAAACCGTCTAGTGCTTAGTTGCATAAAGTAATAAGAGTATTTCGCAGCTGGCTTCCCTTGACCTCACGTTTGCGCCAGTGAAAAGGCTTGGGGTGTTCATTGGTCTTTGCGACGAATGCTTTGATGGCCATGCGCAGTTGTTCTTTGCTGGCAAAACTGGCGCCGCGAAGAGCTTTGCGAGTCAGCAGCCCGAACCAAATCTCAATCTGATTGAGCCAACTGGCCGAGGTGGGCGTGAAGTGAAAATGCACCCGACCTT
>Ga0194122_10001494_pt1 | contig 28253 bp, 18 predicted proteins | sample TA2MahCa10mmetaG_FD_155487 | JGI IMG/M metagenome (GOLD analysis project Ga0194122, IMG submission 155487) | Freshwater microbial communities from Lake Tanganyika, Tanzania - TA2015021 Mahale Deep Cast 10m | ecosystem: Environmental > Aquatic > Freshwater > Lake | place: Tanzania: Lake... | reverse complement strand
TCCAAAATTCTTCAGATTGCCATTGATTTACATTTTCATTTAGATCACAATACCTCATAAACTTTCTTTCCCAGAGAGAACGATAGACAATATTTGTTGGGTCGCCTCTATATTTTTTGGGATTTTCTGGACTATATTTACCTTTATAACTCATATACATACTATAGATCCTTAAGAAATATTTATAGATGGCTGAGCCATTCAGAGAAGATTATCCAAATAATCCTTACAGAGTTGATCCTATTTACATTAGGATGACTACTCCTAGGAATACCTCAGATGATAGAGGTTCTTTGCCTAGTATTCAAGAACTTTTTGGAAGTTTATCTCAAACTAGTCAATTCAAAGCATCTTTATTTTTAGGTGATTCAGTAGGAACTGGGAGTGCTGATAAAGATCTCAATTCTTGGTTAGTTTCATGTGGTGTGTTAGGATCCGATTTATCAGCTCTTCGTTATGACTTTATGTGTTATAGTACTACCTTACCAGGAAATACCTTTTCAACTTATGATGAAACGGGAAGTCGTCAGGGATTAATTGAAAAATTTCCATATATGAGAACTTTTCCAGAAGTTAGTTTAGATTTCTTTGTTGATGCTGATTATGGTATCATACGTTTATTTGAAGAGTGGATGAATTTTATTAATCCACTTTACACCGATAATGGACGTGCAAAAACAGGTAATTTTAAAGGAAGTACAAGCGATGGTGCAAGTTTTGATGATGATAATTTATTTAAACTTAGATACCCACTAACTTATAAAAGAACAATTACCGTAACAAAATTTGAAAGAAATACTCGTGTTGATGGATCTGGAAAAGTTTTAGAAACTCCTCCAATGTTAACCTATAAATTTATCAATACTTTTCCAACTAATTTAACTTCTATGCAACTATCTTATGAAGGGAGTTCAATCACAAAAACATCCGTAAGTTTTTCTTATGATAGATATGTAGTCCTGAAACATGAAGGAACAGGAGTTCCATATTACGATGAAGCCTTAACAAAGTCTGGAGAACAACTTCTTCTTGCAAGTCCACAAATCATATCAGGAAGCCCAATAGGAAACTTATCAAACTTAACAGGATTGAGCCCTGCAGCAGCGTCAGAACTAGTCTAAATATTTTTATCTGATTTTATAATTCTATGCCATTACCAAAGATTGCTACGCCAACTTATGAACTTGAGTTGCCGTCCACAGGAAAACTAATAAAATATAGACCATTTTTAGTTAAAGAAGAAAAAGTTTTAATTCTTGCATTAGAAAGTCAAAATGTTAAAGAAATCACTCTGGCTATTAAGTCTGTATTAAAAGAGTGTATCTTGACAAAAGGAATTAAAGTAGAAGATCTCCCTTCGTTTGATATTGAATTCATTTTTTTGAATGTTCGTGGTAAATCTGTTGGGGAATCAATTGATTTAGTCGTGACTTGTTCTGATGATGGAGTTACTGAAGTGCCGGTAAAAGTATTTGTTGATGAAGTTAAAATTGAAAAAGATCCAACTCATGATAGAGAAATTAAAATTGATGACGATATCGTTATTAAAATGAAGTATCCATCATTAGAACAGTTTATTAAAAATAATTTTGATTTCACTGCACAAGAATCTGTATCAACAATTGATAAATCTTTTGATGTTATTACTGCATGTATTGAAGCTGTATTTACTAGGGAGGAAACCTGGGCCGCTTCTGACTGCACAAAAGCAGAATTAATTGACTTTATTGAAAGTATGAACTCTTCACAATTCAAAAAAATTGAAGAATTTTTTGCAACTATGCCAAAACTTTCTCATACATTCACTGTTATCAATCCAAAAACTAAAGTAGAAAATAAAGTAGTTCTGGAGGGTCTAACAAGTTTTTTCGGTTAATTATGGCTCATATTGATCTTGAGTCATATTATCGGATTAACTTCGCTCTCATGCAGTTCCATAAATACTCTTTGACTGAGATTGAAAACCTGATGCCTTGGGAGAGAGATATTTATCTTGCCCTATTGAAACAACATATTGAGGAAGAAAATTCAAAGACACAACAGGCGGCAAATCGTGGCAATTAGTTCCCCACTTAATCCAGGAGTTATTGCTCCAGAGTCTAGAGTCACACCAGAAAAGGCACAGAATTTTATCTCTGGTGGAGCTCCTCTGGGATCTTCTGTTTTAAGTGCAGCAGCTAATAAAATTGTAGGATTTCAACGTGGAGCGTCTGCAGTAGCACCAAGACCTCCAGATTTGGGATCTATTATCAAGACATTATCAAGTAATATCCTAAACAATATAGAAAGTAAAGTACAAACTATAAATCAAACAGTTAATCAAATTGTAAATGATAGAATTGCAGATTTGTCTTCTAACTATAGGGCTAAAATTGCAAATATAGATGCATCTCTTCCAAATAGACTTCTAAATTCATTCTTAAGTTTATACAATAAAGCTATAGGTTATCTACAGTTTTTTGCAGATAGAAAAAATGTTTCAAGATTAGGAGAAAATCTCAAGGCATTGCAAGAAGTTTTTAACGAAACTTTTAAAGTCGCACAGATTATCAGAAGACAAATTGTAAGAATTGTAGACCAATTATCCAATCTGCCCACTGCATCTGCTGGAGGGGGCCCTGGTCTTAATATTGATGTTGATGTACCTGGTGGAGGATTGAAGAGAAGTGCGCCTTCGGGTCTCATGAGAATGATGAGACGCAGACCAGGCATGATGTTAGCTGGAGCAGGTGCATTGGGTGCTGGGACTGCAATGGTCACGAGTGCATTAGCCGGTCCTGGTGCTGTAGAAGCTGAACCAACGCAAGATGCTGGGGGATTAACTGGTTCATATTTGGATAGATTTAATGCCATTCTCTCTAAATTTGAACGTGCAATAGAAACTTTAACTACAGGAAGACAACAATCTTCATCTTCTACTAGTGAATCTACATCTAGATCGTCAGGTGCTACAGGTTCTCAAGGATCTGCTGGTGCTACAGGTGCTACAGGTGCTACAGGTGCTACAGGTGCTTCTGGAGTTACTACAACTGGAGAAAAAGGAGTTTTAGATCTTATTGCTTCTGTAGAGCAAGGTCCGGAAGGTTATGATAGTTTTAATCAGAGTGCTGGAAAAACTAAAGGAAAAGCTACAGAACAAACTATTGGATACTTAGCCAAAAATGCTAAAGGGGCAATTGGAAGATATCAACAAATGCCTCAATATCTTTTAGAAAGAGCGGAAAGGGCTGGATTTAATGCAAATACAAAATTTACACCAGAAGTTCAAGATGCTATAACTTTAAACGAACTCAGAAAATCACATTCATTAGATAAGTTTTTGGGAGGACAAATAACAGAAGAACAATTTTTACAGAAACTTGCCCCCACATGGAGAGGATTGCCACAAGGAACCATAAATGCTGCAAAACTAGGCGGCACTGCAGATTTAACTTATCAAGATCAATATAAAAATAGGAATAAAGCACATAAAACATATGCAACGGCTATCGCAGAATTAAAGGCTATCAGAGGAGGTGGAAATACACCAATTGCAACAGCTCAACCACCAAAACCATCTGCAGTTGCACCAGCTTCTGCAACTGCAACAAACACACAACAACTTGCACAAACAGTTTCCCAACCACCTACTACAATTCAAAATAACTCTGTTCAAATGTTAGATCCGGTGAATATGTCTCAACCTATGAATCAAGGTGGCACTCAAACTTTAGATTCGGGGTCAATTCAGGGTGGAACAGTTCAATTCATAACTTCTACAAATGAAGACAATTTCCTTACATTATACTCAAGAATAGTATACAATATCGTTGACGGATAATGGCAATTCAAGATAGCGTATTCCCATTAGCAAGAGCGGCTAATAATATTGTTAGGATTAATCGCTCCACAGGAGTGATGCAGAATACTCAGGCATCTTTTTCTCAATTTTTGTCATCTATGGCAACTGAGACACAAACATTAAAATCAATCAAGTTTGATCAAAAGAAAATTAGAAAAATACAAGGCCTTAATCCCATTAATACTTTTGGGAGATCTGGAAACTTGTTGAGTGGGTTGACAAGCGGTGCGTTAGATGCTGCTTCTATTATTGGTAATTTCTTTGGTGGAAAAAAACCCTCACCAAAATCAAAAGCAGGTATGCCTATAACAAAAGGACAGAATGTTAGATTTGGTGGGTTGAGAGCATTAGGAATTGCTAATGCTGTTTTTGCTGGATTAGACTTTGCTACAGGACTTGCTGAAGGAGAAGGAGTTGGTAAAGCAGCTGCAGGTGCTGGTGGTAACCTTGCTGGAAGTTTAATTGGTGGTGCAATTGGACAAGCATTAATTCCTATCCCTGGATTAGGTTTTGTCCTTGGAAGTATGGCCGGCGGCCTTGCGGGAGGATTTCTTGGAGATCGTGCATATGAAACAGGAGAAAAAATTGTAGGTCAGTCAAAACTTAAACAAGAAGAAAGGGAACAAAAACAAGCTGCATTAGCAAGGTCAAATCCACAAAACACTTGGCCATCAACTTTAAATAAATTTGAAAATGTGGTTGCAAAATTTGAACAATCCAATTTTGGATCTAGTTATGGTTCTGGTAGACAAGATGTTGGACAGGGCGAAAATCCATATAATGAGCCTACACAATATCCTCCGATAAAAGAAACTCCAGCTGGTGAAGGGTACGAAGGCCCAATTAGTGGAGATACTTTTTTTCCTTTACCTGGAGGAAAAGCAGGAGAAGCGGCAAATCAACAGTTTGGTGCTCCAAGAGATGGTGGAAAAAGAAAACATGCTGGTCTTGATATGACTCACCATACTGGAGCACTAAACGCAGTAGTAGCGGCTCATAAAACAGGAAAAGTTACAGAAGCTGTTCATAATGGTTACAATGGTTTTGTTACTATTGATCATGGCGGAGGATTTAAAACTAGATACTATCATACTACACCTTCAGTTAAAGTTGGAGATACTGTATACGGTGGTCAAAAAATTGCTAATCTATATCCTGATGGACGAAATACTCACTTACATTTTGAGGTATATAGAGGAGGTCAACCAATAAATCCAAGTTCTGCTGGTCTTGGACAAAAAATTGGAGCTGCATTGACTGCAGAAAAAGCAAAAGAACAATCTGAAAGATCAAGAGTTTCCTCTCAAAGCGGAGTGATGGGCCAAACAGGCAAACCAACTGTAGTTTTAGCCGCGGGAACAAATGACTATGGTAGTCCTCAAACTGCAAAAGCAAATGTAATGAAGTCTATTAAAGAATTACAACAAAAGGGATACAATGTTGTCGTAGTTCCTCCGAATGAAAGTGGCAAATTTGCAGACGCATCTAAAGCAGTTCAAGAAGCCGCCGCTTCTATGGGTGCAACTGTAGAGAAAGGAAAATATAGGACAGATGATCCATTACATTTAGAAATGAGTGAAGCAGATAGAATCAAAAAGAAATATTCAGGCGCACAAATCCTTGGTGATAGTAATGCAGTTAGAATCGCAGGTGGATCTATGAAAGATGTTGTCGGTCAAAGAGTAACTGGAGCAGGAACTGCAGCTATATTACAATTTGCACAAGGTATGGGAAGAGTTTCTTCAGTTGCACCCTCAACGCAAGTCCAATCAATGCCACAACAAACGGCAAATTCTCAACAAATGCAACAAATGCAACAATATCCTGCATATAACTTACAAACAAACAGGACTGTAGTTCTTCCAGTCGTTCAAGGTAGTGGAAAACAAACTCCTAGAATTATTTCCACACCCAGTTCTGGTCAACAAACAGTTTTAATGCCAGGTCCATCCGAAACTCAGGTATTAAATAGCTTATTCAAAACTATATTATTAACTCAGTTATCTTCTTCATAATCCATGTCAGCAGTAGTACAAAGTCTAAAATTTAATGCAGTTGAACTTTTTTCTTTAAATGGAAAGAAGAAAGTTGATATTACTAATAATATTTTATCAATGGATTACTTTGAAGATATTTTATCTCCTTGCGTAACAATGTCAATCGCTATAGTGGGTTCTGGAAATTTATATAATGGATTACCAATTCGTGGTGGAGAAAAAGTTGTCGTAGATGTTACAACTCCAACTGGAGATTTCTTATTGGATGGTGATTATGGAATGTATGTTTACAAAGTGAGTGGATACGCTTCTGATGGTACAAAAGAAGCTTTTAATTTACATCTAACTTCTAGAGAAGGATTGACTAATGAAACCGCAAGAGTTCAAAAAAAATATCAAAAACAGACTATAGATGTGCATGTTAAAGAAATATTGAAAGATACTTTACAAACTAAAAAATATAAAGATTCAAATATAGAAAAAACCTCAAATTCATATAGTTTTATTGGAAATAATAAAAAACCTTTTCATACATTAACATGGTTAGGTCCAAAAGGTATCCCATCCAATAGCAATTCAGGAACAAACGGTACAGTTGCAAAGGGAGTCGCTGGGTTTCTTTTTTATGAAACTAAAGATGGATTTAATTTTAAAAGCATTGATAAAATGGTGAGTGCTACCTTACAAAAAGATAAAGGTATTCCGATTTACAGTTATAATAATGCAATACAACATAATAGTCCTGGAACTAATTTTTCAATTTTAAATTATAATATAGAAAAAAATATTGATTTATTGAAGTCGTTAAGAGTAGGAATGTATGCAAACGTAACATATTTTTATGATCTTTATACAAATAAATTGGATGTTTTTGATTATAAATTGACGGATGAACTTAAAACAAAGTTAGGAGCTGAGGATAAAATATCAGTTCCATCTGGGTTTGATAAATCTCCCACTAGAGTTCTTTTTAGAATGTCAGATACTGGAACACTAGATCCAAATGATATTAAAGGAACTTCTGGAAGAGATAATGCAGACATGGCAAAATCTTTTGGTAGATATAACTTGCTATTCACTCAGTCACTAAATATGATAGTACCATGTAACATCAATTTAAAAGCAGGCACAGTTTTAGAAGCACAATTTCCAAAAGTTGATCCTGCTACTCAAAATTCTGGTAATACAGTTGATGAACAACAAAGTGGAAAATATTTAATTAAAGAATTGAGACACCACTTTGAAGGTAATAATATGATCACATCACTAAAACTCGTTAGAGATTCTTACGGACTATACTAATTTAGAATCATGGAAAATATAAATGCACATATTGCAAAAGACAAAGAAATTCTTGACAATCCAGTCACTTCTCCACAAGCGAGAAGACATACTCAAGAAGAATTGGAAGCTTTAGAAGCTTACAAAACCAATCATCCAGAGGATGATCATGACCCAACTCCATTAGAGTTGTATTGTGATACACATCCAGATGCGGCAGAATGTAAAATCTACGAAGACTGATGATAGACGAATCTTTACTAAAATCTAGTTTTGCAGGAAAAGATGGTTTCGTATGGTGGGTTGGTCAAGTAGCTGATCCTAAAGTATGGAGAAATGATAAATCAAAATTAGATCTTGAAGGTAGTTGGGCATATAGATGCAAAGTAAGAATTATCGGATATCACACGTTTAATGGTAATGTTTTGCCAGATGAGGATCTTCCTTGGGCTCACATTTTAACCTCTGCTGCAGACGGAGCCCCAGGACAAGGTGGATTTGGAAAAACTCCAAATCTTGTTGGTGGAGAATCTGTTCTGGGATTTTTCATGGATGGAGATGAAGCTCAACAACCCGTTGTAGTTTCGTGTTTTTATAGAAATGTATCTGTAAAAAACGATATTACTCCTGATTTAGTTGCGAAAGAAAAGAGTTCCCAATTCAAACCCTTTACTGGGATGCAGGGAAGTTTATCTGCCACTCCAACAAGAATTAAATCACAGAAGCCGGGTGAAGTGCAAAAACCACCAGAAGTTACTAATGAAGGTTCTGATAAGCCAGCAATGTCTATCCAAGAAAATTCAAAACCTCTTTTTGGTGTATCGGATAGTATCAATTTAAGTCCTGGATCAAATTATGTTCTTAATTCAAACTCAAATCTCGGTATTTCTGACCCTGGTTCGTCTTTTTATTCTGCTTTACCAAGTGGATATGTTAATCCTTTAAGTGGACTTCCTGATGCATCTGTTGCAGGATCTTCTTTTGCAAAGCCAGATTTAGCTTACGATAAACTTTTTGCAGATACTCAAGCAGTCAATGCGTTTTTATCAGTATTTTCCACAGATGAAGCTGGTCCATATTCTGGTGATAATGGGTGTGAAAATAACTTTCTTGCAGATATGCAAGCAACTTTACAAAGCTTTATTGCATTTATAAACAAACTACAAAAAACAGCATTTGGATTTATTGATCCAATACGAAATGTAGTTGTAAATGTAAAAACTAATATTCAAAGAGTTGCTCGTTTATTAATTTCTATTTTTAAATTCATTATAAATGGTATAAGAGATAACATTACCAAACTCATAGGATGTTTATTTAAAATTTTTGCAGTTACAATTCCAGAACCTCTATGGTTACAATTATCTGAAGCTGCAAAACAGATAATGAACATTATTTTTTGTGTTTTTGAAAAACTTTTTGGGCCATTACTAGATTTCATGATGTCTCTTCTAGAGGGATTGATTGGAAAATCACCAAACATTCCAGTCTGTGCAGCTGAAGAAACCCTTGCAACTTTAATTGGAAAAACTGCAGATTTTTTGACTGAGGCTTTAGATTCTGTTTTATCTGGAATTGATTGGTTAACTGGAGGAATATCCCAAATTACTGGTTATATCACTGGTGCTTTCAGCATGTTGAATCAACTATTAGGGTTTTTACAGTGTGATGGTCTAGAGTGTAAAGGAAAACCTTTTTGGGATCCATTTAATGGTGTAAAACTGCCATCTTCAGATAAATGGGCTCAGACATTAAATAATTTTGATTTATTGGGAGGTGCTGGTGAATCTATAGATCAATGGTCAGGATTATTATCCATGTATGGAGGACAAGAAACTATATTTAAAGACTGTCGTCAGACAATTGTAAATCCTAAAACACAAGACGACATATGGGGTGCCGTACCCCCAGGAACAAAGTGGTATAAATGTATACCTCCAGAAATTGTAATTAGTGGGGACGGAATTGGAGCCAAAGCAAAAGCAGTAATAAATCCCTCAGACGGATCAGTATTAACAATTCAGGTTTTAGATATTGGAAAAGGTTATACAAAAGAACCAAAGATTGATATTGTTGATGCAAGTAATTTTGGAAAAGGAGCTATAGCTAAATCACAAATAGATGATAAAGGATCTATTAAATCTATTTACATTGAAGAGAAAGGATCTGGATATTGTCCTACTGATTTAAATCCAGGAATAACACCCCCTGATGTTGGAATCGGAACTACCGGTGGTGGCACTGGAATCGGAACCACTAGTGGCACTGGAATCGGAACCACTGGCGGTGGAGGAGGTATCTCTACCAATCCTGTTGGAATAGTAACAGATATTGTTGTAATAAAACCTGGAACTGGATACACCAGTGGTGATAAAATTAGTTGGGGCAGTTGCTCATATAGTCCTATTTTAACAGAATTTGGAAACATTATTGGAGTTAACTCTCCTAATTCGTGCAAAAATCAATTCCCAGATATTCCAGATTTAGAAATAACTACGAACACTGGCCAGGGCGCCTTGTTATATCCTATTGTTCAGTACGTACCACAATATATTACTGCACCGGTAATACAGGTGTCTGAATTAACGAGTATTATAAATGTTGTTGATTGTCCTGGTGAACCATCTAAAACAGTTCAAATACTTAATCAATCTCCATTTCCTTTATCTGATATAGTTTATGGAAATAGTGGATCGTCTGGAAGTAGTGGATCTTCTAGTGGATCGTCTGGAAATAGTGGATCTTCTAGTGGATCTTCTGGAAGTAGTGGATCATCAGTAACACCAACCCCGACATCATCAACATCAACTCCCACCTCATCCTCTTCACCATCTCCATCTCCATCTCCTTCACCATCTCCAACTCCATCTCCAACTCCATCCCCTTCACCATCTCCAACTCCATCTCCATCTCCTTCACCGGCTCCTTCACCTCCACCTCCGCCGCCACCACCGCCACCGCCTCCGCCACCGCCACCGCCGCCACCATCCCCGCCTAGTGGTGGAGGCTACTACTATTGAGATAAATAATAGAATCTTTACGTGTGAGATTTATGGCTGAATCAAAGAAAGATTTTTATGTTCATAAACCTGTTGATGCAAAATTTCAAGTAACTTCAGGTGCAAAAGATTTTACTGGAACTATGATGGAGTATTCGGTGGTTACCGATACTTCTCAGGGAGTTCATTATGCAGCCAATGGAAATAAATTTGATAATTGCAATGCCTCAAGTATTGAATTATGTGGAATAAATTGTGATGCAGAGGGTTTTGGAAAAACCCTTAAGGCATTAAATGGAAATATTTTAATTGAGTGTTTAAATGGTGAAATTGTTTTAAAAGCAAATAGCATCCGATTACTCGCAAGAGATGGTAAGGGTGAAATTACTTTAGTTGCAAATAGTCAAATTGCATCAAAAGCACCAATTGTAAATGCAAAAGGAACAATAAGTAATGCCTTGATGACAAACAGCGCATCTGTTGCTGCGGGTTCAGTAGACTCCGTTGGTAATATTCAAAATAGTTCTGGAGTCACTACTGATATTTTAAAAGGAACTTTCTTGGGTTCAATTATGAAAATTTTAGAAAAGTTTAAAAAATTCTTGGAATGTTCAGGTTAATAGTATATGGCTCACTATTCAATATTAAGTGTTGGTGATAAACTGGTAGTTGGTGCTCTAGACACATCCTTTTTGACCGCCAACTCCAAATTATTTCCAGGCACTCTAGTTGCAAATGGACCAGTATATATTGGATTAGTTGCAAGTTTAGGAGTTGCTAAAGCCACATGCATGATTGGCCCCCCAATTGGAATTGCTGTTCCTGCTTCATTGCATGTTGAAGGTATATCAAACTTTTTAGGTAATACCAATCAATTAGGAGCGTATACTTGTAATGGTGTAGCAATTTTTAATGCTGCATTCACAACCAATGGAGTCAGTATAAAAAATGGTAACCTAACAGTTAATGCATCTCAAATAATTAATGGGTCTTTAGTTGTTAATGGATCTACTAATATTAATGGAATGTTAACATTTTCTAGTTCTATCGTAGGAACTACAAAAGAGTTTGATATTCCTCATCCAACTAAACAAAATTATAGGTTAAAACACGGGTGTTTAGAAGGACCCGAATATAGTGTTTTTTATAGGGGAAGACTTATAGATAATAATTTAATAGAACTTCCAGATTACTGGAAAGGATTGATTAATCCTGAAACAATAACCGTTAATTTAACTCCCCACTCTTTTTACCAAGAATTATATGTAAAATCAATTGAATGGGGAACTAAACTACATATTGTAAATAATGCAGGAGGAAAAATTGACTGCAGTTATGTTATTATTGCTGAAAGAAAAGATATTAAAAAATTAGTGGTTGAATATCCAGGCACAGAAGCAAAAGAAAATTCTACTATAAGATTGTAAAATGGCTAAAGAAAGTATTATAAAGTCCTATGAAAAAGACCTAGATAGGCTTAAAAAAGAAAGAATTAGCACTATTGAAATACAACCTTCATATCAACAAAGAATTGATGAGATAAAACCTCCAATAGCTCAATTAGACGAGGCTATTGCCGAACTTACTGTAGAAGTAAATAAAAAAATTGAAAATATATCTTTAGTTTCTATAGCTGCTACGAACTGTGGTTGTGGAAAAACTGCTTTAGCAACTGTTCTAATAAATCCGTTACTACCAGCTACACCTAGTAATATAACAACAGCAATTGTTCCTGTTGGAACAACATATTTTTATGAACATGCAAAAACTTTGAGAATGAATGGAGAAGATCTTAATTATACTGGAACAAATCCCTTTTCACCTTTAAGCAGTACAGATGGATCCACTAATTTTAATAGTGGTATAGGATCAGCAACCATTGTTGTGGGATCTAATCAAAATTCTATTTTAGAACTAATAGTTCAAACTCCAGGTTCTGGTTATGCTTCTACATTATCACCATATTATGGAAAACCTACTACAGGAGGAACTGGAATCGGTGCTTCAGTTGATGTAATTGTTGGTTCTTCAGGAGCTTCATCCGGAACAGTTGTTAGTGCAATTATTTCAAATGCTGGTTCTGGATATAAAGTTGGAGATATTCTTACTGTCTCAGGATTTTCTGGAGCTTCATTTAAGGTAACTGATATTGGTTCACCCATTCTAGGAGTAGGCACGCAAACCTATATTTTAGCTAGTTCTGGAGTTGGTTCAGTTTTTGTTCAAGATATTGATACTTCAAAAATAGGTATTTGTACTCCTCTATTTGGATATAATCCTGCTCTTTATTGTACAGATTTTAACAATCAAATAAATACATTAGTTTCTCAATTAGATGAACTGAGATCAAAAAGACAAGTTTTAATTAATGGTGTAAATGCATTAAAAAGAGAATCTATTTATTTTTTCTTGCAAAGATATGCCATTATTTTTTCTCGGGGACAAGTTGATAAGAGAATAAGTGAAATAAACTATGTTATTACAGTATTAAAAGATAATACTTACGACAGTTATTTCACATGATACTACTCTACGATAAAAAAACGGGATCAACTATACCAACAGATTTAGTTGGTTCTGCTTTAGATTTATATCTAAGAGAAAATCCTGATGTTGTTAGAGTAGGAATAGGAACAACACAAGATAAGAATCATTTTATCTTATTAAACAAAGATAATATTGAATTTAGTAACCCAAAAACCTCAAACTTAGTTTACAATCCAGCTTTAAACAGATTGGGAATTGGATCTTTTGAGCCAAAAAGCACATTAGATCTAGGTGCAAGTGGCAATATAAGTGCAAATCTTTTTGGAGGAACTGCGGGAAGCATTGTATACCAGTCTTCTCCAAATATAACTGCATTTTTTACAAATGGATTGAGTGGTCAAATCTTAAGAAGTAATGGTTCATCTTCACAACCATTTTCTTGGGTAACTCCGGATACTAATAGTCTTGAAGCTGATAAATTAAAAACTTTAAGTGTAAGTAATGATCCTACGGTATATGTGGGTGTAGGGTCTACAGAAAATGATAAATTGGTAATTAGTGGAATATCCACTGCAAGATTTTTTGTTGGAGAATATGTAAAAGTTCTTGGAGTAACTTCATTTACAGATAATGTTTTAGTAGATCCCCCTCCTCAATTTGTTTCTTCTGTTGCAACAAAGGTTGGTACATCTGAAACGGTATCGGTTTATCGTTACTGGATTGCTCAATATCATATGAGAAACGGAAAAATTGGAGTTTCTTCTCAACTTTCTCCAACTTCTGGAATTGGAATGACATCTATTGATAATTTTAATACATTAAATCATGTTTCGCTAAATTTTTCAAGAAGTGATACTAATCATGGCATATTAATATACAGACAAATTGGAGTATCAACTAATATTAATGATGCAAAGTTGATTGCTATTTTAGGTCCAAAAGAACTAACAAATGCGACTTCTAATATTAATTGGATTGATTATGGAACATATGATCAAACTGAGTGGTCACAAAAAGGAACGGTAAATGAATATACAGATGCGAATCAAATACATTTCCCAAATATTGCTACAACGGGTCAAAAAAGAGGATGGACTATAGATAATATAGTTTCCATAGGAAATAGTTCTATAACATTAGAAGGAAAATATAAAACAAATTTAGGAATAGGAACTACTGCAGCTGTAAAAGTTGTACATGATAATACATATTCTTTAAAACAAGCTATTGATCTTTCTGTTACAGTTGGAGCTCGTTTTTTATCTTTACCAAGTGGAACTTATTATGTGAATAAATTAAGTATTCCTACCAATTTTACTGTTAGTGGAAATGGAAGAAATACGATTATTAAACAACAGTTTTTTGCTAATGATTTTGATGATGGTGGTGGAAATTTATTGCCTTTTAATGGCAATTTAGTTGGACTTGGAACTACAAATGCAACATTTGTCACACTAAAAGACATTACAATAGATGGAAACTTTTTAAATAATATTTTATATGAAACTACTTTAGATAACTACCTTATAAATTTTGATAATATTTCATCAAGTTTGATTAAAGATTTTGAAGTTCGTAATTCTCCAGGAGATGGACTAACAGTTTCAAATAGTTATAGATTGTCTATAGAAAACAGTTCTTTTGTTGATGGACATTTAAGTGATAGGTATCCATTTCAACCTTTATCTGCTGATGGATCTGATGTTTTAAGAATAAATGATTGTTTATTTGAAAATTTTGCTGGACCTGTAGATTTATCTGTAACTTCTATAGTCTCTGCAAATGGTAATATTATAAGAAATTGTGGTACAGGACTACGAGCTTATGCTACTGGAAAAATTATTACATCAAATAATATTATTTTAGGACCATCTGATGAATTTATTCCTACTCTTGATATCTATGATAGTGACTACAATTCTATCAATTTAACTATTCAGAAAGGACTTACCTTTACTGGTCCGGTTTTACAGTATGTTGAGGATGGAGCAGCAAAAGATATAAGTAGTAATAAGGTTACGATTACATCTGCAGGAATAGCGACCATACTTAATGTAGGATTAAGTAGCGAAACTCTTGCAACAAAATTTTTAAACTTTAACATCCAAACTCAGGATTCTGGTACTTTTGGTAGAGAAAATGGTTATATTCAATTAAGTTTAACTTCTACACAAACTAATAATTTAGGATTTAGTTCCATACTTGGATATGAAATCATCGCACAAGAATATCTCGCCAAACCTGTAGGATTTACCACTTCTATCGGTATTTCATCTGGGACTTGGAATCTAATTGGTGCTGGAGCAACACAATATACCATAACACTTTCTAATTTTCAACAGTTTTCTGGAATTTCTACAGGTGATATAGTTAAATTAGTAAATCACTCAGTTAGTCCAGACTTATCTGCATATGAATTAACTGTTGCAGAAAAAATAAATGTCAATTCTATAACAAAACAATTAAGACTAACCGGGTTAACTACTACTTCTGTAACCAATGGAAATCTCAGCGGATATATAAGTATTAGGAATGTTTTCTTAATTGCTAGAGGAAGAGTCGGAGTAATTTAAATGCCAGATAATACTAATGTTAACAATAATGCTGCAGTTGTTGTCGTAGGCAGAACTGCTCCAGTTCCTCCTGGTCAACAGAAATCCGAAAAATCTATTCCAGTTGTTATTGCAAGTGATCAATCAACAATTCCTGTTGCAGAACAAAACAAAGTTCAATCGGAAGTCGCTTTATCGTTACTGGGTATTCCAAGATCAGAAGTTGCTCTTGGTATTTTTGCAGACGTTAACACTTATGATGTAAACCCAACGGAGTGGTCAGCAACTCCAGAACAATTTTCAAAAATTGCAGCTGGATCTGGTGCTTATGCTGGAATTGCTCAAACAATGGGATGGGGATTAAGTCACATTCCCGAAGAATCTGGAGCTTTAATTGAAGCTCCTGCAGATAGAAATGCTGTTTTAACTTCAAAAAGATTTTTCCGTTATCAACCTGGTCGTGTATCCGCAGCTACATTTGGTGTAAAAACAACTTTAATTGATGATAATGGTGTAGGTATTCATAATCCATGTGTTCGTAAGTATGGAATTTTTGATAATTATGATGGATATTATTGGGAATCTAGAAATGATGGGAAAAAAGATAATTTTTGTGTAGTTAGAAGAACTCAATCAATTATATACGAAAATCCACTTCCATTTGGAGGAGACCAAGGACAACAATCTCAAGACTATGGAAGGACAAATCCAATAGATGCCCTGGCACCGAGAGGATCGGAATCGGTCGGAGCCGGAGATAGTAACCCAGCTGCAAAACCTAAAAAATTCGGAGATCTTGTTATTTTAAGAGATAATCTTTTAATGACACATGCAGCCGTTTATGATCAATCTCTACTTCAACCAGAATTAAAAGCAGGAATTAGCTCTGTTTACGGTGGAAATATACTATCATTTGTAGGGCTAGCAAAAAGTATAACAAATGCTGTTTATGATATAAACACCGGTTTAATGGTTATCACTACTGCAGTGACCCATGGATATAATGACGGCAGATTTGTATTACTTAATGGAATTGGAATGACTTGTTATTTGGATCCTATAAATCCTAAGATATATCCAAATAGATCGGAAGGATACAATATTCTAACCGTTAACTCTCCAACTTCATTTACTGTTAACGTTGGAATTTCTACAGTTCCTACATTCTATAAATCTGGTGGTCATGTTGTAGGATTATCTTCAGGACAATTTGTTGGATATTCTAAAGGACCAAATCCAACTCAACTTACAGGATTTATTGATACTAAAACTTATAGAATAACTTCAGTTGGAATAAACACAAACACTGGAATTACTACTGTAACTTTAGCTAACGTAGATGGATCAAATCTTAACTTAACTTCAGTCACTGGAATTTCTTCTCACGTTTTAATTACACCTGTGCCTTTCATTCAACCAGTTGCAGGAAGTTTAATTAGTGCTACCAGAAAAAAATATGGCGAAATCGGGGCGGCTTCACCAATGCCTACTGGAATGTTTCCATATATGTATTCTAATGCAGATGGAGATACAGAGGGATATATTGATACAACTTTATCTTCTGCACTTAGTTCAACATTAAAAGATCAAATTGATGCGGTCAATACTTATTATAGTAAGTGGGTAAACCAGAACGTTGCAAAAGATTTTTGGAATGTTTATGAGTACAGAATACCTAGATCTAGATTTAGTGGAGATAGATTAGACGGAGTTAAAGATAAGTTACTTTATAGTGACGTTGTGAGTGATAAACGAGCAGGACAACCAGTATTAAATGAAGATACATTAGAACAGTTAGAAGATACAAGCATCTGGAATATTGATTTAACTAAAGTTACCATGTACAAGATTGAATTCTCATGGTATGGTGCAGTCGGAGCCCTATTCCTTGCATATGTCCCCGTAAGCAATGGTGAGGCTCGTTGGGTGAGAGTTCACCATTTAAGAGCTTCAAACCAATTAAAGGTGTCTTCGTTGGGTAATGCAACTCTGCCAATTACCTATATGGTTTATGGTGGTGGTAATCAAAATAATTTTGGATACTCAAATACAAAGAGAACTCAATCTGCATTTGATTATGGTACTTCATCAGAACATATTGTAAAGTATGGTGCTTCTTATTATATTGATGGTGGCGACAGAGGTACAGTAAAGTTATTCAGTTATTCTACGCCAACTCCTCAGAGCGTTTATGGTTCAAAAAGAACATTTATTGTTAATAATGGAGGTGGAGTAGGTGTTGCTTCAACTCAAGTTGATTTAACTAATGCAACTAATGCAACTGATCCTTATATTGTTGGACATTCAACAGTTGCATCCTCTTTTTACATTGGTTCTAAAATCATTACTACAAATCCTTTAGATCAAAATGTAGAAATAACTTTTGTAAATACATCTAATCAAAGAATGTATTTAAATTCTCCATTAAATTCAACATCATTAGCATCAATAACTGTTATTCCAAATAGAAGTGTTCCTTTAGTTGGATTAAAATGTAGAGATTTTATTCAAAGTAGTACAGGAAGAAGTGTAAGAAATAGGACTCAGGTTTATCCCACAAGATTATCTACAGGATCAACTGGACTTCTTAAAATTGATCTATTAAAATCTCCAATTTTTCAAACAAGTTCTGTAGTATTAACTCCAACTGCATCTCCAGTCACACTTACATCCTCTGTAAACATTGGGAAAAGAGGCAATCCAACATTAGTTGGAATAGCTACTGTAGTATATACTGGAGGTCACCAATTTGTTTCCGCTACAGCAAATGGTATTACAAAATCTGGAGGTGGAACTTTAACAGCCACCACAGGCACAACATATGTTGGATCAACTGGTGTTCTTACAATTGTAACCACCACAACTCATGGATTAACAACAGGAAATACTATAAGTCTTGCAGAAAAATCACTATCTTTTACTTGTTCTTTAGATAATTATGCTACTATACACCAGTATCCTAGAACCACTGATCCATCTTTTTCACAAAATTTATCAGTAACTGTAATTAATACAACTACATTTAGTGTTAATATTGGCGTATCTGCTGCAGAATATATTAGAGATATTGGTGGTGGAGCTTATGGATATTTTAGGGGGTATTTTGAAAATGATCCAACACAAAAACCAATATCTGTTTTAGGATATTTAGAAAATAGAGGTTCAGATAGAACAAAAGGAATTGAACTAGATGGATATTATTTTTATGCATTAAAAGCAACTTCTGATAATATCATTTTAAATACAACTGATCCATTCTTGAGAGAAGAAAATGTTAACTCATTATCTCAATCTATTTCTCCAAATGTATCTGAGTTTACTTTAGCTCAACTTTCTTCTATTAAGATAAGTCCAGAGATTAGAAGTCCTATTCCAGGGACAGGAACGGTTGTCGCAAGTCTTTATGTTCCTGCGTCTGGTGAAGAATATGATTTATCTCCATATTTTGACTACAATAAAGAATATCTATCATTCCCTCTCACGAACAAGGTAGAAAGTTTATATATTTGTGCATCATCCCAAACAGATTTTGTGAGTGGAACTCCGGCTGCAAATATTTCTGCAAGTATTACATGGGAGGAACAATAAGTTCATGAATGGCGGAAAAGATATAAAAATTGGAGATGATAAACGTGTAGTATCAGTTATTCCAAAATCTCAAAGATTTTTATTTAATATCGCCAATGGTGAATTATTAACTGATGAATTTGGAACTCCACTAATAGTTGAAGTTGATGAATATTTTATTCAAGATAGTTCATCTGAAAGAGCAACATCAACAGTATTTACAACTCAATCAAGTGGGTTTATAAAAAAAGAATATGTAAGTATAGCTCAAACAACAGCAACATATTCTGAACCACTGACAAATCAAATTGGTATTAATACTACAAATATTTTTGTTGGAGATATTGTAAAAGGATCTTTAATACCTGATGCAACTCAAGTATCAAGAATTGGTGTTGGGATAATTTACATTTCAAATAGATCACTAAATACTACTTCTCCAAAAACAGAAATTATATTAGTTTTAAGAAACCAAGAATCTAAAGCTAATTATAATCCTGTTTTGAAAATAGAAGAACAATTTTCAGAATCTAGTGAAGTTAGCACTAGTTTATTAGGTATAGATCGTGCAGAAGTTCAATTAGGTTTATTTTCTAATGTTTCTTCTTATGGACTAGATTCTGATGAATTTGAATTTTATTCTTTCAATAGTGGAAATAGTTTCGGATCTTGGGAGCAAAGAAAAAATGCAATTTTTGGAGAAAGATATAATGCTAAACAATTTGAAGAAACTCAAGAATCTGCGATTAGATTGGCAGCCTTTCCTACCCCATATTCATTTCCATTTGGACCAAAGTTTGCGAAGTTGGGTTTGTATGATCAAGCTACATTTCAAAAATATTTAAATTTCATACAATTAGGAAATGAATTGTATAATTATTACAAAAATCAAGGTTATGGAGATAGTTGGATAAATCTTTTTCTTTCTCCTGAAATTGCCGTTGTTGGTAGTGGTGGTGATGTCGTCTATAAGGTATCTTTAGACATAGCTTTTGCTCAAATTGATACATGGACGGATACATGGAGAGATCTTACAGTTGGTATTACAATTCCAGGAACAGGGGATAAACTTACTTTTACAAAAATTTCTACTTTTATTACTGGATATAATTCTGGAAATACAAGACCTGGATATACTAGTGGATTCCAAAGATATGCATATTTACAGTCAAGAAGAGTTTTTAGATATCAACCTGGTAGAATTAGTGGATTTACATTTGGACTTAAATCTTCGGCAGAAAATCAACCAGGAATTCAAATTGAATGGGGAATATCTAATCCTACAGATCAATTTGTATTTAAGGTCGCTTCAGGCCAATTATCAATTGTAAGAAGAAGCACTGTACCATTAGAGAAAAGTGTTCTTGAAAGAAATGGACTGTCTCTTTCAGATCAAGTTAAACAATCAAGCGGAGATCCGTTTGATTCCGTACAATATTGGACAATTGATATACCTAGAGATAAATTTAATGGAGATCCATTAAATTCTAATGGACCTTCTGGATATCTTTTGAATATTGAAAGAGTTACCATGTATAAAATTGAATTTGGTTGGTATGGTGCAATTGGAGCTAGATTTTATGCATATATTCCAACTGATAATGGTGATGCAAGGTGGGTAGTAATTCATACATTAGTTATTGAAAATTCTCTTTCTCAACCATGTTTACAAGATTCTTATTTTAGATTTAAGTATTCACTAAATGTGACTGATACTGCAGACATACGAACTCCACAATTTTTATACAAATATGGTGCTTCTTATTACATTGATGGTGGGGACGAGGGAAATTCTACAATATATTCAACAAGTTCTGGAAGTAAAACAATCACTTCAAGTGGCGTAAGATCTTTAATTGGAATTAAACCTAAAGAAAAAATTCTAAACTCAGAAGGAAAATCAATTACAAATAAAAAATTAATTATACCTACTTCTGTAAATGTCAGTACAGATTGTTTAACTGAGGTAAACGTAGTAACTTGTAAAGGTTGTCCAGATTTTGGTTACGTATATACTCCAGGATTAGCTACAACGGAGTCCGGTAGATATGTTGATATTGAGTTTTCATCTTCAAATTCAATAGATGCATTGAATAATAGTTACTTTACAAGTGATGATATAGGAGCAAAGTTAATAGCTCCTTCAATTTATAATGCTTATATTGTTTCTGTAAGTAATCCTGTAGGTATTGGTAATTCTTTTCAAACTGCACAAATTAAAGGATTTTCTGGAACTTATGGATTCACTTTATCTAATAGAAATATTCCAAATTCATTGGTATATGATAGAGTTCTTGGTGTAACAACTACAATAGGCATTGGATCAACATATCCATATCCAGTCAGATTAAGTAATTATAATGCAGTTGCAGCTTCAGAATTTGGATTTACCGGTTCAAAAATTGAAGTTCAATTTTTAAATCCAAATGCAGGAGATTCTTATGCTCACTTTGCAGATTTTTTAGTCGGATTTACAGATAAAAAACCTGATGTTTCTAATCCAAGTGTTTTGAATGGATTTATTATTCCTGGAGCAGGAACAACAACTATTCTTTCAAATGATACTTTACTGTTTGCACAACACTCACACAGTTATGCATCTATTAATGAAGAAGGGGTAGAAGTTGGGGAGGCATGGGGAGCTCCAGATCCTCCACTATTGATGGGAATAGATTATAGAATTCCATCGGTTACCGGAATATCTGGTGGAATTTGTTCCAAGTTAACTTTAGAAGTTTTGTCGCCTACTAAAATTCAAAATGTTAATGAATATAATTATGAACCAAATCCTTTTGGATATTCAACTCCAGATCCTCAAGGAAGACGTTGGATAGAAGTTTTAGGATCTTTTCCAAACATAGATTTCAACGGAGGGCAGGTTGCTTTACTCGGAGCTGGCAATACTGCAATTATTACTGATAAAACATTTGTTGGAGTTACTAGTAGTTATGTTGGATCTGGAAATAGTACTTTTTCATACATTCAAGTTTCAGGTTCACTAAATGCACCATCATCAAACTTCACTGTTTTAGTGCGTCCTGTTCAAATAACAGCAAAGACACTTATCAAATCAAAATTATATAATTTTAATCCATTCCCGCTTTATCTTGTTATCAAGTTAAAAGATTATGCACAGATTAATAATATAACTGTTAAAGAAACTATAGGACAATTTCAACGAGTAATCTCTCCAAGATGGTATATAAATGATAAATGTACCATCACAAATGCAAGCGGAAACGCAGACATTTTTGGGGCTGCTCCAACAAATTTTAAAGAAGTTGACAGATTATCTTCTTCTTTGATTGATAATCAAAATCAACAAACTCTAAGACCTTTCACCGTAAGAGATACTTTTTATATTGGATCAAATTCTAGTGAAACAATAGACATGAAAAAAATATTTGGACCTGACAGAAATGTAGTTACTCCAGACAATAATAATATTGAAGCCACATTTATCACCGCCAGAAAAATAGATGGAGCTGGATCAGGACTTACTGAAATAAGTCTAAACTATAAAGAACAATAATAAATATCCTTGATAGGAACGGTATAAGTTAACATGGCTTTATCAAATCCAAAATTATTTGGGTTGAATGTCTTAAGTTCTTTCGCTGATGTAGAAAATAAAAAAAAGGCATTAAACGCAATAAATTTACCGCCCTTAGATCTAGATGTTATAAGAGGATCGGCTGCGAGTGCCACACTAGGAGATTGGATTAGTCTCTCCAGACTAAGACAACCACTTTATAAAACATTAGATAGATATTACACCGATGCAGCAAAATATACTAGTGTTTTAAGCACACGGGCTTCTATTCTTGGATCTTTATTTGGAAATCTAACAATAAACGGATCTTTAAGTGGATCTGCAATTAGATTTCGTTATGTGGATTTTGTCACATCAACAGTTAAAATTGCTGATATTTCAACATCAAGAGTGAGTGCTTGGAGTTCTGTAGGCACAGGAGCTACAGTTCCAATTTCTTATGGAGCTAGAGTATCAATCATATCGGGAGGATCTTTACAGTTTGGTACTGCTGCAAATGCATCACAAAAGAGATTACAAACAACAATTACACCACAAGCAAAAGAGTTTGCTTCAGAATTTCCGACTGACAGGATAACATGTACAATTGGCGGCCAAACAGTTGTATTGTATGCAATGAAAGGAATTCCTTTAATTTTTACAGGATTTTTTAAAAATTTGACTGCAACTGTCACTCTTACTTCATTACTAAACAATACTGCTGCAAGTTGGAAAATTGTAGAAGTTGCAAATTCAAATAATTTTTCAAAGTTTACAAATGTAGGATCAACTTCATCCACAATTAATTTCAAATCTACATCTTCTAGAGAAAGATATATTCAACTTTATTATAGTCCAGACTACATAAAAACAATAACAATTAACTCTGCAGGAATAACTGATTTTCCTGTGACGAAACTTTCTTACTTAGAGATTTTAAATTTTTCTTACAACAACATAAGAAATTTACCTAATTTAACTACATTTTCTCCCAATTTACAAGAATTATATTTTGTTCAAAATCCCCTTTATTTGAGTGAAACTGAATCAGAAAGAAAATTAAATTTAAATGTAGTTAATAAAATACCAAGTAATTTAAAAAATTTGACAATCGGTGGAACGTTTTATGGTAGTATTCCAATTAATTTAATTGCAAATAAATTTTCAAATCTAGTTACTCTAAACTTAAACCGAGGCGGAGGAGCTTATTTTCATCCAGATTCTGATGATCCTAATGCATACATTCCAAATGTCACAAATTCATGTGAAACATATTACATTTATAATAATGATTTTAGATCTATTGGCTCTTCTAGTGGAAGTTTTTTAAATGTAAAACAATTAACAAATTTAATATCATTACAACTTAGTGGAAATTACTACTTAACTGATGCAACTTTTTCAATATCTGCTGCAAATAATAAAATACAATATATTGATATTCATAGCACTGGACTACCTTGTCCAGATTTAAATAATAAAACATCCTTAACAACTTTTTATGGGCATTATTGCAGAAATATTGGTAGTATTTTTAATAGTTCTGGGACTTATAAATTTGATAATTGTATATCATTGAGTACTTTGTATTTTTATGCATCTCCATTGACTGGAGCTATGCCAAAGTTTACTAATCCAGCATTAAGTTATCTTGAACTTAGGTATACATCATTAACAGGTGGTAATCCAAACGGAGACACTTCTTTTGTAATACCAGAAAAAACATTTGAAGTTTGTAAAAATCTTCAATACATGTTATTACAATCTGGTAATTTACTTACAACCCCAATTCATCCAAATGCTTTTACTTTTACTCCAAATTTATACTACTTATGGTACATTTCCTATGGAAGAACGACAGGCTCCTTACCATCATTATTAACTTGCCCTTCTTTAACTTACTTAGTATTACATTACAATAATTTTACTGGGCTCATTCCATCTTTTGCTAGTAATCCAAATATTTACTATGTAGATTTAACTTATAATTCATTTAGTGGATCTATACCTTCTTTTAAAAATCTTTCAAACTTAGTATATCTTTATTTGTATAATAATCAGTTTACTTCATTAAGTAAATTTCAAAATCTTCCTAATTTAACTTATTTTTACGCAAATAATAATTTACTATCAGGCACTATTCCAAGTTTTTCTGAATGCCCAAGTTTATACTACCTGATTTTGTATAATAATCAATTTACTAATTATACGTCAGGATCACTTACTACAAATTATAAATTGCGATATCTTGATTTATCTTCAAATCAATTATCACAACAAGCGGTGAATTCACTTATCAATGATTTATTTTCAAATTACACTGCGGTGAACAGGGGTGGTGTAACAGTAAATCTTCGTTTTAATGCTCTTCCGAGTGGAGACGCTTTGGATAAAGTTTTATTTTTAAAATCAAAAGGTTGGACAATAGTCTACGAATAAAATGGTAAGACAAAATCAAGGATTCCGAAAAGATTTAAATTTTGAAGAAACAACTGATGATGCTCTCGCTATTAATAATTTAGCGGGAGTTGGAATCGCCGGTGACTTAAGAATTATACAAAATAATCTTAGAAACATATCTACCGTATCGTTTAGTTCCGTAAATGATGGATTCTTTTTCTTTGGGGATACAAATGAATCTATTTTTACTAACGACGATATAGTTGGAGTAAGCACAAATATTACAGTTGGATCTGGAGTTACATTATTTGTCAATACAGATTATTTTGTATGCAGTTCTGATGCAGAAACTAAATTTAAGTTATCATCAACACCAAGCTCTATAGGAATTAATACAATTGTAGTAACAACTGCATCTCCTGCAAATTTTCTTTTTATTCGTAAAGATCCAGTATATCAAGAAAATATTCTTAATTTTGTCCAACCAGAAATAAGTGATACAGTCAATTTTAATTATTTTGGTGGGAGTAATGTAAATGATATTTTTACTTCTACTTTAGACGCAAATGAAAGTGCAAGATTTGAAATTACAAGAAAGTATAAAACAACTAAAGATACTTCAACAACTAACGATATAAAAATAGAAGGGACTCTTATAATCAATGATCCAGCAAAATTAAATACTAATGATACAGGATTGTCAAGTTCAAAATCTCCAGGAATTTTTATAGGAACAACAAGAGCTTTCTCAAGTGATAATAATCCATGGACTCAAGTTGGATCTGCTTTGAGCACATCAAGTAGTTTGGTATCAATAGGAGAAATTAATTTTGCTAATAATATTATAATAGAAGGACTCACTGCAACTTCTGCAGGATCAATTTTAGCAACGACCTTTACTCATAAATTACCTGTTGTCATTAATGGTGAAACGTACTTCTTACTATTAAGAACATAAAATATTAAACGTTCCAGATGGCGTTTGAATTGGTATTCTTTTAGTAGAAGAGTCTGTTGAACTTATATTTGCAATATTCGCAGCAGATACTGTTGCAGTCAAAGCATCAAATTTTACATCTCCAGAATCAACTCTTAAGCTTGGTGCAGCAGCAACAGTTTCTAATCCCTCAAGAGTTGGATTAAACGGAGGAGAAGTATCAGTAGGAGGACAACATAATGAACGATCTCCAGATTCACTAGTAACCGTAAAGTTTGCTCCGGCAACTAAATTACGAGTTGTAGCTATAGATATTGTAATACTATTTGCTGTGAAGGAGGACACTGTTGTGTTAGCAGCAAATTGGAATCCTAATACTGTCCAACCATTAGTGATACCTGATGTATCTACAACAGGAATTACGGTGGATCCAGAGTTTGTATTTGATGAAACAAATAAACACTTAGTTTGACTTGGTAAACAATATTCAGCCAATCCATTGTTAATTAATCCTCTAGATTGATAGAAATATGCAGTTGATCCAGCACCAATTGTTTGTGATGGTGAAATAGTTAGAGAGGATGAAGATCCGGTAGTAATGATTCCTGTGTATGCACTCGCTCCAGAAGCAATTAAAATCATTCCGCTTTTCAGTAAACTTGTATCACCACTACTTAAAGTGAATGTTGTTCCACTACTGCTACCTACAACTCTTTTAACAAATCCACGATGATCTATAAAAGTTAATACAGTTGTCGCAGATGATGTTGCATTTGAACTTACTATAATAAAACTATTGATAACTATTTCTTTAACTACAGTATTATCTGGAATTCCAGATCCAAAAACATAATTGCCAATTTGAATTCCACTAGTGTCAGAAATAGAAATAATATCTGATCCAGATGTAATAGTTGAAGATACTGATGATTTTGTAATAGAAGGTACAGAAGTTTTTGGTTGATACGTAACGTCAATTTTTTTTGAAGAATTTACTCTCACATATCCAGAGGATAGTGATCCACTACCAATTGTTCCTCCGCCAGTTAGTATTGAATTAGTTAAAAAATCACTCAAAATGCCCTTTGATGCATCACTAAAATCATAATCAAGAGAGTACAAATAAGTATATCTAAGAAGTGTACCAGTAGAAATATCGGGCCCACTTAAACCAAAAGTTATAGCTCTAGTAACTGCAACAGCGTCAATATTTTGTGGAATAAAATATCTAAATTTTATTCTATATTTTCTAGCCTCAATGAGAGGATAAGTTGAATATGTGATGGATGTATCTTGTCCTATTGTTTTAAAGAATGTAACATTTTGATTGGTAAATAATGATGAAACTGCATTAGATATTCCTGTAGGAGGCTCCAGTGTAATGACTCCAGTGGATCTATTAAAGTCTTTAACTTTAGATCCAGTAGTAATATTTGCATTAGAAACACTTTGTCCAATTGCAATATATTGTGTATTAGATACAGATGTTAATGTAATAATGTTTGTTCCAGCATTTCCAGATGCAGAAAAAGTAGTGGTAATACCAATCCGAGATCTTTCAGTGTACGTACCAACACCACTTACATATCCTTGAGTTTCAAAATCAACAGTAAAACAAGCAGAACTTGATACACTAAAATTATATGTCCCTGTTGAGGTGGGAACAAAAAATCCTTCCCATTCAACACCACCATTAACACTGACTGCTTCTGGAGTTATTTTTCCAGTGTATTGAAAATTTCCACTTTCCCAAAAGTTGTCAATTTTGAATGGAGATCCAGAAAATACATTGGAAGTATTTTCAAAAACTTGATCACTATTATAATATTTTGCAGTTAGTCCGTTTCCTCCATTTAAAATGGGTTCACCAGAAAAAATTCTAAGTTTATCTAAACGATTTTGATAAGTAACTCTAGGTAAATATTCTGAGAGCCCACCGTTTGAATTTGTAAATTGATATCTACTTCCACCAAAAGCTCTGTATGTTGTGGATGTTACTCCAGAAGCATATAATCCTCGTATTGCATCAAGATCTTGTGTTATAAAAGTAGATCCTTGAAAATCAACCAATGAATTTAATAAATTATTTAATCCACCAACAGAATTTGATAGATCTGAAAAATTATTATCTCTCCTTAAACCACTTCTACTGTAAGATTTAGCCATATATTGTTTCTGCAGTATTTTGGAAGGGGGGGCTTGACAACCCATAGCCCTATGTATATAATAGGTTACCTCAACAAAACTTTTGAAATTTATGGAAATTGATCGTGATGTCCTGAAGAATCTTCAGGGTCTGCAGGAAGATGTTGCGGAACACTTTACTGATGAAAACTTCCCCATGAGTGGTGAAGTTTATTGGACTGCGGTAGAGTGTCTTGCAACTGCAAAACTTGCTGAACTTCGTGGAGAGTTGGTTGCAGATGAAGTATAAAGTACAGTATCTTAAACCTAAGAAAAAGGGTCTTGCCAAACATGAAGCTGTCTTCTACAATATAGAAGATGCGATGATGTGGGAATCTTATGTTAAATATGAATTGAATGTCCAAAATCTAGAAATCATTCCAATCTAACATGAGTCTATTCAAAATTAACAGATCTTCACTCTATGAATACCCTGTGAAAACAACTCCAGAAAATGTCAAAGAGGCAAACAAAGG
>Ga0194122_10001493_pt1 | contig 28264 bp, 28 predicted proteins | sample TA2MahCa10mmetaG_FD_155487 | JGI IMG/M metagenome (GOLD analysis project Ga0194122, IMG submission 155487) | Freshwater microbial communities from Lake Tanganyika, Tanzania - TA2015021 Mahale Deep Cast 10m | ecosystem: Environmental > Aquatic > Freshwater > Lake | place: Tanzania: Lake... | reverse complement strand
GCCGGGGGGCCTCTTACGTTAGGCTAGCCGATTGACGTGGACATTGAGCGGCGCTAGGCTTAAGGTGTAGGTCTTGGCTATGCGCTTCTCGCCATCTCGGCAATATCTGACGGCTGGGCTTGTCTCCGCGGCGCTCGCGTTCGTATCCGCTGTGTTCGCAACCGAGTGGATGATCGCCTTGGTTGGCGCTATCTTGTTTTTTCTCAGCGCCGTAGCGGTGCTGCTGCTGGCCTTCCGGCCAGTGGTGGAGGTTCAGGAGCAGCATCTATTGGTCGGCCGGCGGGCCGTTCCATGGACGGATATTCAGCGCGTCGACCGGACGGGCTGGATTTCGCCGTTAGCCGTTTACTTGACCCTCTCCAGCGAAGAGCGCATTTTGATCGTGTACCCGGGCGACCTGGATTCGTCCAACTCCTTACTCCGCCTGATTCGGAGGAATGCGCGGGAAGCCTATATCGATGGCATCCCTTGGCTGCAGTTCTGGGGCGACGCGTTCCCGCCCGCCCACGTGGAAAAGCGCCAGACGGCGCCCCCCAAGTACCAGTTGCTGCGCCCCGAAGACGAGGCGGAAGTCGAGCGCCTGTTGCAGGTGCTAAAAACGGTTGGGCACTTGGATCAGCGGCATCCCTCTGACGAGAAGTAGCGCTTGCGACTGATTCGCTGGGGAGCGGTGCTGGTTGTGTCGTTCGTTGTGACGACATGGCTGGCGCCCGGGTTTACGCTGGCGCCTTTAGGCAGGTACCTTGTGGACATTGCCCCTCCGCAGCCGGCGGACTGCATTCTCGTTCTGGCTGGAGACATGCGTGGCCAACGTATTCTCGCGGCCGGCGAAATCTACCGCAAGGGTCTTGCCAAGAAAGTCTTCGTCAGCGGTCCCGCCGGTCTATTCAACTTCACCGAAGATGAATTGGCCATTCCCTATGCGAAGCGGATGGGCTACGCGGACGTGCCCTTTGCCGGCATTCCGATGACCGCGAATTCCACCGCGACTGAAGGCCGGCAAGCGCTTCCCCGGTTGCGGCAGGAAGGATGCCGGTCGATGCTTGTTGTGACAAGCGACTTCCATACCCGCCGCGCCGGGCGCACATTGCGCGCCGAGTGGCCGGACATGGAGGTCCGTATGCATGCGGCGCCTTCCGACGATTTCAACCCAGACAAGTGGTGGACGGCGCGGCAGTATCAAAAGACCTTCTATGTGGAGTGGTCCAAGACGTTTGCGAACTGGATTGGACTCTAGTGCGGGAGGCGATCCGGTTTCTCACCCCCTACCTGATGCGCCATCAGCGGACACTCTGGTTGGGGTTTGGCGCGCTGCTCTGCAAGGACCTGCTTGGCGCGCTGCTCCCCTTGGTGATCCGGCGCGGAATCGATACTCTGCAAGCTGGCCAGGGCTGGCGGGCCGTTGGAGAGTTCGCCGGACTGATGATCGGCCTCTCGCTTACCAAGGGATTCTTTCAATACTGGATGAGGCGGCTGCTCGTCGGCGTGTCGCGGGATCTGGAATTTGACCTTCGTAACGATATTTACGCCCATCTGGTGACGCTCTCGCGCGATTTCTTCCTCAAGTATCCGGCGGGCGACGTAATGGCGCGGACGACAAACGATTTGAATTCCGTCCGAATGATGGCGGGACCCGGAATGATGTATTGGACCGAGACCATGGGCACACTCGTGCTGGCGTTCGCCGTAATGCTGTCCGTAGATGTCCCTCTCACTCTTGCAGCCCTGGCTCCTGCGCCGGTGATCAGCCTGCTGGTCATCTTCTACGGTCAACGGATCCACGCCCGTTTCGAGCAAATTCAGGAGGTCTTCTCCGGGATCTCCAGCCGTGTCCAGGAGTCCATATCCGGCATGCGGGTACTGCGGGCCTACAACCAGGGCGACGCGGAATTGCGGGCGTTCGGCCGCATGAACGACGACTACATCCGGCGGAACCTGGAATTGGTGAAGACCACCGGTGGCTTCGAGCCTCTGCTGCACGCTATGATCGGCGTGGCGTTCCTGATCGTGCTGTGGGTGGGCGGCACACGTTTGCTAGACGGGCGAATCTCGCTCGGCAGTTTCGTCATGTTCCAAACCTATATGGGCATGCTGATCTGGCCCATGATCGCCATGGGCTGGGTGATTAATTTGATCCAGCGAGGCACGGCGTCGCTCGGGAGGATTCGCGAGCTGCTGAATTATCCGCCGGCCATCGCGGCTCCAGCCAATTCACTGCGGCCAGAACAGCTTCGGGGTGAGATTGAGTTCGAAAACGTCCACGGCGAATACGCGTTGGCTGGAGTCAACCTGCGCATAAGCGCCGGAGAAACGGTGGCCATCGCGGGCCACACCGGCTGCGGCAAAACGACGTTGGCGCAGATGGCCCCAAGGTTATTGGACCCGGCCTCGGGCGCGGTCCGAATCGACGGTGCGGACGTTCGCGCTTACGATCCGGCCTGGCTGAGGCGATCCATCGCGGTGGTGCCCCAGGAAACGTTCCTGTTCTCCATGACGCTGGCCGAGAACATCGCCTTGGGTGTCCCGGACGCCCCGCGCGAGGAGATCGAAAGAGTGGCGGAGATCGCGGGCCTGGGGCCGGATCTGGCGGCGATGCCGCAGGGCCTCGACACGGTGATCGGCGAAAGGGGTATTACGCTCAGCGGTGGCCAAAGGCAGCGGACAGCGATAGCCAGGGCCATCCTGCGGGCGCCATCCATCCTAATTCTGGACGACGCGCTTTCAAGCGTCGATACCGTAACCGAGGAACGGATCCTCCGCGAACTGACCGGTGTAATGCGCGGACGAACCACGCTTCTGATCTCGCATCGCGTTTCGACAATCCGGCACGCGGATCGCATCGTCGTGCTGCGCGAGGGAAAGATTGCGGAGGAAGGCACGCACGCGGAACTGGTGGCGGCGCAGGGGCTGTACGCGGCTCTGGTCCGGCAGCAGCAACTCGAAGAGGAGATCGCGTCAATCTAGCGAAGGCGCCGGTAGCAGGTGCTTTTGAATCTTCCCCAGAGCGGTGCGGGGAAGCTTGTCGACAGCGACAAAGGCGCGAGGAACCTTAAACGAGGCCAGATGGGCGCGACAGGCCGCTTCGAGGCGCTCGGTGTCTAAAGGCTCCCGCGAGACCAGATACGCTACCGGCACCTCGCCGCGCCGCTTGTCGGCGACGGCGGCGACGGCCACTTCATCGACACCTGGGAGTTCGGCCAAGAACTCCTCGATCTCGCGAGGGTAGATGTTAAAACCGCCGGAGATGATCAGGTCGCTGCGCCGCCCCTGCAAGGTAAAGTAACCGTCGTCCGACCGCACCCCGATGTCGCCGGTCCGGAACCAGCCGTCGCGATGCGCCTCCCGCGTGGCGTCCTCGCGGCGCCAATACCCGGCAAACAGATTGGGACCTTTCAAGTACAACTCGCCCACATCACCGTTCGGAACTTCGCGGCCCTCGAAGTCGAGGATTCTCACCGAAACACCTGGAAGCGGCGTGCCCACCGAGCCCGCGCGGCGTTCCCCCACGTAAGGGTTCGAGATATTCATCAGCGTTTCGCTCATGCCGTAGCGTTCCAGGATGGTGTGGCCGTAAAGCCGGCGAAAGTCCTCCAGCACATGCGCCGGCAGCGGCGCCGATCCGGAAACGAACAGGCGTGCGCGCGCGCCGATTTCGCGGCCGGCCGCCTCGGGCCACTCCAGCATCCGCACGTACATCGTCGGCACGCCGAAGAAGACCGTCGGCTGGAACTCGCTCATCCAATGCGCTGCCCGGTCGTGCTGAAAGCGCTCCGTCAGGCGCATGCGGCATCCGCTGGTCAGCCATGCGTGGAGCCCGTTGCCAAGACCGTGTACGTGAAAGAGCGGCAGCGTTAAAAGGAGCCTGTCATTCTCCGAAAACGCCCAGCAGGTTGTCACGTTGACAGCATTTGCGACGAAGTTGTTGTGTGTAAGGACGGCGCCCTTCGAAGTACCAGTTGTGCCGGATGTGTAGACAATCGCCGCCGGCGAGTCGCCGTCGTGAACGCGAGGTTCGAAATGAGCGGACTGGGTCGCGGCCTCGGCCAGCAGACCGTCGATGAGCCACACATTAGCGGTCTCGGGCGCGAATTGCTGCAGGTCCGGGCTGGTGATCAGCGCTGCGGGCTCCGCGTCCCCGGCGATGTGGCGGATCTCACGATCCCGGTACAAAACATTCACCGGAACGAAAAGTACGCCGGTGCGCGTGGCGGCCAGAAACAAGTCGATATAGGAGATGGAGTTCGCCAAGTAGACGCACACCCGGTCACCGGGCCGCAGCCCCTTCGCCACGAACAGGTTCGCCATCCGCGCCGCGCGGTCATCGATCTGTCCGAACGTATATTCGCCGCCCTCCCACTCCAGCGCGATTTTGTCGCGGCGTGTGCGGAACGAGATGTCGAACAGGTCGCCGAGCGTCATGCCGAAGCGGTATTGGATTTTGCGAGGAAACGCGCGATAAAGCCGGTATCGATTTCGGCAGCCTGAAACTCGGGATCGCTAAGAATCCGCTGATGCAACGGAATCGACGTGTGTATGCCTTCCACCACAAACATATCGAGCGCACGAAGAGCGCGGTCGATAGCTTCCTGGCGATCCTTCCCGGAAGTAATAAGCTTGGCCACCAGGGAATCGTAGTAGGGCGGAATCACACAGTCTGTGTAGGCCCACGTATCCACGCGGACGCCGATGCCGCCGGGCAGATTCAGTCCGGTAATCTTGCCGGGGCTCGGCGTAAAGGTCACAGGGTTCTCGGCGTTGATGCGGCACTCAATCGCATGACCGCGAATCGTAACGGGCTCGGTGAGGATCTCGGAAAGCTTCTCTCCCGCCGCGATACGGATCTGCGCTTTCACGATGTCGATACCGGTCACAGTTTCCGTCACCGGATGCTCCACCTGAACCCGTGCGTTCACTTCAATGAAGTACAGGCTGCCATCTTCGTCCATTAGGAATTCGACGGTACCGGCATTCGTGTACCCGATCTCGCGCATCGCTTTTTTCAGCGAGTCGCCGATCTCCTGCCGCAGTTCCGGAGTCACGCGCGGGCTGGGCGCCTCTTCGATCAATTTCTGGTGCCGGCGCTGAATGGAGCACTCGCGCTCCCCCAGCACTTCTACGTTACCGTGTTGATCCGCGAGGATCTGGAACTCAATGTGCCGCGGTTTCCGGATGTACTTTTCCAGGTAGATATCGGGACAAGAGAAAGCCGCTCCGGCTTCGGCCTGCGCCTGCGCGAGCAGTCCGGGGAGTTCTTCCGGCGCGTCGACGACCCGCATGCCGCGGCCGCCGCCGCCTGCGCTGGCCTTCAAAATCACCGGGTAGCCAATTCCGGCGGCCATCTCAAGCGCCTGCTCGGGCGATTCAATGATGCCTTTTGAACCGGGAAGAATCGGAATGCCGGCCTTCTGCATTGCCGTCCGGGCGTGCTGCTTAAAGCCCATCGCTTCAATCACGTTCGGCTTGGGTCCGATAAACGTCAATCCGCTCGCTACGCACACTTCGGCAAACCCGGCGTTCTCACTCAGAAAACCGTAGCCTGGGTGAATCGCTTCCACATTGGTGATCTCCGCGGCGCTGATCACGCTCGGAATATCCAGATAGCTGCGCGCGCTCTTGGCAGGGCCGATGCAAATCGCTTCGTCGGCAAATCGAACGTGGAGCGAGTGGCGGTCGGCCTCCGAGTACACGGCTACGGTGCGAATGCCCAACTCCTTGCAGGCGCAGATCACGCGAAGGGCGATCTCGCCGCGATTGGCGATGAGAATTTTTTTGAACATTTTCAGTTCGGCCGTACAGTGAACAACGCGGCGCCGTACTCAACGGGCTGTCCGTTTTGCACGTGCCGCGCAACGATGGTGCCGGACACTTCGCTTTCGATTTCGTTCATTAGCTTCATGCTCTCGACGATGCAAAGCACCTGGCCTGGCTTAACGGCATCCCCGATGTTCACAAACGGCGCCGAGCCGGGTGAGGCCGATTCGTAGAATGTGCCGACGATCGGCGATTTCACGGGTGTGCCAGTTTCTTCCGCCGTGGGTGCCGCCGTGGCAATTGGAACGGGGTGCGCAACGGGCGCGGGTGCGGCGGCCTGCGGCGCCGGGGCAATGATGACCTCCTGCTGCTGCGGGAAGCCACGCACCACGCGAACGCGATTATCGCCGCGCTGTACTTCCAATTCAGCGACGCCGGATTCCACGACGGCCTGAATGAGTTCTTTGATTTCCGGGATGTTCATTCGTAGTTAGATGACGATTAACGATTTTGATGTGGGTGTGAGGATTTCGACGCCGGTTGGCGTCACTAAAACGGTGTCTTCGATACGAACACCGCCGGTTCCTTCCAGATACGCTCCAGGCTCGACGGTGACCGCCATGCCGGGCACAAGACGGGTCGCGTCCTTCCTGCCCAGGCGCGGCGCCTCGTGAATTTCCAATCCCAGTCCGTGACCGGTGCTGTGAACAAATGCTTTTTCGAGCCCATGATTTCGCAGCGCTTGGCGAGCCGCGCGATCCACTTGGCCGGCTGTGACACCGGGGCGAATCTTATCGAGTGCGGACGTTTGCGCTTCCAGAACCGCGCGATACAGCTTGCGCGTCTGCGGCTTGGGGGTACCGAGGTGCACGCAGCGAGTCATGTCGCTGGCGTATCCGCCTCGAAATGTGCCCATATCTGTTAATAGTAGTCCATTGCCGTCGATTTTCGCGCGTCCCGGACGCGCGTGCGGCCGTGCCGAGTTTTCGCGGAAGGCGACGATCGTATCGAAACTTGGCTTGTCGGCACCAAGCAGCCGCATCTGGTATTCGATTTCGGCGGCAAAATCGGCTTCGGTGATCCCGGCGCGGAACCGTGTCAGCGCCGCCGCAAAGGCTTGCGAATTGATCTGGACGGACTCCCGAATGGCCTTGATTTCGGCCGGCGTCTTAACCATTCGGCGCCGCTCGATGCGATCGCCAAACGGCTCCAACGAAGCGCCCAGTTTCAATTCCTTTTCGAAGGACTGGTACACCGGGTAGCTGATGCGCGTGTTTTCGAAGCCGATTTTCCTGAACCGTCTGCAATGCTTCCAAACGGTGGGCTCCAGCGGACCCTTGGCGATAACCACCCGGGCACCGGTTTCCGCCTCCGCCTGAATGGTATAGCGCGGATCGGTGAACAGCGTCGTCCCTTCCGGCGTGACCAGTAGCATGCCGTTGCTGCCGGTGAAGCCCGAAAGGTAGCGAACATTCGGAAGCGCGGTAACAAGCAGCGCGTCGACGCCCGCCTCGCGCAGATCGTCAGGCGTTAACATCGATCAGGAGTTTTCCCGTGGTGCGCCGCGCGGCCAAGTCTTCATGCGCCGCAGCAGCGCCGGAGAGCGGATAGGTCTTGTGGATCTCCAGCGCCAATGCGCCCGACGCGACTCCATTCAGCACATCTCCCGCCCTCCATAACAACTCCTGTCGCGTGGCGCAGTGATGCGCCAGCGTGGGACGAGTTAGGAACAGCGAGCCCTTCTGATTCAATAGCAGCGGTTCGATCGCCGGTACTGGACCGGAGGCGTTGCCAAACGTGACCATCATGCCGCGCGGCCGCAGGCAATCGAGCGAGCCATGAAACGTGGCCGCGCCGACCGAATCGTAAACCACATCCACGCCGCGGCCCTCGGTCATGCGCCGCGTCTCCGCCACCCAATCCTGCGTGTTGTAGAGAATCACCTCGTCGGCGCCGGCGTCGCGCGCGATTGCCGCTTTGGCCTCCGAGCCGACGGTGGCGATCACTCGGGCGCCACGCTTCTTGGCCAGTTGCACCACCAATTGGCCGGCGCCGCCAGCCGCCGCGTGTACCAGGCAGGTTTGGCCGTGCTGCAACGGAAATGTCGAATGCGTCAGATAGTGCGCCGTCATGCCTTGCAGCATCACGGCGGCCGCTTTGTCGAGAGACAACCTGTCCGGCACTTTCACCAGTTGCCACGCCGGTAGCACCGCATACTGGGCGTAGGAACCCCGCTGCATGGCGTATGCCACGCGGTCGCCGGGTTGCACCTCCGTCACATCTTCCCCAATAGCTTCCACGACGCCCGCCGCTTCCATGCCTGGAGTGAACGGCAAATCGGCTTTGTATAGCCCAATCCGGAAATAAATGTCGATGAAATTCACGCCCGCGGTGGATATGCGAACAAGCGCCTGGCCTTTGCCGGGCATCGGTACAGGAACGTCCGCGATCACGAGTTTCTCCGGCCCGCCGGTTTCGTGGACTTGAATAGCTTTCATGCTCTGGCCTTTCGTTTCAAATGAACCATGCCGGCAAACGCCAACAGGTAGACAAGACTGATGGGGAACAACAGGACCCGGCCGATGGTCATCACTGCGCCCGCGCCGGCAAGCCCCATTCGGAAGAGGGCAAAGTGAACCAATGTGGAGAGGTTGCCGCGATCCACCCAGAAATAGTCGCCGTTCTCATTCAGGATGAACAGTTTTCCAGGCAGGCGGAACGCGAGCATCCACTTCCACTTGGTCATGATCGGTTCGTTCGCGCAAATGATGCCTGTTATGGTGTGGGCTCGCGCGCGAACGTCGCGCACCACCTGCTCACGGCTGTCGTATTCGGTGATCCGGAATACGCGGCCGCGCTCCTGCTGGAACCCCTTCGGCGTTCCGGCGTAACAGGTCACAAGGTCGAGCGTCATTCCTTCACCATGGATCTCGTACAGGCCCGGCAGCAGATCCTCCAGGAGTTGACGGGAGCCGCTTTCAACGATTACAACGCGATCGAACGGCGGAATATGTTTCGAAAAAAAGAAACGCATCGGACGGCTGGTACGCTTACTATAGTAATGCCATGCGCCTGATAGCCGCTCTCGTTTTGTGTTCTATCGCTGCGTTCGCCCAGCCCGTTCGGGGGAAAGCGAAAGAGTACGCCGAGAAAATGGGCCGGGGCGAAGGCACGTTGCAGCCTGGCAGCCTCGCTCCGGACTTCACCCTCCGCAAGTCGAAATCGGAAGCTTCGGTAACGCTCTCGTCCTTTCGTGGAAAGCGGCCTGTGGCTCTGCTCTTCGGCAGCTACACTTGACCACAGTTCCGGTCCCAGGTTGGGGCCTTGAACGAGATGGCCAAGCGGTATGCCGGCAGTGTCGAATTCCTGCTCGTCTACGTGCGGGAGGCCCATCCCACCGACGGCTGGCAGGCTCCTCGAAACGAAAAGGAGAACGTACTCTTGGAATCGGCGAAGTCCTACGATCAGAAAGATGATCACGCCGCCTCGTGTGTGCGCAACCTGGGCATCGAGTTCACCACGCTTGTGGACGGTATGGACAACGCCGCGGAGCGGGCCTATACCGCTTGGCCCGACCGCTACTACATCGTGGATATCGACGGCAAGATCGTCGAAAAAGGCTCACCCGGCCCAGCCGGACTCCGCGCCGAACGTGTCGACGCGGCGTTGAGAAAACTGTCCGGACGGTAGAGAACTGTGACGCGCGGCGAGATCCTGACGATGCTCCGTGAAAGGATTGTGGGTTTCACGGCATCTCGTATGATGAAGGGCGCTGGCGGCGCCGCGACCGCGGAGGACGTGGCACAGGACACGCTGCTGGTGCTGGAGGAGAGGTACGCGCATGTGGAGGCGCTGGAGGACCTGGTGCCGCTAGCCATTCAAATCGCCCGGTTCAAGATAATGGCGCTGCACACGAAATCCGTGCGCCGTGGCGAAGGTGCGTCCATCCCTGTGGAGGACTTGCCGCTCGCCGATCCAGCCGAGGACGCCGAGGCTCTGCTCGAACGCCGGGAGAGACTGGACCGGTTGGAAACGGCGCTCTTGGCCCTGGGCGGCCGGTGCAGGGAGCTGTTTCGCTGGAAACTGCAGGGACTGCGTTTCCCGGAGATTCAGCAACGAATGGGCGCCGAATCGATCAACACGGTGTACACCTGGGATCTGCGATGCCGCAAGCAACTGCTGGAGAGAATGGGAGGCCGCCGATGAGGAACGAACACATCGAGCGCCTTTTGGCTCTTTACGCCACCGGATCGCTGACCGGCGATGAGAAACGCGAACTCTTCGCGGCGGCGCTCCACGACCCGGAACTGTTTGACTCGCTCGCCGAGGAGGATTCGATCCGCGAGCTTGTGGAAATGCCCGGTGCGAAAGCGCGTCTGCTCGAATCGCTGGAGGAGGATCGTCCGGCTGTGCCAGCGACGCCTCGACGCCCATTGTGGTTCGCTTGGGCCGCAGGTATGGCCGTGGTTCTAGTTTCAGCGGGCATCTCCTATGTCGCCTTTGAAAAATCGTCGAACAAAGCCGTCGAAGTCTCGGAATCCCGTGCGCCCGAACGCCCCGCGCCGAAGCCCTTTACCCCGCCACCGCCGGTCCCAGCCGTTCGAAAGCCGGCTCCTCGCGTGGACGCGCCTCCGGTCATCGAGTCCGGACCCGCGCAGATGCCGGCAATGTCGGCCCCTCTGCCATCGGCGCCCCCGCCTCCGTTAGCGCGGGAGCCCGAACGGCGAAGGCAGGAACTTCCCAAGCCGGCCCTCGCCGAGAGAGACGAGGCAAAGCTCGCGCGAAATCAGCTCGCCGATTCGGCACCGGCGGCGGGCGCGGCTCCCGTCGTCAAATCACACATGGCAACTGGTGCCTCCGTATGGCGGCGCGCAAGCGACGGTATCTGGATCCGCGTGACGCCGCAGGACCTCGTCGACCGGGCAGCGGCGCTCTCGGTCCGCTTCACTCCGCTGGAAAACGCCTCCTATGCTGTCACGGCCGGGCCGGGTTTCAGCCAGGTAGTGCCCGGCCGCGCGGGCGAAGAATTCGATGTCGTCATTCCGCCGCGGATCGTCGGATCCGTCGAGGGCAATGTGCTGCAAATCTCAATAGCCCCTCGATTGACCGGGGGCTTCCGCGGCGTCGGCGGTGCACTTGATCGGCGGTCCGCACCCGTGGCGGAGACCTTGACGGTCCGCCTGAAAGAAAAGTGAAAGGGTTTCCTTTCTGACGAGATCTCCCCGGTGTAGGCAACCCGCCTACCGGAGATCCAGATGAATCGAGCGCTCACTTTCCTCGCCCTTGCGGGCGTATTGCCAGCTGCGGCTGGCGGCCTAACGCCAGGCATGCTGGCGCGGCTGGACGCCAACGGCAACGCGGAATTGCCTTGCCCGTTGGAACACACCGCCGTTACTGTCGAAGCCCAGGGCCCGGTGGCCCGCGTTAAGGTACGGCAGCTTTTTCGAAACCCATCGTCCGATCCGATGGAGGCGATCTACACGTTTCCGCTGGCCGCCTCGGGCGCTGTGGATGCAATGACCATTCGAATCGGGGACCGTGTCGTGAAGGGTTCCATTAAACGCCGCGAGGAGGCGCGCGCCATCTACGAGGCCGCCCGGCGTCAAGGAAAACTCGCCGGTCTGTTGGATCAGCAACGGCCGAACGTCTTCGTCCAAAGCGTGACCAACATCCCGCCCAACGCCAAGGTAGAGGTGGAAATCGAGTATGTGGAGGCCTTGAAGTTCGAAGCCGGCCGCTACGAGTTCGTCTTTCCCATGGTGGTGGGTCCGCGCTATTCGCCCAAACATGACCCGAACGCCATGACCAATCCGGTCTATGCGCCGCAGGGCGTACGAGCGGGCCACGACATCTCTTTATCCATGAAGATCGACTCCGGTCTGCCGATCTCCGGGATCGACTCCACGACCCACGAGGTGATCACGGAGAACCACAACACCTGGGCAACGGCCAGGCTCCGCAACGGCAAGGAGATCCCGAACAAGGACTTCATCCTTCGATGGGACATCACGGGCAGGAAGATGAGCGACACTCTTTTGACGCATCGCGGCCCGGACGGCAAAGGCTTCTTCTCCTTCGTGCTTGCACCTCCGGACGCGCCCTCTCGCAACGAGACAACGCCGAAGGAGTTGGTCTTCGTCGTCGACACGTCCGGATCCATGCACGGCTTTCCGTTGGATAAGGCCAAGGAATCGATGTTCGCGGCTCTCGACGGGCTGAATCCGGGCGATACCTTCAACCTGATCACCTTCGCCGGCGACACGCACGTTTTGTTCCCCGCGCCGGTCGCCGCGACCCATGAGAACATCGCCACGGCCAGGCAATTTCTCGCCGGCCGCCGGGGCGCCGGCGGCACGGAGATGATGAAGGCGATTCACGCGGCGTTCACGCCCTCCGGCGCGGCGGACCACTTGCGCGTGATCTGCTTTATGACCGACGGCTACGTCGGCAACGAAGCGGAGATCCTCTCCGAAATCCGGCGTCACCCGGAAGCGCGAGTGTTTGGCTTTGGCATCGGCACGTCCGTGAATCGCCACCTTCTCGACCAGATGTCGCTACAAGGACGCGGCGAGGTGGAGTACGTCAGCCTTCAGGACGACGGATCCGCCGCCGCGAAGCGTTTCTACGAGCGCGTGCGCACACCCCTTCTCACCGGAATTTCCGTGGAGTTCGACGGGTTGAACGTCGAAGACGTTTATCCGAGCCGCGTTCCCGACCTCTTCAGCGCAAAACCGGTCGTGATCACGGGCCGGTTCTCCGCGGCTATGCGCGGCAAGCTGGTTCTCCGGGGCAAACTGGGTGGGCGGCCTTATGAACGCGTGGTGAATGTGGAGTTTCCGGAACAGGCGAGCCGGGCCGCGCTGCGGACCCTGTGGGCTCGCACCAAAGTGGCCGAACTATCCGCAGAAGGCGAAGCGCAACATCGCGAATCGATCACACAACTGGGTCTGGAGTTCTCCCTGATGACGTCATTCACGTCGTTCATCGCCGTCGAGGAAAAGACGATTTCAGAGGGCGGCCGCCTGCGCACCGTCGAAGTGCCCGTAGAAGTTCCGGAAGGCGTGGATGGCCGCATGGCCGGCGCCGGGTTCCGTTCGCGCTCCGCGCTGGCTGGCGTTGGCGGTTGGGTGCCCATGGCCGCTGCGCCGCAAAGCGCCTATTCGCGGGACGAAGCGAAGCGCACGCTCGCCGAGCCACAGCCCAGCATCAGTGTGGATCTCCGCGCCAAGACTGCGTCGGCGGACTTCGTCGAGGTCCGTGTCTATCTCAAGGACGCGTCGGCGGCGACGATTGAGAAGTTGAAAAAAGCGGGCCTCCAGGTCATCGCACAACCGGGCGGCGCCCGGCTGGTGATTGGACGAATCGCCGGTAATCAACTGCAGGCGCTCAGTGAGCTGCCGGAGGTGACGCTGGTCGCCCCGCGCTAATCCTCCAGAGTGATCTTTGGTCCGGCCGGCGTGGGCTGCGCGCTCAATGTCCCGGCCACCCGGTTGGCGAGGGCGTGAAATACCGCGCCCTTGCCCGCCGGGTCCAAAGCGGCCGGCCGGCCCGAGTCTCCGCCCTTCCGGACTTCCGGCTCAAGCGGCAATTCGCCCAGAAACGGAATGTTCATCGCTTCGGCGGTGCGGGCGCCGCCCCCTTGACCGAACACGTCGATGCGGTCGCCATTCGGAGCCGTCAGGTAGCTCATGTTCTCCACCATTCCCAGAACCCGCACTCGGACCTGTTCAAACATTTTCACCGCTTTCCGTGCATCCTCCAGGGAAACCTCGGATGGTGTGGTCACGATTACGGAGCCGGAGAGCGGCGTCGACTGCACCAGAGACAGTTGCACGTCGCCGGTCCCAGGCGGCAGGTCGATGATCAGAAAGTCCAGTTGCCCCCAATCCACGCCGCGCAGAAACTGCTGCATCACCGAATGCAGCATCGGCCCGCGCCACACCAGCGGCTTATCGCCGGGGCTTAGGAATCCCATGGACATCAGCTTGACGTTGTACTGCTGCAGCGGCTGAATGCGCTCGCCGATGGCGTGCGGGTTGTCGCGAATCCCCATCATCAGGGGCACATTCGGGCCGTAGACATCCGCGTCCATCAGGCCGGTTTTGTATCCCTGGCCTGCCAGCGCCACGGCCAGGTTCACGGCAACGGTGGTTTTTCCCACGCCGCCCTTTCCGCTGCCAACCGCCACAATATGCGTCACGCCCTCAATGGGCTGAAGAGCTACACCTGCTGGATTCATCTCCCTTTATTGTCGCGCGAGTCGTGTCCAACGCAGTTCGGCTTGCTGCAACAGGCGGGGTTTGTCCACAGGCAGCAGGAAGCCATCCCGCAACAGCGCATCCACGGCAGCCGCCGTTTTGCTCATAAATTCGTTCTTTCCTTCGTAGCGCTCCTCGACCGACAAACGAGGATCCTTCGCGGCCGCTCGCTGCTGGCGCGTCGCGGCGAACGGATGAAAGCCGCCGGTCATGCTGAAGATCTCGTCCGGCGAACCCGTCTCCGGCGCGCGCAAATTCCAGCCGGTGTAGGTGCCGAGCGGAACGGAAACGTCGGGCATGCGAACGCCTGCGATTTCGTTCCCGTCCCGATCCACCTGCGGCACCAGCGTCGCGAACGGCTTCCCGGTTTTTGGCGGATCGATGGTGATGATGCCCTTCGACTTGAATTCCGGTCCATAGTCGGCTCGCCAGGCCTGATGCGGCGCCTTTGGCAGTTTCACACCGGGAATCGCGGGAAAATGAACCGACTGCGGCGGAACCAACTCCCCTTTCGCGACCAGCGGATACCGTGAGGCCGGCGGCGGCGTACCGTCCGTCAACCATTCCGTCATGTGGGCGAGCAGCGCGCGCATCACCGGACGAAAATCGTTGGGATTGGCCACGTGCAGCGTGGAATTCTTGCTCGGCGGAAAAGATCCGGGCCCGTGCTGCGTGCCGGTGAGGTAGTAGACGCGCGAGTCGCCCGATACGCCATCGTCCTTGCGCCCGTCCGGCGACGTATGAATCAGCGATGCGGCCCGCCCCCAATACTCATACGAACCGTTCGAATAAAAGATCTTCGGCACCACGTTCTGTTCGGCGGCCTGGCTCAGCAATCCGTCCACGTCCTTTGTCTCCGGGTCCATCATTTTCAGGTCGGCGAACGGGAACAGATCGGTCGGATAAAAGGTGTTTGTCATCCGGTGTCCATCCCGGGACGGCTGCGCGAACCGATGATTGAAGCTGCCCCTGCCGCCGCCGCCGACGTGAGCCCACACGCCGTCGAAGACCTTGCGCCCCTTCTCGTCGGCGTTAAACCCCTGATAAAGGAAAGTGCGAAGGAACCGGCCCGACTGGGAAACGCCAAAACCGATCGCGCGTCTCAAGTACTGTGATTGGTCGCCCAGAAGAATGGTGCCGTCAGTGGTGTATTTCAGAAAGCTGATCAGATCTCTCGTAGCGGCCGGTCCCAGCCCGACCAGCGCTGGATTCTTCGCCGTGTAGATCAACTCATACAGTTTGCCCGGCTCAAATCCGGCAGCCATTTCCACGCCCACGTTGTCCCAGAATTTCCATTGCGCGCGCGGAATCACCCGGCGCTGTCCATCGGGTACGTCGCGCACGGTCAACTGCGTGCCAGGCGCGGCCGCGTCCGCCACAGGATACGGCTTCATGTTGCGATCTTGCAAGCCGAAGCGCGTAGTCTTCGCGCTAGGGACGTACTCACTGCGGACGATCCCGGTAATTCCCTCCACCCTCGGCACGGTAATCGACACATTGCCAGCTTCCTCCGGCACGTCGAACTGCCAACCGAGCCACACCAATGTATAGCCCTGCTCCATCAGATACAAGTCACCGAACTCCTCCGCGGAGCGCGGATCCTTGTTGCCGCGGGCATAGTTGAACGTGCCCAGTACTCCTTTGCCGCCGCGATTGGAAACTTCGTACAGAATCGTCCCGTTGCCCCTGGCCTGCCCGCGCGGTTTCAGCACGTAGAGATCGGAAGTGAACTCCACCAGCCCGTCCGCGTTCCTCGGCGCCAGTGCGATATCCCGGATGCGCTGATTCGCCGGCAGCTTCGGATCCACCGTAAAATGCGCCTTGGCGATGATTCGTTCATACGGCCCGGCCTGGCCAAGAGAGCGTCCGTCTAAGACATCGGAGCGCTCGACAAGATGAATCTTTTTCACTGCCGCGGGAACGGACAGCACGAACGGCAACAACGCGAGGATCAGTCGGGCAGACATCCGATTATTGAATCACAGCGCGAGGGAAGCCTTGGCCCGCAGGCTCATGTCTGCCACCTCGCCGCGAACCAGCTTCGGGAACGCCGCGGCCGCGATCATCGCCGCGTTGTCGGTGGAAAGACTCGGAGTCGGAAAATAGACGGGAACGCTTAGGGCCGCCCGCGCCGCCGCCGCGCGCAGCCCCGAATTGCAGGCGACGCCGCCTGTGACGATCACCGCTTTCACCGGGTGTTCATCGGTCAGTTTGCGCAGGCGGCTCAACAACTCGTCGATCACCGTTTGCTGAAAACTAGCAATCAAATTCAGCGTCGTCGCGGGCGTCGCCGCCAGCCAATCCGCAATACCCCCATCGGGAGGCACCCGCCGCCGGGCCTCGATTTCAGCGCCGATGCCGTTCGCTTCGGTCCAGCGAAGTACCGCCGTTTTCAAGCCGGAGAACGACAAGTCCAGCGCGTTGCCCTTCATCTGGGCGCGAGTAAAGCGTATGGCGAGCGGGTCGCCAAAAGCCGCGAGCTTGTCGAGAATTGGGCCGCCCGGATACGGATAGCCCAGCAACTTGGCTACTTTGTCGTATGCCTCGCCGGCGGCGTCGTCGCGGGTGCGGGCAATCAGCTCGTACTCGAAGTTGCCGCGCACATGGTACAGGTGCGTGTGCCCTCCGCTCACAATGAGCGCGATCGCCGGCAATTCCGTCTCCGGATGCTCCAGCAGAACGGCATGAATATGCCCTTCCAGATGGTTGACTGCGATAAGCGGCAAGTTGTGCGCGAAGGCGATCGCCTTCGCATACGTCATCCCGACAAGCAGTGATCCGGCCAATCCAGGTCCCTGCGTCACGGCGACGCCGTCCAATGCAGTCCAGGTCAATCCCGCGCTCGTCATGGCCTCTTCCACCACGGGGACAATGGCCCGCAGGTGCTCGCGGCTCGCCAATTCCGGCACCACGCCCCCGTACTTGCGATGCGTGTCGATCTGCGACGAAACCGCCGACGACAAAACAGTTCGCCCGTCCGCCACTACGGACGCGGCGGTTTCATCGCAGGACGATTCAATGCCAAGAATTCGCAAGTTGTTAGTCTGTGAGTTTGGAACTCTCAACATTCGATTATGAACTGCCGGAGGAACTGATAGCGCAACACCCCGCCGCGGAGCGTGACGGCGCGCGCATGCTGGTCGTCGATCGAAAGGCCGGCGCCTGGACCGACCACCACTTCCGCGACATTGGTTCTTACGTGCTTCCCGGCGACCTGTTCGTCTTCAATAATTCTCGCGTCTTTCCGTCGCGGCTAATCGGAACGCGCAAGGGGCTCACCGGCCGCGCCGAGATCTTCCTCATCGAAAAGCTCGCCGCGCGCTGGCGTGCGCTGGTGAAGCCGGGAAAGAAGCTGACGCCCGGCGTTATGGTGGAGATCGCTCCAGGCCTTGACGTATTGATTGAGGAACACCTGCCGGACGGAGAACGTATCGTGCGTCTCGTTGCTGCAGACGAATGGGCCGCTATCCAAGCGTTCGGCCACGTGCCGCTGCCGCCATATATTCGCCGCGCCGCCACGAGCGACGATTCCGGGCGGTACCAGACCGTATTTGCCAAGGAACACGGCAGCGTAGCCGCTCCCACGGCCGGTCTGCACTTTTCGGAGGCAATTCTGGAGGAACTGAATCGCGCGGAGATCACGTTGCATGTCGGTCTCGGCACGTTTCAGCCATTGGCGTCGGACGCTGTGGAGTCCAACCAACTTCATCACGAACGCTACTGGGTCCCGCCGGAGACGGAACAGAAACTCGCTGAAGCACAGCGCGTAGTCGCCGTGGGGACAACATCGGTCCGGACACTGGAGTCGCACGCGCGGCTCGGCAACGCGGGCGAAACCAGTCTCTTTATCTATCCCGGTTTCGAGTTCCGGCGTGTCGGCGCGATGGTCACGAATTTCCATTTGCCGAAGTCCAGCCTCATGCTGCTTGTGGCCGCGTTCGCCGGCACGGAATTGATCATGGACGCCTATCGCCATGCGGTGAAGGAGCGCTACCGCTTCTTCAGCTACGGCGACTGCATGCTTATTCTGTGATACCTTGCGCCCATGACGATCTCCCGCCGCGGACTAGGTGCCGCGCTTGCAGCCCCGTTTGTGCGTGCCGCCGGCTCGGTGCGAGCCGGCGCGGCCACCGCCAACATCTCCCCGGTGCTTGGCACATCGCTCGCTGGCTTCATGACGGACCGCAAAACTGCGGACGTGCACGACGAACTTCTAGTGCGTTGCGCGGCGCTGGAGAGCGGCTCCCGGCGATTGCTGCTTTGCACGATCGACTCCTGCATGGTGCCGCGCGGCGTGCTGGACCGGTGCCGCGCGCGGATCGCCGCCGGGAATAGCGTTGAGCCTGCGTGCATTTTGCTCAGTTCTACCCACACGCATTCCGCGCCGCCGGCCATGCATCTGTTCCAGAGTTTGCCGGACGAGAAGTACATCGCGATATTGGAGGAACGCATCTGCGACGCGGCCAGCATGGCCTTCCGCCGCCTGCGGCCAGCGCGCGTAGGCATCGGTCTGGGCAATGAACCGTCCCTGATCTTCAACCGCCGCTACTTCATGAAGGAAGGCTCCATCCCGGCCGACCCGTTCGGCGGAACCCGCGACAAGGTGCAAATGAATCCACCCGCGCAGAGCCCCAATCTGCTACGCCCTGCCGGTCCGGTGGATGCGGACCATCCGCTCATCGCCGCGCTCGGCGAGGATGGCCGGATGATCTGGGTCTATGCTAGCTACGCCTTCCACTATGCCGGCTTCAATCCGGCCGATCACGCCAGCGCCGACTACTTTGGCTCCTGGTGCCGCTTGGTGGAACACAGCCTCGCCGGCGAAGGCGTCGCCCTGCTCGCCAATGGCTGTGCCGCCAACATCAACGGCTTGAACCTCGCCCGTCCATTCCCGCCCGGCAGGGACTACACGGTTATCGACCGCACCGCGTCTGTGTTGGCGTTCGAATCGCTTCGAGTTCTGCGGTCGCTCACCTACACCAGCGACGTCACGCTCGCGGGCGCGCTCGAAAACGTAGAGCTTGCCACGCGCCGGCCGTCAAAATCCGAAACTGCCGAAGCCATCAAACTGGTCGGGGAGAACCCGGGCAACGCATTTAAGGAGCGCCCCTTGATCTACGCTCGGGAGACCGTTTTCGTGTCCCGGTTTCCGGCATCGGTCAGCGTACCCGTGCAAGGTCTGCGAATTGGAGACCACGGCATCGGAACCTTCCCCGGCGAAACGTTCGTCGAGTTGGGATTGGACATCAAGGCCAAGCGGCTATTGAAGACAACGTCTGTAATTTCCATCGCCAACGACGCCTGCGGCTACATTCCCACCGTGGATGCCTTCGACGCCGGGGGCTACGAAACGTGGCGCGCGAAGTCCAGTTTCGTGGAGCGGGAAGCCGCCCCTAAGCTCATCGCCGGCATCGAGCGCGTGCTCGCGAAAACAACGTCAACGCAATAAAACAGCGCCACTTGCCGCATATCGTCTATTGTGTAGAAGGGAATGTTTGGAGAGCTTCTAGAAGTGGGAACAGTCGCGCCGGATTTCGCCGCCGGCGACGAGAACGGCACTGTCGTAACTCTCGCGAGTCTCAAAGGCTCGCCCGTAGTGCTTGTCTTTTATCCGGGCGACGACACCCGCATCTGCACCGCGCAACTCTGCGAAATTCGCGACGAATGGTCCGCCTTCCAAACTCTCAACGCGCGGGTGTTCGGCGTCAACGGGCAGGGCGCAAACTCCCATCGCCGCTTCTCCCAAAAATTTGGCTTTCCCTTTCCGCTGCTCGCCGACAAGGGCTGGCGAATGTGCCGCGCCTATGGCTGCGGAATGCTGTTGGTGAAGCGCACAGTCTATGTCATCGGCCCCGACGGCCGTATCCGGTTCGCCGAAAGAGGAAAACCCTCCACGGCCGCGATTCAGGCGGCGGTGGAGGGCTCTCGATCGGCTCTTACTTCTTAAGGCGCTGGCAGACGGCGATCGACGCTTCGTTGTGCGGCGCCGGCTTGGGATCGGCGATAATCTCGGCGATCTTTCCGTCTTTGTCGATTACGAACGTCGTCCGGCTCGCGATACCGCGTTCGGCCATCAACGTGCCGTACGCTTTCGCGGTGTTGCGATTGGGGAAGTCCGACAGCAGCGGGAACTCCAGCGTCAAATCGTCGCTGAATCGCTTCAGAGACGGCGCCGCGTCCACGCTAATGCCGAACACTTGGGAGTCTGCTTCGTTGAAGTTTTTGATTCCAGCCTGGAATCCTTTCATCTCGGCCGTTCAGCCACCTGTAAACGCCAACGGGAAAAAGGCGAGCACGACGCTCTTCTTACCTTTGAACTCCGAAAGCGAAAACGTCTTGCCGGGGACCGAGGAACTCAGCTTGAAGTCCGGAGCCATGTCGCCAACCTTCAGGTGCGTCTTGCCGTCTTGGGCAAACACCGACGTGGCGAGCAGGCTCAGGAAGATTGCGCTCTTCATGGGTTGTCCTCTCGGGTGAAGTTACTGCCCTTTTATTCTAGCGCTACCATGCACGGTCATGACGCGCCGGAATTCCCTCGCTGTCCGGCACGCGCGGCGCCATTCGGCCTTCAAGAGTCTCGCCAAGCGCGTTGGCTCGGCCGGACTCAAATCCGTACCAACTCCGTCTGCATCTCGCCCGTCACTCGTGCCTCGCGCTCGCCAATAAACATATTGATCTCGCTTCGAACGCCAAACTCCGGCAGATAGAGGCCAGGCTCCACCGAGAAGCAAGTCCACGGAATCACCCGCCGGATGTCGTGCGTTTCCAGGTTGTCCATATTTGCGCCGGATCCGTGAACGTCCTCGCCAATAGAATGTCCGGTGCGATGGAAGAAGAAGTCGCCCATGCCGTGTTCGCGAATGTGGCCGCGGCACGCGTCGTCCACCTCGAACCCGCGCAGCGGCAGGCCAGCCGCGATCGTGTTCTTGACCTTCGCAATCGCTGCGTCACGCGCCCCGGTCACGATGCTGAACACCCGTTGAACCTCGTCGGGAATCGCCTCGCCGGCGTATCCGGTCCAAGTGATGTCGTAGTAGACGGCTCCCGTCCGGTTGAATTTCGCCCACAGGTCGATTAGCACCACGTCGCCCTGTTGAATCGGCGTCGTGGAATCGGCGGTTGGCTCGTAGTGCGGATTGGAGGCGTTGGCATTAACGCCCACGATCGGACCGTGATCGGTAAACAGCCCCGCCCGGTCGAACGATCGAAGAATGAAGTGTTTGATCGAGTACTCGTCGACGGCGGCGCGCCCGCGCAACATGTCGCCGATCTCCAGGAAAGCCGCCCGCCGGATCTCATCCACAAGCGTCCCGGCCTGCAGATGGGAATCGAGCTTCTCCTGATGCCACCGCGCCTCGAAGTACTGGACAAGGTCGGCGGACGTCGCCACCTCCACGCCCTGTGAGCGTACCAGTTCCACTGTCCCCGCATCGACCATTGCCACGTACGGCACCGCGCACTCTGGCGAGTACTGCATCGCCACACGCTTGCACCCGGCCAGCAGCGTGGTCAACCCGTACACTTGCTTCGCCCAACTGGAATACCGCGTCACCGAACCCGGCAGCGCATCCAGCATTCCCGGCTCAATCTGATGCTCCAGCTTACGAGGCTCGCCCACGGCCGGTATCAGGTAATACCAGCGGCGCGTGGGAATCCGCGGAGCGTCGAACTGCAGAACCCGGTACGCCAGCGGGTCGCGGCCGTGATGATCGAAGAACAACCATCCGTCCAGCTTCTCTTCGCGCAACGCCTGTTGAATCGCGGCGATATCGATCATCTGCTTCCTCCCGTCAAACGCGCCAGCGGCTTTACGAACGCGGTGAGAATCGCTGCGGCGGCGATGCCGAACAGCGCGACGTACAAGAACAGTTGCTCCAGTTTCATCGACTCGTAGAATCCAGCCAGCCGCCCGCCTATAAAATTCCCGGTCGAAATCGACAGGAAGAACACTCCCATGATCACGCCGCCAAACCGCGCCGGGGCCAACTTCGTCATTGCCGACAGCCCAACCGGGCTTAGGCACAGCTCGCCGATCGTGTGCAGGAAATACGTGATCGTCAGCCAGACCGGCGCGACCTTGAGTCCCGCATCCGCCGCGCCAGCCGGAATCACCAGCACAAGAAATCCAAGGCCAACGAACAGCAATCCGAGCGCGAACTTCGCTGGCACGCTCGGCTCCTTATCGCCCATCCGCAGCCACAACAGCGAAAATAGCGGGGCGGAGGCGATGAGCCATATCGAGTTCATCGACTGGAACCAACTCGATGGATACGCGAATCCGAAAACCCGGTTGTCCGTCTTCTCATCGGCGAACAGGTTGAGGGTGGATCCAGCCTGCTCGAACAGCGACCAAAACAGCGCCGAAGCGATGAACAGACAAAATATCACCGCGATGTTCTTACGCTCCTGCGGCTCTTTGCAGGCCGTCCACAGCGCCGCGAAGATGCCGAGGAAACAGGTGACTAACAGCAAACTGAATCCGTCGGCGATCGTCGACGCGCTCCAGGACGTAACTCCGAAGACTTGCAACACGCCGATCAGCAATGGAACGCCCAGAAGGCACGCCAAACCCATCGCGAACTGCTTTTTCTCCGCTGGTCCAGCCGGCGTCACCGGCGCCGCGCCCGCGCCGCCCAAATGCCCTTGGGTCAAAACATACTGCACAACACCGGCGGTCATACCAACTGTCACGCACAGGAACGCCAGACGCCAACTAATCGTCTGGCCCACATAGCCGATCACCAACGGCGCCAGAAAGGCTCCCAGATTGATACCCATGTAGTAGACCGAAAAACCAGCGTCGCGGCGCTTGTCGCCCGGCGCGTAGAGCGCCCCCACCATCGTCGAAGCGTTCGTTTTCAGCAGTCCAGTGCCCACGCAAATAAGCCCCAGCCCGAGATAAAACGTCCAGGTCATCGGCGCCGCAAGCAGCGCGTTGCCGATCGCGATGATCACGCCGCCGTACAACACGGCCTTTCGCTGACCGAGGATTCGGTCGGCAACCCATCCACCGGGCAAACTCATCAGGTAGGCAGACGCCGTAACAATTCCGTACACCGCCCCCGCCGTTGTCTTGTCCATTCCCAGCCCGCCGTTCATCAACTGGGCCGTCATGAACAAAATCAGGATCGCCCGCATGCCGTAGTAGCTGAACCGCTCCCACATCTCGGTGAAGAAAAGCGTTCGCAGCCCTTTGGGATGTCCAAAAAAAGATGTGTCGTCTACCGCGCTGGTTACGGGTTGCGTCGCCATTGAATCTCCGTATTGAGTTGAATCAGTCCCGCCGTGTCGCGCGGGTCGATCACCGTAAAGCCGCGAGCGTCGTCCACCCAATCTTGGCTCGCCCCGTCCGCGTGCTGAGTCGCAACCGTCAGTGTATATTCCTGCCGGCTCAGCAAGCAATCGAGCGCGAATTCGATCTCCAGCACATCGCCCGCCTCAAAAGAGCCCAGCGAGACCTTTTCCACGCGGGTATTAGTGCCATAAACGTCGATACCCAATCGCGTCCGGATTAGAATGCCGGCCATCGGATCCTCGCACGCCCGCGCGAACCGCGCCCGCAGACGAATGGTCACCCGCTCGCCAGCCAGCAGCGAGAGCGTCGCCTCCCCCTGGCTATTCAGGATCGCGATCTCCTCAATCACCGACGTGCCGTCGCCATGCCGGTAGGAGCCGCCCTCCGCCGGAGCTTCGCGCAGTTGCAGCTCGTGAACAAGCCCGACATAGCGGTTCACAACATCGCTGGGCCGGCCGCTGGCGACCACTTGCCCATGCATCATCAGCGCCGCCCGGTCCGCCAGCCGCTTCACGATTCCCAGGTCGTGCGACACAAACAAAATTGTGACGTTTCGTTCTTTCAGCTCTTCGAGCTTCCGTACGCACCGGCTGGCGAAGATCGCGTCCCCCACCGCCAGAGCTTCGTCGACGATTAACACCTCCGGCTCCACATGGATCGCGGTCGAAAACGCCAGCCGCACGTACATGCCGCTCGAATACTCTTTCACCGGCCGGTCGATATAGTCGCCAATGCCGGCGAACTCGGCGATGCTCGGAAATGTAGCTTCGATCCGCTCGCGCGACAGCCCGATGATCTCGCCGTTCAGGAACACGTTCTCGCGCCCGGTAAACTCAGGGTTGAATCCCGCGCCGAGCTCCAGCAGCGCGGCGACACGGCCGGTGGACACCACGCAGCCGCGCGTCGGTTGCATGATTCCCGCCACAATCTGCAGCAGAGTCGACTTTCCACTGCCGTTTGGACCAACCAGCGCAAATACCTCGCCGGCCGCGACCTCGAGGCAGATATCCCGTAACGCCCAAAACTCGCGCGCCCTCGGCGGCCCGCTAAACGGCAACAGCGCCGTTAATCGTTCCGACGGGTGATCGTAAAGAGTGTAGACCTTTGAAACGTGCTGGACCGAGACCAACCTATCAGCTTACTCAATCGGCGCGGGAAGGAACGTTAGCCGCACGCCGGTCGTGAAAATGAAGTCGTTCTTCTTGGCGCCCGGCACAGGGTTCGACAGGTAGCGATTTGAGAAATTCACGCTCCAGCCGAGCCATCGGCTAATCGCGGTCACCGTGCCCAAGTCGAAGTTAACGCGATAGTTTCCGCGATTCGAAAGGTTCGGGTACACGACAAACCGCTGGGTCAGGCTCACCGAGCGGTTCAGTTTGTGCGCCAGTTCGTCGCCGAACAGCACCTCGGCGGAATTCCGCTTCAGCCCGGTCGAGAAAAATTCCCGGTTGTACGATCCGCCGGTGAAAAGGTCGAACAGGGTGTTCTTGTTCTTCACCACGTGGTATCCGCCGCCGCCCGCGATTACCCACCGCAGGTCCAATTTCTGAAACTCGTCGAATTCCAGATCCGTTAGTCCGAATGCAAACGCCTTCTTTGAAAGTTCCACGTTGTACTTGACGCCGCCGCGCATGGCATTCGCTGTCGTTGTGTTCTTTTGGTTCACCAGTGACGACGTATTCAGCGAGGTAAAGTACACCGAAATTTTGTCGCGATTGGTGGTGCGTGCCGCGTTTGCAGACAGGTTAAACGTATTGGTTTCGGCATTGCCGCGTGTGGCAGCGTAGCCCGCGTCGAAAAAGCCGGCCCACAGATCGGTCAGCCGCGGATTCTGCATCCGGTCCAATTTCGCCAGGTACCGCTTCTGCTCGTCGTCGCTGCGGATCGCCTGAATCGCCTCTTTCTGCGTCGTCACCGTGCCCGCCCTGTCGGTAGCCGTCTTGAACTCCGTGCCGCTCGCGTCCAGTTTGCCGACAATGGTCTGTCCGTCTTTCAAGATCAGGTTCAGCGGAGAGTCGGATTTCAAGCTCTCCACCGCCTCCCATGCGATCTTGACCGTACCCGCCAAATCGCTCTTCAAGATGAGTTCCTTCTCATCCACGCTCTGCACTTTGCCGGTCAGTTTGTCACCGTTCTTGAACGTGACCTGATCGCCCAGCAGAGCCGCCGCACTCAAGACTAACGAAAGGGATCGTTTCATAGCTTTTGTCATGATGCCCCAGACCGTTTGAGAGTTTCAGAACATGGGATACTAAATTCGCTATGAGCACTGAAACTAATCGCAGAAGCTTCATCAAATCCTCGGCGTTTTCCATCGTCAGCGCCGCCGCTGTGCGCGGTTCGCAGGCAAACTCCGCCATAACCGTCGGCCTGGTGGGCTGCGGAAACCGCGGCCTGTACGTCAGTGGTGTCTTCGCCAAGAACGAGAACGCTCGCGTTTCGGCCTACAACGATATCTATGAGGACCGCTTCCAGGCCGCGGCGCAGAAGTACTCGGGCGCCAAACGGCACAACACTCTCGACGCCCTGCTGAACGACAAGTCCATCGACGCCGTTCTCATCGCCACTCCCGCTTTTCTGCATCCCGAGCATTTTGAGCGCGCCGTCGCCGCCAAAAAACACATTTTCCTCGAAAAACCGGCCGGCGTTGACGCTGCCGGCTGCCTCCGCGTGATGAAAGCCGCCAAGGCCGCCGACCCAACGAAGCGCATTTCCATGGACTATCAACAGCGCTATGGCAGGGAATATCGCAAAGTCCAGCAACTCGTCCGATCCGGGGAACTCGGCCGCGTTCTGCAAATCCGCGCCGCCTGGATGGGCTCTGGCCCGCCCATTAAGAAGGGGCATCCTAAAGATCAGGAGCGCATACGCAACTGGTTCTTCTATCGCGAGCTCTCCGGCGATATTCTCATCGAGCAGGATTGCCACAACATCGACGTCGTCAACTGGTTTATGGGCACGCACCCGGTGCGCGTCTCCGGCTCCGGTTCCCGCATGTCCCGCACCGATATCGGCGACATCTACGACAGCTTGGCATGCACCTTCCAATTCGAGGACGGCACCATCTTCAGCTACGCCGCGAATCAGTTTGGCCGCGGTACCGGCTGGAGCGATGTCTCCGAAACATTTGTCTGCGAGAAGGGCACGGTCAACGTCGGCCGCAAAGGCTACTCCATCTTCCGCGAAGGTAAGCCGGTCGAAGAGGCGAAGACCGATTACGACATCACGCAGGACAACGTGAACCAGTTCGTCGAAGGCGTCCGGACGGGCAAGATCGAAAACGCCGCCATCTGGGGCGCGGAGAGTTCACTGGTCGCCGTCATGGCTTTGACGGCATGCACCAGCGGCCAGCCGATGACGTGGGAAAAGGTCAATCAGGTTTAACGCACCGTCAATAGCCGCGCCGTGGCGGCCTGATAGTCGTTTCGAGCCTTTTGATAATCGGCCAGCGCCTTGATCTCCCGGAACGCCGCTTCCGCCGTAGCCAATTCCCGGAGGTTCACGAAGAACTGCGTCGAGTCTCCTAAGTCGAAGCGCGTTCGCTCCGCGTCCTCCAACTGAATCGCGGCTTTCACTTCGTCTCGAATAAACCCAACGGCGTCGTGCGCCGCGCGGACGGCGCTCGCCGCATCCTGGACATCCAGCAAAACCCGGTCGCGCGCGAACCGCAAGTCGGCTTCGATGATGGATAGTTTCGCGTTTGCCTGCTGCTGTTTGCCCAGCGCTTTTCGCCGCTGCAACGGCTGCTCGATCAGAAAACCGGCTTCAATCTCGTTGCCGCGCCGCGACAGCCGGCCCTCGCCCAAGTCGCGCGAGTAGTTGAAGAAAAAGTCCACCTGGGGCTGAAGCTGATTCGCCGCCAGCCGGGTCTCCAGCGTCTGTTGCTGCCGCTTTATTAGCAGGCTGCGAATCTCCGGCCGCTGGTGCATCGCGAGCGCCAGGTCGTCCCGCTCCGTCTCCACGGGCAACGGTGCCGGACTCGGGAACTCGCCCGGCAGCTGTTCCGGTTCCACCTGCAACGGATTCCCCGCTCCGTCGCGCCAGAACAGCGAAAGCTCAATCGTGGCGTTCTGCAGCGCCCTTTCCGCGTTCACTACCGCGGACCGCCTCTGCAGTATAGCCCGTTGATTATCGGTCAGTTCCACCGGCGCCAACTGCCCCAGCTTCACCTGCTCCTCAATTTGCGAGTTCCGCTGCTCAGCGATCAACAGCAGGTTACGCGCCACTTGCAGCTGCCTCCCCGCCGCCACCCAATCCCAATACTGCTTTACGGCCGTCTTGTAAATTTTGAGCCGTTCCTTCTGAACGAAAAAGTCGGCGCCTTCCTGTCCCAGCCGCGTCGACTGCAAATCGGTTCGCCTTGCGTCGATCGCGCGGTTACGCGTCAGTGGCGTGCGAAACCCGCCAGACATCTCGCCGCCGCGCAGCGTCAGCGCCTTTTCGTCGTACGGCCCATAGGTGCCTCGGCCGATGCGGTATCCGCCCCACACCGTCGTGCCCCAGGCGGCCGTATTCTGCTCGAACAGTCCTTTGAACGTCTCATTCCTGTAAAACCCGAACTGCTGCGACTCCGCCTCGGCTTTCAGCTTCAGGTCGAACTCGCCCTGCGCGGTAAGCGCCACGCCGTCGGCGATCTGCCGTTCCTGCAAGGCCGCCTCGATCAACGGAAAACTGCGGTCCACGGAGTCCAGAAGTTCTTTCGTCGTGAACGGTTCCGCGCTCACCGACAACGCTAAAATCAGGAACCTCATTTTTTCCCTTGGGCGGGTTCCGACTGCGCCACAACCGGCGGGAATCCGTTGAATTGCCGCCACAGTTCGTACCCCAGCGCCACCTGGTTCAGCAGCACCCAGCCATTCGCACGTACGCCTTGCCGAAGATACTGCTGGGACGGCCAGGCTTCGTCCTTCGGGTCTGGCTCCAGTAACGATCCCCCGGCAGAGCCGGGGGCCTTCGTTCG
>Ga0194122_10001487_pt1 | contig 28334 bp, 27 predicted proteins | sample TA2MahCa10mmetaG_FD_155487 | JGI IMG/M metagenome (GOLD analysis project Ga0194122, IMG submission 155487) | Freshwater microbial communities from Lake Tanganyika, Tanzania - TA2015021 Mahale Deep Cast 10m | ecosystem: Environmental > Aquatic > Freshwater > Lake | place: Tanzania: Lake... | reverse complement strand
TGCATTTGCGGTTATGGGTCTTTTGTTGGTCTACAAGGCAACTAAGCTACCAGTCTTCTACTCTACGATAGTTCATGACTATCGACCTGAATTAACAGAGGTCTTTCAGCTAAAGCGGCATACTGATCCCAAGGATATTGTGTATTGGGATGCTAAACAGGGGCGATTTGAAATTGCAACCTACTCGGAGCGAAAAGTGGGATTATCAGAAACATTCAAGTTGATTGGGGCTAACGATGAAAAAGGTGGGAAATATAGTCCTACCGTTTTTCATTTTGATTCTCAAAAATTACCACTTGAAGTTTTTGAAAATTATCCCAAGGTCTGGGTCGATGGGGAAAAAGATTTTATTCTACTGAGGACCGCTTCTGTGGGGAAATTTGGGTTTGTACCGGAACGTCAGTTGGCGGTTTTAAGCTGGGTTGAAGAAAAGAGCCAAATTTCCACTTTTAAAAAAGAGGTTAACAACTGTGGAGCAAGTAGATCTGTGATTATGGCCCTTCCAAAGGGAGTTAAAGAACTGAAAGTAGAGGGGGATGATTTTTCATTGAGCCTTCCCGGAGGAAAGCTTTTTTTGAACGTACCCTCAGAATCAAATTGGGGTTGTAAAATTAAAATTAAAGTTGTGACTTAGTTATTGTTTGTCGTTGAAGCGACAGCTGTGATAACGCCCCTCCTCGATAGGAGACCAGTCGCCTTTTCTGTCGCTTTCTTTGAAGTTTCCCTTACATTCATTCAGGGATTCTCCCAATTCCCGGCAAGTCTGTTTATTATTAATGCTAGGAATATCATGGTACCAGTTTTCACACTTTATTTTGGTTGTGTAAATTTCAGCGCAAAGTTTTTTTTCTCCACCTCGGGTATAAAAGAGGCTACAGAGACAGCGACATGCTGTGGCCGAAAACCCTAAAGTTGGTGAGAAATAGATGAGGGTAAAAAATAAAAAAAGAACAGTTGGTTTCATTGAATTTGTTCTAAGCCGTATTTCCACCGCAGCTACTCCCCGCTCCTGCAGTACAGCCGAAACAGTGGTCATCAAAGATGATAGTTCTTTCAGTTAGTTTTTTGACATCAAAATGGAAAATTGAATTGCAAGAGGGATCAGTCAGGTCTAGCTGTAGCATCTGATTAAAATCACAGTCGTAAAGTTTGCCATCATATGAAACGCTAACTAGTGAGCGGCACATGATTCCTTCGGCTGCATTAGGATTAAAGGCGTTAATAAGTTTTGTCATGTAGTCATCTAAGTTCCCATTGCGTTCAAGGTCCTCTTTGAACCTATGAATAGGCATGTTGGTGATGGCGAAAAGATGGTTAAATGAGATTCCAAACTTACCCATCAACTCTTTTTTATAGTCTGCTTCCAGAGTTCTCTGGTCAGCGGGTAGATAAGGTCCTACGGGGTTGTAGACCAAATTAAGAACTTTACCTGTGCCGTCGGTGCCATAGCCGACAGAGTTTAATCTCTTTAGCCCTTCAATGCTTTTATTGAATACGCCACGACCTCTTTGTTTGTCGGTAAAAAATTCCTGGTAGTAGGGCAATGAAGAAATAATCTCAACTTGATGTTTAGAGAAAAACTCTGGAAGGTACTCTTTGCTTTCTTTTGTCTGGGGATTGCCATCAAAAATGACCGTTAAATTATGTCGAACAATAACATGCTTACCGAGGCGACGGGCCGACTCCACCATATAATCAAAATGCGGGTTTAATTCGGGGGCACCACCTGTGATGTCGAGCTTAGAGATATCTGGATTTTGCTCTAAAACTTTCAAACATTGATCTACGGTTAACTTCGACATTTGCTCGGTGCGACTTGGAGAGGAGTCGACATGGCAGTGTCTACAGGCTTGATTACACAGTTTGGTAATATTGACTTGGAGAGTGTCGATTTTTAAGGGCTTTAAATTCAATTTAGAATCGTAAACTTTATTAATGAAACGATTTTGTTTTTGGATAAGATTATTCATTGATAAAAATTATAAACCGAATTAATTTTGAATTCTATCTAACAAATTGAGGACAGTATGAACTATTATGAATCAAAAGATCTTTCAAAGTTTGGAGAAGTGGGGAAGTTTGCTTCAAGTTTGATGGAAAAGTTTTTCGCTTACTATAGCGAGGCTACAGGGGCCGAAGGGGCATTAACCAAAAGAGAAAAAGCATTGATAGCTTTGGCTGTCGCCCATGCAAAGCAGTGTCCTTATTGCATTGATGCTTATACTACTCAATGCTTAGAGTCAGGAGCTAATCCTGAGCAGATGACAGAGGCTGTTCATGTTGCAGCTGCGATGGAGGCTGGCATGGCTCTTGTTCACTGCGTCCAAATGCACAATGCCTTAAAACAAAAAGGGGCTATCTAATTTTAAAGAGTATTTTGTTGTTCGATTAGATTTGAGTTTTGAGAAACCGAAAAATAATTGGCTTGGGGATGATGAAACACAATGGCACTCACACTAGCCTCGGGCTCCATCATATCACCCTCAGTTAGGAGCACACCGATGTTTTCAGGTTTCAAAGCATTAAATAGTTTCTTTTGATCGCCTAAGGAGGGGCAGGCAGGGTATCCGAAGGAATATCGTTTTCCCTGGTATTTGGCTTGAAAACGCTCGAGCATAGTCATATCGGGGCTGTCAGGAAAGCCCCACATTCTTCTAATTTGAGAGTGGAGAAACTCGGCGTATCCTTCGGCCGATTCTAAAGCTAGGGCTTGTAGAATATGACTTTTTAAATATTGACCGGAGTTTTTGAGTTTCTCTGCTTCTTCTCGAATCCCTTCTCCAATAGTAACGACAAAGAGGGCTATGTTGTCTGCGGCATCTGGAGAGGGATTGCAAAAGTCAGAAATACAGAACCTATCTCCATAGGGTTGTCGAGGAAATTCAAAAAGGATTTCTTGAGAAAAACTTGAGTTTGAAGAAGGAGTTAAGCCAAGGTGCAGGGTGTTTCCCTCAGAAAAGGCTTTAAAAAACCGCCAAACAGCTTTGGGCTTCATCAGGGGGCTGTTTTTCAAGGAAAGTTTAAATTCCTCAACGGTATCCCAAATTAAAAGTCCTTTTGGGTCTGAATTTTCTAATTCCGATCGCACCTGGAGAGAGGTTTTAAGTTCACCTAATCTCTTCACCGTGCTCCCTTTAACTCCTAAATGACGATTAAAAAGCATCATCGGATTTATGTAGGGCCAAATGAGTTCTATGGGAGGGTTATTGACAGTTGTGTGACGTTCGAAATCCGGCGGAGTGGGAATTGTATCTAGTCGTTTGATTTTAAGGCTTCTCTGGGTATTAGAGTTGGAACTTGGCCTTCTTATTTGAGAGGGATCGGAAGAATCTAAATCTTTTCTTCGATTACTAAGCTCCTGAGTTAAGGCTTTACGCTTTTCTGGATCCACAAGTTTTTTAGCTACATCTAAACCGGACATTGCATCTTTTGCATAAGCGACTAAACCAGTCGTATAGGCTTTAGCGATCTGTCTGTCGACAAAATTGGCTGAGAGAGCTGCTCCTCCGACTAGAAGGGGAGTAGAGATATTAGCTTTGCTCAAATCGTCAGCTGTTAAAACCATTTGTTGGGCCGATTTAACTAAGAGTCCAGAGAGTCCGATAATATCGGGTTTGTGTTGCTCTACCGCTTGAATAATCTGTTCGGGCGGTATTTTAATTCCTAAGTTGATGACTTTAAAACCATTATTGGAAAAGATAATATCAACAAGATTTTTTCCAATATCGTGAACATCGCCCTTAACCGTAGCTAGAAGAAGTTTTCCGCGAACACTCTCTTCTGTTTTTGGCATGAGGGGTTCTAAGTGGCTCACGGCAGATTTCATGACTTCAGCAGACTGTAAAACCTCTGCAACTATCAATTTATTAGCATTAAATAACTTTCCTACTTCATCCATTCCAGCCATCAGCGGACCATTAATAATCTCCAAGGGGGCTGAATTCTTGAGGGCTAAATCAAGGTCGGAAATTAAGCCATCTTTGGTGCCTTCAATAATGTAGTTGGCTAAACGAGCTTCGAGGGGCAGCGTTTGTTTGGAGGTAGTTGGTTTTGACTTTTTTGCGTTTCTAAAGTGATCGGTAAATAGAGTTAAAGCGTTGGGAGAACGGTTAAAAATCAGGTCTTCAGCGAGTTGTTTTTCAGTGTCTGATATCTGTGCATAACGTTCTAGCTTTTCCGTATTAACGATGGCCAAATCCAACCCAGCTAAAACACAATGGTAGAGAAAAACGGCATTGAGAATTTCTCTTCCTCGAGGAGGTAAACCAAAACTGACATTGGAAATCCCAAGCACGGTTTTGGTTAAAGGAAATTTAGCTTTAATTAACTTAATCCCTTCTATGGTTTCTAAAGCTGAACCGACATATTGGCTATCCCCGGTTCCACAAGGGAAAACCAAAGGGTCCCAATAAATATCTTGGGGCAAGATTTCATATTTTTGAGTAAGAAGGGCATAGGATCTGCTAGCTATTTCTAGTTTTCGTTGTCGAGTTACTCCCATTCCTTGCTCTGGATTTTCATCGATGCAGCCGACAACTAGAGCCGCACCGTACTTTTTGGCCAGCGGCAGAACTGAAGCAAAGCGTTCTTCCCCATCCTCTAAGTTAATTGAGTTGATGAGGCATTTCCCTTGGCAATAGGTGAGGGCTAGTTCAATGACTTCGCTATCGGTGGAATCAATCATGAGAGGAGCTTTAACAGTTTTGATGACATCTTTGAGAAAGTTTCTCATGTCTTCTTTTTCGTTACGGTCCGGATTAGCTAAGCAGACATCAACTATATGGGCCCCTTTTTTGACTTGGGCTCTTGCGATTTCAGCTGCTTCTTCAAATTTTTCAGCAGAAATAAGATCTTTAAATTTTTTGCTTCCAATAACATTGGCTCTTTCTCCGACAAGAGCGGGTCTTAATTCGGGGGTGATCTCCAGATAGTCAATACCTGATAAAAAGGAGTGAGACAGTTTTGGAACGGAACGAGGAATTTTCCCTTGAACAAGTTTGTGGAAGTCTTCAATGTGGCAGGAGTTCGTTCCGCAACATCCTCCAATCAAATTTACCCAGCCTTTTTCGACGAAGTGTTTAAGAACTCCGGCCATCATCGCCGGTGTTTCAAGGTAGTTACCGAATTCGTCTGGGAGCCCTGCATTGGGTACACAAGCAACTCGAAAAGGGGCAAGGTTTGACAGAGTTCTAATATGATCCGTCATGGCTTCAGGGCCAGTGGCGCAGTTAATTCCTAAATAAAGAAGATCGCGATGGGCTAGGGAGGCAATAAGAGCATCGACAGCTTGTCCGGCCAGCATGGTTCCGCTGGGCTCGATGGTGGCCGAGATCGCGATTGGGATTTTGAAGGGATACTCCTTGAATAGTCGGTCGATAGCTAAAAGCCCTGCTTTAATATTTCGAGTGTCTTGACATGTTTCAAGCAAAAAATAATCGACACCACCCTCCAAAAGTGCTTTGGCCTGAATATAAAAAGTTTCTATCAAACCAGAGAAGGTGATTCCTCCGGTGACCGAAATGGCTTTGGTAGTAGGCCCCATCGAGCCGGCAACGAATCGAGGCTTTTCTGGAGTCGAGAATTTATCAGCTAGTTCTCGAGCCATTTTAGCTGCAGCGAAGTTAATTTCGTGAGCCTGGCTTCCTAAGCCATACTCGTCAAGAACGATAGGGGTGCCGCCGAAGGTATTAGTCAAAAGCACATCGCAGCCAGCCTTTAAATAGCTTTCATGAATCTTTTGGACGATGTCAGGTTTAGTGATAACTAAATATTCGTTACAGCCTTCGTAATTCTCACCCCCAAAATCGGGAGGCTGTAGATTTTTTTTTTGAATAGCCGTTCCCATTGCCCCATCGATAACAAGAATTCTTGTATTGAGAGAGTCTTCAAGAAGCTTGACTCTTAAGAGCGGGGAATTTGAAGAGCTTAAAATTTTCATGAGCTCCAACTAGTGTCTCGTATTTTGTGAGGTGCGTCGAGAGGTTTTGTTGAAAATCTACTCAAATTGCTGATTATACTCCGCTGCACCGTTACGGTCTAAAACCGTTAGGGTTGCTTTCTTGTCGGAAATCAAAAAGTGAGCGAATCCTAATTTGTCTGAGCCAAAAACCATCGAACGATTTTTGTTGAGTGGGCTGGTTTGGCTGGCAGCACCGCTGACAATAAAAGTGATATCACTCGATTTTTTTTGAATAACCTGCTTGTTATGATCGTGGCCCGAGAGATAAAAGTCTACCTTTCCCTCGATGATGGGGAGAAGTTCTTCTTTGAGTTCTTCGCTGTTCCCATGTTCTCCAAAAGAGTAAATAGGATGATGTCCGCATACGACTTTCCAAGGTTTCTTACTGTTATCTAGAGACTCGGCTAGCCACTCTCTTTGAGATTTGTTGAACTTATTGGTATCAAGAACAAAAAAATCTACTGGCCCTTTGGAGTAAGTGTAATACTGAGATGGCATTTTCCATTGTTGAGACTTTTTAGAGTAATTAATTTGAGCCTCGATATTACCCTGGTAGTCATGATTTCCTAACAGAGCAAAGAAGGGAATGTTTAAGGGAGAGTAAGGGATTTCAAATGCCGTTTTCCAAAGTGGATCCCGTGTATCAGTAACTCCCGAAGGATAAAAGTTATCCCCAAGTGAAGCAACAAAATCGCACTTAACATCTTCACAAAAGTTTGCCATTGCTTGCGCGACTTTCATTTGATTTGTAGAACCTGTTCCTGTATCACCAAAAAATAAAAACCCGGTTTCTGCTCCAGTTCCTACAGACGTTAATATTATTAGAAGAATTAGAAAAAATAATTTCATGGTGTTGTTAGTTTAATCAGAAAAAATTGTTTTTGTCTTTTAAAGATTGGTTTGGGGGTTGATGCTGCGAGTCTCGAATCTCTAATGGCTAATGAGCTCATCGTATAATCGGCGAAGAGTTTCCAGAGATACCGAATAGTTTCTCCCACAAAACTGGCATTTAACTTCACAGCAAGAGCCCTTCAAAATCATCTCTGCTACTGAGGCCTTGCCCAAAAGTTTAAGCGTTCTTTCCACTCTTTCGGGAGAACAGGGACAGTGATATTTTACCTGGTAGGGATGGGGATTTTCTCTGAGTTCATGGGTGTGGGAATATTCTTTAATTAAATCTAGTGGGGACGCACCCGAAATTATGAGTTCTGAAAGCGGGTGTCCGATTTCAACTTTTCGCTCTATAGTTTCAATGAGTGAGACTGGAGCCCCAGGCATGAGTTCCAAAATTACCCCTCCGGCGCCGGTGATTTCCCCGGTTTTGCTCATACTGACGGAGAGTGCTACAACAGTGGGTATTTGATGAGATTGTTGATAGTAATAACTTAAATCCTGAGCTATTTCTCCTGATTGGATTTCAATCAAGCTAATTTGAGGATGTTTGTAAGAGTCATGAAAACGAGTAATGGTAAGAATCCCTTTTCCAACTGCATTGCCAATTGGTAATTTCCCATCAATAGGGTCTAATGTGACTTGAGGATTTCCGCAGTAAACTCGAACCTCCGATTCAAAAGAAGCATCGGTGGAGAGGTCTCCAAGGGGACCCTCACCTTGAATTCGGATGCTGAGTTGTTGTTTTTCCGCTAAACCGCTAGCCATGAGAAGAGCTCCAGTAGCTAAACGCCCCATTGCAATAGTGGCAATGGGAAAGGATTGGTGAATCTGTTGAATCTCTTTAACGAGATCAGTCGTGATGACCACTGAGGCTCTAATCGCCAGGTCTACTGAGTAAAACTTATGGATCTGTGTTGCTTTCATAAGTGCTATTCCTGCTTTTGGATTGAGACTAGGTAAGCAAGGCTATCCCCCTCGTGTAAAGTATTTTCAAATTTAGCATCTCTAATAGATAGAATTGACCAGCTTTTACCAAAATTCGTTTGAATATCGTCTTTAGAAATTCTTCTGGGGCCACCGTCACGGGTCTCTTTTTCACTGAAACACAAGAAATAGTATCCCCCCCCAACCCTTAAAATATTAGACAGCTGACTAACAAAAACTGGCCTTTGCTCGTCCGAAAAACAATGAAAAAGGCCAGAATCAATTACAGAGTCAAAAGTTTGCTTTAAATCAGTCAATTTAAAAGCATCAAGTACCTGAAATTGGGCCGTTAGCCTGCGGGCGCTACCTTTTTCTTGGGCTTTTTTGATCGCCGTCGGTGAAAAATCGATTCCAACTACTTTATATCCTTTAGAGGATAGAAAGAGAGCATTTTCTCCTGTTCCACAGCCTACATCGAGAATTTCTCCTGAAAAAGCTCCTTCTTTTTCCAAGCGGATGAATTCTTTCTGCGGACGGCCAATTTCCCACGGGGGAATGTCCTGATACCATTGATCAAAAGTTTCTCTCGAAGCCGAATCGGGTTTGTTTTGAGAAGATGTATTCATGGTATCCTTTTTGTTAAGTTGTGACTATTCAATAGAGTCTTTGGGTCGTCAACTTGTAGTGCTCAGGAAAGGTTTTTGCATTAGAGAGAGTCGATTGGAGAGTGATTAATATGAAGTACTGGTTGATAGTTTTGAGTTTCTTCACCTTAAGTGTTACCGAAGTACGGGCTGAAAGTTCACTGTTTGCTACGGACAAAGCTGCTCATTTTGGAATTTCCTTTATAGCGACTGAGACCGGGTATGGAATTGGAAGAAAGTTAAAGTTAAGTAAAGTGGAATCTTGGCTGCTCTCGGCCGTTGTCGTTAACGCGATTGGTGTAGTGAAGGAAACTGCTATTGATAGACAATCGGATTCTAGAGATATTTTAGCTAATGTGGCTGGAAGCGTTTCGGCCGGAATTTTTGTTTGGACCTTCGATTTTTAAGGGTGTCTAGAGTATGAGCAAACCGACTAAAAGTTGTTCACATAGTAACTATTTAAAATTAATGAGTTTTACGAAAATCTGGTCTGCAAAAAAAGGCACTTCAAAGTTTAGAGAACCTTATTTAGTGCCTATAGGCATCAAGTTTAGAGGTTGGCTTGAGGGTTGCAGCTGGAGAGATGCGGAGTCTCTAAGAGCGAGTTTACTCAATCTGGAGATTGTAGCCTAAACAAAAGGGTTTAGTGTTAATTAGAGTTTTAGTGGAAGCGGTAGAAGTCTAACAAGCGGAGTTGAAACTGATGAAGAAGTTAAGCGTTGAAAAGGGCTTTGTTAAGGTGACCTTGTCCGTTGCTCTTTTATTGAGTCAATCGGGTGTTGCTGAGGACTATGAGAGTTACGCGAGGAATTTTCGAAGTGATTTGAGTCAAGCGGAGTCGGCTCTTTCCGGAGTTACCAGTTCTGCGACTGCGGGATCTTCTGAAGCTCAGCTTAAATTAGCCATTGAACGCGATGAAAAAATTTTGAGTCAAAATAAAGAGGAGTTTGACCAGAGAAAAAAACTACAAGACTGGGTTAAAAAGAATGATACCCTAAAAAATTTAAAAGGCATGCCCGATGTACTCTTGCAAAAAGCTCTTAAGACCCGGCAATTAGATCTAAACAAAGCCGAGAAATTTGCAGCTCAATTGGATCAGGCGCCGAGTTCTAGTGCTACATTGAACACTTCAAACTTGCCAAAAGCCTGTCAGAAGAATGTAGATTTCTCTCAAGTGAGAGGATTGCTCGACCAATTAAGCACCGAGCCTGGCCAGTATTTAAAGAGAGCAGCTCAAGGCCTCCTGAAAGAAAAAAGAGAAGATTTAAAGCAGAAACAGGTCACAAAGTTGGCCGAGGTCATGAAGTATTTTAAAGAGCTTAGCCAAAAAGATGAATCGGTTGAAGCCTTGGCTAGTGATAGCGTGAAAGGCGACATTGATGTTGAAAAGCGAATTGCTGAACTGAAGTCCAAGAACAAAGGACAAAAGGAACTTAATAAAGAACTTAAAGGAGATTTGGTCGATGTCTTTGCCAAATTCATGGGGCAGCTTGGTGAGATTCGAGAAAACGATAAGAGAGTCTCTCAACTAGCAGGTGAGTTTACCAAAATGCTCCAAAACATTCGTCGGCAAGCGAGTCAAGCGGCTCAAGAACAGACTGACCAGTTACTCTCCAATTGTGAGACTGAGTTAAGAAATTTGAATAATGACATTACATTGTCAACTGAGTGGATGATCAAATGGGGTGTAAGTGCGGAGGTTGCTCAGCTAGATACACAAGCACAACTCCAAAGAGCGGCTGGATTACAGTGCGAAGATGTCAGCGAGCGAGTTCAAGCTGTTCTTCAAGGAGCTTCGGGCACAAACATCAATGGACGTATCAGTAGTATTAATGCGGCTAAAGACCCTTCAACCTTAATGAGTGAAGCGGTGGCGGCCATGCAGGATGTCGCTAATATGCAAGCTGTAATTTCTGAAGAATTAAAACCACTCTCTGAGAGTTGTGAAGATATTGTGAACTCTCGGGAAGCTGTTAAGGAGAGAATTCAACCGATAGTGGCTCAAGCTAATAACGGAACGGTTCCCAGAAATGGAACTTCCTCTATTCGAAGCGGGAGTGCTCCAAACCAGTCTTCGATTGGTTCTCAGCCTTTCGGTAATATTTCTTCTCCAACTCACTTAGGAAATACCCAATCGTTTAGATAACAAAGCCTAAGTTTGACCTTACACCTTCTAAATCCCTCTAGGGTGCTTAAACCCAAAGAGGGATTTCGCTTTTCAAACCACGCAATATTTTCTTTTTTAGTCCACGTTTGACGGGCCACCTCTTACTGGTTAACTTTATACTTTAAGTTAAATCTTTCAGCTGAGGTGCGTTATGCAAGTGTCGTCATTTGGAGTTGTTGGGTCCGGCAGTATGGGCAATGGGATTGCTCAAGTTGCCGCCCAAGCCGGGTATGAAGTTACAGTTTTTGATATTAATGAGAATCAACTTAATAAGGCTTGGACCACCATTGAGAAAAGTCTGACTAAGCTTCAGGAGAAGGGAAAGCTTAAAGAGGCTCCTCAAGCTATTTTAGCTCGATTGAAAAAGACTACTCGATTAGAGGATTTAAAGGGCTGTCAATTTGTTGTGGAAGCCGCTTCAGAAAATCGAGAAATTAAATTTAAGCTTTTTAGAGATTTGGATGCCATTCTTCCCGCTGGTACCATTATCGCTACTAATACTTCTTCTATTTCTGTCACGGAAATTGCTTCCAAAACCAAGCGTCCCGACTGTGTTGCAGGTATGCATTTCATGAATCCGGTGCCCTTAATGACCTTGGTTGAGGGGATTCGTGGTCTTCAAACCAGTGATGCCTGTTTTAAAATAGTTAGAACCGTTGCTGAAGCCATGGGAAAAGTTTTTGTGGAAGCTAAAGATGCTCCCGGATTTGTTGTGAATCGAATTTTGCTGCCCATGATTAATGAAGGGTTTTTTGCCCTAGCAGAAGGACTTGCTTCAGCGAAAGACATAGACACAGGATTAAAATTAGGTTGTAATTTTCCCATGGGGCCTTTAGAGCTCGCCGATTTTGTTGGAATTGATATTTGTTTTGCAGTTTGTGAAGTTCTTCATCGTGATCTAGGAGATTCTAAATATCGACCAGCGCCGCTGATGCGTAAATATGTGGAAGCGGGTTGGTTAGGCAGAAAAACGGGAAGAGGTGTCTATGTCTATTGAGTCGATGCCTGAAATTAATGTTGATCAAAGTCAACAATTAGGGGAAATGGTTCAATCATTTTCTCAATCGGACGGGGAAGTTCCTCTTTTAGTAAATATTACAGGTTCGGTTCAATCATGGGAGAAGATTAAAGATCTTTTGTGCGGTCTTCGAGCGGTAAATATTTCTCCTATCTTGCACATTAAAGGTGGAGTTCCTCTCGATGACGACGAAATCATTTTTTTGTTTTCATTTTTGAGAGATTGGGATCAGCTATTCCTTCATAATTTTTTAGAAATTTGTGGAGAGTGGGTGCCAAAAGAGTTTCAGACTGTTCTTCAGAATGAGTCAAAAATTGAGATGAAATGGATCTCTGAATGGCTAACCGCTAATGGTGACCAAAGAATCTATAAGTATCCTAGTCTTCCTTGGCGAAGCTTTATTCGGAAAATTATTGGTGAAAACTATCAGTTTGCGCTTGTATTTTTGATGATGGCAGCCGCTCCGGCCACCGATGAAAACGTCAAAGCGATGCACGATCATATCCGAGCCTTTTTAGAAGCTAAAAAGAAAGTGATTTGTGTGTTTCCTAAAAAGTGGGGAAAGTTGCAGTGAGCGAAAAGCGAGTTAGAGTTTTAGTGGCTAAGCCGGGTTTAGATGGGCACGACCGAGGTGCCAAAGTACTCGCTGCAGCCCTTAGAGATAGTGGAATGGAAGTTATCTACACTGGGCTACATCAAACTCCGGAAATGATTGTAAATTCTGCAATTCAAGAAGATGTAGACGTGATTTGTGTAAGTATTTTATCCGGAGCTCATCAAAGAGTGTTTTCAGAAATTATACGCCTTTTGACAGAGAGAAAAGCGACCGATATCCCCGTTTTAGGTGGGGGAATTATTCCTGAGACTGACGTTGAATCTTTAAAAAAACTGGGGGTCGATGCAGTGTTTACTTCGGCCAATACGTTGTCAGAGATCACTCAATACGTTCAGCAGATTTCTAAAAAGAATTAGTATTTAAATGCTTCAAGGCGCGCTTTTCTTCGAATTTCGGCCTGCTTCTGTCGTTTTTTTTCATGAAGATTTTTAGGGGAATAGGCGGGCACGGCACAGGGTTTTCCATTTTCATCGACGGCAACAAAAGTGAGATAGGCCTTAGTTGCAGGCTTCGACTGTCCGGTGATTCCGTTCTCTGATTCCACATCTACTTCTATTTCCATTGAGGTTCGGCCTACAGAACTCACTTGAGCATTAATCTTAACTGTGTATCCGACTTTAATGGGATTAATAAAATGAAGATAATCAATAGAAACTGTTACAACTTGCGATCGCGAATACCTCTGAGCAGCAATGGCTGCGGCAATATCGATCCATCCCATGACAACCCCGCCAAAAATGGTTCCCAAAGCATTGGTGTGAGATGGTAGGACCAATTCAGTCATTACCACGGGCGAAAATGAACTTGATTTTTGTTTTTTAGTTTTTGCCATTTTTCTTCTGGACTTTCCCTAAGGCTTTCCCTTTATTCGGGTTTACCTGATTGGCGGTAACTTGTCTGGAATGTTGTCCATAGGTTTTTGAAAATATATGATTTCCCCCTGGACCGGCGACAAAAAATAGGTATTCCGTTTGGGTTGGATTTAAAACAGCATTAATTGAAGAAAGGCCGGGACTTGCAATCGGACCTGGAGGAAGGCCAGGAATCGTATAAGTATTGTAAGGGTGATATCTCAAGAGGTCTGCTTTGGTAATGTTTCCCTTGAAATCGGGGATAGCGTAGATAGTGGTTGGGTCACTTTGTAGTCGCATCTTTTTGTTGAGACGGTTGTGAAATACTGATGCGACTAAGGGTCTCTCAGCGGGTGAAGCCGTTTCCTTTTCAACAATCGAAGCCAAAGTAACGACTTCTTCTAGGGTCATTCCGATTGTTCTCGCTGATTCTTTCAGGTTAGGACCGGTTTTCTTTAAAAAGTTTTGAATCATTTGATCGATGATTTTATCTTCACGATCAACTCGAGAAAATGAGTAGGTATCAGGAAAAAGATATCCTTCCAGGTTAGGCGAACTTAAGTTGTATTTTCTTGCGTAGTTTAATGACAGTGCCTTACTCACAAAGAGTTCTGGTTCTACTAAACGGGCTTCTTTTAGGACTTCTGCGATCTGTCTAATATTGTAGCCTTCTGGAATGGTTACTTGATGAACAATAGGGTCATTAAAATATAAGACCTTAAGAGCATCGATAGCGCTCATCTCTGAGTGAAAACGAAATTCACCCGCTCTAACCCGCTTTTCTCCCTTAGTGACTCTTAAAAGGATTTTGAAAAGTAAGGGGCGAGAAACAATATTATTATCGTTTAAGGTTTGGGTAACTTGGGAAATAGAAGAGCCTCGTTGAATGATAATTTCTCGAAAATCTCCTTGAGGAGCTCCTTGGTAAAGCAAATAGGTTGTCCAGGCAAATCCCATGAGAACGAGGCCTAAACATGTGAAAATGACTGAGGTGATTGCAGAGGATGATTTTGCTTTTTTTCTCACAGTGTGGGTAGCTCCTTTTGAAATCGCATGTAATCCAAATAGCTTTGCAACATCATGGTTGCAGCAATCTGATCGATGACTTGTTTGCGATTTTTTCGAGACATATCGGTAGAGAGCAAAGCTCTTTCTGCTTGGACAGTAGTAAATCGCTCATCCCATTCTATCACAGGGAACTTCAACTGTTCTCGCAGCAGCGCAATATATTTTTTTATTCTTTGAGCATCTTTTCCCTCTTCTCCATGTTGGTTAAGAGGAATTCCCACGATAAGTTTTTCGATCGAGTAATTTTCTAAAACTTTAAGAAGCTTGGTTAGCCAGTCTTGATGTGAGTTTGCTTCGATGCAATGTAAAGGGCTTGCTAGAGAGAGGGTTTCATCCGCGATGGCAATTCCGGTTCTTTTGGTTCCAATATCGAGACCTAGTATCCTCTTTGAATCTTCAAACACCCTCTTTGTCTAACTTAGCGCATCAAAAAAATAAAGAAAAAGATATTTGCACCCTTTAAGTGGACTTTTGAAGAGGTTCAAACGGAAATAGTTCGTTCATAACGCGGAATCTATTAGGCGTTTAATGATAGGGTGAATGATCAAATGAAACTCCAGAAAAACTTATCAAATCTAATAAACTGGGCCCCGATAAGTCTTTGCAATTTAACAAAAAAAATATCGGACTAGCCCTTTAAAAAGCCCACTTAAAGCGTGCAGCTAAAAGAAAACGTCTTACTTCCATCTATAAAAGTGCCACTTCATTTCGAAACTAGAGGGATAACGACTAAAAAGACCTCTTTTGACAAGTTTGTCCCTGGCGGAAATTTGGCTAAACCATCTTAAGTGGTCGCCGCCGCTTAGAAAACCTAGCGATGGGATTTCCAGGGCTAGACTGAAATGTAAAGGTCCCGAATCGACTGAAATCACTCGATCGCACCTTTTAAGGTACGCTCCGAGTGATCGAAAGCTAGAGGGGGAGCAAAGGATCAATTTCGAAGGAGATCCGAGCTGTTGTTTTAAGGTGTCCATTTGAGAGAGCGCGGTGGGTGCGCCAAAAAGAATGACCTTTTCAAAGTCGGCACTTCGACAGAGTTGTTTAATCAAAGGCTCCCAATGAGATAAAGGGTGCGTGCGTTGTAGGGTACCTGCAAAGGGACAAACTCCTATCCATGGTCCGGATTTGGTTTTTAAAAAATTTAGAGCTTCTTTTTCATCTTCGGGACCCAAATGGGGAGCTCGAGGGGATTCTAACGCAGTTTTAAAAAGATCCAATCCCAGGGCCAGTCCGATGATTTCTGCTATGTTTAAGGTTTCATTTTGATGGATGGGAGTTTTGTTTTTGTAAGTAATAGGCCAAATACCGATGGGTAAAGAATCTGAAAAAATGGAGAACTTTTCTTGAGCGCTTACAAGATTGAGAAGTCTTTCCACTGAGGGAAAAGAGTCACTTAATAAGTTAATGGCCACTTCGAAAGAGGGATAAGGGAGTAGGGTAGTTAAAACTCCTTGAAGTTTGTTGTCATCGAATTGTTCCCATTCACTAGGTAGGACCGAGTAGGTTAAATAGTTTTCATACTTGAGTAGCGATTCATTAGCCTTGGAGACGATGAGATGTAGAACAAGCTTTGGTTTAATTTTATTTAGAGCGCGGAGCACGGGTAAGGTTTTGATGAGATCCCCGGCTTTATCAGGCCTGAGTAAAACAATCGTAGTCATGGATCCAAACGAGGAATTTCTTTTCTTAACGAGGAGAGATCAAAACTCATTTCTCCCTCAAGACAACTGGTCATTTGAGTGCATTGAAATCCAGCAAAACTCCCCATGGGCCGTTCATTGCCACTTTTGTTAATTCCACCCATAGGCAGGCAATAAGAAATAGCGGTTGTAGGCCGATTCCAATGTAGCATTCCAACTTTGATTTCATCGGCTAGGTTATAAAAGGTTTCTCTTGCTCCTGTGTAAATTGAAGCCACTAGTCCCCAGTGTGGTTGATTGATGATTTCAGCTGTTTCGTCCAGTTCCTTAACTCTAAAAAGGGCAACATTGGGACCATAGATTTCACTCTTTTGATAGATACTCTTCGCATCGGGTTTCTCTACGGCATGGAGGGAGGGAGAAACGTAAAAACCTTTTTTGTCTCTTTCTAGGGTTTTGCCCCGCATGATCTCTTCTGCCCCTTCACGCACTGCAATGCCCTGAAATCTTAAATAATCTTCAACAGCCTGTTCGCTCATTAAGGGGCCCATGAAGGGATTAGAGTCTTCAGAAAGTGCATAACCGATTGAAATCTTTTTGGCCAACTGATGAAAGTCTTTTACGAATTGAGAATAGAAGTTGTCGTGAATTAAGATCCGACTCGTGCTTGAGCAGCGTTGTCCGGAAGTAAGAAAGCTTGAGATCAGAGCATCGTAGAGAGCTTGAGAATAGTTGCAATCTTTCCAAATAACTTGAACATTGTTTCCTCCTGACTCAAACACAGTCGACTTCCCAAAATCGGATACGATCTGCTTTTTAATTTGTGAGACGGTTTCAAATGGGCCATGGAAGAAAATGGAGTCGATGTTAGGGTGACTAACTAAACGTCGAGCACTTTCAGCATCTCCGTGAATAAAGTTTAATGTGCCGGCTGCAAGCCCGGATTCATGGGCAACTTCGGCAAAAAGTTGTCCTAACGTAGGTGTTTGAGAACAAATTTTACTGACGACTGTATTGCCGTTGATTAACGCTGGTACGAAGTAAGAGTGAGGAAATAAAACCGGTTGGGCCGCTGGCGTAATAACTGAAATCACGCCACGAGAGGAAAATCGGGTGACACAAACGCCGTCTTCAGTTGATTGTTTCTCTTCCACACTAGTTTGGCTACCGCGATTGAGATAGAAATCTATCAAAGCGAGAGTTTCTTCGAACTCTTGTACCGATTCCCAGTAGGGTTTTCCTGTTTCAAACGAGTTCCAAAAACTGATATCCTGTTGTCGGCTCTTAAAAATCTCTCGATATTTGACGAGGGCCTCTATTCGTTTTTGAACGGGTTGTCTTTTCCAATGGGGGTAACTTCGTTTGGCAGCTGTTACGGCATCATGAATGTTTTCGTAGGAGTAAGGAAAGGTTAGAGTTTGAGCCTCTAAATCCCCTGGGTTTTTACTCCAAACCTCCCCATTCGGATCTTCGACTTTGATGAAGTGTCCTTGGATGTAATCGCCTTGGTAGTTTCTGTTTTTTATGTTCATTTTTGGCTCCTCGACCTGTCATTATGGTAACAGAGAAAATAGGGGGGTCAATTTACTCGCTAACACGCCGTGGTAAGGATTCATTTTATTTAGCTAGATCCAGCGTGTGTGGTAAAGATAGAGCATGGTGATCGTTACTTCTCAACTATCCGTCAAAAAGACCAGAGAGGAAATTTTAAGAAGGCTATATCAGAGGCTACCTCAGACAAATATTTATCAACTAGCGCTAGAGTTGGGCATTTCGACTGAGGTTGATGGAAGAAAAAATAAGGGATGGGTGGGACAAACGGTAGAAAAAGCTGCAGGGTTGGCTCTAAGTAGTTCGCAGAGCCCTGACGGCTTAGACTGTGAGCTTAAAACGACCAGTTTAGTCTGGAGAGACACTCGATGGGTGCCCAAAGAGACAATTAAGATTACTCAACTTAATCCGGAGCAGGTTTTAACGGAGACTTTTGAAAGTTCTAGCGTATGGAAAAAGTTATCTCGTTTGGTTTTTGTCGGGGTTCAGCATGTGTCTCCTACGGAATGTTATGCCGTTCAAATGGGGGCTGTTGATCTTTTAGATGAGAACCTAATTCGTCCCATCCGAGCTTTCTGGGAAGATGTTCAAAATAATATTTTATCAGGAGATATGGTTCACTTTTATAATTTGGGTAATTCAGATGAGCTTATCCAATTGCGTCCTGTGGGGAATGGAAAGCTGTGGAGTACCTGTCCTGTCTCGGATGAAAAATTTCCCGCTCGCGCTTTCTATGCGACCAAGAGTTTAGTGGAAAGAATCATGACACAGCAAACTTAAGTTTTATCGAAGGAATCTGGCCGTTTGACGATGAAGTGAAGCATCAAATGAAAGCCCAAGAAAACTTATCAAATCTTTTAATCTTGGTTTTCTATGGGGCTTTGCAATTTTAAAAAAAATATCGGATCAGCTTCTTAAAAAGCCTAATCGAAGGTTAATTCGGGGAAGCTTCCGAAGCGGAAAGGTTATTAAACGAGGACTCCTGCGGGGAAAATGCCGGGAATGATCGGAATCGAGTGGGCACTGATTGGTTCACGTTGTTTACTGCCTCAAGCGGCATTACAAAAAGTTGAGATTTTTTGGGTAAATTTAAATCTTCTATGCTGCTTTTAGGCAAGATAACCGTACCCCTAAAAAACTCGTAGGGAGTTTGTAAACAGTAGAATTCATCATTCATCAGATAACCAACTAGGGCAGCTTCTTTAGGCTTTCGTTTGAGGGTTTCTTTGTTGAGAGAAGCTTTTCGGGTGTTGTGGATAATTGAAATCTTATCGGTATCAGCCCAATAATGAGGTCCTCCATCGAAAGGATCAATATGACCCTTCCATCGAAATCCGATTTGCTCCAGCATGTGCTTAACGGGTTCGGTTGCTTTTCCTACTCGTCCAATAGCGTCTCGAGCCTCTCCTGGAAGAAGAACGGTGTAAATATCCCCTTTGGGAAACAAAGAAGTAATAAATTCTTTGTTCTTTCGAGAGAGTAAATCCGCGTCTTGATAAGAGAGGTTGGTGAATTTTCTGCCCAAGCTTTCCCAAAGGATGCTTTCGCCGTTTTCACCAAGCGGTGGCATTAACTCCGAAAGAATCCGGTCTTTAAACCACCGACGACGCATTTTAATAAATAGGAATCTTGCGAAAGACAATTGTCTTCCTAATTTACCTGCGTGGCCTCGATAGGCGGGGTCTATTACGAGTCCACCGATTTCGGTTGGGCCATCTGATTCAAATTTTAATCTTAAAACTTTATGGATAAAACCTGCATGAATCGTTTCGCTGTATTTTTGAATTTCATTAAGTTCAAGATACATGTGAGGAGATTCAGGGGAACCATGACGAGCAATGATCATGGAGGTCCCTATCACTTTTTGAGCTTTAAGGTCTTCAATGACAAAAATATATTTCCGTTTGAATTTGTCCTCCAAAATTCCATTGAAGGACTGGATAGAAGTGCGAATCTTTTCTTTTAAAATATCTCGGTCATTAGGTAGGTTGATAAAGTAAACTAAACGGCTTAACCTTAACAGGTCTTCTAAGTCAGATTCCTTAACACTGCGGATTAGAAACTGACTCAAGTGGTACCTCGTGCAGGCATTTTTAGCATTTTTGCATAAAACTCTGTCGCTTTTGCAATCTGCTCAAGAGAGTTGTATTCATTTGGGCGGTGAACGTTACCGATAGATAATCCTGGGCCAAAGACGATCGCTTCGGCTCCAAATTGAGTGTAAACTGCAGCTTCCGTGGAGGAGGCTTTAGTCTTGGTCACCGCTTTAACTCCGATCGATTTCAAACTTTGGGTTGCTTGTTTAATTAAGGGCCCTGTTTTACTTCCTTTCATCGCGCTATCAATCGTTAATTGGCCAACTGAGAATCCCCATTTTTTTGCGATCGATTCAATTTTTTCTTGAAGCTTTGAACCGTTCATCGAAGGCAATAGTCGAATATCAAATGTTAAGGAAAGCGTGTTGTTTTCTGTTCGTGCTAAATTGAGCGATATTTGGCTGTAAGCCGGATTAAAACGATTGTCCTTTTGTTTTTTTAGCTTCTTAGAAACCTCCTCAATCTCATCGATGAGACCAAACAGCGCTTCAGTGAAAGGTGTTTTTTCTTGAGTTAGAACAGCTTCACATCGCTCTGCAATCCGATTCGAATCGGTTCCTCCAGAGAGGGAAATGATTCCAAGTCCCCTTTTAAAAATATCTGTTAAACCCTTTTGAATCGCGTTTTCCCCAAGGTTGGGAGTGGAGCTGTGGGCCGATTTTCCTTTCCAAGATTTACTAATCTGAGGCAAAGAATTGCTAGGGGCATTTACCGCTTTAGTTAAAGTAAAAATAAGATGCCCTTTGTGAGCATAAATAAGTTCAAGATTAGAGGGTTCTCCTACCAAGACATATTTAGGTTTAAAGGATTTAAGTCTAAACAGTTGTTGAACTCCAATGAGCCCTCTTTCCTCTCCGTAAGTCCCAACTAGAGCAAAAGGCCGATTCCAGGGCTTAGCTAGACGGGCAGCCCAAATTTTGCAAAGAAAGTCCAGTTTTACATCTGCTGTCCCGAGACCATAAAGTCGGTTTTTAATCTTGGTAAGTTTAAAAGGATTGCCCTCAGTCTTTGTCCAGGCGGAGTGCTCTCCCCCAGTTACAGTATCTAAATGGGTGTTTAATACGAGGAGGTCGGGGGAGCTTAATTCATGGCTATAGGCGATGAGATTGTAAAAGCTGGTGCTATTCTCAACGACCTTTTGAGTTTGAACTTTGAGCCCGGACTCTTTGAGGAGGGGGACGAGAAAACGTACGATCTCTTCATTACTTTGATGGGTGACAGAGTTGATCCCTATCACTTTTTCTAGCCATTCCATGGGAGGTGTACGCATAAATTACACTTAAACTGTATCTACCGTATATAGATTGGGGATACATGTCAACGTAATGGCCCTACAAATCCAATCAAAGATATGATCTAAGTATTTGTAAGTATTGCATAAAAATCAATTCATTTGCCTATTTTATAGCCTCTGTGTTAGAAGCCTGATGCAGAAGTTGACCCTTAGATTATTGCTTGTTGTTTGGGTGCCAAGGTTAGAAATTGGGGCCCGCTATAATCCAGAGGTCAGCCTAGGATTTTTAAAGGGATTTATGGACACTCTGGAACTCTTCAAAGCTCAAGATGAGCTTATGATAGAACTAAAAAGCTCAGTTCTTCAATTAAGTCAGTCTAAATTGGGATATCAGTTTGTAAAAACCGAGCTTTTACTCCAAGCCTTAACGCACTCCTCTTATTTTAATGAACGAAATACGAAAAAGAACGAGGTACGAGCCGACAATGAGCGTTTGGAGTTTCTGGGAGATGCGGTTATCGGTTTAATAGTTGCTCAAAGTCTAATGAATCAATTCCCCAAAGCTTCGGAGGGAAAACTATCTCGCTGGAGAAGTAGTTTAGTGAGTCGAAAGACCTTAGCCGAAATTGCTTTGTCTTTAGGAATGAATGATTGGGTTCTTTTGGGGCGAGGGGAGAAGCACACTGGGGGAGCTGAAAAGGTTTCTATTTTGGCCGGGTTATTCGAAGCGGTGATTGGTGCTTTGTATTTAGAAGCGGGTTTAGAGAAAACGAGTCAGTTTTTGAAAGAGGCCTATGAGCCTTGGTTCACAGCTTTAACGGATCTAAAAGAGAGTGAAGCCAGGAAGCTTTTTGATATGAAGACCCATCTCCAGGAAAAGACACAAGAGCTTTATCGAACAGTGCCTACTTACCAACTTGTTGAAAGTTGGGGACCGGAGCATGAGAAAACTTTTAAAGTAGAGATTCAAATTATTGGTAAATCGGTAGCCTTTGGTGAGGGGCGAAGCAAAAAAGAGGCAGAGCAAAGGGCAGCTCATTTGGCGTTAGAGATTTTAGGGTTTTAAATATGGAAAACAAAGAATTTAAAAGTGGTTTTGTCGGAATTGTCGGACCTACGAACTCAGGGAAATCGACACTCATGAATGCTTTGACGGGAAAAAAAATAAGTATCGTGTCCCCAAGAGTTCAAACGACCTATCACGGGGTTCGAGGTATCGTAAATAAAAAGAATGCCCAGGTTATTTTTACCGATACTCCAGGATATCAGCAGCATCCCGATAGAGTTGCGCGTCTCCTCAATAGGGTAGCTGATAAAAACGCAGGGGAGTGTGAGGTTTTGGTTTGGACTTTTGATGCTTCAAGCCCCAGAGTTATTCACCAGATCATAAAACTAAAAAATAAGATTTCTCAATTTAAACCTAAAGAGCAGTCGGTATGCGTGTTGAATAAAATCGATCTCATACCAAAATTGGCGCTTTTGCCGATGATGGATGAAATTATAAAGTTAGATATATTCAGCCAAGTCATTCCTGTTTCGGCAAAAAAATGTGACGGGATCGAACGATTGATGAATTTAATTCAGAAGCCCTTGCCTGAGGGGCCTCAACTGTATCCTTCTGAGCAGGTGACGGATCGCTCTCCCTCCTTCTTGATGTCCGAATTCATTAGAGAAAAGATTTATCGAGCGACTCGTCAGGAACTTCCTTACTCTGTCTGGATTGAGATGGAAGAGTGGCAAGATCCTGAGACTTTGACTCAGAAAAATAGAGTCCCCACTTATCGTGCGATTATTCACGTCGATTCGGAATCAAGGAAAGCTATTCTCATTGGAAAAAAAGGAGAGATGCTAAAAAGAATCGGTACGGAAGCCAGAAAAGAGATTGAATCGATGTTGGGACACCAGGTTTGTTTGAAACTGTTTGTTGATGTCCAAAAAGATTGGAAAGAGGACAGTCACCAACTAAACACCTATTTGGAGTTGGAGTAATCATGTTGAAGGTAGCTTTAGTCGGCCGTCCAAATGTAGGAAAGTCTTCACTGTTTAATGTTCTCTTGGGTTATCGAAGAACGATTGTTTTAGATGAACCCGGAACTACTTTGGATTTGATTCAAGAAAAAGTGGATTGGGCAAACCTAGCTTTAATCGATTCACAAGGGATTTACGGCGAAGGGGATACGAAAGTCCTCCATCAGGTTATCGAAGCAGCAGATGTTTGTCTTTTTATGGTGGACGCCATTGCCGGACTTACTCCATTTGATGAATGGATTGCAAGAATTCTCCACATGAGCCAAAAGTCGGTGCTTTTGATCATTAATAAGTGTGAATCAAGACAGGCTTATGATGAGAGTGATTTCTCGAAATTAAAATTCAGCGACTATGTTACGGTCTCTGTTTCTCATCGAACTAATATCGATTTTATTAAGCAGTGGTGTGTGGAGAGGGCTGGAGTTGCACTAGAATCTAAAGAGCCTTTTATCAAATTGACGTTGGTTGGAAGACCTAACACGGGGAAATCAACCTTGATGAACCGCCTCTGCAAACGAGAGGTTTCTAGAGTTAGTCCGGTAGCGCTTACCACTAGAGATCCCGTTAGCCACGAGTTTGAGACTGAAGATGGTTTGGTTCGCATCGTTGATACAGCGGGGATGCGAAGACCTAGAGCGAAAAAGGAATCCATCGAGACTTTTTCAATTCAGGCTACAACGCGAGCTATTCGTGAAAGTGATGTTGTTTTTCTTTTAATCAATTGTTCAGAACAGATTACTGATCAAGATATGCGTTTGCTCAGTTTGCTAGAGCGAGAGGGTAGGCCTGCCGCAGTTCTTTTGAATTTTTGGGATGTTTTAAGTTCCACTGAAAAGAAAGAATATATAGAAAATTCCGATTTTAGAAATTACTTAAGTCATTTTGTTACTCAACCTATTAGTGGAAAGACCGGATCAAAAACTGAGGAGCTGCTGCCGTTAGCTAAGAAACTAGTAAAACAGGCTAACAAACGAATCAAAACGTCGCGACTTAATGAAGTGGTTGAAAAAATTATTCAGCGCAATCCGCCTCCTAACGCTGGTCGGGGAAATTTTAATATTCTTTATGCTTCACAGGTTCGAGTTGATCCACCGACATTTGTCTTTTTTATGAATCGAAAGCGTAACCTACCGGAGAGTTATCAGAAATATATTGGGGGCGCTTTGAGAGAAAATTTAGGCCTAAAAAAACAGACCATTCGAGTCTTTTTTAGAGGTAACGATAGAGATTAAACCTCTTTTTGGGGCCTTTTTGTTTACGCTAGGCTCTTTGTTTTTGGACGACATGTTCAGCGACATCAATCAAATGAAAAGCATCGATGCCTCGAGCTCTTATAAATTCTTTAAGTTTGATCCCCTCCACTTGATTTGTCCTCTGTCCGTCAAGCCAAGTTCGGGTACAGTGGCTGCAGACTCGAAGTAAAAGGTTCGTAGCCAAGACTTTAACTAACTCTAGGCAACCGTTTTGTTGACAGTGTGGACATTCCATTTGATTTTCCTCTTCTTGGGGATGAAAGATCCATAAGGGTAAGTAAGCAAACCGAGTGCCCAAACAAAAAAAGTGAGTTTAACCAGTTGGAATAAGGCTCATTTTTATTATATTGACCAAAAAGCGGTCAATCGAAAAAGGGTTGGTCTTTCGACGAAGAAATAGCCATATAGTTTAAATAAAATCGGAAGCGACTAAGATCATTAAGCTTTTACTAAGCAAAAAATCGACATTAGAGTTAGGCTTAATGTAAAAACATTGTACCTGGCCCTTTTGATTAGGCCTCGATGGGGTATTCAGGTAGCACAGAGCCACTACCAAGGGCGACTCTCGTCGATAGCCCTAGCCAAATATGGCCCAAGAGAGGATAAAAGTGCTGAGGCTAGAAAGAGAGTGCTAGAAAGTATCTGCTCTCAAGTGGTTAAGACTTGCTACATCACCACAGATGCTAAGCCAAACTATCGAACTGAAGTAGAAAAGCATGTTCCCACGGCACAACTCCTACAGGTAAAAAATCGTGGTAGCCGATTGAAGAGACTTCTTAATGCGAGACGACGAAACCAACACGATAAGATGTTTGAGCTAAATCTGATTGCAGCACGAATTCGGCACGACCTCTCACGCATGACGAGAAAGAGCTGGGTTACGACCAAGCTGATGGAACGTTTACAGCAGCATCTCTTTTTATTTGTCGCCTATCAAAATGACTATGCCATTGCGGCTTAATGATTCAGGATTAGGGCAAAGACTATCTTAATCAGCTATTGACCAGGGCAGAAGCCAATTTCATCTTAAAACCCAAGGCCTGTTTCCAACAAAATCCCCATAGACTCTACCCCATCGAGGCCTAATCAAAAGGGCCAGGTATGAAAAAGTGTGTTGTCGTTAAGGTCTGGAGAATATAAAAAGAAAAAACAGTTTTCTTATTTTAAGGGGGGAGCGCCATGAGTATCAAACAACTTTCTGATGAACAAATTCAGTCGATGAGTCTTGAAGAGAAGGATCGTTGGTGGCTTGAAAATTGTTATAAAGGAAATATGCCTCAGTTGACTCTTCGCTCTGCCCTAACGGGGATGCTGATTGGTGGAATTTTAAGTGTCACAAACCTTTATGTAGGGGTAAAAACCGGTTGGACCTTAGGGGTCGGTATTACATCGGTTGTTCTAGCTTTTGCATTTTTTAAAATACTTTCTAAGTTTGGCGTGGGTTCCGAGATAAGCATTCTTGAGAACAATGCCATGCAATCGATAGCCACTTCCGCGGGGTACATGACGGCTCCACTTGTCTCCTCAATGGCGGCATACATGGTTATTACGGGAACAATGATTCCTCAGTACCAAACGATGGTGTGGATATCCTTGCTCTCTCTTCTAGGTGTCTTTTTCGCTTTCCCCCTAAAGAAAAGGTTCATTAACGATGAACAACTTCCATTTCCGGAGGGACGAGCTGCAGGTGTTGTCATGGATAACCTTCATGCCGACGATGGTGGAAAAGATGGAATGTTAAAAGCTAAGATTCTTGTCGTGGGGGCCGCACTAAGTGCCATGATCGAATTTTTGCGCAGTGAAAAGCTTCTTGATCATTTAAAAATGGCAAAATTTAGGCTTCCTGAATACTGGGATAATTTTTTGTACGTGGTCGATAATTCTTCCAGAAATCCTTTTCGCGGCATTGTACCCAAAATTATGGGGACGCCTATTAAAGATCTTTCTGTGCGTTGGGATTCCTCTATCGTGATGATGGCTACCGGCGGTTTGATGGGAACCAAGGTGGGTTGTAGCTTATTAATCGGAGCTCTTTTTAATTATTGTTTTTTAGTCCCTTGGGCTATTTCCCAAGGAATTATTGCGAAGGTTGGGTGGAAAGATATTAACATGTGGCTTCTTTGGGGAGGGGTTGCGATGATGACCACTTCTTCGCTTTACTCCTTTTTTGCTAAACCGGAATTTATTCTGGCGGCCTTTAAACGTCGTAAGGGGAAAAAACGTAAGGACATTCTGGCTGATATTGAATTGCCGCTCTGGGTATCTGCGGTCGGGATCCCTGCCACCGGTATTCTTCTTCTTTGGTTAGGAAAAGTCTGGTTCAATATCGAATGGTGGGTAACAGTCGTAGCTATTCCACTTGTTTTCGTTTTTACTTTGATCGCTGTCACATCGACAGGACTTACTGCGATTACTCCGGGAGGGGCGTTGGGTAAGTTGACTCAATTGACCTTCGCTATACTAAAGCCAGGTGACATGGGCACTAATATCATGACCGCAGGCATTAATGGTGAAGTGGCTTTGAATGCGTCAAATCTTTTGATGGATATTAAGCCCGGATACATGCTCGGTGGAAAACCTCGACATCAAGCAATTGGACATTGTTTGGGAATTATTGCGGGGGCCTTGGTTTCTGTTCCGGTCTTTTATATTTTAATTCAAAATGACGTTTCTAACATAACTTCAGAATCTCTTCCTATGCCAGGGGCTCAAATATGGATAGCCGTAGCCAAGGTACTAGCTTCGGGTCTTAAGGTTTTGCCTCAATCAACTCGTGTGGCCGTTTTTCTTGGAGGGCTGGCAGGGATTCTTATTGAATTTTTTAATCGCAGGGCTCGGGGTAAGTTTCCCATTTCAGCAATGGGGTTAGGGTTATCTTTTGTGCTTAAGTTTTCTGACTGTTGGGCTATGGCCGTAGGTAGTTTACTGTTTTGGGCTTTGGGAAAGGGGCTTAAAGGTAAAAGCTCCGTAAGTTCAAAAATCTTTGTGGATAATCAGGAAACCACCTGTGCCGGAGTGATTGCTGGGGGTTCTATTATGGGGATCATTCTAATCATCATCGAGCAGATCGTGCTCAAATAGAAATAAGAAAGAACCGAATTCTTTCAATGGACCGAATGGGGATCGAACCCACGACCTCCGCATTGCGAACGCGGCGCTCTCCCAACTGAGCTATCGGCCCATGCCCTGAAATTATTATTCCAAGTTAATCGCGAAAGGTTTCAAAATCAATCTTGAGATTAAGAAGAAAACTTTATACCTGCGAGTTATCATTTCGCTTATTTGAGATGATTAATTGAGTGAGGGAAAAAGTGTGTACTTGATTAATCCAAGCCGCTCTTTGATCCCTAAACTTGTGGACTTAAGAGCATCTAAGGTTGGAATTAAACTGTCTAAAGTGAACTGGGTATTGGACCTGAAGTCAGTAGGAAACGGGATAACAGAAAGACCGGTTTTTTTGAATAAGTAGACGGCTCTCGGCATATGGAAAGCACTTGTGACTAAGATAATTTGCTTACCTCCACGAGCTTGGATCAATTCCTTAAGAAAAGTAACGTTTTCAAAAGTGTTTCTTGATCTGTTTTCCTCAATGATTTGCTTTGTTGGTACGTTTAGGTCGATGAGGTAGTCCTTCATGTCGGTGGACTCCGTTCGTTCGATGCCCGAGAGAGGAGTGTACGGAACTCCACCACTTGCATAAACAAGAGGGGCTTTCTTTTTGTGAAATAGTTTTGCAGCAGCACTAAGCCTATCTCCCCAAGGTTCCTCAGGAGCCACTCTGGGAGGCTGAATGTTAGATACCGTTCCACCCAAAACGACAATCGCATCAGCGCTAGGACTTTCAGCAATACGAAGACCAGGAAATTGGTTTTCTAATGATCCAATAAAAAAATCAGAGAAAAGGGGTAAGCTCAGAAGGATAAAAATAACAAAGGTAAAAATTAGTAGCTGTTTTGCTGCACGAATCTTGTTTCTTGAAATAAAGTTTATCGAAAGGGCAAGAAAAATTAGCAGTAAAGTTATTGGTTGTGTAATAAAAAGAAGAAATTTAAAAAAGTAAAAGCTCATCAACTTTTAAGTTCAGTCCACATCCGGTTCATGAGGGGTAAAGTATCTCCGATGTCTTCAAGAAAGAAAAGCTTCTTAAAAACCTCTTTAGGGGGATAGATGTTAGGATTGTTTTTTTCTTCAGGAGGTAAAAGGTCTTTTACTTCGCGGTTGGGGGTTGCAAGGTGACTTTGTCGGACCGTTTCAAGGGCATGTTGTGGAGAAAGAAAATAGTTAATAAAGGTATGCGCTTGAAGTTTGTTTTGGCTTGAAGCTGGGATTGCAAAGTTATCTGTCCAAATCAAGCCGCCTTCTTTGGGAATAAAATATCGGATAGCTGGATT
>Ga0194122_10001482_pt1 | contig 28419 bp, 22 predicted proteins | sample TA2MahCa10mmetaG_FD_155487 | JGI IMG/M metagenome (GOLD analysis project Ga0194122, IMG submission 155487) | Freshwater microbial communities from Lake Tanganyika, Tanzania - TA2015021 Mahale Deep Cast 10m | ecosystem: Environmental > Aquatic > Freshwater > Lake | place: Tanzania: Lake... | reverse complement strand
ATCTCGCCGAGGATCCGGCATCCCTCGAGCAGGCCCGGTCCGCGGTAAGAGCCCACCGAGGTGCGGTTCGCTTTGTCAAAGGACGCCTTGAACAACATCGGAATGCCGGTGCGCGTGGCGATCTCCTTGAGGGTGCGCGCGGTTTCCCAGGCGAGCGCCTCGGACTCGAGCGCGCAGGGGCCGAGGATGAAGAACGGGACGGGTCCGCCGACGGGGACCTGGCCGATGTGAAAGGGTTCGGAGAGCATGAAGAAGGATGCCGTTGGGGAATCGTGCGGTGACGGGCTCGGGTGACGCGGGTGATCGGAAAGTTCAGGCCTCATCGGCCGCGAGCGCGGCTTCGTAGAGCGGCTTGAGATTGCGCATCACGGTGTCGAGCAACTGCGACTCGGAGTCTGCGAGGTTGCCGCGGGTTTTGGAAGCGAGCATTTCGAGCGAATCGATCACGGATGCGGCGGCCCGCAGGTTGAGCGTGGCGACACCGGTCGACGGATTGGGAATGCGCCCGAGGAACAGCCCGGCATTCTGCGCCTGCAGCAGGACGAATGCCTTGAAGCGCGGGTCTTCCGCCGGACGATCTTCCATGCGCCAAGCCTAGGCGGGAATCCCGGCCCGCGCAAAGGCGAAAGGCCGGATCAAGCGGTGCCGGGCACCGGCGGCGACTCTTCGGGCAGCGACACCTCGCCCGACTCGAAGTCGGCCGCCGCGGGAGAACACGTCAGGTGGTAGAACGGCGACTGCTCGTTCTCCGCGACATCGCTCCAGCGCACGAGTTGACCGGTGTAGGCCGAGAGGCGGCCCATGATCGCGACCAGGCTCACCTCCGCGATGCGGCGCGCGTGGTTGAGCGGCCGGTCCTCGAGCACGCTGCGGATCCACTCGACATGCTCCTGCACCATGCCGTTGTCGCTGTCGACGTGAACCTCCGGCACCGGCGTGTCGCGTCCCTCGAGCTTGCCGCTGGCATGGCACCAACCCTGCGATCCGGTGAACACCTCGCCGACCCGCTGGTAGGCACCGGCGAGCTGGCGGCACTGGCTGTGGATGTGCACTTCATTTCCGAAATCGTAATCGACGCTGAAAAAGTCGTATTGGTTTCCCGTCTCGCGGCGGGCGCGTCCGCCCATGCCGATGGCGCTGACCGGCAGGCGGCCGAGGAACCACACGGCCACATCGAGGTTGTGGACGTGCTGTTCGACGATGATGTCGCCCGACATTTCGGTGAAGTTGAGCCAGTTGCGCGCGAGGTAATCGGCATTCGATTCGCCCTCGTTGCGGCGTTTGATCCACGGCACCGATCCGTTCCACTGCACGACGCCGCCGCGGATCCCACCGATCGCCCCGGCATCGATGAGCGCCTTGTTGCGCAGGTATCTGGCCATGTGGCGGCGCTGGGTGCCGGTGACGACCGACAGCCCTTTTGCCTTGGCCTGCTCGCCGGTCGCGATGACCGCCCGCGCACCCACCGGATCCACCGCGACCGGTTTTTCGATGAAGCAATGTTTGCCTGCTTCGACGGCCGCCGCGAAGTGCAACGGACGGAAACACGGCGGCGTGGCCATGATCAGATAGTCACATCCGGAATCGAGCACTTTGCGGTATGCGTCGAAGCCGCCGAAACACCGGTCGGCAGGAACCTGAAGATGCGTCGCGGCCAGCAGTGCCTGCGGGGCGAACGCATCGGCCACCCCGGTCAGCTCCACCTCGCATCCGAGGATCGCCGCAGCGGCGGAGAAATCCTTCACCGCGCCGATCCCGCGACCACCCGCACCGATCAACCCGACCTTCAGTTTCCGTTTTGCCGGAGCGGCGTCAGACTGCGCCAGTGCGGGAGCGATGAGTGCGGCACCGGCGAGCGAGGCACCGCCGAGAAACGATCGGCGAGGAATCATGGAATTCATTGGAAACAGGGTATCGGCGAATGCAAGCGGATTGCGAGACCATCGAATCCGCCACCGCGCGTCGCAGCGGATTCGCATTGATTTTCCCGGCCTTCGGCGCGATCCATCGGATCACTGCCATGAATTTGCTGCTCATTCCCGCCCTGTCGATCGTGTGCGCCGTCGCGCAAGCCGCGCCAGCCCCGAAGCACCCGACCATTGACGATGCGATTGCCAAGGACGATCTTGAGGATGTGCGGGCCCATCTCGCCGCCAACCCGCAGAGCGCCAACCAAGGCGGCAAGCCGGGGTCGCGTCCGCCGCTCGAACAAGCGATCCTGCGCAACCGCACCCGCATCGCCCACGTGCTGATCGATGCCGGGGCCAATCCGAACGCCGCCAGCGGCGCGACGCGCACGCCGCTACATCTCGCGGTCGAGCGCAACAACCCGGAAATCGCCGCCGCCCTGCTCAAGGCCGGTGCCCGACCAAACGAGCGCGACAACGGCGGGTGGACGCCGCTGCATCACACCGGCGCGAAAAACCTGCCGGCGATGGCCGGTGTGATCCTCAAGGGCGGGGCGGATCCGATGACGCTCAGCGCGCTCGGCGGCACACCGCTCCACGAAGCGGCTGCCAGCGGCGGCGCGGAAATCATCCGCCTGTTCCTCGACCACCGGGTCGATCCGAAAGTGAAGTCCAAGGACGGCAAGACCGCACTCGACATCGCGCGCGAATTCAACAACCGGGCGGCCATGGAAATCCTGGAAAAACTCTAAGCCGATCAGGCGACGGCTTGTTTCGAGGCGGCGTGACGATCCATCCCCACGCGATCCCGTGATGCCGTGCGCGGCGGCATCATGGCATGAACCGCAGCGTCCGTGCGCGCCCGCCTCCGTCTCATCGCCTGCCCTGCCGGGGCCGTCATCCGCAGTTGGATCGCGCTTGCCGTGCTGTGCCACACTGCCGCTGCAGTGGAGTTCTCGACGCAGGTGGCCGATCCTGATCCGCTCGGCATCGGCACAGGATGGAGCGACACCGGATGGACGATCGACGGGCTCACCGACGGCATCAAGGGCGACATCGACTGGACGCTGCGCGCCGAGAGCGCGTACGACTCGAATTTCTTCCTTCAGGAATCCGATCGCGCGGATGAATGGATCTTCCTGCTCCAGCCGACGATGCGCTACACGAGCGACCCCGAAGGCGGTGCGGAAGCGGCACTGGTCGCCAACTACCGACCGGTGTCGCGCACGTATCTGGAACACAGCGGGCTGGACCGCATCGATCATTCGGGCGACGTCGCGCTGACCTTGCGCGGCGCGAAAACCGAGGCGGCCGTGTTCGCGCGCTATGTCGAGCTTTCCGCCACCGACCGCCTCACCGGCGTGTTCATCGAGGGATCGCTGCTCACCACCGGAGCGCGGATTGCCCGTCAGGTGGCCCCATTCACCCGCGCACACCTCGGTGCCTCGTTCGCCAACTCGGACTACGATGATTCCGCCAGCAATGGCGCGGAAGTCTTCAGCACCTGGATCGGCGCGCTGCACGACGCCACTCCGAGACTCGGCCTCGGCGCGAGCGCGCGCTTCACCGCGATGGAGTCGGACACGCTGCGCCGACGCGAAGCCTGGGCGCTGCTGGGCGAGGTTCGCTACCGCGCCGGAGAACGCATTCGCGTCACCCTCGCCGCCGGCCCGGAATTCGCGACACTCGACGCCGACGGCGACGACGAAACGAGCCTGCGCCTGAGCGCCAGCCTCGCCGCCTCTTGGCGCATCAACGACCGCTGGCTGTGGATCCAATCGATCCGCACGGCGTCCATCCCCTCGCCCACCTCCAGCGACGCCGTGCTCAACGACCTCGCGTGGTCCACCACGCTGCGGCGCCAACTCACCCGCGGCTCGATCGAAGCCGGTCTCGAAGCCCATCTCACCGAAGCGGAATCGGTCGGCACCGCGGCCAATCCCGACGACGATTGGAACGTCGCCGCCTTCATCGGCGGAAGCCGCCCGCTCGGCTCGGAGCGCGTCCACCTCGACGCCGCGCTGCGACACACGCTCAACCGCGGCCGCAGCGACTGGGACCAATGGCTGTTGACCATCGGACTGAACGTCGATTTCTGATGCGGCGGGCCGCGATCGATGGTGTGGTTCACCAGTCGATCGTGATGCCGGCGTAGATGCCGCGGCCGGTGCCTTTGATCGATTGGCCGTAGAAGTCGGACAACTCGTAATCGACGTCGAACGCATTTTCGATGCGGGCGTGGAGTTTCACTTGTTCGGTGAGCTGGTAGGATCCGTAGAGGCGGGCAACCGTGTAGGCGTCGATCGGATCACCACCCCATGAATGGCTGGCGAGATGCGTTGCGCCGATGCCGATCCGCGATTTTTCGGTCGCCCTCCAATCGAGCGATGCCGTCGCCGCATTGCGTGGTTGATCGCTGAGACTCTCGTGCAACCAGGTCCATGCGATGCGGTAGGAGACCGTCTCCTCCGCGGCTGCTCCAAGCAGGGCGAACTCGGTGCCCTGCGTGCGCGTTTCGCCGGGAAGGTTGACCGGTGGCGTCGGGAACGACTTGATCCGGTCTTCAATCTGGTTTTCAAACCAGGCTGCCTCGAATTGATGGCCGAAGACCTTGTGCGCGATGCCGATGTCCCAACCGGTGGCGTGCTCCGCCTCGAGGTTTGGATTGCCGGCACCGAACGACGAGCCAAAGAGGTCAAGGTACGTCGGCGAGCGGAACGATGTACCGATGCCGCCGCGAATCGAGGTCGACGGCACCAACCCCTGAATCGCGCCCACCCGCCAGGTGAGCTCGTCGCCATACGCTTCATAGTCTTCCCATCGCAGCGCCGCCATGGTGGTCAGGGTTTCGGTTGCATCCCACTCGATTGCGGAGTGAATGCCAAAGCGATCGCGCTGCTCATCCGCTCCAATGGTGTTCTGATAGTTGCTGCGATGGCCGTAGGCACCGGCGAGCAGGCGGACATCATCCGAGAGCTTGATCTCCTGGTCTGTCGAGATGCTGGCGTCGCGCAGGTCGCTGCCGTAGTTCCCGAACGACGAATCGCTGTCGTAAAACTCTTGGTGATGACCCGCAAGAAAACGCCCGGTCCAGACATCGGAAAAGGTTCCCGTAGCATAAAGCGTCACGAGCGAGGCGTCGAGACGGTCATCCGAATTGCCAAGATTTTCGTAATACGAATCATTCGCGCGAAGGGTGGTGCCGATCGTCCAGACCGGATCGACCTCGCCCTCGACGCGCAGTGCCACAGCGCTCTGGTCGAAATGTTGGTTCGGCGCGTCATTGTGGGTTTGTTCGTAACCACCACTGAAATGATAACTCATCTTCCCGACCTCGCCGTCCGCTCTTGTGCGCCCGGAGATCGAGTGGAACGAACCCGCCTCGACGGTCGCCGACCCGCGTGGATCGCCGGATCCGCGCGGGGTTTCCATCCACAACACGCCACCGATCGACTCGCCGCCGTAGATCGCGCCCTGCGGGCCTCGCAGGATCTCGAGCCCGCCGATATCGGTGGTGCGTGCAGCCGAAAGAACATTGCCAAGCGGGGTTGACGAATCACTCAAACGCATGCCGTCGATGACGATCTGCGAATCGTTGGTCGTCGTGCCGCGGATGAAGACTGACCCGAGCGCGCCGGTTTCACCCCCGGTCGAGGTGGAAATCACCCCAGGCGAGGCGTTGAGTGCGTCGCGGAGCTGGAGGATGCCGCTTGCTTCGAGCTGCTTTGGATCGAGGCGGGTGACCCACGAGGTTACTGTCGAGGCTTCACGCGGGACGCGCAGGGCAGAGACGACAACGGGGTCGAGGCTCACCGCGGACGCGGCGTGGCTGGCGGATCCCGGCAGGAGCGCCGGGCATAGTGAGGCCAGGGCGAGGGCAAGCCCCCCGCCGCGGCAGGATCTTGGTTTCATGGGATTCTCTTCGGTTGGATGTGGATGCACGAAGAGATGGCCGTCCCGAACACCGGGCGGTCGTCTCTCGTCGAACCCCCTTTCGCGGAGGGTCCAGTTGGATCCGCCTTCCGGACGGATCCGGCGGGCGGCTGACGAGCAACGGGGGCGCAAGTATTCGGACTCCCGGTTATCGCTCCTCCCGCCTTCACCGCCTGCATCGAGGCGATTGGCATTGTGGGATTCGCAACCGGATACCGCAGCGCGACTGTTCCGGGTTCTCACCGGATTCCATGACGCCCTCGTGGTTGGTCGCGGCGAGCATCTCGCGTGATTTCCCCGGATGTCAAGCGCAATCGGAGTCGGCCACACCCGGCCGACCGGGCCAGATCGCCGGAAATCCCCGAGGATTTGCCGGAAAACGAGCCTACGTGCCGCTGCACTCGCGGCTTTACAAGGTCCGCCGGAGCCTGCATGGTCCCTGGCCCATGATGCTTGCCGCGATCGATTGGCTCTCCATTTCCATCAACCTGCTGTTGGTGATCTTCGTTGTTGTCTGCCTGCTGATGACCTTGCTGGTGCTGATGCAGCGACCCAAGCAGGAGGGCTTGGGCGCGGCGTTCGGCGGCGGGGTCACCGATCAGGTGTTCGGCGCGCGCACGACCAATGTGTTGCAACGCGGCACGGTTTATCTCGGATCGTTGTTCTTCCTGCTCAGCCTCACACTGGCGGTGCTCATCGGCATCAAGAACAAGAAGGTCGGCACGCTCGACGAGCAGCCGACCGTGGCAGAGGAGGCCGCAAAGACGCAGGAGACCCCAAAGAGCGAAGCCCAACAGCCCCCATCGTTGCAAGGCGAGTTGCCCAGTGCGGCCGAGGATCAGACGACATCGGTCGCTCCGACGACCGGCACGGCCAACCCGTCGGAAAACGCGCAGTCGTCCGGCGAAGCGAAGACCGAAGGACCAGCGGGTGACGAGACCGCAGCCGAAGCAACGACCAGGGACAACACCGCAGAAGCACCGGCCAATCCCGCCAAGGAAACTCCCGCGGAAGAAACATCCGGAGATCAGTGACGCTTCCATCCGGTGGCTCAAGATGTCAGCGAAGACGAATGGGGCCCGGTGTGGGCCCGCGATGAGGCGTTCCCCGCGGCACCGCCGGGGTTCGGTTGGGTGGATTTCAAAGGCCGGCTCCACCATGCGGTGGACGAGGCGGCGCTGATCGAAGCGATCCGCGAAGACAAAGGCGCCGGCGTTTCGCTGGTGTGGACAGCGGCATCGTCATGGATGCGACTGCCCGAGGAACTGGCCGTTGCGGCGGCGGCGGTGATCGAAGCGCGAAGGCGCCGCGCGTTGTTCGAACAACTCGACGCCGCCGACCGGCTGCGCTGGTTTGGCCTGTTGTTCGGCCTCACCGCGCTCTGGCTGGGCTGGCAGGCATGGAGGATCTTGCCACAACCGGCGGCCTGGCCCGAGCGGCTGCACTTCGCGATCCAGGCGGTCACCGCCTCGGTATCGGTGGGCATCGCCCTGCTGATGTTCCTGATCTTCGCCTGCATCCCGTGGTACCAGTCGCGCAAGCAGGCGGCGGCATGGCTCGGGATGCGCGTGGACGACCTGTCCGCACGGACCGCACCGCTGCGCTTCGAGGCGTGGCTCGAACTGCAACGCGCGCCGGTGACGCGGCTGCTGCTCGGCATCATCGCGCTTGCGGGCGTGGCGCAGTTGTTGCCCGGCGAATCCCTGATGGCGGCCGGGTTAATCAAGGACCGCTATCTGTCCGGTGAATGGTGGCGGCTTTTCACGGCACCGATGCTGCACGGCAACCCGCTGCATTTCCTGATGAATGCGGCGGCGCTGTTGTATCTGGGCAAGCGCGTCGAGGTGTTCGCCCGCTGGCCGCACGTGCCGTTGGTCTTCCTGTTCTCGGCCTGCATCGGCGGCGAAGCGTCGGCCCGTTTTCTCGAGGCACCCACGGTGGGCGCCTCGGGCGGACTCATGGGATGGCTGGGGTTTCTGCTGGTGTTCGAAGCGCTTCACGGCCGCTTGGTGCCGCGCAAGGCGACGCGCCGACTGCTCGCCGGATTGGTGCTCACCGGGCTGATCGGTGTGATCGGCTACCGCTTCATCGACAATGCGGCGCACGCGGGCGGATGCCTCGCCGGCATGCTCTACGCGGTGGTGGTATTCCCCAAATCGACCTCGGCGATGCGGCCGCGCACCACCTTCACCGACCGCATCGCGGGATCGCTCGCCCTGCTGGTGTTGCTCGCGTCCGCGATCCTGACCGCCTGGATCGTGACGCGTTGACGAGGCCGTGTTCGGCGGAGCGCCCGTGCGGGACCGGTTGATGCACCGCGCGATCCGGATGGTCAGTCTTCCGTGATGGCGAGATACGCTTCGACTTCGCGCGACGGATCATGGGCGCGCATGAGAGCCTCGCCGATGAGCACCGCGTTGGCACCGGCCTCGAGCACGCGGCGGGCATCGTCGGTGGAGCGGATCCCGCTTTCGGAGACCAGCAGCACGTCGTCGGGCACTTCCTCGGCGAGCCGGGCGGTGGTTTCGAGATCGACTTCGAAGGTCTTGAGGTTGCGGTTGTTGACGCCGATGAGGTCCGCGCCGAGTTCGAGAGCGCGTTCCATTTCCGGCAGGTCGTGCACCTCGACCAGCACGTCGAGCATCAACGACTTTGCCTCGTCATGCAGGCGGCGCAACGCATCATCGTCGAGCGCGGCGACGATGAGCAGGATCGCATCGGCACCGGCGACGGATGCCTCGTGGATCTGCACTTCATGAATGGTGAAATCCTTGCGCAGCAGCGGCGCGGTGGAAAACCGCGAGATGCGCGAGAGGTCGTGGAGCGAGCCTTGGAAGTATTGCTCATCGGTGAGCACCGACAGACACGACGCGCCGCCTTCCAGGTAGCGGCGCGCCTGGCGTTCCGGATCGAATGACGGATCGATGAGGCCGGCGGAGGGCGAGGCTTTCTTCACCTCCGCGATCACGCCGAGGCGGCCGGGCCCGCGGTCGAGCGCGGCGCGGAATCCACCGAAGTCGTTGCGCTGGAGCGCGGCGGCACGCAGGTTGGCGGCGCGCGGCAGCAACGCCTCCACTTCAAGACGCTTGGTGGCGAGGATCTGGGCGAGTTTGTCGGACATGGTCGGGCGGGACGTGCCACCAGTCCGCCTCATGGATGCGCGACTTTCAAGCGCAGGAACCAGCGGTCGGTTCCTGCCGGGAGTTGGAGCAGGCGCTGCACCGGGAAGCCGTCGCCCGGAACCACGCCCTGCGGCAGCGCCGACCATGCGCCGACTCCGCCGGATGCCTCGAGCGTGTAGCTCCGGCCCGGACAGCTGCGCCAACCGGCCAAGACACCGGCGCGCGCATGCGGCGACACTGGTTGAATGGCGAGCCGCAGCACATCGGCGGGGTCCGCCGCGTCGGTGCCGGCGGTCCATTCCGCAGCATCATCCGCGCCATCGCCATCGGAATCGTCCGCAGGTCCCTCAAGCCACTGCGTTTCGGCCAGTTGGTCAATCCACGCCGCCGAGCCGGATTCAATGCGGGTGAATGAAAGCCCGTTACCGGCATCGGCGTTCTTGAAGCCAAGCCCCGAAGCGATTCGCACGGCATCGAGATGCACTTCATACGTCCCCGTCAGGTGGTCTTCGAGGATCGAAACGCGGTGGAACCGGTCAGACCGGGTGGGCGCGAGAAGACGCCAGGTTCCGCCGCCGGTGCCGTTGCCATCGAGCGCGGAAAGCCCGTCGGCCCCGACATGCAGCACGGCGCGCAGCGTCTCGGCCGGCGTGACCGGAGGCGCGGCATCGGGATCGCTCAGCATCAGGTGGAACGTGCTGAGCCTGCGGACACCCGCCCCGTTCTCCGGAACCGTCGTGTACCGCCACGGGTACTGGACGTAGAACGAACCGGCGTCGGCGAACGTCGTGGTGAAATCCGTGCCGCGGTGGAACGGACCTAGGATCGTGGTGTCGAAGAAAATCGAATCACCGATGTAGGACTGCAGGTCGCCATTGCCGTCGATCTTGTAGACCTTGGATCCGTTATGCAGAGCATCGATTGTCCGTCCCGCCCCGTTGGCGATCACCGTTCCGTTGGCGCCGGCGACGAGATCGGCGACGGTGGAAAAACGGATGATATCGTCGGCAATGAAGGGTCCCGCGGCCTCTGAAAGCTGGAGAAAGTACGCACCCGGCCTCGCATAGGCGCAGCGCACGTCGGTACCGGCGAAAGTCACGCCGTGGTCGCGCACCGCATGGGCGGGATTGAGCCAGTCCGTGACACTGTCAAATTCGAGCAGGCGTCCGTCGTCCGGCTCGACGCGAAAGTACGAAGTACCGTCCGAGAACGCGGTGAGCGCCGGTTCGCCGGTGCCGATCACCGTACCGTTGGTGCCGGTCCGGAAATCGTTTTCGGTGGCGAACGCCACGAGCCGGTGGGTGGTGATCGTGACGGAACCACTGTTGACCGGCGCGACGAGCGACGGACGCTCCCAGGCGACTGCGGAGCCCGGTGCGATCGCGAGCCCAGCACTGCCGGACAAACCCGCGGACTGTTGCACTTCCGCAATGCCCCACGGCAAGGCGAACCGGCCGTTTCCCGGACCGTCGATCCAGCGGTCCTCGGTCATCACTGCCGCAGGTTCCCCATCGAAGCGCAGCAATCCGGCGCACGCGTCGCAAACCAACCCCGGCACAAGCATCGCAACCACGACGATGGAAGGAACGACGATCGTGTTCATCGCGACTTGATGTAGAGTCCGCGGGAGACGGGTCGCGCGGGCAGGGTGAACGACGATTCTCCGACCTCGAGATTGAGAGCCGTCAACCGGTCGTGCAGGTTCGCCTGCAACGCCTCACTGCCCGGTTTGTCGACGAGGTTTTCCATCTGCCACGGATCATTGACGTTGTCGTGGAGGATGTAGCCGCCCTTGGATCCGTATCCCGCGACGACGGTGCCCGCCTTGAAACTCGCATAGGTGTGGCGCTTAGTGCGCACGCCGGTGAATGCGGCGGCGGGACGCGCGGGCAGCGAACTCGCCGAGGAGACGACTGGCACGCCGATCCACAATGCGTCGCGCTCGGGCGCGCCGGGCACACCGCAGAGCGCGGCCGACAAATCCATGCCCTGCACCGACGACGGAATCGCCGAGGCCCGCCCAATCAACCCGAGCAGCGTCGGCATGAGGTCGATGGAGCCGAGCAACAAGTCGCTCACCCGGCCCGCGGGAACCACGCCCGGGTAGCGGATGACGAACGGAATGTTGATCGATTCCTCCCACGGCTTCTGTTTGAGCTTCAGCCCGTAGGAACCGAGCATATCACCGTGGTCGGAGGTGTAGACGACGATCGTGTCGTCGGCGATGCCCAGCGCGTCCAGTCGGTTGAGCACCTGGCCGAGCGCCATGTCGATGCCGCTGCACATCGTGTAGTAACCCGCCACACTGTCGAGCGACTCGCCGCCCGCGTAGTTCGGCGGACGGTTCACCGGATCGTTGAGCAGCGAGCGATAGTGCGAGAAATTCGGCGAAGGCTGCGTCTTGTGGTAGTCGCTGTACGGGTTGTGCGGCGGCCCGAGCGACCAGACGAGGAAGAACGGGTCGTCCGCGTGATTGGCGGCGTGGTCGTTGAGGAACCTCACCACCTCGTCGGCCTCCTGGTAGTTGCGGTAGCGGGTGAGGCTCACGGCGCGGTTGGCCTCGTCGTACCATGCGGTGCCGCTGCTGTAGTTGTGCATCGCCTCGTAGGCTTTCCACGTTTCCGTGAATCCGTGGCGCAGGCTCGCCGACACGGAGTTGCCCGATGCCGCGCTGATATGCCACTTGCCGATGTACCCGTTGCGATAGCCGAGGCGCGAGGTCACCTCGCTGAGGCGGTCGCCATTAGCGGCGAGCCGCTGGTCATTGACGATCACTCCGCTGGTGCGAGGATATTGCCCGCTCATCAACATCGCGCGGTAGGGCGAGCAAATCGGTGTTTGCGAAACCGCGTTCTGCACGACCGTGCCCTGCGCGGCGAGCTGCATCAGCCGCGGGGTGGAGATGAGCGGGTTGTTCATCTGCCACGCGCGGTTCTTCTGCTGGTCGCTGAAAACGAAGAGGACGTTGGGCGGACGGAGCGGCGCAGGCACCTCGCCCCTCGACCGCTGCGGCATCAGCAAGCCTCCGGCCGCACCGGCGGCCAGCAGGCCGAGCACGTCACGCCGCGATCGCGGCGGCGCGGATGATGAAGGAGGATTCATGAAACGAAACGGGATGGACAAACCCTTGCCGCAATCGCGGCGTTCCATCAGGATACCGCATCCGCCGCACAACGGAAGCCCATATGTGTGGTGGCCGAATCCGGCGTATTGGCGGTGCGCGCCCCGGGTCGGTAGCGGTTGCAATAGCTGGCGTGGCAAAGAAAGGATCCGCCTTTGATCACTTTTGCTTCACCGGTGGTCGGCCCGCGCGGATTGATGCGCGTCTGGGGTGTGTCCGGCACATGCCAGGTCGGGCTAAACCAATCGGCACACCATTCCCAGACGTTGCCGATCAGGTTGTGGAACCCCCACTCCGACTTGCGGAACGCGGTGACCGGCGCGGTCCATGGGTAGCCGTCGGCTGCGGTGTTGCGATGCGGGAATTCACCTTGCCACACATTGCAGTGGTGCCTGCCGCCGGGCGCGAGTTCGTCGCCCCAGGGAAACAAGGTGGTCGTGCCGCAGCGTGCGGCATATTCCCATTCGGCTTCGGTGGGCAGTCGCTTGCCCGCCCAAGCGGCGTAGGCGGCCGCATCGTTCCATGACACACCGACCACCGGATGATCCATGCGCGTCCGGATGGTTGATCCCGGGCCTTCGGGTTTGCTCCAGCAAGCGCCCTCGACCCCCACCCACCACTCGAGTCCATCGACGCGCTGGCGCGCGGCGAGTCTGCGTCGGCGTGATTTCGGAAGCTGACCGAGAAACACGAACGACCAACCGATGCGCTCTGAGTCGGTGACATATCCGGTCGCCTCGACGAAGGCTGAAAATTGCGCGTTGGTCACCGCTGTGGCATCGAGCAGGAACGGCGAAACGTTCACGTCGCGCAGCGGGCCTTCGCCATCGGCGGCCCACGCCTGCGGACCTTCACAGCCCATGCGGAACACGCCGCCCGGCAGCGCGATCATCCCGGAGGATGAGAACGCGGCATCGGCTGCAGGTCGCGGCACCGACAAGGGCACCGTCGCGGCAACGACCCCGCGACGGGCAGCGCAACAAGGTGCCGGATTTCCCGCATCGTCCATCCCCCCATCTGTCGGGCGGTTTCCCCGGATTTGCAAGCACCCGGAGTCGAACTCCCCGCCGGATCCGTGAAATTTCCACTTGCCCGGAGCCGTCGCGGGTGTAGAACCTCCTCCCACGCGTTTCGCGACGCGGGCGTAGCTCAGTGGTAGAGCGCCACCTTGCCAAGGTGGATGTCGTGAGTTCGAATCTCATCGCCCGCTCCACCTCCCGAATCACCGGGAGGCACGGATTTCCATCCTGCCATGTTCGTCTGGACCAAGCGATCTCCGAGCGACCAGTTGGACGTGTGGGAACAACGGCTTCAGGGAAACCCGAATCTCGCGGTCGAGTGGCTCGGTGACGGTGAGTCCGTGCGTCTGAGCCTGTTCTGCGCGCAGCGTCGCGAGGCCGATGCCCTGCGGCGGACCTGTGGCGGATCGGTGCGCGAAGTGAAGCGCGGCGAATGGAATCGCGCGCCGATACCGCCACGGCCGGTCGTCGTGCGCGACACACTCCTCGTCACGGCGATCACCCGGCGCGACGCACTCGCCGCCCTGCGTCGCGACCACCCGCGGCGCATCATCATTTCCATTCCTGCCGAACTCGCCTTCGGCACCGGCGACCACGCGACCACCGCCACCTGCCTGCGCCTGCTCGCCGACGCGGCACGGCAACGCCAAAACAGCGCGTGGAGCATGGCCGACCTCGGCTGCGGCACCGGCGTGCTCGCCATCGCGGCGCGAAAGCTCGGCGCACGCGACGTCTTCGCCTGCGACTTCGATCCGCTGGCCGTCGATGTCGCCGTGCGCAACGCCCGCCGCAACCACTGCGCGGACATCGCGATCCGCCGTCAGGACGTGCTGCGCTGGAAACCCCGCCGACGCGGATACGATGTCGTCGCGGCCAACTTGTTCTCCACCGTGCTCATCGACGCATGGCCGGTCATCGCGCGCGCCGTCGCCCCGGGCGGCACACTCATCGCGTCGGGCATTCTCGCCACGCAGGCATGGGACGTGTTCACCGCCGCCGCACGCAACGGACTCGGATTCACCAAGGTCGTCCGCAAAGGCCGCTGGGTCACCGCCATAGGCGGACGCATGGTCGACCTCGTCGGCGGTTGATCGCTCCGCCGATCACCACCCGAACCCGCCGAAATGGATCCGATGCCCCCCGGTCACACGCACCATCCGCGCGCGGGAGCATGCGGGCTGGCGCTGATGATCTTGAATCGGCTGGGGATGCACGAAGTATCGCATCAGCTCGCATTGCAATGGATGGGCCGCCGTCCGGAGAATCCCCATGGATGGATGGCGGCCACGAGAAGTTTGACGGCAATGGGCCGAACGGAGGACGCGCAAAGCGTGATCCGCGAAGGCCTCAAACGACACCCCGCCCATCCCGCCCTGCTTGCCATCGCCTCCGACGCATCACGCGCCATCAACGATCGCGAGTCGTCGCTCGGATATGCAGAGCAATGGATCCGCCACCACCCGGACTGCGAGGCCGCATGGGTCCGCGCGATCGAGGACCTCGTCTCGCTCATGCGCTTCCGGGAAGCGGCGGCGCTGTCCGCGACGGGATTGGAGCGTTTCCCGGAATGCGGCCCGCTGCTTGACATGCAGTCGGCACGCAGCGCGCTCGTTGCCTTCCACCGGATTGATCCGGCCGATCTCACCTCCGGTCGGCCAATACCGCAGGCCAAGATTGCCGAATCGGGAGTCGGGTCGGCGATCATGGTTCCGGATGATCCGGGCGTCTTGAGCATGACCCTGTCGCAGGACGCGTGGGTCACCGATGCCTACGGCGCCCACGACCGGAACGGTCGGCCGTTCGACGGCTGCTTCTTCCATCAGGCCGGGAGATTCATTCACGGATCGCCGAAAAGGATCATCCCGCCGGACCCGGACAACTGCCTCAGCCTGCCCTGTGCGCTGCATCTGGCCCACATCGAGCTGCGGCACTTCGGGCACTTGCTGACCGATGGTTGTTCCGCCATCTATCCGTTGCTGCTGTGGTTTGGAAACGCGGAACTGCGGAACATCCCCATCGTCCTCCACCGATGCCTGCAAGACCGCATCCCGGATCTATGCAAACTTCTCGGCTTGGGAGACGAGCAATTCCTCATTCCATCGGTGAACACCCGAAACCTGAAAGTTGGCCAGTTGCTGACCCCGGCGCCGTCGATGCTCAATGGTGGAATCGTGCGAAACGGAGGCTATGTGAACGCGCATCATCCGGAAATCGTGAAACGGCTGATCGCGATCCTCGGCGGCAGTGATGCAAAACCACCGGATCCGGGCGGCGGCCAACAACACGCGAAACTTTACCTGTCCCGATCGAAACTCGGCAGCGAACTCAGGCTCTTCGTGGAAGAGCGGGAGCTGGAGGATGCATTGCGTCGGAACGGATGGAGGATTTTCCACCCGGAGCAACACACGCTCGCGGAGCAACTCGCGGCATTGCGCGAGGCGTCGTGCATCTGCGCCACCCAGGGCAGCGCCCTGCATCTGCTCCTTGCGATCGACCCGCGGCCGGAACTGCGCGTGATCCTGCTCTCACGAAATCCGGTCAACACGAATTTCATCCGTCAGTTCAAGACACAGGGAATCAACCATCACATCCTCACCTGCCTCGAGCGATCCACGGACGACCCCCGCCGGCCGATGCGGCTGAGACACCTGCGCCTCGCCGGGGGACTTGACCCCGCAGGTCTGGCGGGGGAAATCAACCGCTTGTCGCAAAGCCGGGATCATGATTCAACCCGTTGACTTCCATGCACGGCTTCATCCGATACCTCCGACGGCTGCTGCGGCCGGAACCGCTGCTCGATTCTCCGCTGATCCTGCTCGGCAAGGGAGGCGGAGGATCCCGCCTGCTTTCGCAAATGGCGCTGGATTGCGGAGTCTCGATGGGAACCCGCCTTAACCGGAGCCTGGACTCACTCGACATGGCTCCCGCCGTCTATCGCTCAGTCGAGCGCAAACTCGGCGAACGCCAGGACCGCTCGCCCGCGCTGATCGAATCCGACCTGCGCTGCTCGGCGCGGACGATTCTGCACTCGATCCACAACAAAGGCAGGGCGTCGTGGGCATTCAAGCTGCCCGAATGCCTCTTCATCCTGCCCGAGCTGAGATCCACTTTTCCGCACGCGCGTTATGCCGTGCTGATTCGCGATCCGTTGGACACCGCCACGCGGCGTAGCCACCAAACCGCGCGCATCGAATCGCACATCGGCGGATTCACCCTGCCCGCCGCGTACCGGCATTGCGGACGCGACCCGGCGAATCTCGCCGCGGATCCGATCCCGCTGCACAACGCGTGCGCCACGGCGCATCAACTGGACCTGCTCATGGATCACCTCGACATCATGGCGGCCCGGAGAAAGCCGGCATTCGTCACGCGCTTCGAAGATGTGATCCGCGATCCGCAAGGCGAGTTGGCCGCCTTCTCCCGTTGGCTCGGCCGCCCGGTGACCGGCGGGGGATTGTCGAACTTTGTGAATCAGGACCGCGCGTCGGCGGCAACCGAATGCCCGCCGGAAGTGCTCGATCCAATCGAACGAATCCTCCAACCCGTGCGCAAACGCATCGAAAGACTGCCCGGTGACCGCTTCAACGATCACGTTTCATCGAGCGATCTCTTCCGCCCTCTTTTTTCTTTCTTCCTTCACACTTCAAACTTTTCACAGTTTGAACAATCCGCCGCGTTTGCCGCCGAGGATGGCCGCACCCATGATGGCGGTGGAGAGGAAGACCATCGCCCACACGCCCAGGGCCGCGGCGAGCTCGGTGCCGTTGCCCAGCGTGGAGAGCAGCGTGTAGATCGCTTTGGTGATCGGGTAGTGTTCGGCTTGTTGGGCGAGGATGAGGCTGTCGCTCACCTCGAGCATCGCGAAGGCGAACGCGAGGATGCAACCCGCGGCGAGGTTCGCGCCGATGAGCGGGATGGCAACGCGGCGCAGCGCGCGGAACGGCGTGGCGCCGAGCGAGCGGGCGGCTTCCTCGAGCACCGGATTGCTCTGCTGCAGACCCGCCACCGACGAGCGCACGACATAGGGCAGGCGCCGCACCGCGTAGGCCATCACCAACAGCGCGAACGGATTGCCCGCCGCTCCAACGAGGAAATGGAACGGTTTTCCCTCCTGCGACAGCGCGAGGTAGCCGAAGGCCATCACCAGTCCCGGCACGGCCAGCGGCAGCATCACCACCGCGTCGAGCAGTCCGCGCACGCGCAAGTCGGAGCGCACGACGACCCATGCGACCCCGAGGCCGATGAACAGCGCGACGAGCATCGCGCAGCCGGCGTACATCAAGCTGTTCTGGATCGACGGCACGACCAAGCCGTTGCCGAGCGCCTCGATGTAATGGCGCACGGTGAATTGATCGGGGACGACGGTGCCGTACCAGCGTTCGGCCAACGAAAGCAGGATCACGCCGACGTGCGGAATCGCGGCCAGCAGGAACACCCCGAGGAACAACATCGCGCAGGCGGCGGATCTCCATCCGGTGAGCCGCTTCGCGTCGGAGCGGACCTTGGGGCGCGGCGCGGTACCCAGCGGCGAGCGGCCGATCACCAGTTTCGCGAGCGAGAACACGGCGGCGGCCACCACCAGCAGCACACTCGTCAGCGCGTAAGGCAGTGGGTTTTTATCGAGCCCCTTGATGCCGTCGAAGATCTGCACCGACGCCGTGCGGCCATAGTCGAACACCAGCGGCACACCGAGTTCGGTGAAGGCCCAGATGAAGACGATCGACGCGCCGGCGAACACGCCCGGCATCGCCAGCGGCAGCGTGATGCGGAAGAACCGCTTCCACGGCGGACAGCCGAGGTTTTCAGCCGCTTGCTCCATCGCCGGGTCGAGATTGGCAAGCGAGGCGGCGATGTTCATGTAGAGGATCGGGTAGAGGTTGAGCCCGATCATCAGGATGATCCCGGCGATGCGGCCCTCGGCGAGCCAGTCGACCGGTGCGCCGGCATCCATCAGCCCGAGATGGATGAATGCCGCGTTGAACGCGCCGTTCACGCCGAGCATTTGCTTGACGCCCACCGCGCCGACGAAGGGCGGCAGGATCATCGGCGCGAGCACCAGCACGCCGAGCACGGGCTTGCCGATGAAGTTGTGGCGGTGCCCGACCAACGCGAGCGGAAACGCGATGAGCGTGGCGACCATCGTCGCGCAAATGCCGATCAAGAACGAGTTCCACAACCCCTCACGGTGGATCGGGTTCTCAAACACCGCGGCGAAGAACTCGAGGGTGAAACCCCGCGGACCCTCGAAGGCCTGCTTCACCACCATCCCGGCGGGATAGATGAAGAACACGGCGAACAGCGCGCACACCGCGATGGTGATCAGGATGGCGGGGCCGCGTCGCATGGTGGATCAGGTCAGGGGGTGTTGCCGCGCGCGGCGGATGCGCGGGCCATGTCGCGCGCGCGGCGGTAGTTGTCGCGGAACCACTCGCCGATGCGCGCGGCGTTCTCCGCGGTGCGCAGCGCGTCGCTGCCGTCGAAGCGCGGATCGCCCTGGCCGCCCGTGGCATAGGGCATGATCGAGACGTCGGAGAACACGGCGAGCGCGTCGGCCGGCATGCCAGCGTCCCGCAGCGCGCGCCACGCCTCCTTCATTTCCTCGTGCGAATCGATGCACATCACCTTCACCAACTGACGCAGCGTGTTGAACGCGCGCCCGGTGAGTTTCTGATCGTAGGTGAAATTGCCCGGATCGTCATACGGCCGCACGCCGGTGAGCGTCGAGGCGGCCAACCGCTCGGGCGTGTACACGTCGCGGCGGATCGGCGTGCGGTGCAACGCGCGGGCGACCGGACCGTGCGGCATTCCGGGCCGCGTGAACCACAACAGCTGCGACTCGGGCGCAAGGCAGAATTCGACGAACGACTGCGCCACCTCAGGGTTCGGCGCGCCCTTGAGCACGGCGATCGGATCGGCGCTCAGTGTCGTGCCGCCTTCAGGCGCGATCCACACCACCCGCGGCTCGCCGTCGCGGCCGACCAGATCGTGCGCGTACGATCTGCCGTAGAAATCAATGCACATGCCCGTGGCGGCGTTGCCTTGGCCGACGTCATGCGGGATCTTCGACGCGCTGTCGGTGAAGTAGCGCGCGTTGGCCGCCATGCGCTGGATCAACTGCAAGCCGCGGGCCCAGCCGTCGGCAAGCGCCGCGTCGCGCTGGTCCGGCCGCTCGCGCAGCGCGCGCTGCATCTCGCCCTGCACCAGCAACTCGAACGTCCGCGCGACCGACCCACTCTTCGTCGGATCGGCCAAGGCGAGCGTGCCGAGGTAGCGCGGGTCGCCCAGGTCGCTCCACACCGCGGGGGCGGCCAAACCGAGCCGGGCGACAAACGCAGGATTAAAACAAATGCCGAACTGCGAGATGCACACGCCCGTCCACGTGCGCGCCTCGTCGCGATAGCGCTCGCCGGTGAACCCGGCCGGGATCGGTCCGCCCTCGACAAACCACTCCGGATGCGTGTCGAACACGCGCAGCGGCACGAAGCGGCCCTTCTTCGCCTGACCCGCGAAATCCGGCTCACCGCCGCCAAAAAACACATCCATGCCGATCCCCGCGTTGCCGGTTTCCTCCGCCGCCTTGAACCCGGCGTCTAGCACCATGCGGATCTCCGATGTGCCTCCGGGCGTACGCCAGTCGATGTGGATCGTGCGCCCGGTGCGCTCACGCCACCACCCCGCGAACGCCTCGCCGAACTCGGCGCGGATCGATTCATTGTGCGGCGTGATCACCACCAGCCGGTCGTCCGCCTTGCGCGCGCTGGCCGTGGCGGTGTCGCGGCGCAGCGAGATCGGCAATGCGACGATCGCCGCCAACAACCCGATCACGATCCATGTGCGACGGTGGCTCATGCGCGGGGACAAGTCACGGCTTGAGCACCACCGCATCGTCGGCGCGGCAATGCAGGATGATCGAATCGTCGCCGGGCTCGTGAATGACGTGCGGATTCATCTCGACGACCTGTTGTTTGCCCGCGGCGGTGTCGATCCAGTATTGGATGCGCTGGCCAAGATAGCTGCGCACCGCGACGGTGCCGGGCAGCGGATTGTCGCCTTCCTTCTTGTGCAACCGCCACGCCTCGGGGCGGATCGACAGCCGCACGGTATCGCCGGATGCCGGTTTCCAGCGCGGATCGGTGACGCGGCCCCGCAGGATCCCGGCAGCCGTCCGCACGTCTGCGATCTCGCCCTCCAAGCCGGCCAGCTCGCCGTGAATGATGTTGGTCTCGCCGATGAACCGCGCGACGTAGGCGCTCAGCGGGTTGCGGTAGACGTCTTCAGGCGTGCCCACCTGGCCGATTCGCCCGCGGGTAAGCACGGCCATGCGGTCGGCCATCGCCAACGCCTCCTCCTGGTCGTGCGTCACATACACCGCGGTCAGCCCGTTCTCCTTGACGATGCGCCGGATTTCCAAACGCATCTCGATGCGCAACTGGGCGTCGAGATTCGACAACGGCTCGTCGAGGAGCAGGCAACGCGGCCGAACCACCAGCGCGCGCGCCAGCGACACCCGCTGTTGCTGACCGCCCGACATCTGGTCGATCGATCTCGGGCCGAACCCGGGGAGCTGCACCATCTCGAGCACCTCCTCGACCCGTCGGCGGATCTCGGGTTTGGAAACTTTCCGCTCTTCCAAGCCGAACGCGATGTTCTGCGCCACCGTCAGGTGCGGCCACAACGCGTAACTCTGGAATACCATCGCCGCCTCGCGCTTGTGCGGCGGCATCCGCGTCACCTCGCGCTCGCCGAAGTGCACCGATCCGGAGGTCGGCGTCTCCAATCCGGCGATGCAACGCAACAGGGTCGTCTTGCCACACCCAGACGCGCCGAGCAGGAAGAACAACTCGCCGGGCTCGACGTTCAGGTCGATCCCGTCCAAGGCACGGATGGTTCCGAAATCTTTGACGACCGATTCGATGCGGATGGATTCCATGGAGTGGGCGACGATGCGCCCATGCTTCCGCACAGGCGCACGCTGGCAAGCCCGAAGCGCCGGAAATCGGCAATCGTCACTCGGAATTTTTTAGTAATCATAAAAACTACGGCAACATGGTGGGCGGGCGGGAGCCCACACGCAACCCCTTGTGCTCCGCATGTTTCTCCCCTTCCCGATCAACCTTCTCTTTCTTCAAGCTTGAAACTGACCACTTGAAACCTCCTGCTCTCCAATGGTGGCCATTCCTCCTTGCCAGTCGTGAGTTCCGCGCCTTCCCTTCCGCGCAGCAATCATGAACGACGTGTTGATCATCGGAGCGGGCGGGGTGGGTCATGTCGTGGCGCACAAGTGCGCGATGGTACCGGAGGTGTTCGGCCGCATCACGCTAGCGTCGCGCACCCTCTCCAAATGCGAGGCCGTCGCCCACGGGGTGAAGCAACGCACCGGCCGCACGATCGAGGTCGCACAGGTCGATGCCGACGACCCGGCGCAAACCGCCGCGCTGATCCGCCGCAGCGGCGCGCGGTTGCTCATCAACGTCGCACTGCCCTACCAGGACCTCGCGCTGATGGATGCCTGCCTCGAGGCCGGCTGCGATTACCTCGACACCGCGAACTACGAGCCGCGCGATGTCGCGAAGTTCGAATACTCGTGGCAATGGGCGTATCAGGAGCGCTTCGCCAAGGCCGGACTCTCGGCCCTGCTCGGCTCGGGATTCGACCCCGGTGTCACCAACGTCTTCACCGCCTGGGCGCTCAAGCATCACTTTGACGAGATCCACACGCTCGACATCATCGACGTCAACGGTGGCAACCACGGCAAGGCCTTCGCCACCAACTTCAACCCGGAAATCAACATCCGCGAGGTCACCGCGCCATGCCGCCACTTCGAGGACGGCCGGTTTGTCGAAACCCCGCCGATGTCGCTCCACCAGCCGTTCACCTGCCCGGACTGCGTGGGCACCTACGAGATCTACCGGATGTACCACGAGGAACTCGAGTCGCTCGCCAAACACATCCCCACCCTGCGGCGCGCGCAGTTCTGGATGTCGTTCTCGCCGAACTACCTCAAACACCTCGAAGTGCTCGGCAACGTCGGCATGACCCGCATCGACCCAGTGCTCTACAACGGCGTCGAGATCATCCCGCTCCAGTTCCTCAAGGCGGTGCTGCCCGATCCCGGCGACCTCGGCAAGAGCACCAAGGGCCGCACCTGCATCGGCAACGTGATCACCGGCGTCCGCGATGGCCGACCCAAGGCGCTCTACATCCACAACATCTGCGATCACGAAGCCTGCTTCGCCGAGGTCGGGTCGCAAGCGATCTCCTACACCACCGGCGTGCCGGCGATGATCGGTGCCAAGCAGATGCTCGAAGGCACCTGGCGCAAACCCGGCGTCTGGAACATGGAGCAGCACGATCCCGATCCGTTCATGGCCGACCTCAACGCCCACGGCCTGCCCTGGAGCGTCACCGAGCTGACCCCGCAACAAGCGGAAGGGCTGCAGGTGGTGTGAAGCCCGGAAGCGGGCATGACCCGGCAAGGCAGGCGACAGTCCTTGGATTTGGAGCAGGTTGCGAAAAAGTGTCGCCGGTGGCGCGAGAAGATGTTGGCCAGCGCAAGGCGTTGCGATGAAGCGGATTGACATCCACGACTGAGCAACAACGCAGCGATGGACAACAGATTCCGCTTCTTTTTCAAATCCGGCGAAGCCGCACATGTTCCACCCCCACCCCCAAGCACCGGCTACAGATTTGAGCAAAATGCTCTAAGCATCGGCCCCCCGCCCGCCGGGCCTTCCCACCCGAGCCTCTCGATCCGATGAAATTCCCATCATCATATCTAGATATGACGATTTGAACCTTGAAATCCGGGGTGCTTTGGTGCGAGACTGGCGCATGCCGCAGCCCGACCCGACTGATGAGCTGGTGGATGTCCTTGCCCGGCGCATTCTGGTGCTGGATGGCGCGATGGGCACGACGATCCGCAGCTATGGCTTGAGCGAGGCGGACGCCCGCGGCTCTCGCTTCGCCGACTGCGCCAAAGACCTGCTCAACAACGGCGACATCCTGAGCCTGACGCGGCCCGACGTGATCGCCGACATTCACCGGCGTTTCTTCGAAGCCGGCTCGGACATTTGCGAGACCAACACCTTTTCGGCGACCAGCATCGCACAGAGCGAGTTTTTCGTCGACGATCCACGCGAGCACGGCGGGCGCAAGGATCCGGCATTCTTCGACCGCATCATCACGGATCCATTTCTCAACGAACTCGCATGGGAAATGAACGTCGAGTCCGCGAAGCTGTGTCGGCGCGAGGCGGATGCGGTGTCGTCCACCACCGGACGCAAACGCTATGTGGCGGGCGCGATCGGGCCGCTGACCGTTTCGCTGACCAACTCACCGGACGCCGACGACCCGGGGTTCCGCGTCGTCACCTTCGACCAGGTGCTCGAGGCCTACAAACACCAGGCCCGCGCGCTGATCGAAGGCGGTTGCGACATCCTGATGATCGAGACGATCTTCGACTCGCTCAATGCCAAGGCCGCCGCGGTGGCCGTGCTGGATGTCTTCGACGAGCTTAGCCTAAAGCTGCCGGTCATCCTCTCGGCGGCAGTCGGGCGAGGTGGCGAAACGATGATCTCCGCCCAGAAGATCGAGGCGTTCTGGAACGCATTCGCCCATGTGAAGCCGTTGGCGATCGGGCTCAATTGCTCGCTCGGTCCCGACCTGATGCGGCCGCATCTCGAGGAGCTTTCGGCCTGTGCTGCGACGCATGTGTCGTGCTATCCGAACGCCGGCTTGCCCAATCCGCTTGCGCCGACCGGCTTCGACCTCGAGCCGCGGCACATGCACGAATTCATGGCGGAGTTCGCCGACGCCGGATTGGTCAACCTCGCCGGCGGGTGCTGTGGCAACACGCCCGAACACATCGAGGCGATCTCCCGCGCGGTCGCCGACAAGAAACCCAGGGAAGTGCCGCGCGCGGAGGGCGCTTGAATGATGATCATGGAACCGCCAAGACGCCAAGTTCGCCAAGCATGATGACGGGGGAACATCCATTGAATCGAATCGATGCAATCGCCACACGGGCGGTGGATGCCTCGTTCAAGGTTCACAAGCATTTGGGGCCAGGCTTGTTGGAGAGCGCTTACGAAGCTTGTCTGGCGCATGAACTCAACAAACGCGGCTACCGGGTTGAACGACAAAAGGCGCAACCCGTGGTATTTGACGGGCTGGAACTCAAAGTTGGATACCGCTTCGATTTGCTCGTCGAAGATTCGATCATCATTGAACTCAAAGCTGTCGAGCAACCTGCGCTCATCCATCAGGCCCAGCTGCTTACCTACCTCAAATTGTCCAACAAACAGTTGGGGTTCCTCATCAATTTCAATGTCCCGTTGATCAAGGACGGCATCCGGCGCATCGCAAACCACTTTCCAACCCCCTGATCCTCTTCCCAACTTGGCGCCCTTGGCGACTTGGCGGCTCAACCTTCATTCCACTCCCATGCGCACCATCCCGCACGCCCTGCGGCTTTCCGGCACCGAGGCCTACAACCACACCGCCGACAAGCGCTTCCTGATGATCGGCGAGCGCGCGAATGTCGCCGGCTCGCCGAAGTTCGCGAAGCTGGTGCGCGAGGGCGATCTCGAGGCCGCCGTGGAAATCGCCCGCCAACAGGTGCACAACGGCGCCAACGTCATCGATATCTGCTTCGACGATGGGTTGATCGACGGTAAGGCGATGATGACATGCTTCCTGCAGTTGCTACAGGGTGAACCGGACGTGGCCAAGGTGCCGGTGATGGTTGACTCGTCAAAATGGGAGATCCTCGAGGCCGGGCTCAAGTGCCTACAGGGCAAGGGGATCGTCAACTCGATCTCGCTCAAGGAGGGTGAAGAAACCTTCAAGCGCCAAGCGCGTCACATCATGCGCTACGGTGCCGCGGTGGTGGTGATGGCGTTCGACGAAAACGGCCAGGCCGCGGGATACGAGGACAAGATCCGCATTTGCCGCAGAGCGTACGACATGCTCGTCGGCGAGGTCGGATTCAATCCCGACGACATCATCTTCGATCCCAACATCCTCACCGTGGCCACGGGCATTGAGGAGCACAACAATTACGCCATCGACTTCATCAACGCGACCCGCTGGATCAAGGAGAACCTGCCCGGGGCGAAAGTCTCCGGCGGCGTCTCGAACATTTCATTCTCATTCCGCGGCAACAACATCGTGCGCGAGGCAATGCACTCGGCGTTTCTTTACCACGCGGGGAAGGCGGGCATGGACATGGGCATCGTCAACGCCGGCATGCTCGAGGTGTACGACGAGATTCCTGCGGAGCTGCTCGAACACGTCGAGGACGTGTTGCTCAACCGTCGGGCCGACGCCACCGAACGCCTTCTCGATCTGGCGGAGCGCTTCAAGGGACAAGGCGGCAAGAAGACGGAGGAGGATCTCACGTGGCGCGACGATCCGGTGGAAAAGCGCCTCGAACACGCGCTGCTCAAGGGCATCGACAAGTTCATCGAAGAAGACACGGCCGAGGCGCTCGAAAAGCACGGCAAGCCGCTGCGTGTGATCGAAGGACCGTTGATGGACGGTATGGGCGTGGTCGGCGACCTCTTCGGTGCCGGAAAGATGTTCCTGCCGCAGGTCGTCAAGTCGGCCCGCGTGATGAAGAAGGCGGTGGCCTGGCTGGAGCCGTACATGGAGGCGGAAAAGGCCGCCAACCCGCAGCAACGCTCCGCCGGCAGGTTCCTCATCGCCACCGTCAAGGGCGACGTCCACGACATCGGCAAGAACATCGTCGGCGTGGTGCTGGCATGCAACGGATTCGAAGTCACCGACATGGGTGTGATGGTTCCTTGCGACCGCATCCTCGACAAAGCGCAGGAAATCAACGCCGACGTCATCGGGCTTTCCGGACTCATCACGCCCTCGCTCGACGAGATGGTCCATGTCGCCAAGGAGATGGAGCGCCGCGGATTCCGCATCCCCTTGCTCATCGGCGGTGCCACGACTTCCGCCGCGCACACCGCCATCAAGATTGCGGAACATTATTCCGGACCGGTCGTCCACGTGCTCGATGCCTCGCGCTCGGTGCCCGTCACCACCTCGCTGCTCTCCGACGGACAACGGGATGGCTTTGTCGCCGGGAACCTAGAAAAGCAGCGCAAACTGCGGGAGGATTTCGTCGGCGGACCGAAAAAGGAAACGCTCTCGCTCGCCGATGCAAGAGCCGCGGGGCCCCGGCCGGAGTGGGACGTCTACACGCCGCCCGCGCCGTGCTTCACCGGCATTCGTGATGCGGGCGATGGCGATGTCGGGCAAGGCGGCGAGCGCGTCACGATCACCCTGCGCGGTCTCGTCGAGTACATCGACTGGACGCCGTTCTTCCATGCCTGGGAATTGCGCGGCGTCTGGGACCGCGAACGAAAGCTGCTCAAAACGAAGGACCCTGCTGGAGCCGCCGAGGCCGCAACCCTCCATCGCGAGGCTCTCGAATGGATCGAGCGAATCATCCGCGAGCAGCGATTCGAGGCACGCGGCGTCTTTGGGTTTTTCCCCGCCAATGCCGACGGCGACGACATCATCGTGTGGAACGACGAATCGCGGGTCACCGAGCGATGCCGGCTTCACACGCTGCGCCAGCAGATCCGCAAACAATCGGGCAAACCCAATCTGGCGTTGAGCGACTGGGTGGCACCGTCGCATCCGCCGGGCACAGCCTCCGGCGCGCCGCCCGTCGCCGATTGGATCGGCGGATTCGTCGTCGGCATCCACGGTGCCGATGAATTCGCCGGCGAGCTGGAACAAGCGAACGACCCTTACGGATCGATCATGGTCAAGGCGATCGCCGATCGCTTTGCCGAGGCCTTTGCCGAGTGGCTGCACCATCGCGCGCGCATCGACTGGGGATACGAGACCGAGGGCGAACTCACCCAGGACCAGTTGATCCACGAATCTTATCGCGGCATCCGGCCGGCCCCCGGCTACCCCGCGCAGCCCGATCACACCGAAAAGCCGATCCTCTTCGACCTGCTGGATGCCGCCGACCGCACCGGGGTCACGCTGACCGAAAGTTGCGCCATGCATCCGGGCGCTGCGGTCTGCGGACTCTATTTTTCGCATCCAGAAAGCCATTATTTCGCCATCTCTGAGCTACAGAAAGACCAAGTGGAGGACTACGCCAAGCGCAAGGGCATGAGCCTCACGGAAGCCGAAAAATGGCTGGGTCCTTGGCTCGGTTATCCGGTTTGAGCCTGCAAAAACCGGTATTTTCCTGATTTTCGGCTTGCCTCCCGCGTGAAACATGCTTGTTTCGCTGGGTTTTCGTCCCATCCAGCCAATCAATCTCCCGTTGCGGATCTGGTCCAGCCACGACACGCAGCCCTACAGCACACCATGACCCAAGACGATCGAGATGACATCCGGATCCCCCGCGGCCCCATCCCCTGCTCGCGCCGTCAACTGCTGAGCAGCCTCAGTTTCGTTGGCGTGGGTTTTATCGCTACCTTGAATTCCGCCCCAGCCGCGGTCCGCGGTACACCGAAAGTCGCCGTGGCGGTGCGCCCGCCCGCAACCGTGGCGTCGCGCGCGCCGATCGCAAATGCACCAAGCGCCAATCGCCTTGGATTGCCTGAAGAATGGTTGATTCGCCATGGATCCACGGCGATGGAATACCGCCGCTATCTATCCCGGATGCGCTTGCATCATATCGATCTGAATCAATTCATCGAATCCCACGCACAGAAAAAAGGATCCATTTGGAACTCCATCCCGCCAAAGCGGGCATGGAACAGCATGGCTTACACGCTCAGGGTGATCGATCGCATTGCTCGTGAAATGCAAGCCGGCACCGTTGAGGTCATTTCAGCCTACCGAAATCCTGCCTACAACGGCGCATGCCGGGGTGCCCGCGCGAATTCGTATCATCTCCAAAACATGGCCGCCGATGTGAAGTTCCCGGTCAGGGCCTCCAAGGTCACCGCCATCGCCCGCCAACTCCGCGACGAAGGGCTCTTCCGTGGCGGAGTCGGCGGTTACTGGGGATTTACCCATATTGACGTCCGTGGTGAAAATGTGAACTGGTAGTCGACGGCCATTCCTCGGCCCGCAAGCCGATCGCTTCAGCGGCATCGTCACCAACTCCGACGTCTTCGGGTATTTCGTCGAAATGCTTGGATGAGCTGCCACACCCGCCCCCAACGGCCCACCCTCTCTACATAGGGACAGACAATTTGTGTTGTTTTTCCTTGCGGTGGGCACTGTCGTCGGGCAGCCTTGCTCCCATGAGACAGCCCCGTTGGCTCGCCCCTTGGAAGGACTCCCCCGACAAGCCCGCCATCTACCACTGCATCTCCCGGGTCGTTGACCGC
>Ga0194122_10001481_pt1 | contig 28432 bp, 31 predicted proteins | sample TA2MahCa10mmetaG_FD_155487 | JGI IMG/M metagenome (GOLD analysis project Ga0194122, IMG submission 155487) | Freshwater microbial communities from Lake Tanganyika, Tanzania - TA2015021 Mahale Deep Cast 10m | ecosystem: Environmental > Aquatic > Freshwater > Lake | place: Tanzania: Lake... | reverse complement strand
TCGGCTTGTCGGAGTCTCGAAACGATCTCTTCAGGCTTGTGCCTCTTCTTCGGCATTGCAGTCCTCCTTCTTGTCAAAAGACATAGTTCAGGGCGGACCACTTTTCAGGGGGAGGACCAGCGTAGGTGAGAAGGAACGTGGCGATCGCGGCGGCGACCATGACGCCGGTGTAGACGATGCGGCCGCCATACTGGTCGGCCCAGATGCCGAGAACGAGGCGGATCAGCGATCCGGTCAGGATGGGCGTGCCGACGAGGAGTCCGAACTGCGTGTCGGTCAGCCCCAGGTCCTTCTTGATCTGCACGCCGATGATCGAAAAGATCGTCCAGACCGCGAAGCACACGGTAAAGGCCAGTGTGCTCATGCCCAGCGCGGCCGTACGGCCCTCCGGCGCAGCCTGCGCAAGTCCGGTCGCGGTGCTCATGGATCAGTCCCCCGTCAGATGACGGGAACATCGACGTGCTCCGTCATGGGTCCATTGACGTGAATCAACCGGCGGTCGGAGTCCGGTGAAGCCAGCCGTCGACTTGCCATTTCTTCAGGATCAGTCTTCACATTTGGTAAGTTCGGGCGCGCGAGCGCCTGCGCCAGATCAAGGGGCGCCGGCCCGTCGGCGGGTAAGGTTCTTGGCAGGAGGAAGCGATGCGGCCCACCGACATTCCGCTGATCCGCAGATCGCGTTTGCTGGCGCAGGTTTCCGAGGCGGATCTCGCGGCGATGCTGGCGACGTGCTTCGTACAGGCGCTGCCGCGAGGCACGGTTCCGTGCCGCCAGGGCGAAAAGCCCGAGTTCCTGCACATTGTGCTGGGCGGCAGCGTCGGTCTGTTCGCCGAGGGCGCACGTGAGGAGAGGCTGATCGAGTTCTTCGGGCCGGGCGACGCGTTCATCCTGCCTGCGGTGATGCTCGATGCACCGTATCTGATGACGGCGCGGCTGCTGGCGGACAGTCGGATCCTGCTATGGCCGGCGGCGGCATATCGCGCACACGTGAAGGCCAATGGGGCCCTGGCGTTCGGTGCGGCGCTGCTGCTCTCGAGCTACTGGCGGTCGCTGATCGGCCAGATCAAGGATCTGAAGCTGCTGTCCGCGGTAGAGCGCCTCTCGGCCATGCTGCTGGCACTCGCGCCTCGTCAGTCGGGGCCCGTCAGCGTCACGCTGCCCGGTGGGCGGCATCTCGTGGCGGGGCGCCTCGGCATCACCCCGCAGAGCCTATCGCGCGCCTTCGCGACGCTGCGATCGGTTGGCGTAACCGGTGCCGGCCGCCGTGTTGACATCGCCGATCCCGAGCGACTGCGTACGCTGGCCACGCCGGTGCGCGCGCGCCAGCCGTCGCGATAGGTTAGGCGTTGCCGGACCGCCGCGCGAGGTTCAGAAGATTCCGGCCGCCACACCGGCGGCGAGCGCCGCGGCCAGCGTCTCGACCTCGGCGGTGAAGCCGGGTTGCCAGGGTCCCTTCAGGATCAGCGGCTCCTGGACGAGCTTCCAGCGCAGGCCCGTCAGGATCGACTCGACCGCCCGGCGCGTGCCGGTGCCGTCGCTGCCGGCACGGATATAGAGTGCGCAGGGCAGGCCTTGGGTGCGCTCAAGCAGCGGATTGTAGCTGCGATCGAAGAAGTCCTTCAGGGCGCCGGCCATGTAGCCGAGATTCTCCGTGGTGCCGATCAGCACGGCCTGGGCGGCCAGCACATCGTCAGGCCCCGCCTGAAGCGGTGCCGCGACCCGGGTCTCCACGGTGTCCTCGCCGGCTGCGCCGCGTTCGGCCGCCGCCAGCAGCGCGCGGGTATTCTCCGACGGCGCGTGCGCCAGGATCAGCAGCCGGCGCAACGTCTAGGGCGCCATCCAGAACGTGTCGGGCTTGTAGAGGCCGATGAAGCCGCCCGGATGCCAGGCGAACAGCGCCTCCTTCGGCACATTGCGCAGCTTGGGCGACACCACGACCGGCTGCAGGACGCCGTTCACGGTGCCGATGGTGAATTGCTCCTCCGCATGGGTCGCGAGGATGCGCTCCCACGCAGCGCGCCGCGCCGCCGGATCAATCGAGCGCTCCCACGCCGCGAGCTGCTCGAGCAGCGCGCAGGCCGCGGGCAGATCGCACTTCTCGCCCTTGGTGCCCTTGGACTCGACGAACAGGCCCCATTGCGACCATTGCAGGCCGCCCTGCTGGGCCGGCACGAATTCCTTGGGGCTGGTGTCGATTGTCGGCACCGCCGTGGTCGCACCGGCGAAGGCGGTCATCACCGCTTCGCCGCTGAACGTGCGCAGGCGGAAGTTCTCGCGCGACTGCGGCTTCACCACGAGCTTGATGCCGATCTTCTTCCAATGGTCGGTGATCAGCGCGAGCGCGTCGTTGTCCTCGCTCTCCTCGCTCGCGTGTTCCAGGACGATGGTCGCGCTGCGCCCGTCGGGTAGCAGCCGGATGCCCTGGTCGTTGCGCTTGGTGAGGCCGATCTCGTCGAGCAGGCGATTGGCGCGGCGCGGATCGTAGGTGGCGTTCTGGCGGGAGTATTCGGGCTTGTAGAGCTCCGAACGCGCCATCACCGTGTTGTTCGAGGGTTTGGCGAGGCCGATGTAGACGATCTCGTTCAACTCGTCGCGATCAATGCCAAGCGACAGGGCACGACGGAAACGGCCATCGCGCATCAGCTTGCGCCAGGCCTCGTCCTTGGCGTTGAGGTTGGGATAGAGCGCGAGCTGCGATCCCGAACCCGACTCCCAAAGTCGCACGTCGCTGCCCGAGGTCTTGCTGCCCTTCTTGAGGAACGTGTAGTCGCGCATATTGATGTATCGCGTTTGCAGGTCGGACTCTCCGAGCCCAGCCTTGGCGGGAACCAGCCCCGCCGACGCCAAGGTGAAGATCACGCGATCGATATAGGGAAGCTGCACGCCGTTGGCGTCGATGCGGTGATGGTAGGGATTGCGCTCGAACACGAAACGTTGCGCCGGGGGCGCGGTCTTCAGGACCCAGGGACCGAGCGTGGGCAGGTCGACGTTGTCGTTGCGGTACATGACGTCGACGCGTCGGAAGGCCTGCACCCAGCGGCCGCTTTGCTGGCGCGCGGCGCGCATGATGTCGGCCTCGGGCGTGTACTTCGCATGGAATTTCTTCAGATAGTGCGCCGGTCGGTACAGGAACAGCGGCGCGGCGCGTGCCTGCGCCTCGAGGAAGTAGGGGTTGGGCTTGTCCCACGTGTAGATCACTGTCGTGGCGTCGGGGAATTCGACGCGCGGGGGTTTCTCGTCGACCAGCAGCTCGACCGGCGGGCCGGAGGCCGACAGGTCCTTGTTGTTGGCCACGTCCTCCCAGAAGAACCTGAAATCCTCCGAGGTGAAGGGCTGGCCGTCCGACCATTTGTGTCCTGGCCGCAGCTTCAGGGTGAAGCGCCGTCCCTCCTCGACGGTCCAGCTCTCGACGATATCGGGCTGGAGCTTGAACTCGTGATCGTAAACCCAGAGCCGCGAGTAGCCGTAGACCGTCATCAGCCTTGTGTCGGCCGCCGTCGCGACCAGCATGTTGACTTGTCCTCCGGAACGCCCCGGCCCATCGGTGCCGGCGAACCGCTTCACCACCTGCGGCTTCTCCGGCAGGCGCTTGTCGATCGGCGGCAGGCTGCCGGCGGTCACCTGGTCGGCGAGCGAGGGCGGCTCCAGCGGGATCGGCAACGGTTCGCTGGCATACGCCGACGCGGCGGCGAGGCCGAGCGCGGCGGCGAGAACAAGGGCCCGGGTCATTCGACTTTCGCTCCGCTTCGTTGCACCAGATCGGCCCAGCGGCCGGAATCGCGCCGCAGCAGCGCGACGAAATCCTGCACGCTCATCGGCGTCGCTTCCACCCCGACCTTGGACAGTTGTTCCACGGTCAAGGCCTCGGCCAGCGCCTTGTTCAGCTCGCTATTGAGGCGCGCGACGACGGGCGGCGGCGTGCCGGCGGGCGCCACGACGGACTGCCAGGCTTGAAGATCGAGGCCGGGCAGGGACTCGGTCAGTGCCGGCACGTCGGGCGCGGTCGGGTGGCGACGGGCGCCGCTCGCCGCCAGCACACGTACCTTGCCGGAGGCCATCTGCGGCAGCGCCACTGAGGCATCGAGGAACATGAAATCGATCCGGCCTTCAATGAGATCGACGATCGCCTTGGCCGAGCCCTGGTAGGGCACATGCGTCGCGCGAACGCTCTCGCGGGCCTGGATCAGCTCGACCAGCAGATGGTGCGCCGTGCCGGCACCCGGCGAACCGTAGGAGAGACCGCCCGGGCGGGCCCGCATCGCGGCGACAAGGCCGGCCACGTCGCGCGCCGGAAAATCGGGACGCGCCAGCAGAAAGAACGTGACGTTGCCCAGCATCGCCACGGGTTGGAACTCCTCCACCCGGATCAACGGCCGCGCGTAGAGATGGGGCACGATGCCGAGTGTCGTGCTGGTCGCGACCAGCAGCGTATGGCCGTCGGGCGGAGCCTTCGCCACCAGCGCGGCCCCGACTTGCGTCGCGGCGCCCGGTTTATTGTCGACCACGACCGGCTGACCCAGAGCCTGGAGCCGCTCGCCGACAAGACGGCCGAGCACGTCGGTGAGGCCCCCCGGTGGGAACGGCACGACGAGGCGGATCGGCTGCGAGGGCCAAGTGGCCTGGGCGGCGGCCGGCGCGGCCGCGAGCGCCACGGCGCCGGCGATCAGCGCACGTCGGCCAACATCGCGATGTGCGGGCAGGGAAGGCGAGGTGCGTGACGGCATGGTCAGTACCGGTCGAAGGCGCGCTTTGGACCGGGCCGCGTGCCCGCAGGCACCGCAGGCTTTACACGGCCCAGTCCACCCGGCGGCTCGGCGGTGTAGGCACCGGTAACGCCCACCGGCTTGTCGCCCTTCACCGTCACCCGCTCCATCGTGCGTCGGGCCGGGAAATAGTCGTGCGCGGCGTAGTGCTGGACCGCGCGATTGTCCCACATCACCACCGTATGCGGTCGCCAGCTCACGCGCAGCTGGTACTCCGGCACGGTGGCCTGACGATAGAGGAACTCCAGCAACGCCTCGCTCTCGTCGGCCTTCAGGTCCTTAATGCGAACGCAAAACTGCCGATTGACGTTCAGGATGCGCCGCCCCGAGACCGGATGCAGCCGTACGACCGGATGCCAGGGGTTGGGAAACTCATCCTCGAGTTCGCGCAGGCGGCCGCGATCCTTCGGTCCGAACAGCGGCCGCCACGGCTTGAAGTCGTGCAGTGCCTCCAGACCATGGATGTGCTGCTTCATGCGCTCCGACAGGCCGCGGTACGCCGCCGTCATGCTGGCGAACAGCGTATCGCCGCCAGCGTCGGGCACGACCTTGGCGCGGAGGATGGTGCCGAGCGGCGGCGCCTCGCGGAATGTTTCGTCGGAGTGCCAGATATCGGTCAGCGCCGGTGGGTTGGCCTCGGAATAGTCGAGGATGATGACTTCCGGCTTGTCGGCCAGGTTGGGCGAGAAGGGATGGATCGACAGATCGCCGAACCGCGCACCGAAGGCCATTTGCTGCTCGACGGTGATGTCCTGATCGCGCATCAAGATCACCTCGTACGTGACGAGTGCGTCGTGCACGACTTTGAACTGGGCGTCGGACAGCGGCCGGCGCAGATCGAGCCCGCCGAGCTCCGCGCCAATGAAACCGCCCAAGGGGCGGATCCGGATGCCGGTATCCGCCGCCGCCGCGGCGCTCGCATGGGTGTCCATCTGTCCCTCCCCGGACTCTGCCGAACCTTAGCCCATGCGGTCGCCGTGCGGTACGGGGACTCGCATTGACAGCCTGCAGCGTCGGCCTGAAAAACCCGGCACGCGGGAGGGTATATGGCAAGCGGTCTTGAGGGCGAGTTTCAGGTCCTGCACGAGTTCGTGACGTCGGCAAAGCGCAAGCTCGCAGTCGAATACTGGGACTATCTGGTGGGTGGCACGGAGACCGAAACGTCGCTCCGCCGCAACCGGCTCGCACTCGACTCCATCGCTTTCCGGCCCCGGGTGTTGAACGACGTGACCCGGATCGACCCGTCCAGCACCATCTTCGGCCGCAAGATCGCGCTGCCCGTCATGCTGGCGCCGATCGGCTCGCTGGAGTCGTTCGACCCCGGCGGCGGCGTGACCGTCGCGCGCGGCGCGGGTGCGGCCAATGTGCCGATGCTGATCAGTTCGGTGACGACGCTGCGGCTTGAGGACATCGTGGCAGGCGGCGGCGGCCCCAAGATCTACCAGCTCTATGTCCGCGGCGACGATGACTGGGTGAGCGATCGCGTCAGCCAGGCGATGGACGCGGGCTACGACGCCTTCTGCATCACGGTCGATACGCAGGTGTATTCGCGGCGCGAGCGCGACATCGCGCGCCGCTTCGTGAAGTCATGGCGTACCGCCGCCACCGGGCACGACTGGCAGGCGGGCTTCGCCTGGAAGAACTTCGCGGCAGTCCGCAAGCGCCATCCGTCGGTGAAGTTTCTGCTGAAGGGGATCGCGACCCACGAGGATGCGACGCGCGCTGTCGAGGAGGGCGTCTTCGCCGTCTATGTTTCCAACCATGGTGGCCGCCAGCTCGATCACGGTCGTGGCTCGATCGAGGTGCTGCCGGAAGTGGTGAAGGCTGTCGCGGGTCGGGCCCACGTCGCCATTGATGGCGGCTTTTGCCGCGGGTCCGATGTCGTGAAGGCGATCGCGTTGGGCGCCGACTGGGTCGGGCTGGGCCGGCTCTTCTGCTACGCGCTGGCCGCGCGTGGTGCGGCCGGCATCGAGCGCATGGCCGAGTTGTTGGGTGAGGAGATGCGCGAAGTCATGGGACTGCTGGGCGTCTCGACGCTGGCCGAGCTCGGCCCGCAGCATCTGCATCCCGCGATACCGACCAACCTGCCGCACGTCCACTCCGCCTTCCCGTTGCTGGCGGAAGGGTACTGAGGTTTGGCCGTCCCGATCATCGCGACGCCCGCGGTGCCTACCCGCGGCCGACGAAGGGCATCTTCGTCGCCATCACCGTCATGAACTGCACGTTGGCATCGAGCGGCAGGCTGTCCATGTAGAGGATGGCTTTGGCCACGGCGTCCACGTCCATGCGCGGCTCGATCATGGTTGTCCCGTTCGGCTGTGGCACGCCCTTGGTCATGCGCTCGGTCATCGGCGTCGCGGCGTTGCCGATATCGATCTGGCCGCAGGCAATGTCGTAGGCACGGCCATCCAGCGATGTCGACTTGGTGAGGCCGGTGATCGCGTGTTTGGTCGCGGTGTAGGCGACCGAGAAGGGACGCGGCGCATGGGCCGAGATCGACCCGTTGTTGATGATGCGACCACCGCGCGGTGTCTGCGCCTTCATGATCTTGATCGCTTCCTGGGTGCAGACGAAGGGTCCGGTCAGGTTGGCCGCGACCACGCTCTGCCACGTCTCGAACGGCAGATCCTCAAGCGGAACCGGCGGTGCGCCGCCGCCGGCATTGTTGAACAGAAGATCGAGCCGGCCCCAGCTGGACTTCACACGGGCGAACAGCGCCACGATGTCGTCCCGCTTCGCCACGTCGGTCGGTACGGCGAGCGCATGTCCCTTGTTGGCGCCGGCAAGCCCCGCCGTCTCCTGCAACGCATCCAGCCGCCGGCCGGCCAGCGCCACCTTGTAGCCCGCCGCCAGCAACGCCAGCGCCGAGGCGCGCCCGATGCCACTGCCCGCGCCGGTCACGATTGCGATCTTGCCGCTCATGTATCCTCCCCGATTGGCCGCGAGGTTAGAGCGGTTTGCACACTGAGGGAACCGCGCCACTCGCATTGAATCGCGGGGCGGCGAGGCGCAAGCTCGCGGGATGAAACGCCGCTCCCTGCTCCTCGCCGCGCCGGCGCTCCTGCTGCCGGGTCGCGTCGCCGCCCAGCCGCTGCCCGCCGATCCCTTCCCGCTGGGCGTTGCCTCGGGCTGGCCACGCGCTGACGGCATCTCGCTCTGGACTCGCTTGATGGGGACTGGACCCGCCGAACTGGGCGGCGGGCCACGTACGGTGCGCTGGATTTTGGCCGAGGATGACCGGCTGACCCGACCGATCGCCGGCGGAAGCGTGGTCGCTGACCCCGCCTTTGCCCACAGTGTCCACGTCGATGTTCGGGGCCTGAGCGCCGGCAGACCCTATTGGTACCGCTTCGACGTCGAGGGGCGCACGAGTCCCGTCGGCCGAACCCGAACCGCAGCCGCGGCCGGAGACAGTGTGCGGCGGGTGCGACTGGCCTTTGCGTCGTGCCAGCAGTACGAGCAGGGCTACTATACGGCGCACCGTCATCTCGCTGCGGAAGAGCTCGATGCGGTGCTGTTTGTCGGCGACTACATCTACGAAAAATCCTGGGGTCGCGACCTCGTGCGCCGGCATGAGGGTGGTCGCACCGTCTCACTCGCCGACTATCGCGCGCGCTACGCGACCTACAAGTCCGATCCCGATCTGCGCGCCGCCCATGCCGCCCACCCCTGGATCGTGACCTGGGACGATCACGAGGTCGACGACGACTACACCGACAATTTCTCGCCACAGGAGCGCGACCCCGCGCGCTTCATGGCACAGCGGGCCGCCGCCTATCAGGCGTTCTTCGAGCATATGCCGCTGCCCGCGAGTCTCGCCCCGCAGGGACCGGCGCTCAGGCTTCACTCACGGCACCGCTTCGGCAATCTCGTCGAACTTCACATGCTGGACGACCGCCAGTATCGCAGCCCGCATGCCTGCCGGGAGAGCTGGGGACCCGGCAAGACGCTGGGACCCGCCTGCACTGAGCGGCTGGATCCGCGCCGCACGATGCTGGGCACCGCGCAGGAGGCCTGGCTTACCGAAGGGCTCGCGCGCGCGTCGGCGCGCTGGACGGCCATCGGACAGCAGACGCTGATGGCGCCGTTGGATCGTGACTCCGGGAAAGGCGAGGGCGCGACCTTCTGGGCCGATGGTTGGGATGGCTATCCGGCCGCGCGCCAGAGACTGCTGGGTGCGGTCGCGGCTTCACCGGTGCGCGACACGCTGGTGCTCGGAGGCGACGTGCACTCATGGTGGGCCGCCGATCTAGCGGCCGATCCGGGTCGCGCGGGCGCGCCGATCGTGGCGACGGAGTTCGTCGGGACCTCGATCAGCTCCCAGGGCCCATCCAACAACCGCGTCCAGGCGCTGCTCGCGGCCGGCCGCAATCCCCATTTGCGCTATGGCCACGGCGGTGCCCACGGCTACAGCACAGTCGCCTTCGAGCGCGACCGCGCCACGGTCGAGTTCAAGTCGGTATCCAGCGTCAAGAAATCCGAAGCCAGCGTCGCCACACTCAAGAGCTTCGCAGTCGAGCGCGGTCGACCCGGAGTTCAATCGGCCTGACGCGCCGGAATGTCGAAATGCAGCACGTCTGCGCGCGTGCCGAGTCCGGTGTAGAGCGCGATTGCCGGATCATCGCCCCGGTCGGCCTGCACGAAGAGGACATGCGCACCGCGTCGGCTTGCGACGTCCTGAAAAACGCCGATCAGCCGGGTCGCGACGCCCCGGCGACGCCACGCGTCGTCGACGGCGAGGTCGTAGATGTAGAGTTCTCGGCGCGCCTGCTCGAACTTGGTGAGCAGGTATCCAGCGATGCCGCCGACCACACGCCCGCCCGCAAAAGCCGCCGCCGCAACGAAGGTCGTGCTCGCGAGCAGGTCGCGCAGCCAAGCGTCGTCGGGCTGGCGGGAGGTGTAGTGTTCGACATCCTCGAAGGCCGTGCCGAACATGTCGAGCATGCCGCGCAGTGCCGCGACATCGTCCGCACCGAGCAGCTGAATCTGGAGGTTTTCGCTCATGGCGCGGCGCTTTACGCCGCCGCATGCACGCCGGCAAGGGCGCGTCTCAGCCCGTCGCCAGGAACGCCCTCCATCCGCCCAGCGCGGTGATGTCGCGAGCGTCCTGAGTGGCGATGGCCTCACACAGGAAGCCGCTGACGCTCGTGCCGTCGTCGAGGCGCACCTGACCCAGCCCCAGTGGCGCGGGAATCTTGCGCAGCAGGGCACCGACCTGCTCGGCCGGCAAGCTCCAGACCTCATGGGCGATCCGTGCGCCGCCCTCCGCCACCCGCACCAGGCCGGGGCGCTGTGGCGGACCGCCGGGCAGGACAAAGAAGCGATACTCGGGCGCGGTGTGGCCCGCGCGTTCGAGGCGCCCGCCCAAATCGACCAGCTGCCCATTCAAGGGCAGGCCGCTCATGTGGGCGCCGACCACGACGATCTCGACACGATCCTCCGCAGGAGGTGGGAGCGGAGCGGTTGGCAGGCGCGAGCTTGTGCGGCCAAGCGGCAGTGCGGTCGCGCGCTGCCACCGGTCGCCAAGCGCGAGCAGAGCGGCCTCGCTGTCAGCCTCGCCCACGAGCGTGACACCGACGGGCAAGCCATCGGGGCGGAACCCGGCGGGTAGCGCGAGGGCTGCGAGCCCGAAGAAGTTCACGAAGTTGGTGTAGTGGCCGAGATTGCTGTTGAAGAGCACCGGTTCACGTTCGAGATCGGCGACGCGATAGATCGTGCCGGAGGTCGGCAGCAGCAGGAAATCGAGACCCGCGCGCTCGCGGGTGGCGCGAGGAGCAAGTTCGGCAAGGCGGTACTGACCCTCGAAAGCATCGACGGCGCTGAACCGCTTGCCCCCCATCACGATGTCGCGCGTGGTGGGCCAGACGCCCGCACTGGCATCGGCGCTCTCGATGAAACGGCCGACCGCAGCCGTCCGCTCGGCGACCCAGGGTCCGCTGTACAGGAGTTGAGCGGCGTCGCGGAACGGCGCGTAGTCGAAGGGGTGCGGCGTGCCGCCCAACTCGATCATGCGCTGGATCGAGCGGTCGTAGATCGCCTCGCTCGCGGCGTCGCCGAAGAAAGCGCGATCCTCCGCGCGCAACACCCCGAAACGGAACGTCGCGCCGAGCGCGGGCCCGGGAACGGCCGGCGCCAGAACCTGGAACACCGACGCGGCATCGGCGCAAGACAGAGCGAACACCGACACACAGTCGAGCGAGCGGCAGGCCGGCACGACCCCTGCGGTTGGGACGCGCCCGGGCGTCGGCTTCAGCCCGACGATGTTGTTGAAGCCGGCGGGAACGCGGCCGGAGCCCGCCGTATCGGTGCCGAGTGCAAAGGAGACCAGTCCGGCCGCCACCGCGACGGCCGACCCCGAACTCGACCCTCCCGGCACATAGGCGGCATCAAACGGATTGCGCGGGACACCATAGGGTGAACGGACGCCGACAAGTCCGGTCGCGAACTGATCGAGGTTGGTCTTGCCGATCGGGATCGCGCCAGCCGCGACAAGCGCGGCGACCACCTGGGCGGACTGGCCGGGCCGATACGCAAAGCCGGGGCAGGCCGCTGTCGTGTCGACGCCTTCGAGGTCGATGTTGTCCTTGATGGCGAACGGCACGCCGAAAAGCGGCAAGCGGTCCAACGTCGACGGGTCGGCGGCGCGCGCCTTGTCCAGAGTGGCGGCGGTCGCCCGCAGCGCCGGATCGGCGCAACGCGAGATCCAAACCCGATCATCGCCCGCTGCCTCCAATCGACGCAGAACCTCTGCAATCATGTCGCTGCAGGTCAGTTTGCCCGTTTGATAGGCGGTTCGCAGCGCCTCGATGCCCAAATCCAAGTCAGTCAGTCCAGTCATCACGCCGTCCACTCAATCTTCATGCCACCCTTCTTCGGATTGGCACATCGGTTGCTTCTAAGCTTTGGATGCGGCCACGCCGCCACGAAGTTTCGGAGGGGAAATCATGAAGCGTCGCCATTTCCTGAAGTCCAGCACCGCCCTGACCGCCGCCGCCGGCGTGACGGCGCCGGCGATCTTCTCGCCGCTGAAAGCGCAGTCGCGGCAGGAAACGCTGCTGGTCGTGGCCGAGAACACGCCCAACATGATGGACATTCATGGCGTCGGCGCCAACCGGCCGGCGTACGAAGTGTCGTGGAACACCCACGACCGTCTCATGACCTACGGCGTCAAGAAGGACTCCACCGGTCAGGATCACTATGACTACTCCAAGCTCGAGCCCGAGCTCGCGACCGACTGGAACGTCACGCCGACCTCGGCGACCTTCAAGCTGCGGCGCGACGCCAAGTTCCACGACGGCACGCCGATCACCGCCAAGGACGTGAAGTGGTCGTTCGATCGCGCCGTCACGGTCGGCGGCTTCCCGACCTTCCAGATGCGCGCGGGTTCGCTGGAGAAGCCCGAGCAGTTCGTGGTCGTGGATGATCACACGTTCCGCGTCGACTTCGTGCGCGCCGACAAGCTGTCGATGCCGGATCTCGCGGTTCCGGTGCCGGTGATCATGAACTCCGAGCTCGCCAAGAAGAACGCCACGACCGCCGACCCCTGGGCGATGGAGTGGACGAAGAACAATCTGGCCGCGGGCGGCGCCTACAAGATCGAGCGTTGGCAGCCCGGCCAGGAAATCGTCTATGTGCGCAACGACGACTGGAAGAACGGGCCGATGCCCAAGATCCGTCGCGTGATCCTGCGTATCATCCCGTCGGCCGGCAACCGGCGCGCGCTGCTGGAGCGCGGCGATGCCGATATCTCGTTCGACTTGCCGGCCAAGGATTTCTCCGATCTCAAGGGCTCGCCCAAGCTCAACATCGTGGGCACGCCGGTCGAGAACGCCATGCAGTACATCGGCATGAACGTGAAGCAGAAGCCGTTCGACAATGTGAAGGTGCGCCAGGCGATCGCCTATGCGGTGCCCTACCAGCAGATCCAGGACGCGGTCATGTTCGGCCGGGCGATCCCGCTCTATGGCGGCGCGAGCAACAAGGCCAAGGGCACCAACTGGCCGCAGGTTCATGGCTACAAGACGGACCTCGCGCGGGCCAAGGCGCTGCTGGCGGAAGCCGGCTATCCCAACGGCTTCGAGACGACGCTCTCGTTCGATCTTGGCCTGGGCGCGATCAACGAGCCGCTGACGCTGCTCCTGCAGCACAGCCTCGCCCAGATCGGCATCAAGGCGGAGATCAACAAGGTTCCCGGCGCCAACTGGCGCGGTGAGCTCTTGAAGAAGAGCATGCCGATGATCACCAACACCTTCGGCGGCTGGCTGAACTACGCCGAGTACTTCTTCTTCTGGTGCTATCACGGCCAAAACGCCGTCTTCAACACGATGTCGTACCAGAACCCGGCGATGGACGCGCTGATCGACAAGGCGCGCTTCGCGAGCGGCGCGGACTATGACGCCGCGGTCAAGGGCTTCGTCGATATGGCGTTCGACGAAGTGCCGCGCATTCCGATCTTCCAGCCGCTGCTCAACGTGGCGATGCAGAAGAACGTCACCGGATACCGCTACTGGTTCCACCGCCAGCTCGACTATCGTCAGCTCGCCAAGACCTGAGGGTCCGCGCCACCGGAGCGGCCAATGCTGAACCTCCTGCTGTCGCGGCTGGCGACGGCGATCCCGAGCGTGCTCGGGGTGATCGTCGTCACCTTTCTGTTGACGCGTCTGCTGCCCGGCGATCCCGCCGCGTACTTCGCCGGCCTGGCTGCGACGCCGCAGGCGGTGGCGGAGATCCGTGCCAAGCTCGGTCTCGACAAGTCGCTGCCCGAACAGTTCCTCGTCTACGTGCAGGATCTGTTGAGCGGCAATCTTGGGACCTCGCTCACCACCGGCCAGCCCGTCACCGCCGACATCCTGACGCGGCTGCCGGCGTCGGCCGAGCTCACCCTGCTGGCGCTCTTCCTCGCTGCCGCCATCGCCATTCCCTTGGGCGTCCTGGCCGCCGTGAAGCAGGGGTCGTGGATCGACCACCTCTGCCGAATCGTCACCACGGCGGGCGTGTCGCTGCCGGTGTTCTTCACCGGCCTGCTGTTCGCCTACGTTTTCTACTATCTCCTGCAGATCGCGCCGGCGCCGACCGGCCGTCTCGACGCCTTCCTGACGCCGCCGCCGCATCGCACCGGGTTCTATCTGATCGACAGCCTGCTCGTGCGAAACACCGAGGCGTTCTGGGGCGCGCTCGCGCAGCTCGCGCTGCCGGCGGCCTCGATGGCGATCTTCTCGCTGGCGCCGTTGGCGCGCATGACGCGCGGCTCGATGCTGTCGGTGCTGGGCGGCGATTTCATCCGAACGGCACGGGCAAGCGGACTGGCCCCGCGCACGGTCATCTTCACCTACGCCTTCCGGAACGCCGTCCTGCCGGTGATCACGGTGCTGGGCATGGTGTTCTCGTTCCTGCTGGGCGCCAACGTGCTGGTCGAGACCGTGTTCGCCTGGCCGGGGATCGGTCTCTACGCGGTGAATGCGCTCCTGACCTCGGACTACGCGCCGGTGCAGGGCTTCGTGCTCACGATGGCGGTGCTTTACATCACGCTCAATCTCGCGATCGACCTGCTCTACGGGCTGGTCGATCCGCGCGTGCGGCTCGACGCCTGAGGTCGCGGGAATGAGCGCTCTTCTGCGCCATGCGCGCTATGTGCTCTCGGGCAATCCGGTCACGGCACTGGCGTTCGGTCTGTTCGGGTTGCTGCTCTTCGCCGCGATCTTCGGTTCGGCGATCGCGCCCTACGATCCGCTCGCGACGGAAGCGGCGCGCGCGCTGAAGCCGCCTTCCGCCGCGCACTGGTTCGGAACCGACCAGCTCGGTCGGGACATTTTCAGCCGCGTTCTCGTCGCCACTCGGCTCGACCTCACCATCGCGTTCGCCTCGGTGATCCTCGCGTTCCTGCTGGGCGCGCTGTCCGGCGTGGCTGCCGGCTACTTCGGCGGATGGACGGAGCGGATCGTGGGCCGCATCGCGGACACGATCATGGCCTTCCCCTTGTTCGTGCTGGCGATGGGGATCGTGGCGGCGCTCGGCAACAACGTCACCAACATCGTGATCGCGACCGCGATCATCAACTATCCGCTCTATGTTCGAGTCGCGCGCGCGGAGGCCAATATCCGCCGTGACGCAGGCTTCGTGGAGGCCGCGCGTCTCTCGGGTAACGGCGAGGCCCGGGTGCTGCTGGGCCATATCCTACCGAACATCATGCCGATCATGATGGTTCAGATGTCGCTCACCATGGGCTACGCCATCCTGAACGCCGCGGGCCTCTCCTTCATCGGGCTTGGCGTGAAGCCGCCACATCCCGAGTGGGGCATCATGGTCGCCGAGGGCGCGAACTTCATCCAGTCCGGCGAATGGTGGATCGCGCTCTTTCCCGGCGCCACGCTGATGCTGGCCGTGTTCTGCTTCAACCTGCTGGGCGATGGCTTGCGCGACATCGTCGATCCGAGGCAGCGCACATGACCGCCGCGCCGGCGCTCAAGGTCGAGAATCTCTCGGTCGAGTTCCGGACTCGCGCCGGCGTGGTGCGCGTGCTGGAAGCGGTCGATCTCGAGGTCGGCAAGGGCGAGACCGTCGCGCTGGTCGGTGAGAGCGGTTCGGGCAAGTCGGTCACCGCCTTCGCCACCATGGGCATCCTCGATCCGGCCGGGCGGGTCACATCCGGGAGCGCGATGTTCGGCGGTGCCGACCTATTGGCGCTCCCGGAACGCGAGCTCGCCGAGCTGCGCGGCCGCGAACTGTCGATGATTTTCCAGAACCCGCGGACGGCGCTGAATCCGATCCGCCGGGTTGGTCAGCAGATCGCCGACGTGCTGGTCCGCCATGGTGGCGCGACGCGGGCGCAGGCGCCGCAGGCCGCCATCGAGATGTTGCGGCGGGTGCGCATTCCCGATCCCGAGCGGCGCGCGCGCGCCTATCCTTTCGAACTGTCGGGTGGCATGTGCCAGCGTGTGATGATTGCCATCGCGCTTGCCTGCCGGCCCTCGCTGCTGATCGCCGACGAACCGACGACCGGTCTCGACGTCACGACGCAGGCTGTCATCATGGATCTGATCGGCGAGCTCGCGCGCGAGTCCGGTATGGCGACGGTTTTCATCACCCACGATCTCGCGCTGGCGGCGGAGTATTGCGATCGCATCGTGGTCATGCATGCCGGCCACATCGTGGAAAGCGCGCCGAGTGCGCAGCTGTTCGCCGGGGCGCGCCATCCCTACACGGCGCGACTGCTGGCGGCGACGCCGGGGGAAACCGATTCACTCCAGGGCCTGCAGTCCATCCCAGGCAACTTGCCGGATCTGCGGCGGACCGACCTGCCGGCCTGTCGCTACAGCGAGCGATGCGAGCGTCGCAAGCCGGAGTGCGTTTCGCCATTAGCGCTGGCGAAGGTAGGGGAGCGCCACCTCGTGGCGTGCCGGTTCCCGCTGTGACCGCGCCGTTGCTCGACATCGGCGAGTTGGCCAAGCGTTTTCCCGTCGGGCGCAAGCGGTCGCTGCCGCAACGCATCGCCGACAGCGTGGCCGGCCGCAAGCCGCCGGTGTCGCTGCTGCACGCCGTCGATGACGTGAGCTTCACCATCGGTCGCGGCGAGACCGTCGGCCTGGTGGGCGAGTCGGGATGCGGCAAGTCCACGCTCGTTCGCCTGGTGAACCGCCTGCTCGATCCCACCGATGGCATCATTCGACTGGGTGGCAGCGATCTAGGCGCGATCCGCGCCGCGGACTTCGCGGGCCACCCCGCCCGCGCCCGCGTACAGATGGTGTTTCAGGACGCGGGCGACTCGCTCAATCCACGCTACACGGCGGCCGATGCGATCGGAGATCCGCTGCGCCGGCTCAAACGGCTGGGAGGCGCGGCGCTGCGGGCCCGCGTCGAGGAGCTTGCCGACATGACCGGCCTGCCGCGCGAGCTGCTGAGCCGCTTCCCGCACCAGCTCTCGGGCGGCCAGAAGGCGCGCGTCGGCATCGCCCGCGCGATCGCGGTGCAGCCCGACCTCCTGATCCTCGACGAGCCGACGGCGGCGCTCGACGTGTCCGTGCAGGTGGTGATCCTGCAACTGCTCCAGCGCCTCAAGGCGGAGTTGGGGATGAGCTACCTGTTCGTCAGCCACGATCTCAATGTGGTCCGTCTGCTGTGCGATCGGGTGCTGGTGATGTATCTCGGCAAGATCGTCGAGAGCGGCCCCGCCGCGACGCTCTTCACCGATCCGAAGCATCCCTATACGCGTGCCCTGCTGTCGGCGATCCCGCAGGCCGATCCCGTGCGGCGCGCGGGCCGGCTGAGGCTGGGGGGAGAACCGCGCAGTCCGATTGACCCCGATCCCAAGGTCTGCCGGTTCTACGGGCGCTGCCCCTCAAGCACGGAGCGCTGCACCCAGGAGGCCCCCGAGTTGCGCCGCCTCGAGGGCGAGCGTGCCGTGTCCTGTCACTTCGCCTGAATTGGAGGAACGATGTCCCAGGACAATCCCGACTACGCGGCGCTCACGGACGCGGCAGCGGCGCTGGTCGACCTGCCGATCGCGCCCGAGTACCGCGCCAAGGTGATCGAGAACGTGGCGCGTTCGCATGCCATCGCGCGGCCGCTGCTGGCGCTCGATCTCGATGACGGGCTGGAGACCGGTCCGACGTTTCGATCGGAGGGTCCATGACCGCCGCCCTCGACAAGGCGGCAACGGCCGCCACGATTGTTGCGGACATCGGGGCCGGGCGGACGACAGCGACGGCGGTCGTCGAGGCCGCGCTGCAGCGGATCGCGGCGAGCGAACCGACGGTCAATGCCTTCACGGATATCGTCGCGACGCGCGCCCGGGCGCGGGCGGCGGCGGTCGACGCGGGCGCTGCGAAGGGTCCGCTCGCGGGCGTCCCGTTCGCGGTCAAGAACCTGTTTGATGTCGAGGGCCTGTCGACGCGCGCCGGCTCGGTCATCAATGTCGACCGGCCCGCCGCCAGGCGCGACGCCGCGCTGGTGCGCCGGCTCGAAGCCGCCGGCGCCGTGCTGGTGGGCGCCCTCAACATGGGCGAGTACGCCTACGACTTCACGGGTGAGAACGCGCACTACGGTCCCTCGCGCAACCCGCATGATCCCGGTCGCATGACCGGTGGTTCATCGGGCGGCTCCGGCGCGGCGGTCGCCTCGGGCGAGGTGCCTTTCTCGCTGGGGTCGGACACCAACGGCTCGGTTCGCGTGCCGTCTTCCCTCTGCGGCCTCTTCGGGCTGAAGCCGACCTATGGTCGCCTGAGCCGCGCGGGTTCGTTCCTGTTCGTCGACTCGCTCGACCATCTCGGCCCGATGGCGCGTTCGGTCGAGGACCTCGCACTGGCCTTCGACGCGATGCAAGGTCCCGATCCCGACGATCCGGTCTGCACCGCGCGACCGGCCGAGCCCGTCCGCGGACGGCTGGAGGAGGGAATTGCCGGGCTGCGGATCGCGATCGCCGGCGGATACTTCGCCCAGGGCGGTGAGCCCGAGGCGTTCGAGGCGGTGGCACGGGCGGCCAAAGCGCTCGGCGCCAGCCGCATCGTCGAGCTGCCCCAAGCGGGCATTGCGCGGTCGGCGGCCTACATCATCACCGCAATCGAGGGCGCGCAGCTTCACCTGCCGCGACTGCGGACGCGCGCCGGTGATTTCGACCCCGATACGCGGGAACGCTTCATGGCCGGCGCGCTGCTGCCCGGTGCCTGGTATGTGAAGGCGCAGCGCTTCCGCCGCCTCTATCGCGCGGCGGTGTTGAAGATCTTCGAGGAGGTCGATGTCATCCTGGCGCCGGCGACACCCTGCACGGCGCCGACGCTCGGCCAGACGATGATGACCATCGCCGGCACCACCATGCCCGTTCGCGCCAATCTCGGCCTCTTCACCCAGCCGATCTCGTTCATCGGCCTGCCGGTTGCGGTGGCGCCGTTGCGCACCGCGAGCGGGTTGCCGATCGGCGTTCAGGCGATCGCGCGACCCTACGGCGAGCAGGCCGCGCTGCGCGTCGCCCGTCATCTTGAGAAACTCGGCGTCGCCGACGCCACCCCCGCCTGAAGGAGCGGACATGCAGATCAACATTCCCGAGGTGGTCGCCGAAGTGACGGCGGCGTTCCAGCGCTACGAGACCGCGCTCAACACCAACGACGTCAAGACACTGGACGAGCTGTTCTGGAACAGCCCGCAGACGCTGCGCTACGGCATCGGCGAACATTTGTACGGCTACCAGGCGATCGCCGATTTTCGCAAAGGCCGCGATCCCGGATCGGTGGTGGGGCGCGACCTGCTGAAAGTCTGGATCGTGACGTATGGCCGCGACTTCGGGACCGCCAACTGCGAGTTCAAGCGCCATGGCGCCACCAAGACCGGCCGCCAGAGCCACACCTGGATGCGCACGCCGGAGGGCTGGCGCATCGTCGCCGCCCATGTGTCGCTGCTGGGCGACGCGACGCCGATGAAGCCGGCCTGAGCGGTCAGTTCCCCGGCCCGCGCTCCATCGAGTAGGGCTGCCAGCGTTCCAGCGTCGACTTCTCGAGCACCGCCGGGTTGACGCAGGCGCGGGGCCACTTGCCGGCCAGCACGAGCGCCATCTCGGCGCCGACCCGACGCTTGCGGGCGACGTCGAAGCGGCTCGATGCCGAGGCGACGTGGGCCGTCAGGATCACGTTGTCCATCTTGAGCAGCGGATTGTTGTGTCCCACCGGCTCGGTCTCCAGCACGTCGAGACCGGCACCGGCGATCCAGCCCTCCTGCAGCGCGCGGATCATGGCGGGTTCATCCACGGTCGAGCCGCGGCCGGTATTCACGAACAGCGCCGTCTTGCGCATCTTGGCGAACTGCGCTTCGCCCATCAGATGATGCGCATCCTTGGTGCCGGGCGCGTGCATGGAGACGATATCGGAAAGACGGAGGAGTTCGTCATAGCCGACGGGCTCAACGCCATGCGCCGACATCACCAGCTCCTCGATGTAGGGATCGTAGGCCAGCATCCGGAAGCCGAACGGCGCGGCGCGCTTGGCGACCGCGCGCGCGACGTGGCCGAACGAGATGAAGCCCAGCGTCATGCCCATCAGACGCGGATGCTCGTAGAGCATCGGCCGCGCCTTGGACCACTCGCCGCTGCGCACCAGCCGGTCCTGGACGACCAGCCGGCGCCAACTCGCGAGGATCAGCGTCATGGCATGGTCGGCCACCTCCTCGATGAACGTGTCGGGGACGTTGGTCACGGGAACGCCACGCGCCGTCGCCGCGTCGACATCGACCGAGTCCACACCGACGCTGGCGAGCGAGACCACCTTCAGCCGTTTGGCGGCGCCGATGATGCGGGCGGTGATGCGGGGCCGACCCTTGCCATAGATCGCGTCGGCATCCACGACCGCCGCGGCCAACGCGTCCTCGCCACCGGTCACTTCGACGATCTCCGCGCCGATCGGTGCCAGGGCCTCCATCTCGAGCTCATGACCGGCGCCGGGTACACCGGTGCCGGGCCCCGCCGTCGTGACGATCTTGAACTTGGCCACGCTGTTTCCTCCTCTACGCCTGACCGGTATCATCGCCGCCATGACTGGCGAAATCTACCGTCGCGCGGGGGCGGGCCAGCATCCGCCTAACCTCCATGAGCCCTACCGGTCGACGCCGCTGCGCGCGCCGCGGCTCGCGCCGCTGCGCCTACCGCACTCGCTTTCCGAATTGACCGGACCGCTGGGCGAAAGCATCGTCGTCGCCGAGTCCGATCGCGATCTCACGCGACAGGGCACCGGCGCACCGCTGGGCGAGCGGATCGTGGTTCATGGTCGAGTGCTGGACGAGGAGGGGCGCGCCGTTCCCCAGGCGCTGATCGAGGTCTGGCAATGCAACGCCGCGGGGCGCTATCGCCACGACGGCGACCAGCACGATGCGCCGCTCGATCCCAACTTCGTCGGCGGCGGGCGCGTGCGGAGCGACGCCGAGGGCCGGTACGAATTCATCACCATCAAGCCTGGCGCCTATCCCTGGCGCAACCACCCCAACGCCTGGCGCCCCGCGCACATCCACTTCTCGCTATTCGGGCCGGCGGCAGCGACCCGCCTGATCATGCAGATGTATTTTCCCGGCGATCCGCTGCTGGCGCTCGATCCCATCTTCAACTCTGTGCCGGACGCGGCCGCGCGGGCTCGCCTGGTCTCGACGTTCGATATCGAGGCGACGCGGCCGGAATGGGCGCTCGCCTACCGCTTCGACGTGGTTCTGCGCGGCCGCCACGCGACACCGGCGGACCCCGGCCATGACTGAACGGCGCGCGGGACTCACGGCGTCGCAGACCGCGGGGCCGTTCTTTTTCGGCTTTGTCGTGAACGGCCACCGCGCCGATCTGGCGCCGGCCGGCATCCCGGGCGAGCGCATCGAACTCGTGCTGTCGCTGCTCGACGCCGATGGCACGCCGGTGCCCGATGGGCTGATCGAGATCTGGCAGGCCAATGCGGGCGGGCGCTATCGCCACCCCGAGGATCGGCGCAACATCGCGCTCGACGCGGGCTTCGAGGGGTTTGGCCGCGCCGCCACAGACCGCGCGGGCGCGTGTCGCTTCGCCACCGTCCGTCCGGGCCGGGTGCCCTGGCCGGAGGGCGGCCTGCAGGCCGCTCATATCAATGTGTCGGTGTTCGCGCGTGGCGTCCTCAATCGCCTCGCGACCCGCCTTTACTTCGCGGCCGATCCCGCCCTTGAGACCGATCCGGTGCTGCGGGCAGTCGACCCGGCGCGCCGGGCGACCCTGGTCGCGCAATCGGACGGCGCCGGGATCTGGAGGTTGGCGATCCATCTCGGCGGTCCCCGCGAGACGGTGTTCTTCGATATCTGACCGCGGTCAGGCGCCGTAGCACACCTTCACGATCTCGATCTCCTCGACACCGGCGGGCGTGTGCAGACGCACCGTGTCGCCTTGCTCCGCACGCAACAACGCGCGCGCGATCGGCGAGATCCAGCTGACATGGCCGCGTGCCGGATCGACCTCGTCCATGCCCACTATGGTGACCGTTCGCTCCACGTCGGCGCTGTTGGCATAGGTCACGGTCGCCCCGAAGAAGACGCGCGTGGTGGCGGGGCGCTTGGCCGGATCGATGACCTCGGACTTCTCGAGGCGCTTCGACAGAAAGCGGATGCGCCGGTCGATCTCGCGCAAGCGTTTCTTGCCGTAGATGTAGTCGCCGTTCTCGGAACGGTCGCCGTTCGAGGCGGCCCAAGACACGACCTGGACAACCTTCGGCCGCTCCTCGTCCATGAGCTGGCGCAGCTCCGCACGCAGGCGCGCGAAACCCGCCGGCGTGATGTAGTTCTTGGCGCCGGTCGGAAGACCGTCGGCTTCCTCCGGCGGATCCTCGTCGGCGTCGGCATCCTCTTTCACGAAAGCCTTGCTCATAGCGCGCCAACGTACCAAAGCGGTGCCCATGGAGGCCAGCGCTCCGCTCCTGCAGCGTGCCGATGGCGCGGCGCGCGTTTCCTTCGCGCGGCGTGACGGCGTCACGCGGCTGGCGGATCTGTACCAGCGCGATCCCGCCCGCGTTCTCTTCCCTGATCCCGATCCCGGTCAGCCGCCCGAGGCGGTCGTTCTCACGACCTCGGGCGGGCTGACGGACGGCGATCGCGTGGCACTCGAGATCGAGACGGGGCCGGAGACCGAGGCGGTGGTCACCACCCAGGCGGCGGAAAAGATCTATCGCGCGGCCGGGCTTCGCCACGTCGCGATCGACGTGGTTGTGCGCGTCGCGACCGGCGCGCAGCTCGACTGGCTGCCGCAGGAAACCATCGTCTTCGATGGCGCACGCGTGAAGCGTCGGACTGTGGCTGACGTCGAGGTCGGCGGGCGGCTGCTGGCGTGCGAAGCGGTCGTGCTGGGGCGTGCCTGGAGTGGCGAGCGTTTCCGGCGCGGTCTCTTGCTCGACCGCTGGACGGTGCGGCGCTCCGGTCGCGAGATCTGGACCGACGCACTGCGACTTGAGGGCGACATGCCTGGGGCCGCCGGGTTCGGTGCGGCCAACGCGCTCGCCACCGTGATCGGCGTATGCGACGCTCCCCAACCGGAGCTGGAGCATGCGCGGGCGCTGTTGACGGCGGTGCCGGCCGAGGTTCTGACCGGCGTGACGTTGGTGAATAGCGTGATCGTGGCGCGGCTGCTGGGCGAAGCAGGCGCGGTGCGGCGCGCTCTGGTCCCCTTTCTTTCCGGATGGCGCGGGCGCAAGCTCCCGCGCGTCTGGCATACTTGATGCTTCGCGCGCCCGAAGACGCCGGCCGAAGCGCAACGGAGGGAATGAGAAACCCATGAATCTGACGCCACGAGAAAAGGACAAGCTGCTGGTCTCGATGGCGGCAATGGTCGCCCGGCGCCGGCTGGAGCGCGGCGTGAAGCTCAATCACCCCGAGGCTGTGGCGCTGATCACCGACTTCGTCGTCGAGGGCGCGCGCGATGGACGCAGTGTCGCCGACCTCATGCAGGCGGGCGGCCAGGTGTTGCGGCGCGATCAGGTGATGGAGGGCATCGCCGAGATGATCCACGACATCCAGGTCGAGGCGACCTTCCCCGACGGCACCAAGCTCGTCACCGTTCACAACCCGATCCGCTGAGGCGCGCGATGAAACCGGGCGAAATCCTGCCGGCTGACGGCGAGATCGAGATCAACGCCGGCCGCAAGCCGGTCGTGCTTGAGGTCGCCAACACCGGCGACCGGCCGATCCAGGTCGGCAGCCACTATCATTTCTTCGAGACCAACGCGGCGCTGAAGTTCGATCGCAAGCGCGCGCGCGGCATGCGGCTCGACATCGCCGCGGGCACGGCGGTGCGCTTCGAGCCTGGCCAGTCGCGGAGCGTGCGGCTCACACCCTATCTGGGGGCTCGCGAAGCGCACGGCTTCCAGGCCGCCGTGTCGGGCAAGCTGGGACCGATCCAGCGGGTCGGCACCTCCAACGAGGGTCCGGCGCGCATGGGGCGCGCCGCCTATGCCGGCATGTTCGGCCCGACGGTGGGTGACCGGGTGCGGCTCGCCGACACCGACCTCGTGATCGAGGTTGAGAAGGATCACACCATCTACGGCGAAGAGGTGAAGTTCGGCGGCGGCAAGGTGATCCGCGACGGCATGGGGCAGAGCCAGCGCACGCGCGCGCAGGGCGCGGTCGATACCGTCATCACCAACGCGCTGATCCTCGATCACTGGGGCATCGTGAAGGCCGATATCGGTATTCGCGATGGCAAGATCGTCGGCATCGGCAAGGCCGGCAACCCGGACGTCCAGCCCGGCGTCACCATCGTGATCGGGCCGGGGACCGAGGCGATCGCCGGTGAGGGGCGCATCGTCACTGCTGGCGGCATCGACTGCCACATCCACTTCATCTGTCCGCAGCAGGTCGACGACGCGCTGGCCAGCGGCGTCACAACGATGATGGGCGGTGGCACCGGCCCGGCCCACGGCACGCTGGCGACCACCGTCACGCCGGGTCCCTGGCACATGGGCCGGATGCTGCAGGCGGCCGAGGGGCTGCCGATGAATCTCGGTTTCTTCGGCAAGGGCAACACCAGCAAGCCCGCCGGGATCCGCGAGCAGATCGAGGCGGGCGCCTGCGGGCTGAAGCTGCACGAGGACTGGGGGACGACGCCGGCCGCGATCGACAACTGCCTGGCCGTGGCCGAGCGCTACGACGTGCAGGTCGCGATCCATACCGACACGCTGAACGAGTCGGGATTCGTGGAGACCACGCGCGCTGCCTTCAAGGGCCGGACGATCGCGACCTTTCACACCGAAGGCGCCGGTGGTGGCCACGCTCCCGATATCATTCGGCTGTGCGGCGAAAAGAACGTTCTGCCGAGTTCGACCAATCCCACCATGCCCTACACGGTCAACACCGTGGACGAGCATCTCGACATGCTGATGGTTTGCCACCATCTCGACTCGCGGATTCCCGAGGATGTCGCGTTCGCCGAAAGCCGCATCCGGCGCGAGACCATCGCGGCGGAGGACATCCTGCACGACATGGGCGCCTTCTCGATGATGTCGTCGGACAGCCAGGCGATGGGACGGGTCGGCGAGGTCGTGATCCGCACCTGGCAGACCGCCGACAAGATGAAGAAACAGCGTGGCCGTCTGCCGGGGGAGACCGGCGACAATGACAATCTGCGCGCCCGCCGCTACGTCGCGAAGTACACGATCAACCCCGCGATCGCGCACGGCATCTCGCGCCATGTCGGCTCCGTCGAGGTCGGCAAGCTCGCCGATCTGGTCCTCTGGTCGCCGGCGTTTTTCGGGGTGAAGCCCGACATGGTCCTGAAGTGCGGCAGCATTGCCATGGCGCCGATGGGCGATCCCAACGCCTCCATTCCGACGCCCCAGCCGGTGCACTATCGCCCCATGTTCGGCGCGCTCGGCCGCAACGGCGTGGCGAGCTCGGTGCTCTTCACCTCGCAAGCGGCCATCGCCAAGGGCGTCGCCCGCAAGTGGGGCCTGTCTCGACCGATGCTGGCCGTGAAGGGCACGCGCCGCATCGGAAAGAAGGACATGGTGCTGAACGACCTCACGCCCCGGATCGAGGTCGACCCAGAGACTTACGAGGTGCGCGCCGATGGGGCCTTGTTGACCTGCGAACCGGCGCGCGTGCTCCCGATGGCGCAACGCTATTTTCTCTTCTGAGGCCGGCATGAAACGGGCGATCGAGGTGGTGCGGGCCGGCGGTTGGCCGCGCGCGGCGCTGACCGACACGGTGACGCTGCTCTACGACGACCGCTACCGGCGACGCTTGCGGCTGCTGGGGGATGCGGGGCTCGACTTCCTGCTCGATCTCGCGGAGCCCACCGTGCTGCGAACCGGCGACGGGCTACGGCTCGAAGAAGGTGGGTTTGTCGAAGTCAAGGCGGCACCCGAGGCGCTGGTCGAGGTGCGCGCGCGCGACGCCGCAGCGCTCCTGCGTCTCGCCTGGCATCTCGGCAATCGCCACCTGCCGGCCGAGATCGCCAGCGACCGGATCCTGATCCGCGACGACCATGTGATCGTGGCCATGCTCCAGGGTCTCGGCGCCGATGTGCGCAGTGTCGAGGCGCCGTTCGAACCGGAGGGTGGCGCCTACGGCCAGCACAATCACGATCACGCCCACCCGCACGCGCATGTCCACGACCGTCGCGCCTGAGCCGCTCTACCGGCTGCTGGCCTGGCTGTCGCCCGCCTATCCGGTGGGCGCGTTCAGCTACAGCCACGGTGTGGAGACCGCGATCGAGGAAGGCCTGATCGCCGACCGCGCGGGGCTTGTCGCGTGGATCGAAAGCGTGCTCGACCTCGGCACGGGCCGGGTCGACGGTGCGCTGTTGGCCGCAGCCTGGCGCAGCGTCGCCTCGGCCGATTGGTCCGGCTTCGAGCGATTGGTGGAACGCGCGGCGGCGTGGCGTGGAACGGCCGAGACCGCACTGGAGTCGCGTCAGCAGGGCGCGTCGTTCCTGTCGATCACGCGGACCGCCTGGCCCGCGCCTGCGCTGGATGAGGTCCAGGCGCGCAGCGGCGGCGAAGTGGCCCTTGCCGTGGCGGTCGGCGCCGCGGCTGCCGCTCATGGCATCGCGTTGCCGGCGGCTCTGGGCGGCTTCCTGCATGCGTTCGCCGCCAATCTCGTATCCGCGGCGGTGAGGGCGGTACCCCTGGGCCAGTCGGACGGGCAAATCGCGCTCGCGGCGCTTGAACCCGCCGTTGCGCGTGCCGCGGCGAGCGCTTTGTCGGTCGAGGATCTCGACGAGGTTGGCACGGCTGCGCCGCTGCTCGACTGGTGCTCGATGCGCCACGAGACGCAGTACACCAGATTGTTCCGGTCATGATCGGCACGGCGGTGATCCTGTCCGTGGCGTTGGGGTCGATTGCCGCCCTGCATGTCTATTGGGGCCTGGGCGGCCTATGGCCGGAGCGCACGCCGGCGGCGCTGGCCGCCGCCGTCTTCGGCGACGGACGCAAGCGGATGCCGCCGCCCTGGCAGTGCTTTGCCGTGGCGGCGCTCCTGGTCGCGGTCGCCGCCTGGGCGTGGCTGATCCTGTGGCTGCCCGAAGTCGGCTGGGTCGCGGCGGGTGGATTGGTCATCGTCGCGACCTTCGTGGTGCGGGCGATGGCGGCCTATAGTCCCCGGTGGCGGGCGGCGTTTCCTGCCGAGCCGTTCGCAACACGCGATCGACTATACTACGGGCCCCTGTGCCTGTTGCTGGCGGTCGGCTATGCAACCCTCTTGGAGAAGGTGCTGTGACATGACGGATCGTGGACCCCTGCGGGTGGGCGTGGGTGGCCCGGTGGGCTCGGGCAAGACCGCGCTGGTCGAGCGGCTGTGCAAGCGCATGCGCGATGCCTACGAGATCGCCGTCGTCACCAACGACATCTACACCCGTGAGGACGCGGAGTTCCTGACACGCGCCGGCGCGCTTGCACCCGAACGCATCGTGGGTGTGGAGACCGGCGGCTGCCCGCATACCGCGATCCGTGAGGATGCCTCGATCAATCTTGCGGCCGTGGCCGATATCGTGCGCGCCATGCCGGGTCTCGAGATCGTGTTCGTCGAGAGCGGTGGTGACAATCTCGCGGCGACCTTTTCTCCCGAGCTCGCCGATCTCACGATCTATGTCATTGACGTCGCGGCGGGCGAGAAGATCCCGCGCAAGGGCGGACCCGGCATCACCCGATCCGACTTGCTGGTGATCAACAAGACCGACCTCGCGCCGATGGTTGGCGCCGATCTCGGCGTGATGGATCGCGACGCGCGGCGCATGCGCGGCAAGCGGCCCTTTGTGTTCAGCAATCTCAAGGAGCAGCAGGGCGTGGCCGAGATCGCCGCGTTCATCCTGCGTCAGGGCGGGCTGCCGGATCGACCGTTGCCTGCGGCGGCCTAGGCTGCCGCGACGTTCGGTCCGTCCCCTGCGCCCAGCCTGTTGGCCAGGGACTTGCGACTGTTCCCGCGGTTTTCTCCGTAGAGGATCTGCCTGATGACACTCCGTCCTGGCCTGGCCGCGCTTGTGATCCTTCTCGCGACCACCGCCGCGCTGGCGCACGGCGATCATGGGACGCCGTCCCTGCTGCACGCCTTCGCGGGTGCCGACCACCTGTTGGCGGCGCTGGTGGTCGGGCTGTGGGCAGCCTGGATTTCGCGTCTCGATCGCCGAGCGCTTCTTGTCGTGCCGGCGAGCTTCGTCACGTTGGTGGCGGCTGGCGCGGCGGCCGCATGGGCAGGCATCACCCTGCCTCTCGTGGAGGCCGGGATCTGGGCATCGGTGATGCTGGGCGGCCTCGTCCTGCTCTTGCTCGCGCGGCCATCCATCGGGCTGGCCTCAGCCGGTGTGGGATTGTTCGCCCTGTTCCACGGTCAGGCGCACGCGATCGAGGCGCCGGGTGCGGAGCCGGCCGCCTACATTGCGGGCATCCTTGCCGGCACCGTTCTGCTCCACGCCGTTGGCGCCGTGCTCGGTCGCGCCCTCTTGACGCACGTCGGTGCGGCCGGGATTCGAGCGGCGGGTGCACTGATTGCTGGCATTTTCACAGTTTCCCGGGTCGTGTCCTAGGACATTTGCCGCCCACGTCACGGAGATTTTGGCACGCTTCTCGCTCCCTCGGTCCCGCTGATCGGCCCCCATCGAGTGGTCCAGATGGAATGCTAGTTCAGAGTTGGCCGTTGCGCTAGTTGGAGCGTGGCCGGCGAAGCCGATCGGCGTAGCGCAGCCGGCCATGCGGCGAATGCAGGCACGA
>Ga0194122_10001467_pt1 | contig 28624 bp, 29 predicted proteins | sample TA2MahCa10mmetaG_FD_155487 | JGI IMG/M metagenome (GOLD analysis project Ga0194122, IMG submission 155487) | Freshwater microbial communities from Lake Tanganyika, Tanzania - TA2015021 Mahale Deep Cast 10m | ecosystem: Environmental > Aquatic > Freshwater > Lake | place: Tanzania: Lake... | reverse complement strand
TAAACAGCGCCCGACCATTAGGATTTCGCGCGCGAAACCCGTGTGATGCGGTCCTGTTGGGGGATAGTTCAACGGTAGAACAGCGGACTCTGACTCCGTTAATCTTGGTTCGAATCCAGGTCCCCCAGCCAAATCCCATATCAATTTCAATAGATGCGTTGAATTGCGAAGATCGCTAAAATGATGCGCGATCCAGGATCTAAGAACACTGTGAGTTTTGTCCATGCCCCGACTCGATGATGGGTCCCGATTGTCCTTCCCCGACATGTTTGAAGAGGCGCCCCGCCTCGTCAAAGACATATTGCGTGGCTTGCGGCATGAGCTCAAGAAATTCGATCCGACACGAGACCTAGAAACCATGTCTCACGACATGAGCCAATCCTTTCCGATGGGCCTTTCGCCTTTGGCGCTGGCTGCCGAACTCGTGCGTGAGGCACGCAAAGCTGCGAAATTCGGCTCGGCTCTCGCGCGTGACGTGATCGACCCGCAAACCGATGAAGCGCTTCTCGCTTTGGTCGATGGTCGTGAGACCGACCGTGCAGCCTATGTGCAAGCGCGCTATCAAGCCACACGCTATCTCATAAAACGCATGGGTTATGGTGATCACCTCTTGCTTGAACGCCCTATCGCACGCGTATGGGCGGAGACAGCATCGTCTACTTCATCATCAGAGGCAGATGCCGACTTCACTCGATTGGCAGATCAAGCTTTACGGCTTGCGGCATCGGGCGCAATTGCTGCGTCCAATGATCAAGCATTACCACTTCGTATTTTTGCGGCGCTCTCTTTGGCGGAAGCCATGCTCACGCTCTCCACGCCTTCGGACTCGGCGGCTGTCATCGGCGCGCTCGATCTCGCAGCAGAAATCCTTACATTGCGACAAGGTATTTTCGACGCGATCATGAATGGATTTGATCCTTTGACCGCGCTCGCCGCCGAATTAAAACGCCTTGCACCCCATCTTGTTGAGACTTGACATGGATTTGCCGATCCTTCTCGAGTTGACGCGCGAAGAAGATATACGCCATCGCGTGCGCGAGTTGAGATTTTTTGAAGAGTCGTTTCGACGCAATCTCGCTCTTCGTCTCGAAAATACGGGAATGACAAGCCGCACTGACCGCGCAAAACTTCATGCCGCCTTTTTAGCTTGGGTTGATAATTTTCATGTCACACGTGAAATCGCTGAAGCGGATCGTCGTGATTTTGTCTGTTATGCGGCCGGTCGCATGTTAGCAGAATTATTCCGCCATGAACCTTTGATGATTTCAAATTCCGGCAAAAGCGATGATCCGATTTTAGTAGAATGGCCGGAAGGCTCTGTCTATGCGAGCTATTGTCTGGGCGTGGCACTTTCCGTGTTGAGACAGGATTTTGACGGCGCGCCAACGCTCACGGAAGCAAGCCGTGATCGCCGCGTATGGCAAAGTATTCGCGAAAACATTCGCGACAATCCCGATTATGCGATTCCGTTTCTTGATCTCCTGATCGGCCAAACTCCTAATTGGACTGATCCATCTTTACCCGAGCGTCGCCCAGCCGTGCGCACCAAACAAGCCATGCCGGCCTGATTAATTTTTTAAGGCTTCAAGATCGCGATAAAGATCGAGCGCTTCGGGGTTCGCAAGCGCCTCGCGATTTTTGACATCGCGACCATGAATAACATCGCGTACCGCGAGCTCAGTGATCTTGCCGGATTTGGTTCTGGGAATATCCTCGATCGCAATGATTTTTTGCGGCACGTGACGGGGGCTCGCGCCGTTGCGTATTTGTTTGCGAATACGGTCTTCAAGCGCTGCTGAAAGCTCAATGCCTTCACGCAAACGCACAAATAAGATCACGCGTACGTCACCGGCAAAATCCTGCCCGATGGCGAGCGCTTCAATGATGTTGGGAATCTGTTCGACTTGCGCATAGATTTCAGCGGTTCCAATGCGCACACCACCGGGATTGAGCGTCGCATCGGATCGACCATGGATAATGAAACCGCCATGAGGAGTCCATTCAGCAAAATCACCATGATGCCATAGTCCGGGAAAACGCTCGAAATAGGCGGCGCGATATTTTTTTCCTTCAGGATCATTCCAAAAAGAAACCGGCATCGAAGGAAACGCTTTTTTGCATACAAGCTCGCCCTTGCCGGATGCGAGCGCCTTTCCGTCATCATCGAATATATCGACCGCCATGCCGAGGCCCGGTCTTTGAATCTCACCCGCGTAAACAGGTGAATTCGGATCACCGAGCACAAAACAGGAAACAATATCGGTGCCGCCCGAAATCGAGGCGAGATGAACATCGCTTTTGATTGATTGATAGACCCATTCAAAAGTTTCAGCTGCAAGCGGTGATCCTGTCGACGCCACAGTGCGAAGCGTTTTGAGATCGTGCGTCTCTAAAGGTTTCAATTCGAGCTTACGACATGAGTCAAGATATTTTGCCGAGGTACCAAAAAATGTCACACGCTCTTGTTGCGCGTAATCAAAAAGAACATTGGAGCGCGGCGCAAAAGGTGATCCGTCAAAGAGGACCAAAGTTGATCGGCACGCCAAGGCCGAAACAAGCCAGTTCCACATCATCCACCCTAAGGTCGTGAAATAGAATACACGATCTTTCTCACCATTATTGGAATGAAGACGATGTTCTTTCAAATGTTGAAGTAGTGTGCCGCCCGCACCATGAACGATGCATTTCGGAATGCCGGTTGTGCCTGATGAAAACAAAATGAACAGCGGATGATTAAAAGCGAGCCTTTCAAAATGAATGGGTTCATCTGAAGCAACAGACATCATGTCTAAATAAGCAATAGCATCGACCAACGATAATGCTACATCTTTTGACTCGCCAATCAGATCAATCACCAGGCTGGCTTTGACCGACGGAAGAGCGTTCAAAATTTCCGCACATTTGTCACGGATCGAAAGACGTTGCCGGTTATAGAAGTATCCGTCACAACAAAGAAAAATCTTCGGCTCAATTTGCGAGAAACGATCAAGCACACCGCGCACGCCGAAATCCGGCGAACATGAAGACCAGATCGCGCCAAGGGATGAAGTGACGAGCATCATGACGATGGCCTCAGGGCAGTTGGGCAGCATTGCCGCAACGCGATCTCCCACTCCGACATTTTTGGATTTCAAAAAGCGTTGCGCCGATCCAACCGCTTTAAGAAGCTCGCGCCTGGTCATGCGCTTCTCGACGCGATCCTCCGCCCGAAACACGATGGCCTCGCGGTCATCGGCATCACGGAGGAGATTTTCCGCATAATTGAGCCGCGCGTTTGGGAAAAACGCGGCGCCCGGCATTCGGTCCTCACCCAGCAAAACCGTTCCCTTCTCGCCGATCACGCCGCAGAAATCCCAAAGCGCCGACCAGAATTCTCCCCGTTCCTCAACTGAAGCGTGATGAAGAGCTGGGTAATCCGCAAATGTACGGCCGAGGCGGGCTGCGAAAAAGGCCCGGAATTCGGCCATCGCGCTCGTCGCCGCCGCTTCCGGTCGCGGTCGCCAAAGTGGTTCCTGCCGCATCATCCGCCTCCCTCGTTATCCAGAAGCGAGTGTGACCCCTCGCTTCCGGTATCTCACCGGCCGATGTATACCGAGTTTGGTTCAGGAAAAAGATAGTCGCCCACAATGCACCCCTTTGACATCAAGCGACAGGCACGACGCCTCGGCATTACGGCCCTTCTCTTCCTCGTCCTGATTGGCGTCGGCAGCCTGATCTCGGTTCCGGTCGATGGCGAACGCGCCGGCCGCTTGATCCGACCGACTTTGATCGGATTTCTTGGCCCAGATGTGACGCTTGATCTCTCCGCTTCTTTGTCGATCTTACCTCGTCCAACACTTCAGATTTCTAATTTAAATATATCTAAGAAAAACAGATTTTTGATAAAATCGCAGCAGGCTTCAGTGCCGGTTAGCCTTGTGACTTTATTGTCAGGGGGTCTTTCCGGATCAAGCCTTACAGTCAATGATCCCGTGATCACACTGCCACCATCGGTCCTTCCCGAGACGCGCCAAAATGCGCTTGCGCTTTTAACCGGCGCGCTCGGCGCTGCGGACTCAATCCAACAAACCCCGATCGAGGCGATCGCCATACGCTCGGGGAGAATTGTAGTGGCCGCCGAAGCGCCCCTCTCTTTCGTCGAAAAATTTGACGCGGATTTGTCGATCACCAAAGCGGGGCGGATCGATTTCGATCTTCGCCTGCCATGGAAAAGCGAGGCCGTCGATGTGAGCGCTCGGATCGATCCCGTCGATCCAAAAACTGGAAACAAAGCGTCGACAATTCTCATCAAAAGCGCACCCGTGACGATCAGTCTCGACGGCGCTTTGGCGACAACGCCTGAACTTCATTTTGCAGGCACAATCGATCTTGCCATCAAGGCGATTGATCGCTTCGGCAAATGGCTCGACATAGATCCGCCTTTGACCTTCGCGACACCCCTGGCGGTTAAAGGCGCGGCAGAAATTACGAGTGAGCGCATCGCCATTCGCGAGGCCGCGCTCACCCTCGGCAAGATTGAAATGAAAGGCGGCATCGGTCTCGACATTGCTAATCAGCGTCCGCTCATTTTTGGGAGTCTCTCTGCGGGTGACATGGACGTCACTGAGTTTTTATCACCTCTGTGGCCGAAGCAAGCGCAAGGATGGAAAACAGAACCGCTTTCGAATGGTCTCACACCGGAACAAGATTTCGATGTCCGGTTTTCAGCAGAACGCGTTAACCTGGGCATTGTGCGGATTGCCAATCTTGCCGTTTCAATTTTAGCCAAAGACCGCGCACTTGATCTGACTTTAGGCGGCTCAAAACTTTTTCAAGGATCAGCAAAAGGAAAAGTGTCAATCAAACCTGAGGATGAAGGTTATCGTTTAACCCTTCATGGCAGCTTCGATAACATCGATTTGGCGCAAGCGACACTCGCTCTCATGGATATGAGAAAGATCGAAGGTACAACGGAAGGCAAATTCGAATTTGAATCGCAAGGTCGCACGGCAGACGCGATAATGAAAGCGCTTTCGGGCACCACCGATCTGACGATCAGCAATGGTACAATGAATGGCGCCAATCTCGCGGCGATCCTCAAACGAATTGAGACGCGCCCCCTATCCGCCATTCGCGATATGAAAGGTGGCAAGACCGATTTTGATCGGTTTCATATGAGTGCTGCAATTCAAAATGGAAATGCCACACTCGATAAAGCGGAAATGATTTTTCCGCCCAATGGCATGACGATGACAGGGCAAGTGAATATCGGCGAACGGCGCTTAACGCTTGAAGGAATTGCAACAGGTCCCGATCCAGAAAATGGCACTGCACCAGCCATTCTGCCTTACACAGTGACAGGCAGTTTCGACGATCCTGTCGTCACACCTGATGTAGGACGAATTCTAAAACGTCAGGGCACAACGACGCCGGAGGAATGATTATTCTTCGGTCGCTTTTACCGTTGTGACCAAAGGCACCTGCCCTAAACCGTCTTTGTTGTAAATATCATCGCGGAATTGAATAAGGCCGCTAGGCGTCGCCCATGCGGTAATATAAACCCAAAAGACAGGAACGGGTTTAGCCAATTTCGCATCGACACGCTGACCCGATTGGATCGCTTCGTCGATTTGTTCGCGCGCCCAACCGGGTGTGTCTTTGAGCAACCATTCCACATAATCACGTACATTCTGCACACGCATACAGCCCGATGATACAAAGCGGAAATCATCACCGAAGATACCCTTTGCGGGCGTGTCATGCATATACACGCCGTAAGGATTGGCAATATTGATGCGCACAAACCCAAGCGAATTGAATTCGCCACCCGGATCTTGGCGGAATTGATAACGCGTTGCCTCATCCGTCTTCCAGTTCACCTGACTGGATTGGATTTCATTTCCGTCTTTGGTGAAAATTCTGATCTTGTTCTCGGTCAGGTAATTAGGATTGGCCTGCATTTTCGGAATAAGATCTCTTTTTATGATCGACGCCGGCACCGTCCAGAACGGATTGAAGTTAATGTCGATCACGCGCGTGGTCATGATCGGCGATTGACGATCAATCTTACCAACGCCTGCCGCATGGCGCGTTTGAACAATACCGTCCTCAACCGTTTCAACGAGCGCGCCCGGAATATTGGCGGTTACAAATCTCTTACCCGGATTAGAAGCGTAAGAGCGGAGCCTTACGAGATTCACTTCAAGCTGCTTGAGGCGAACATCGGCTGGAATGTTGAAAGCGGTAATCGTTTGGCGCGTGACAAGACCGGAGGGACGCAAGCCATGCAGTTCTTGAAAACGCTTCACACCAGTTTCAACGAAAGAGTCGAACACATCGGAAAGACCGGCTTCAAGATCAAGGTCACCAGACGCCATCAATCTTTTTCTGAGATCAATAACAGCAGGATCTTGCATCCCGAGCTTTAACGGTACAGTCGGAACTAGCGGCCAGCCACCCTTGGCAATGAACAATTTGAATTTTTCAATCGCCGCTTCGGTCGCCGCGACTGTGCCTGGGGAGAGCAAGGGTGCCGTCGAACGGTCAAGTGTCTTTGATGTGGCGGCGTCATAGCTTTGCACCCACTCGGCCTGATCGCCAGTATCGTCCATCATGTCCTGCGCGAAAGCAGAACCAGCACCGAAGGCTATTGCGGCTAAAGCGGTCGAGCCGCGTAAAAAATCACGACGGGAAACCCCGAAAGAACGAACCATCATCAAAATCCCAAACCCAAAACACATTCATGATCGCAAAGCCGCGTTAATGATTCCTGTAACAACGCTTTTGAGATGCCTCTATAGCGCCCGAGTTTTGGCAATTTGATGACGAAGAAAAAGTCTCGTTCTTAAAGCCGATATTTCACATTATCGCTAAAAAAGCGCTCGAGCCTCATCAAAATGGCATTAGCGGAGCGAAATTCAGGCTGATTGATGCCCCTTACCCGTTCCACCGTGCGGGTATGTTTAGAATAAAGCCCTTGCACGATGTCGTGGATTTGGCGTCCCTTTTCGGTCAGACGGATCCTTACAGACCGCCGATCCACACGCTATCTTTCATGCGAGAGATAGCCCATCTCAATCAATTTCTTGACGTTGTAGGAGACATTGGAGCCGAGATAATAGCCGCGTGAACGCAATTCACTTGCGGTGAGCTCTTTGTCGCCAATATTGAAAAGCAGCAAAGCCTGAATCGGATTGATGTCCGAACGGCCGCGACGGTCAAACTCATCCTTGACCACGTCAAGCAGTCCCCAGTGAAGTCTTTCGACGAGCGAAAGCGATTCAAGATAAACAGGCGCTGCAGCCCCCAGCCCCTTCACCGAAGCGTCATTTACAGAAATCTCGACCATCTTATTCATCGGAGATCATCCCCTTTAATTCCTAAACGTAATATAATTTTGACGCTAGGGAATATGAGAATACTCGTAAAAGACGAATTAATTTTTGTCCCTAAGAAAACCTTACCTTGAAAAGGGTAAGCGGGAGGAAAAACCAATAACTAAAAATGGATGAAATGAATTTCAAACGATTGTGAGCCGCTTTTCAGGCTGTGCCCGAACAAAAAAGATCCGCATCAGATGAATAACGACAAGAGCGAGCGTTAAAACGCCCAAAAACTTGCTGCCAAAATCCGACTGCGCCGCGATGGCCAAAAGACCATAAGCGGTGGCAACAAGAAACCAGACGCCTGCGCCCCATCGCCAGGACATCCACAATGAAACGCCCGCGATCAGATCAAGGATCGCAAAAATCAAAGCCATCGACAAATCGGCATCAAAATCGGTCTTCGACAGATGGAGACCGGAGCCAAGGACGCCTGTCAGGTCTGCCCAAGCCCAAAACCCCTTTATCAGCCAGACAACCGCCAAAATCCGATAAGCGACCTCAAGGACAAAATGCAGCTTTGTTTGCGAAACATCGAGGTGGATGGCCATGGGTCGTTTTATGCCTTTAGCCCCAATGAGGGGGCAAAACGGGTCCGATAATTCGACAAGAAATATCGCCTCATCCTCTTCCGAAGACAACCGAGGCGATGGTAAAAGCTCTTCTCAAGACAAGAAATAGATGGGATTGGAGTGTGTAACCATGGCGTCCCGCGACTCTGCGCGCATGATTTTGCCTCATCGCCCTCGTCGGAACCGGAAAGCGGAATGGTCGCGTCGGCTGGTTCGCGAGAACCGCTTGACCACGGATGATCTCATCTGGCCAATTTTTATCGTCGATGGCGTCAATCAGCGCGTGCCTGTCGCCTCCATGCCGGGCGTTGAAAGGTTGAGCGTCTATGAAGCGGCTCAGGATGCTGAAAAAGCCGCCAAGCTCGGCATTCCGGTCATCGCGCTCTTTCCCTATACGGATCCGGCAAAGCGTGACGCCACAGGAAGCGAAGCGCTCAATTCCAATAATCTTGTCTGTCAGGCTTGTCGCGCGATCAAAAAGGTCGCGCCTCAAATTGGTTTGATGACGGACGTTGCGCTTGATCCCTATACAAGCCATGGCCATGACGGCTTGCTCTCGGGCGAAACCATTCTGAATGATGAGACTGTATTCCAGCTTGCCCGTCAGGCATTGGTTCAGGCGGAAGCAGGATCAGACATCATCGCACCCTCCGATATGATGGACGGGCGCGTGGGAGCCATAAGGGCGGCTCTAGATGATCACGGTCATGAGGCCGTTCAGATTATGGCCTATGCCGCGAAATATGCCTCGGCCTTTTATGGCCCCTTCCGCGACGCGATTGGAACCTCAGCAACTTTGGTGGGCGACAAACGGACCTATCAGATGGATCCGGCTAATGGCGAAGAAGCCATCAGAGAAGTGGCGCTTGATCTCGAAGAAGGTGCCGACATGGTGATGGTGAAACCCGGCATGCCCTATCTCGATATCGTCCACCGGGTGCGCGAACATTTCGGCGTTCCGACCTTCGCCTATCAGGTCTCGGGCGAGTATGCGATGATCATGGCAGCGGCAAAGAATGGTTGGCTTGATGGCGACCGCGCCATGCTTGAAAGTCTACTCGCCTTCAAACGCGCGGGTGCAGATGGCATTCTCACTTACTTTGCGCCCCGGGTTGCAGAGATGCTCGCGCGCTAGGATCGCGCGGTCCGTCAATGCGACGTGAAAAAAATCTGGACGCCGTCATTTTCAAATGGCGTTCCCACTTTTCCTTTGCCCGATTTGCCGGAGCTATAGATCATTTTTGGACCCGAACCCGCCTCAGCTGATGTAAGGATGAGCGCCCAATAAGTCCGATAGCGTGAGCCCGGCGCGCTGGCCCTAATCATACCCATATATTTGGCCTCTCTCATCAGCATATTCTCGCGATGATGGGGCGAACGGATCCATGCATTGATTGAGTCGGCGACGCTTCGATCTGCCGCGCCAACATTTTCAGTAGCAAGTGCATAGGTAAAGCCGGCATTGTTCATGCGCGTTGTGAAGTCACCCGCCACTGCATGAGACAGCACATCGCGCGAGGCCATCGCGACCGCCTGATAGCGCGCTGCTTCAACAACAGCGGAATTGACACTCACAGGGCCAAGTCCGTTTTGAGCACGGAAGGAATTTACGAGGCCCATGGCTTCATAGGAAACGTCAGCGACGCCTCCTGAGACAGATGATTGCGGTGTTGGGGTTGTGGCACAGGACGCCACAAACAAGGACACCAAAGCCACGATTCCGACCCGAAGACTATTCTCAATCATATGCGAGGGCCTTCCCGCCTAAATCTGTCCGTTAAGCTGCATAATAGAAAATCCTTAAGCGTGCTGGCTAGTCCCCTGCGACAAAGGGGTCGACTTACCCAAAGCGATTGCACGGAAGAGTGACTCATGCCTATCATCTAAGCAGGGTAAGGATAAGAAATCGATCACGGACCACCGGATGACAAATCAAGCGCAGGACCCGACCCAGTTCTTCATGACGGCGCCGAGCCCCTGCGGCTATATCCCGGGCCAGATGGAGCGGAAAGTCTTTACCCATCTGATTGGCCGTCGGGCGAAAAGCCTCAATAACCTCCTCTCCGAAGCCGGATTTCGCCGTTCCCAAACGATTGCCTATCGGCCTGCATGTGAACGCTGCTCAGCCTGCGTTTCGGTACGGGTGCCGGTCGATGAATTTACCCCCTCACGCAATCTCGCCCGCGTTCTCGAGCGCAACGGCGATTTGATGGGGACGGAAGTTCCAAACACCGCAAGTGCTGAGCATTATGGTTTGTTCCGCTCATATCTTTCCGCTCGGCATACGGAAGGCGGCATGATCGACATGAATTTCCTCGACTTCACGCTGATGATTGAGGACACCCATGTTGATACAGAGCTTGTCGAATATCGGCGTCGCAGCACCGAGCCCGGATTTTTCGGACATGCAACAGGTCCGCTTCTCGCAACCGCTTTGACAGATGTTCTATCGGACGGTTTGTCGATGGTTTATTCTTTTTATAATCCTGAAGAAAACCAACGCAGTCTCGGCACCTATATGATCCTCGATCATATCGAGCGCACGCGCAAACGCGGATTGCCCTATCTCTATCTCGGCTATTGGATACCGGGGTCACGCAAGATGGCATATAAAGCCCGCTTCTTGCCGCAAGAGCGTTTAGGCACAAATGGGTGGGCACGTGCCGAACGTTACTCCGACACGTAAATCAATTTTTAAAAGCTCAAGCCGAAAATTTATTCGCTTTCGGGAAGCCTTTGGGCGGTAAACGCCCCGCATCAGAACGGCTACCAATCCATTCCTTGATATCAGGCTTGCCGACTGTCCATGTGCGGCCTGCAGTATCTTTCCATGTGAGACCTTCCGACAATTTGAAGGTCTTGATATCGGCCATGCCGCCATCTTTATATTTTTGAATCCGAACACCTTTACCGCGCGCCATCTCGACCATTTGCGACAGCGGGAAGCAGAGCAATTTGCGATTCTCTCCAATCGCGGCTACATGATCACCTTCAACCGGCACAACAAAGCGCGCGGTTTCACGATCATCTAGGTTCAGCACTTGCCGCCCTTTGCGTGTATTCGCAATCGTGTCATCTGAAAGAGCGATGAAACCGCGCCCGACCGATGAAGCAAACAATAATTTTTCGCCCACTTTGTGCGGCCAAGCAGTGATAATCTCCGCGCCTTCATCAATATCGGCGAGCAAGCGAACAGGATCACCAAAGCCGCGTCCGCCCGGCAGCTTAGAAGCATCAAGCGTATAAACTTTACCGCTTGTAACGAAGACAAGGATCTTTGATGTTGTTTCGGTATGGAAACTCAGTTTCAGCCCATCATCGCCTTTAAACTGTAGATTACCCAAATCCGTAACATGACCTTTTAGCGCGCGGATCCAGCCCTTCTCGGACAACACAACAGTAAGCGGTTCACGCTCGACCATCGCTTCGGTTAGATCAACAGTACCATTCTCAGGCACTTCTGCAAAAGCCGAGCGACGCTTGCCGATTTTTGTATCGGGACCATAGATCTTTTTCACTTCACGAATTTGCCAGGAAATCGCTTTCCATTGCTTATCCGGCGAAGCCAGAAGCGATTCAATCTGAGCCTTCTCTTCGGTAAGCGTTTCAAATTCGCGCTTGAGTTCCATCTCTTCCAATTTGCGCAAAGAACGCAACCGCGTGTTCAAAATCGCTTCCGCTTGAACATCACTCAATTTGAAGGCTTTGATGAGTTCGGCTTTCGGATCGTCTTTCTCACGGATAATTTTGATCACACGATCAAGATCGAGATAGACGATCAATAGGCCTTTGAGAATTTCAATACGTTTGTCAATCTGTGACAGACGATGACGCGATCGACGCTCCAACACATCACGGCGATGATTGAGCCATTCACGCAAAACATCCGCAAGGCCGAGTACACGTGGCACCAGACCTGCAGTCAACACATTCATATTCATCGGCACACGCGCTTCAAGCTCGGTGAGCTTGAAGAGTGACTCCATCAGAATTTCTGGATCAAAGGTGCGCGCACGCGGCTCGATAACAATGCGAATATCTTCTGCCGATTCATCACGCACATCGGCAAGGAATGGCAATTTCCGCTCATTAATCAATTCGGCAAGTTTTTCGATGAGACGAGATTTCGGTACCATATAAGGAATTTCGGTCACGATGATTGACCACAATCCGCGCCCCTGATCCTCCTTCGTCCATTTTGCACGAACGCGGAACGAACCTCGCCCCGTGCGATATGTCTCCGCAATCGACTCGCGTGATTCAACAATCAAACCGCCTGTTGGAAAATCGGGCCCTGGCACGAAAGTGAGAATCTGATCCGTGGTCGCTTTCGGATGCGCGATCAAATAAAGCGCGGCATCACAAAGTTCAGCGGCATTATGCGGGGGAATGGATGTCGCCATACCCACCGCAATACCCTGCGAACCATTGGCGAGAAGATTGGGAAATGCAGCGGGTAAAACAAGCGGCTCTTTTTCCGAACCATCATAAGTCTCACGAAAATCAACTGCATTCTCATCGAGACCTTCAAGAAGCAAACGGGCGACTTCTGTGAGACGCGCTTCAGTGTAACGCATCGCAGCCGGATTATCGCCGTCGATATTTCCGAAATTGCCTTGACCATCAACAAGCGGGTAGCGAACCGCAAAATCCTGCGCGAGACGCACGAGTGCATCATAGACCGATTGATCACCATGCGGATGATATTTACCAATCACGTCGCCGACAACGCGCGCGCATTTCTTAAAGGCCTGACCCGGATCCAAACGCAACAAACGCATCGCGTAAAGGAGACGCCGATGAACAGGCTTCAAACCGTCGCGCGCATCTGGCAATGCGCGATGCATGATGGTGGAAAGCGCATAGGCAAGATAACGCTCTTCAAGCGCATCTTTCAGCGAGATTTCCTCAATGCCCTTATCATCCGGCGGAGCGACGCGCTTACCCATGAACCTACCTCAATTTTTACCCGTGTCCGGATGCCCTCAGAACCGATTCGCGGCAAGCCGAAGCCCCTCAAACCGAGGGTTAGCGCCCTTTCCCTGTCGATAGAGGGTTGAAAGCGCCTCTCGTGCCTCCGGAAGCGGCAGATTACGCGCACCGAAGAGATGACGCTCGAGAAAATAGCCGGTCAAAGCCAGGCCATCGGCGACATCGCTTTCTTGCGGCAATCCTACATTAGCCTGATCCAAGAGAAAGGCCGGAAGCTTAAAGAGCCGCTCACGATAGGGCTCGCCCGCCTCTTCACATACCGCACGACCCGATTTTGGCGAGACATAAATCAATCGATCTTTCGAGCCAGTGGCCGCGCATTCTGTGAGATCAAGACCGAAACCAAGCTCTGCAAGTAACGCCACTTCGAAGCGCACAAGCAAAGGCGCGGCAAGATCATCTTGATCCATTGTGTTCAAAATAATTTCGAGCGCGTCATAGAGTGACGGATGCGGATCGCGCTCAGGCAAAAGACGCACAAGGGCGGCAATTGTCGTCAATGCATAAAGTGTGCGTCTTTGACCCATAAAAGACGCCGCACGCATACGCATGGGCTCAACGGCAAAATGACCAAGCTGCTCATCAAGTCGCGCACGCCAAGAAAGAGAGACGGCATTCCCCGCTTGTAATGCCGGCTGCAAACGACGAGAACGGCCACCACGCACGACGCCTAAATGACGACCATGCGCACGCGTCATCGCCTCAAGAATGACATCGGCTTCGCCCAAACGGCGCACACCAATCACGATGGCATCATCCTTCCATTCCATGTGCTTTAGGCCCGCCCCTGCAATTTACTCTTTCGGAAATTCAAGACCCATTTCGCGATAGCGCGCAGGATCATCCGACCAATTCTCACGCACTTTCACATGAAGAAAAAGATGCACCGGTGTTTCGATTTCCTCGGCAATGTCTTTGCGTGAGGCGGCACCAATCGCTTTGATGGTCTGCCCGGCTTTACCCAGCACGATCATACGTTGGCTCTCGCGCTCGACAAAAATTGTTTGTTCGATGCGTACAGATCCATCTTTACGCTGTTGCCATTGATCGGTTTCAACCGTTGACCGGTAGGGCAACTCATCATGCAGACGTTCAAATAATTTCTCGCGTGTGATTTCAGCCGCAAGCATACGCATCGGAGCGTCAGAGACCTGATCTTCAGTATAAAGCCACGGCCCCTCGGGCATCAAAGCGGCAAAATGCGAGCGCACGCGATCAACACCACTTCCTGTTGTTGCAGACACCATGAAGGTTTCACGAAACGCAATGCGGCTATTAAGCATTTCGGCCAAAGTCAAAAGATGCGGCGGATCGACGAGGTCAACTTTGTTCAAGATAAGATGGATCGGCTTTCTCCATTCACTTAGTGATTGAAGCAGCGCTTCAACATCCGCATCAATACCCTTACGCGCATCGATCACGAGCACGACTGCATCGGCCTCGCCCGCACCGCCCCAAGCGGATGTAACCATCGCGCGTTCGAGGCGACGCTTCGGTGAGAAGATTCCTGGCGTATCGACGAAGATAATCTGCGTCTGATCGACCATCGCGATGCCGCGGACAAGCGCCCGCGTCGTTTGCACTTTGCGCGAAACGATCGAAACTTTTGCTCCAACAAGCGCATTCACAAGTGTTGATTTTCCGGCATTTGGCACGCCGATCAATGCGACATAACCACAGCGTGTCGGAGTCTCATTAGTCATTATGGTCTCTCCACGCCCTCACGCGACATAAAAGATTCAGCGGCCGCGTGCTCCGCCAAACGTTTCGACGGACCCTCTGCCTCACAGGGCAAAAAACCTTGCACCTCAACCGCAATCACGAAAAGCGGTGCGTGATCGGGACCGGAACGTTTAACTTCACGATAATGGGGCACCGGTAAGCTGCGACCCAAGGCCCATTCTTGCAAGCTTGATTTCGCATCTCGTCGACCGGCATCGCTTTCATGAAGCTTGTGACTAAAACTTTTCTCGACCACCCGCCGCGCTTCATCATAGCCGCCATCAAGATAAATCGCCGCGATGATCGCTTCACACAGATCCCCGAGCAACACGCCCTTCTTTCGCAAGCCCGATTGCATTTCACCGGGACCCAATTTGATGAAGGGACTCACACCCCACCCTTCCGCAACCTGAGCGCAGCTCTCTTTGCGAACAAGTGTCGCCAGCCGCCGCGATAAGACACCTTCGGCCTCATTCGGAAAATTTCGATAAAGCAATTCGGCAATCGCTAATCCCAAAACACGGTCGCCTAAAAATTCAAGCCGCTCATAATAAGCATGGGCCGTTACGGGCGCTTTAATCGCGCTGATATGGGTAAGCGCCTGTTCAAGCAATGAACGCGTCTTGAAAGAATATCCGATCCGCTCTTCTAACTCGACGAGGTCGGAACTTATGAGCTTTGCCGCCACGCGATCATCCGATCCGGTTGAAAAATCGAGACCATCTCACCGACCATGGCCATTCCCAAATTTTCCATGCCGCTGAGTCTTCCTCAACCGAGAAGAAAATCACCTCGGCGCGACCGACAAAATTTTCATAAGGAACATAGCCCACACCTTGCGAAGACATATCACGTGAGTCGAGTGAATTGTCGCGATTATCGCCCATCATGAAAAAATGTCCGGGAGGCACCACATAAGCGGATGTATTGCGTCCGAGCTTATTGCCGAATTTTTCGAGTTCCTGAATTGTATAACTCACCCCATTCGGAAGAGTCTCACGATAATAAATCGCTTCGTCTTTATAACCGGCTCCAGCATTCAATTCTTTTGTGCCAAGTTTCTGTTTCGGGACAGGCTGGCCATTGATGTAAAGAATGCCGTCGATCATCTGGATCCGATCACCAGGAAGACCCATCACGCGTTTGATGTAATCAATCGAAGGATCGCGCGGCAATTTGAATACGGCAATGTCACCGCGCTGTGGTTCACTTCCGAAAATACGGCCGGAAAAAAGTGGCGGACTGAAAGGCATAGAATGATTCGAAAAGCCGTATGAAAATTTCGAGACAAAAAGATAATCACCTACGAGCAATGTCGGAACAAGCGAGCTCGATGGAATATTGAAAGGCTGGAACAACAAAGTCCGGATAACAACCGCGATCAAGAGCGCCTGAATAATGACTTTGAAGGTTTCAAGAAGGCCCGACTCCTGAGCTTTTTCTTGTTTCGATGTTTTGAGATCGCTCATCTCATTTCAACTTTCTGTCTGTCGTCCATGGCATCCCACAAAGGAAGCCCGCGCGACCCGTCTATAGTCCCCGGCACCTTGACTCGCAATCAAGACGAAGTGGCGTGACGCGGCAAAGCTTCAATCACAACAACCGCCATGGCTAGGAGAGCCTCGTCCGTGAGCGTCAGGTGAATTTTGACATCATGGTCGTTCGGCACAAGCGCCATAAGTCGCTTCGCCGCTCCACCCGTTAAGGCCATCGTGGGCGCGCCTGAGGGTCCATTAACAACACCGATGTCTTTCAAAAACACACCACGACTAAAGCCGGTTCCCAAAGCTTTTACGCAAGCTTCTTTAGCAGCAAAGCGCTTCGCATAGGTAGCGGCCCGATGAGCGCGACTCTCCGCCTTGCGTTGCTCAATCGGCGTAAACACGCGCGCAACGAAACGATCCCCAAAACGTTCAAGCGTTTTTTCGATGCGGCGAATATCACAGAGATCGGAACCAAGCCCGATGATCATCAGCGTGGCCTTGCCCTTGTGCGGCCTTGGTTAATCGCGGCACGCATTTGCATGATTGCGTGATGAAGCCCTATAAAGATCGCTTCGCCAATAATAAAGTGACCGATATTAAATTCGCGAATTTCAGAAATCTCGGCAAGCTTTTTGGCGGTCGCAAAATCAAGCCCGTGACCCGCATGAACTTCGAGCCCTAACGCACCCGCAATCGCTGCGCCTTCATTGAGCCGCGCAAGCTCGTGAGCGGCACGCTGATGGTCCCCGTGAGCGAAAGCTTCGCAATATGTGCCCGTATGCAATTCAATCACTGAAGCGCCAAGCGCATGCGATGTTTCAATGGCTTTCCGATCAGGCTCGATAAAGAGCGAGACGCGAATACCCGCCTCATTCAATTCGGCAATAAAGAGTTTTAGATGATCACGCTGACCAACGACATCGAGCCCGCCTTCTGTCGTCCGCTCTAGGCGCTTTTCCGGCACAAGGCAGGCCGCATGAGGCTTTACGCGTAACGCAATCTTTTTCATTTCTTCAGTAGCGGCCATTTCAAAATTCAATGGCTTTGCGATCTCAAGTTTCAAGCGTGCCATATCTTCATCACGAATATGGCGGCGATCTTCACGCAGATGCGCCGTGATGCCATCAACGCCGCTTTCAACCGCAAGCATCGCTGCACGCACCGGGTCAGGATTATTCCCGCCGCGCGCGTTTCTGATCGTGGCGACGTGATCAATATTGAGGCCGAGGCGAATGGGATGAATAACAGTCATAATCGTTTTATCCTTTCAATGCCCGACTGCCGGGCTTGATCGGGAGAATGGACGCCAATTCAGTCGGAAGTTGGTCAGCAGGGTAAGTGGGGATATCTAGTGTTGCCAGAGCGACATAAGGAATGCCTAACTCTACCTTGCCCCCAGAACGATCAATCAAACAGGCTTCGCCAACCAAATTTTTCGTGAGGCTTGAGATCAATTCAATACATTCGCGTGATGATAGACCCGTAGTGATGATGTCTTCGACGATCAACACTTTTGCATCATCGGGAATCGTAAATCCGCGCCGCAACTGAAAACGACCTTCTTCGCGTTCGACGAAAATCGCCTTCGCATTGAGATGCCGCGCTGTTTCATAACCCGGCACAATGCCGCCTACCGCAGGCGAGACGACAACATCGATTTTGCCAAAACGTGCTTCTGCCTTTTTCGCCAAGGCACGGCAGAGATGCTCCGTCCGTTTGGGATCTTGAAACACAAACATCTTTTGCAAAAAGACTGGACTTCTCAAACCGGAAGATAGGATAAAATGACCTTCAAGCAGAGCGCCCGCTGCCCTGAATTCGGCAAGTACCTCATCTTCGGTCATGGCGGTCAACTCCCTCGGCGCGCGACGGACCGTTCTCTAGCATGAATTGAGGCGCTTTCGAGCCCCCGATGCGGCCTTATCCCCGCTCCGACATCATGTCAGCCATTCACCCGCTCAACCGCGCTGATCACGGATTTGGTCTTCAATTGGCTGATGATCGAATTCAAATGTTTGAGGTCCCAGACCTCGAGATTGATCACCATATCGCGATAATCAGCGGTTTTTCCGGCGAGTGACATGGAGTCAATATTCCCATCATTCTCGCCGATCACACCCGCAACCTGCGCCAATGCCCCCGGTTCATTGATGACAGTGACATTCAACTGTGCGGGAAACCGCTGCGGGTGGCGCTCATCAATATCCCATCTCACGTCGAGCCAACGCTCTGGCTCATCGTCGAATGCCGTCAAAGCGGGTGACTGGATCGGGTAAATCGTAATGCCAATACCGGGAGTCAAAATGCCGATGATCCGGTCGCCGGGAACCGCACCGCCATTGGGCGAGAATTGAACCGGCAAATCGCCGCCAATACCGCGAATGGGAATGGCGCGAGAGAGTTCCCCGCCGCCATCGCCCTCGCTAGACCCAGGCACTTTAAAGACGAGCCCCTGCCCGCCCTTCATACCAAACCATCCGCCTTCAGCGAGATTGGCGCCAGCACCTGCGGATTGTTCTTCTCGATAATCGAGATAAACGGCTTTGACGACATCGCCTGAATACATTTCGCCCCGGCCGACGGCGGCGAGCACATCTTCAAGGGAGGCTCGTGCAAGACGTGGCAACACCGCTTTCAAGCGCTGATCAGTATATTCTTTACCGATGCGTTCAAAAGCGCGTTCAATAATCTTTTGACCAAGCCCTGCATATTGTTTTCTGACTGCTGCACGCGTTGCACGACGAATGGCGGCGCGTGCTTTGCCGGTGACAACAATTTCTTCCCACGCAGAAGGCGGTGTTTGACCTTCCGCGCGTACAATTTCTACTTCATCACCATTGCGCAAAGTTGAAACGAGAGGCACGAGCACACCATTCACTTTCGCACCCACCGCCGTATCGCCGATATTGGTATGAACCGCATAAGCAAAATCAATCGGCGTGGCATTTTGCGGTAAGGTAATCAATTGTCCCTTTGGCGTGAAACAAAAAACCTGATCGTGAAACAATTCTAGTTTTGTATGTTCAAGAAATTCTTCGGCGCTGTCGCCCTCGGATAGGGTTTCAAGCGTTCGGCGCAACCACGCATAAACATTGCTTTCAACAGAATCGCGCGATGATAAGGGCAAAGCGCGGCCGTCCTTATAGATCGCGTGAGCGGCGATGCCATATTCCGCGATGCGGTCCATTTCTTCGGTGCGGATTTGTAGTTCCACACGCTGTTTACCTGGACCTACAACGGTTGTGTGGATCGAGCGATAATCATTTTGTTTTGAAGTCGAAATGTAATCTTTGAAACGTCCTGGCACGACCTGCCATGTCGTATGAACAATGCCTAAGGTTGCGTAGCAATCTTCGAGCCGATCAACAACAACACGGAACCCGAAAATATCGGAAAGTTGTTCAAATGAAACCGATTTGCGCTCCATCTTTTTCCAGATCGAATAAGCGCGTTTCATACGCCCTTTGACACTCGCATGAATACCAGAAGCCGATAACTTTTGTGTGAGCTCTTTTTCAATCCGCTCAATCACCGGTTCGCTTTTTTCACTCAGCTCTTCGAGTCTGTGAATGATCGCTTGATAGGCGTCGGGCGAAAAATGGCGGAAGGCAAGATCTTCTAATTCTTCACGCAGATCCTGCATCCCCATACGGCCTGCAAGCGGCGCGTAGATATCTAGAGTTTCTTCTGCAATGCGCGCACGTTTGGCCTCTGCCATGTGATGAAGCGTGCGCATATTGTGCAAACGATCAGCAAGCTTGATCAGCAGGACGCGTACATCATCAGCGATGGCAAGAAGAAGCTTACGGAGATTTTCAGCCTGTGCGGCTTTCTTGGAAACAAGATCGAGCTTTTGGATCTTTGTCAGTCCCTCGACCAGTCGGCCGATCTGCGACCCAAATAATTTATCGATTTCCTCGCGGGTCGTTTCCGTGTCTTCGATCGTATCATGTAGCAAGGCGGCAACGATGGTTGCGTCATCAAGCTTTAGATCGGTGAGAATGGCAGCCACCTCAAGCGGATGCGAAATATAGGGTGCGCCCGAGGCCCGCTTCTGATTGCCATGCGCGCGCATCGCATAGACATAGGCGCGATTGAGCAGCGCCTCATCCGTATGCGGATTATAGGCTTTGACCTTTTCGACCAGCTCATATTGGCGCATCATGGCGCGGTCAACGGCTCCGTGTGAAATAATTCGCTCAGCTTTCGCCAGCGACCTCACAAAACTAACACGATTTCAAGCCCGTTTCGCAAGAGAGCGAGAGCAACACCGTTAACATGATACGAAAAAGCTCGGCATCTCGCCGGGCTTTGTCAAAGTCGTTAATCAGTAATCGCGCTCAATCGGCGTCGTCATCCGAGCCTGAGGGTGGCACAAGGCCATCAAGACCGCGCAAGAGGTCCTCTTCGGTCATGCGGTCAATTTCGACATTCGTATCGTCACTGGCAGCAGGCGCCGCACCAATCATTGGTACCGCTTCAGCTTCTGGCTCATCCACGTCGACATGTCTCTGGAGCGAGTGGATCAGATCTTCTTTGAGGTCTTCCGGTGAGATCGTAGAATCAGCAATCTCACGCAAGGCAACGACAGGATTTTTATCGCGGTCGCGATCAATCGTCAGCGGCGAGCCGGCTGAGATCATGCGGGCGCGGTGGCTCGCGAGCAAAACGAGCTCGAAGCGGTTATCAACTTTCTCGATGCAATCTTCAACGGTGACGCGAGCCATGGATGCTCAGTCTCCTTCGCTGGGCGGAAATGGAATAGGACCGGCCTGATACACGGACCAGAGACGCGACGCAAGTTTTTCGGCGTAAATTTCTCTAAAAACCCGGAATTTTACTTTTGATGGCCCGAAAAAGGACACAAAAGACGGATTTTCTGAGAATGTCTTGACGGAAGATCGTAAAAATCCCTAAAAAGGCAACTAATAAGGAAGTTTTGTCTTATTCAATTTATTGCAGGTTTCGTCGCACGGCTCTTTGGCTGGTCCTGGCTTATTTGATCAATTATTGCAGTGGCTCTGGCGACGCTGGGCCTAAGGAAAGAACAGACTCCATGAATTCAGGTGAACGCATCGCCCTCTTCATCGATGGCGCCAATCTCCACGCGACCGCAAAATCGCTGGGCTTCGATGTTGATTATCGGCGCTTGCTGAAAGAATTTCAGTCTCGCGGCAATTTGCTCCGCGCTTATTATTACACCGCTCTTGTTGAAGATCAGGAATATTCATCAATCCGCCCGCTGATCGATTGGCTTGATTACAATGGATTTCGTGTCGTCACGAAACCGGCAAAAGAATATGTCGACTCAACGGGTCGTCGCAAAATGAAAGGCAATATGGATATTGAGCTCGCGATCGATGCGCTCGAACTCGCGCCCTTTATCAACCATGCTGTGATCTTCTCCGGTGATGGCGATTTCCGCTCTTTGGTAGAAGCATTGCAGCGCAAGGGTTTGAAAGTCTCCGTCGTCTCGACCATCAATTCGCAACCGCCCATGGTGGCAGATGAATTGCGTCGTCAGGCTGATGATTTTATCGATATTGTCAGCCTCTTGCCGAAGATCGGACGTGATATGCGTGAAGCGCCAGAACGCGCACCGCGCGAAAAGCGCCCTGCTCGTTCGCCCGAGACAACTGAAACCGTTGAAGTCTGATCGGGCTTCGAGTTGAAAAGATTATGACCTTAGTTCTCGACCCGCCGCGGAACTGCAAACTCTGTCCGCGGCTGGTCGATTATCGCCACTCAGCCCGCATAGATTATCCCGACTGGCACAATGCGCCGGTCCCCTCATTCGGGCCTGAGACAGCATCGCTGCTGATTGTAGGCCTTGCACCAGGGTTAAAGGGCGCGAACCGCACGGGGCGGCCTTTCACCGGCGATTATGCTGGCGATCTTCTCTTTCGCACATTGATCAAATTTGGTTTTGCCAAAGGCAGTTACGAAGCACGGCCTGATGATGGTTTGACGCTGATTTCGGCCCGGATCACGAACGCGGTGCGCTGTGTGCCGCCAGAGAACAAACCGACACCGGCCGAAATCAAGACCTGCCGCCCATATCTTGAAAAAACCATCGATGGCACGAAGGGGCTCAAGGCAATTATCGCCCTCGGCCGTATCGCCCATGATGCGGTGATCAAAAGCTTCGGCGAACCGCTTTCAGCCCACTCTTTCGCGCATGGGGCTGTCCATAACCTCGACGGTCCTGTCCTCTTCGACAGCTATCATTGCTCACGCTACAATACGAATACGGGCGTTTTGACGGATGCGATGTTTGAAAAGGTTTTTGCCTCGGTCCGCGCGCATATTGATGGATGCTCGTCACGGCTTATATGCAGGAATGCCAAGACGCCTCGGCACTTAGGCAATCTCCTTTGCTGCCATGCCGATAGACAGAGGCGCGGCAAGCGCCTAAAAACGGAATTATGACAAGAACCCCTCAAATAAAGATGCCGCAACACCGTTCACCCCGCCTGATTGAAAATTTCGACCGTCTTTCGGTTGAACGCGCGATTGCGGAATTGCGCGCGGGTCGTCCTGTTTTGCTCACCGATGGCGATCGTTCGGGTCTGGTGCTTTCCGCCGACAATCCCGATCCGCGCTTGCTCGCGGCCCTCTCCGCTCTTTCAGCGGGAAAAGCCCATCTCGTTTTGACTGAGAAGCGTTTTGCACGCCTCGGTGTTCAGCGCGAGACAGCGGGCGCCTTAGCCCTGCCGCGACTGGATTCAGGACGGATTCTTTCGCTCGCTACGAAAGTCGATGCGCGTATCGACGCACCAGTTGGCGCCACAACAATCATCGATCGTGCCGGTGTTGATCTTGCAGGGCTTGCGCTGCTCCTGCCCGCGATCATCGTGTTGCCCGCCGACCGCGAAACATTGGCAGGCGAAGCGATCCTGTCTGTGAAAGTTGAAGCGATTGAACATTATCGACGGCAAGCCACCACCAAAGTCACTTTGGTGTCGCGCGCGCCTGTTCCGCTTGAAGGCGCTGAACAGAGCGAATTCATTGTCTTTCGCGGTGGTGAAGGATTGCGCGATCAAGTCGCAGTGAAAATCGGTTCTCCCGATCCGCAAAATGCCGTTCTTGTGAGACTTCATTCAGCCTGTTTGACAGGCGATCTCTTCGGCAGTCTCAGATGCGATTGTGGTGATCAATTGCGAGAATCCGTTCGCATGATGGCAGCGCAAGGCGGTGGTTATCTTCTTTATCTTGATCAAGAAGGTCGTGGTGCAGGCCTCGCGAATAAAATCCGCGCTTACAATTTGCAGGACGATGGGCTTGATACTTATGACGCCGATGCCGAATTAGGTTTAGGTCTTGATCAACGCCATTTTGATTTTGCTGCCACAATGCTTGAACAATTAGGCGTAAACAAAATCACGCTTATGACCAATAATCCTGACAAAATTGATGCGGTGAAACGAGCCGGCATCGATGTTGTTGGCCATCGTCGACTCTTTGGTCGCGAACATCTGTCAAATCTGCGCTATTTCGCGACGAAACGCGAACGCGCCGGACATTTATCCGAATAGATTAGACGCGCTGAAAAAGCTCAATCGTCGCGATGGACGCGTTCGTTGCGCTCGTGGCGTTCCTGCGCTTCGATCGATAACGTCGCAATAGGGCGAGCATCTAGACGCTTGATCGAAATCGGCTCACCCGTCTCTTCGCAATAGCCATAGGTGCCATCGTCAAGTCGCGCGAGTGCAGCGTCGATTTTCGCAATCAATTTGCGTTGACGGTCACGCGAACGAAGTTCAATGGAGCGATCCGTTTCAGACGAAGCACGATCCGCAATATCGGGATGATTCTCGCTGTCATTTTGCAGATTGGCGATGGTCTCGCGCGCTTCGCGCAAAATCTCATCTTTCCACGCCAATAATTTCTTCCGGAAATATTGGCGCTGTCTTTCATTCATAAACGGCTCGTCTTCCGACGGCCGATAATCGTGGTCGAGCGTGACTGCGGTCGCCATTCTTTTACCCTGACGCTTTGGCATGCCATCCAACCTTTCCGAGTTTAACCACCCGGAATTGGTGATACGAACCCGTAACTGGCGTGTCTGTTAGCGAAAAATTGCGGGCAATGCTACGATAATTAGCAACTGGCCTGTGAACAGTTTAGCGGCCCGATTTAGCGAGCTCGACCGCCGCCCTGACATCAATCGCCCGCATAAGGCCCTTCGCGTCAGGATCAAGATCGGCAGGTGTTGCGAATGCCAAAGCCTGAGAGAGTCGCGAAAAACTGGCTTCCCCGCTCTGCCCCAGCACCAAGTCACGTTTGATGGCATCAAGCGCATCAAGAATACCGAGCCCGCGTTTGACCTGAAGTTTGCGCCGCTCAAGCGGGGTCTCGCGCTCTTCTTGAAGTGCTAAAACCGTACTGAGACCGATTGTCGCAAGAGGTTTCGAAACTGCCGATTGCGCAGACGGATCATTAAGAACCCGGAATCGCTCCGAGCCTACTGCCCCGACCTGACACGACGAACCCTGTGTCGCATTCGCGGGCGATGATGAATTGATCCGCATGATCAAAGTCTCGCTCAAAAATACAAGAGAGAGATTAAGTAAACTTAGTAAATAAAATCGTAAATTTACGGCAAACCCTGCCTGAAGGGCCTGAAAAATATGCCCTTCGGCAAAGCTTAATTGGGCATTCGATAAAATTTGATGCGTCTTTTCAACGCTTTATGATCGCTTCTCTGATGGCATGCGGCTCGCTTTGCGCATGAAGCATCAATTTGATGCGCTCGTAGTGCTGGAGAAAGCCCGTGCGGATAAATTTCTTGAAGAAGATGATGGGCGTCTGCGTCATCGGGCTTCTCGCACTCACGCCAGCGCCAGCCGAAACCTCGCGCATCAAGGACCTCGCCTCGATTGAAGGGGTCAGACAAAACCAACTCGTCGGATATGGATTGGTTGTTGGTCTAAACGGCACGGGCGATACCCTAAAAAAAGCACCTTTCACCAAGCAGAGTTTGACGGCGATGCTTGAACGGCTTGGTGTGAACACACGTGGTGCCAATTTAAGAACCGCCAATGTCGCCGCTGTGATGGTGACGGCCGATCTCCCAGCCTTTGGACGCAAAGGATCGCGCATTGATGTGACGGTGTCTGCACTTGGTGATGCAAAAAGTTTGCAAGGCGGTACATTGCTCGTCACCCCGCTGATGGGCGCAACTGGTGAAATCTATGCTGTGACATAAGGCTCTGTTGCCATTGCAGGCTTTCAAGCGGAAGGCGCGGCCGCCAGTCTCACGCGGGGCGTGCCGACAGTGGGACGTATTTCAAATGGTGCGTTAATCGAACAAGAAATCGATTATCAATTTAAAGACACACGCACGGTGCGTCTTGCATTGCGTAATCCGGATCTAACAACCGGTCGTCGTATCGCGCTGGCCATCAATGAATTCATGACGGCGAATGCGGCTGAACCTACAGATCCTTCGACCGTCAATCTCGCGATCCCGAAAAATTTCAAAGGCAATATGGTTCAGCTTTTGACCGAGATCGAGCAACTGCGAGTCGATCCTGATCAAGTGGCGCGCGTTGTAATTGATGAACGTACTGGCGTGATTGTATTGGGTAAAGATGTTCGTGTCTCAACCGTCGCCATCGCCCAAGGCAATTTAACAATCTCAATTACTGAACAGCCGCTAGTTAGCCAACCGGGCCCTTTCTCAGGTGATCAAGCGCAGACGGTAGTTGTGCCACGTACGACAATTCAAATTGATCAAGAGCAAAATAATAAACTCGCAGTCTTGAAAGACAGCGTCACGTTGAAAGAATTGGTTGATGAGTTGAACGCGCTGGGTATCGGACCACGTGATATCATCTCTATTCTGCAAGCCATTAAAGCCGCAGGTGCGTTGCAAGCTGAAATTGAGGTGATGTGATGAATTCATCCCTTATGCTTGCTTCAACGAAGACAAACACTATTCAAACCCACTATCCAAAGCTCAAGACGCTGGCTAAAGATTTTGAATCAAGTTTTTTAGCGTCGATGTTCGGAAAGATGACATCTTTGCTCGACGGTGATGGCCCGCTCGGAAGATAAGGCACAGGCGGTGACGCTTGGCGTGGACTCCTCACTGATGAATTGGCCAAAAGCGTATCGCGTTCCGGTGGCGTCGGCATCGCCCGTAGCGTTTATGCCGCATTGATCGAACTTCAAGAAACCGAAAAACCTTCAAATGAGCAATCAAATTAAGAACTCTGTTCCGCTGACAAGGACCGCGATCAATTTAGAATCAGAAGCTGAAGAGCTCTGCAAATTGGTAGAAGAACGCCTCGACGCGGTTGAAGCCGTGATCCGCGAAGAGACGGATCGTCTCGCGGAAGCGCGTTTACGAGATGCTTTCACATTCTATGAAAAAAAAGCCAACTGACGGGCTCCTATCATCGTGATGTCTTAAAACTCAAAAACAACACTATGGCGCTTGCGCGCTTTAATCCATCAGGACTTGATCGATTGAAGGCGCGGCAAGCCCGCTTTGAAGCGGCACTCGATGCCAGTCTCAAGGTCTTGCAAACTTTGAGTAAAGCCTCGGAAAATCTCATTCGTGGTCTTGCCGATGATGTTGAAGCGCCGAAAAAACTTGATGTCTATCTAGGAGCTGGTAATCGACAAACAACAACTATGAGACCCCACGCCCAGCCGATCATGATTTCACGAAAAAGCAAGGTATCAGGGATTTACACTCCATAATTCAAACAAATTGAACGAATTTCAAAATGATTTTTTCGCGGTTCTTGTCCTATAAAAAGCGTAACCCTTTTAATAATGGTGGGGTTTCTCGAAGAGGATAGATAAACCATGACCTCCACCGCGATCCTTTCGCCCCCGATCCTGGGACTTGTCGCGGACACCGAAATCGGCGTATCGCGAAATCAAAAAGACGAACCCACTCGTAACAGTGATCAGAACGGCAACCGTGCCGAGCGCCCTGCTGAGGCAGAGAAGAAACCCGCTCCGGATGCCACAACGAGGCGCACGACCATCGACTGGGAAACTGGCTCGGTTGTCTTCCGTGTGATCGATGAACATAGTGGGCGCACAATCAGCCAGAGTCCTGAAGAAGCGCTGTTGCGTCTTCGTGCCTATGCGCGCCAAAATGAAACGACCGCTTCAATCGATCCTGAACAGCCCACGCCACAGGGCAATCGTACAGCAAAGACCGTATAAAATATTCGCGCGATTAACACTTTGTTAAAGCTCTCGCCGCGTGTAACGGCATTCAACTAAAATTTTCAATACATTAAAATCGAATTGTATCGAACGCGTTTTAAACCATCACGGGAAAATGCGTGCGAAATTAACCATAGCCCCTTTGATTTCCGTCTCGTCATTTGAGCGCGCGCCGCGCTCCCTCATCCTTCTCTCTGCGTCCCAGAAGGCGACGCTCGTAATCAAAGATGTGTTTACGGAACCATGATCAGAAGGATCAAAATAATGACGAATATCTCTTCCAATATGTATCAGGGCTTGGCCTCACTCCTCGATATCAATTCGCAGATGCAGGACGTGCAGACCCGCCTTTCGACCGGTAAAAAGCTTAACAGCGCTGCCGATGGTGCGGTGCAATGGCTGACCGTTTCAAACTTTCAAACAAAAGTCAGTGGGCTCCAAGCCGTGAATGACGGCATGACCACTGCGCTCTCGCAGTTGAAATCAGCATCAACCGCGTTGAACTTAATCCGCAAGACCATCAATGACACGTTGAGCCAATTGAAAGAGGCGTCAAGAACGCAAGCCGCTGTAAACAACTTACAGCAGGACGCTGTGTCTGATAATGGCATGACAAAGTTCAATTTAAACTTCACGATGAATGGAGGCGGACAAGTAAAAAGAACAACCAATCTTGGAGACGTTAATCTCCGCGTAAATAATGTCGCCCTCGCTCAAGGATCAATTTATTCAATAACGGCTGGTTCAAACGCTCGCTTTATCGAGATATCGAACACAGGTGATACGGCAACGGGCGGTGACGGATCTTTTCAGGCCAATGCCATCAAAGTTAAGACTGTTGGCGATCTCTACAATGCTCTCCTAGGTTTCACAAACGTGACCTTAGCGGGTGAACCTGGTAACGATAACGCATTTAATCAGATTAATACACAGTTTACATATAATGCTGCAAATGGACTTACCTTTTCGCAAGTACGCGCATGCAATCAAGGTACAGTTAATCCTGACATCGCATCAGTTTTTGCTGCAGGCCGTGCCTACTCTGTGAGCGCAACTGCGGGCGTCGGCGATGATATTATTAACTCCTCCGGCAGTGTTGGTTCACAAACTATTACAATGAAAGGTCAAAACCACACAGGTGCACGTGGTACGGCCACAGTTGCTGCCGATGCGAAACGTGCAGTTGCTGCGAATGCCGTAGTATCTCTTGTAGATCAGATTAATCAGCTTGTTCGTGATGCGCGAACAAATGGCGTGAATTTGCTCGCGGGCGACGATCTTCGAGTTGTTGTTAATGCTGAAA